>Ga0306920_100001233_pt1 | contig 31632 bp, 30 predicted proteins | sample flu12Cox44000170_FD_204666 | JGI IMG/M metagenome (GOLD analysis project Ga0306920, IMG submission 204666) | Lab enrichment of tropical soil microbial communities from Luquillo Experimental Forest, Puerto Rico - flux4day.12C.oxic.44.000.170 (v2)... | ecosystem: Environmental > Terrestrial >...
TGCCGCAAACTAGGTAGCTCGCGGCAAGCACACTGGTCGAGAAATGTTTCACGATCTTTTTGCTCCTTAGGAGTCTGCTCCATTCCTTATATCTGAAAAATAGACAGAAAGTGAGTCCGGTTCTCGCCCTGTTTCCAAAACACGCTGGTCGGCCGAACACTGTCAGGAAGCCATGTATTTTTCTCCCGCTCAAGGTTGAAGCAACCATTCGTCCGCATTCTCGAGTCTCACTGCTGACTCCCAGCGTACCTTTCGGTAGTTACTCACGGAAACGCGATTAAGGAGGAATCCGTGTATTCCATGAACACTCTTCGCGTGACTTTCCTGGGTATAACTTGCCTGCTCGGAACAGCCGCAAGCCTTCGAACCCAGGGCCCCGCAGTCAGCAGCGCCGTCACGAGGGTCGGCGTCATCAGCATGCTTCAGGCGATCGGTTCAACGGCGGAAGGAAAGCAGGCAGCGGCAGACCTTAAGTCGCAGTTCGCGCCACGGCAGCAAGAGATGGAATCGCTGGACAACCAGATTGGTGATGTCCAGAAGCGCCTGGAATCCGGCCGCGCGACGCTCAGTGACGAAGAGAAAGCTCGCTTGAACGATGAGGGGAACCGCTTGGCCCAAAGATTGGACCGCAGAAGACGCGAGTATCAGGAAGACCTTAGCGCCGCGCAAGCGGAAATCGTGAGCAGCCTCGAAACCAAGATGATGGATGTACTCAACCGCTACGCCCAGGAGAACAACTACGCGGCGATCCTGGATTCCTCGGCTCAGAATTCCCCGGTGCTCTATGCCTCAAAGAACATTGACGTCACTCAGGACATCGTTCGCCTTTACGACCGGGCTCACCCTGCCAAGGCAACGGCTCCCCCTGGTGCCAACCCGCAGTAGCGCTGTTTCTCGGAACGCGTGCCTCAGAGCATCGGGGGATTACGACTGTCCGCCTGCCAGAGAACGGAGAACCCACCATGAAGAAACAGCAAATCACGTTCATCCCAGTCTGGCTCCTAATGACTCTTGGAACTGCGGCGTCGCCGTTCGCGCACGATACTTCGACCGCCGCCCAAGGAGGTAACGAGGAAAAACACTCAACCATGCTCGGCCCGGTTAGGACAATCAACACCATCGAAGTAACTGACTTCTCTCAATACGGCTCGTACGCATCTTGGCCCACTCTTCTGGAGCGCCACGCGAAGGGCTTAAAAGAGTGGCTCGTGACGTTTTACTCGCAGGACACCAATGGTCATTTCCGTGAAACGCAGGAGATCTTAGGTTTACTGCAGGAACGTGCATAGCCGCATGACTCCGCTCTCGTCGCTCACCGAGGCAAACCCGGTCTTGTCGGCCGCGTCTTCGAGGGATCCCCTTAGATGACCGGCAGGATTGGCCGCACCGTATGCTCGGGGATGGGCACTGCTTCGGGCACGCGAAACCGCGGCAAGCCCTTTAGGGTGAAATCCAAATACAGCTTGTGCTTGAGTATCCATTCCGGAAAATGCCCTAAACGCAGCAGCGGATACTTCATCGCTTTGCCGAAAAGCCGTCGGCCCAGCAGGTAGTAATACAGCGGAATTCCCAGGTTGTAGACCAGGTGGGCGCTTTTTGCTCTGTGGAAGAAATCCATGTTATACCGCCAACAGGTAAAGAAAAACTCCCATTGCAGGTCGGTGAGCTTGTAGAGCTTCGCGCCCTCGCGATTCTGGAGCCGCGTATCCTCGAGCGGCACGAACAGCGTGGGTATGACGCACCACTTCGCATCCTTCAGTGCGTGGAGCAGATCCAGAGACTGCCGCGTGTCGTCCGGCGTTTCTCCCGGCAGTCCGAGGATCCAGGTGCACAGTGGGAACCAGTTGTTGCGGTTCAGAATCTCCATGCCCTTCAAAATCACATCCGGCCACTGTTCGGGACGGAACGGATAGCCCTTACCCTTCATCAACTGCGTAAACAGCCGGGGCGAGCCCGTTTCGATTCCGATGAACAGGCTCTGGTACCGCTTTTCCGGGTGTGTCGAGGCTGGATGCGTAAAAACGCTGCGATCCACGGCTAGCTGGAGCTCAGCGATCATGTGGGGGTCAGCGACGATTGGAGCCATGGTGCCATGCGTCAGGCCCAGATACTTGATTCCGTCCACCGCTAACACGGATTCGAACAAGCGCTTCAGCGCGGGAACGTTTGTTGCGAAACGCGGGCCGTGCTCGTAAAGGAACAGATCCTCCGTGACAAGCAGGGCAAACTCCGCGCCCTCCGCGGCCTGCGTGCGCACATTGGCGACGATTTGCTCCAAGGGGAAGCTCTTCCCTGCTCGCAGCGCAACGGAGCAAAACTGGCAACCACGGCCGCAGCCGCGCGTAATTTCTACGGCGCCGTATGTCGAACGGTGCCGCAGCGGCGGAATGTTCTCCATTCGAGGGCTATGTCCTTCCACCTTTCGCGGTATCGACTCGCCCCGCACCGCGGTTTCAAACAGTTCGACGACGCCCTCTTCGGCTTCTCCGTCAAAGATGCAGTCGATCAACCATTCATCCTGCAGGCCCTTTTTCTCGATTTGCCACGCACCGGGACCGCCAACGATGATCTTCAAGTGCGGCTTGTGCTCCCGAAGCAGGGGGTGAAGGATCAGTCGGCGGAATTCCTCTGCATTGATAGGTTCCACGTCGGCGCCATAGAAATACGCGTAGACGTCGGTGGCAAAGGTAATGCCCAGCGGATTGTGAGCGTGTATGCCCACAACCCGCGTATCCTCGCCCAGAAACCGGTCGAGTTGGTCCGCATAGCATACGGCGATGTCTTCCTCCGGGAACCGCTGCGTTAACAGCGCCTCGACCACACGCAGTCCCTGTGGGACATACTTCGCTTGTCCGTCGGGCCAGACCTCTCCTGCGCCGGCCCAGTCGACATTGAATATCGACGCGTAACGCGAGGGAAGAGTCGCGAGCAGCATCTGCTTCCATGCGCTGTGCAAGTGCTCGGAAGATTCCGATGTGCTCGCGGCCAGCACAATTTTTCGTCCGCGAGATGACATGAGGGGCAGCTCTAAAGATTGGATTGGACCCGGATGAGCCCGGATTTCGGCTGAGTCGGCCCAGGTCCTAGTCACTTCGACGATTCTCGAGGCCCGCTGGTTGCAAAGAATTTTCATACCCGCGCCAGCCAGTTGAGGTCGTCGGCTAACCCGGTAATAGAACCTTAAGTAACCGGAAATGGAACGGTTTCAAAAATAAACGGCGCGCCGGTCAGACCGGAGCGCCGCTTCCCAACTTTGTCCTAAGAATTCTACTAGCGCGCCAAAGGCCGCTGAAATGCCGGCATCCCGGGGCGCCGCAGCGGATACCCTTGCGGTTGACCATGGGCTTGCGCGGGAATTAGCCCATTCGAATGGCTGGCATGTCCGATGTGCCCGTGCTGCCCGTTGCCATTCGCCGGCGCGGGCTGCGGCAGCCGTGCCGGGTTACCGATAGGGCGGAGGTTAATCGGGGCCGCATTCACATGGTCGCTGATCGCCTGCAACCTCTTCAGGATCGACTGCCACTGTTCCCAATCCAGTTGCCGTAGAAACGGACGCAATCCCTGAATGAATGGATCCTCCAGCAGTGCTTCGCCGTCCGATTCCGGGATGAAGAAGCGGTTCAATCCCACATTCAATGCTTCGGAAATCTTTTCGAGCGTGCCGAGACTCGGCGTCATCTGCCCGCTCTCGATGCGCGACAGGTACGAGCGGCTTACTTTCGAGCGCGCCTGCAACTGGCTCTGCGTCATCCCCCGCGACTCTCTCAGTTGGCGAATCCGCTGGCCGATGTTCTCAACCGTCTCCTGATTCGCGAACTTGCTCGCCACGGCTTCCGGCGCAGCCTGCTCCTGCGGCGGCGCCTCCGGGATGAGATACTCCATCCGCTGAGGCAGCGCTCGCACGCAGCGACGGCAGTTGCCGGTGCGGGTCCGATACTGGACCAGGCCGCAAGTCTTGCAGCGTATGACTTCCCGATCCATCTCCAACGAATTCATGGGTTGTTTTTCCATATTTGCCGACACCGGAACTCCTCGCTGACCTGTAATTTTTCCGGCGTGCGGATAGGTAAGGAACGTCGGAACGTTCTTTAGGGAAGGCAGTTACTGGCGCGAATGGAGTTTCGCAAAACCCCGCATTTCGTGTCAAGGGTATTTTTCATATTTGTTTGCGGCCAACGACCGAAATTCGCCGTGTTTGCGCCGGTTTTTCGCCTGTCCTCCCGGCCGGGCGAAAGCCCTCTCTTCAGCCGCTTGTGGGCTCACCCAAGGGCGACAACTATATGTTGTGCCCTCGCACCGCGGCTCCCTGTTTCCGTTTCGGAACATCTTCCACAATTTTTTTTCGCATCCGCTTGGCTTCAACCCGTTTCCCAACCGTCGTATCATTCAAACGCACCGCAGCCCCGATTTTAAGGAAGCCAAGATGCCGACACGCGACGATGCCTGGAAACTGCTCTGCGAGTACACGCAATCGGAGAGTCTGCGCAAACACATGCTCGCCGTCGAAGCCTGCGTCCGCGCCTACGCCCGCAAAAACGGTGCCGACGAGGAACTCTGGGGCCTTACCGCTCTTCTACACGATTTCGACTACGAGCGCTGGCCGAACAGTGATCATGCCGCCGACCGCGAGCATCCCGCCGAGGGTGCCAAAATCCTCCGCGAACAGGGCTACAGCGAGGAACTGGTCCGCGCCATCCTTTCCCACGCGGACTATACCGGTGTCACCCGCGAAACTCCGCTCGAACACACTCTCTTCGCCTGCGATGAGCTTGCCGGCCTCCTTACCGCATGCTCCTACGTCCGCCCATCGAAAAGCATTCTTGACCTGGAAGCCAGCTCGGTGAAAAAGCGCATGAAAGATAAGGCCTTTGCGCGCGCGGTCAGCCGCGAAGACATTGCCAGGGGCGCCCAAGAACTCGGCGTCTCTCTCGACGATCATATTTCCTTTTGCATCGCCGCGATGCGCGAACACGCCGACGCTCTCGGCCTTCGCGGCTCCCTTTGATCAACGTTGTGCGGGCTGCGGCGGGGTGAGGTAGGCCCAGCGCTCAACCAATTGCCGGTGCGCGATGCGCCAGATGACGATCCCGGAAAACTCATACTTGTTTCCGCTGGCCGCTTCACTCCCCGTCCAGTGATTGCGCACTACCACTCGATCGTCCTCGGCAATCAGGTCCAGAATTTCCACATGAATGTCCGGGAATTTCTTATACGCCCCGCCGACGTACTGCATAGCTCCTTCCGGTCCCGGCGGCAGACCCGGTGGGACGTCCGAGCCGTGATCCACAAATTCCGGCGCAAAATTGACCTTGCCGATGCTCAGATTCTTGTGGTTCACAAATTCCTCGAAGTGATTTCGCACAAATTCCTTCATCTCGGAGAGTGTCATTCCCGTCTCGGGATTCACTCGTTCCTGCATCTGTGGCCTCGAGCTCATCGTCATCCTCCCTTCACGCGCTAGCCGCCTGGCGGCGGAAGCTGTCTTTGTTCTCTTCGAGGAATGGATCCAGCCTGCGCGGCGGGCGGCCCAGCAGGTTCGCCAGCGCGTCTGAGGAACCCGCGCATTTGCCGCTGACGTAGTACTCCTGCAACTCCAGGAGCGCATTTACTTGCCACTCCGGCATGCCCGCATCGAGCATCGCCTTGCGTTGCGCCTCCTCAGGAATATCCACGTACTTCACCTCGCGTCCGGTTATCCGCGAAATTCGCGAGGCAATTTCGTCGTTGCTCACCGCTTCCGGCCCGTTGAGCTCATAGGTCGTCCCCGCGTGGGTGTTGGGCTGTTTCAGCAGAACTGCCGCCGCCGCCCCTACATCGCGCACGTCGATCAGGCTCGTCTTCGCCTTGCCCATAGCCGCATAAAATGTGCCTTGTGCGCGAATGCCCGGCGCGTTGTACGTCACGATGTTCTGCATGAAGCCGTTCGGCCGCAGAATCGTTGAAGCGAGTCCGGAAGCCTTGAGTTTCTCTTCCACCACGCGATGCCAGCTCGGAAACGATTTTGTGTAATCTCCGGCCCCAAGGGCGGAATTCAATACAACGTGTTTCACACCTTTCTCGCGGCTCGCATCGATCACGTTGCTCTCCAGCTCCACCAATTGCGGAATCGGCGAACACACCAGAAAAACAGTGTCGACTCCGTCCAGCGCGCGCCGCAAGCTCTCCTTGTCTGCAAAGTCGCCCATCACGACGTTAACGCCTCCTGGGGCGTTGCGCGCGTCCTTTTCCCCGCGATACAGGGCGCGAAACGCCTTGCTGCTTTTGCGTACCTCCTCGAGCACCGTGCGTCCTACGGTTCCGGAGGCTCCAGTAATCAGAATCATCTGCCTCTCCTTTGGGGGCTCGGCACCGCGACGGGCTAGGTAAGATAGCGATGGTGCGAGCCCGGTCGTACACAGGCATGGTATAGCCACGACCGGCCGGTGCGGAAGTACGAACAAAAATGTTAGTCTGGGCCAAGTTCCCATGGCGAATGCGGAGTTTTCGACATGAAGGATCATTTCGGATGTCCGGTTCAGGCCTCGATTAACGTGCTTTCCGGCAAGTGGAAGGTGCAAATCCTTTGGCATCTTTCCTTTGGACCGCGCCGCTTTGCGCAGATCCGCAAGAAAATGCCCAAGATCTCAGAGAAGGTCTTGACCGAGCAGTTGCGCCAACTGGAATCGGATGGCGTGATCGCCCGGCAGGTGACTCCCTCCCTGCCGCCGCAGGTCACCTACTCCCTGAACCGCGAGGGCGAAAAACTCGTTCCCCTCATGGAGTCGCTTTGTTCCTGGGGCAGCGCGCACTTCGGCATCAAGCCGAACCTGCCTCGCCCGGCGAAGCGGTAACCAACGCCTAGAGTTCCGCCTAAATCCAATTTGCTCTCGCCTGCGTACTCCCTTCGACAGGCCTACCGCCGTCGCTCGCCCAATAGGAGGAGAAACATTCTTTGCGAACGGAGAACAAATCGAATGAATACCAGGTATTTCCGCGCAGCATTGGCGACGATTACCCTTCGCGTTTGCGTCGGGATTGCTAGCTTCACCGTTGTTGCAGAGCCGCCCAGTTCGCTCTACGAACGTCTCGGAGGCAAGCCCGCCATCACCGCGGTCGTCGACGAATTCGTTGCTCGCGTCGCCGCAGACAAGCGTATCAACGGCTTCTTCGCCGGAGTGGCCAGCGATGCGTCGACTATGTCCTTCTTTCATGGGGCCAAGGACGCCGAGCAGCGTTTGCTTGTCGCCTGATGTGACCTTGAATTTGTCGAGCGCGCCGACGAGATCGAATGAGTCCTCGCGGACTCAACGCTTCTGCCAATCAATTAGCGTCGTTGCCAAAGCGCTTTACAGATTTCGTCCTAACTGCTTCAGCTTCCCCTCCGCGCTTTCCTGAATGGCTTTCCGCCGCGCCTCGTCGTCGGTGGTGTCTGATGCCAAAAGCGCCAGCGCTTTCTTCGCATTCTCCAAGGCCAGCTCTTTCTGACCATCGGCAACGTAGCCATCAGACAAGCTGTCGTAAACATTGGGGGAATTCGGATAAGCCATCACATTCAATTTGAAGATTCCAATCGCGTCCTTGGTGTCTCCTGCTTGCAGGTGTTCATAGCCAATGAGATTGACCATCCCTTCGTTGAACAGGCTCGCCTTTGGATCCTTTTTTCGCTCTTCGTTCAACTGCTCCATGACCTTCGTGGCACCGCCTGGTTCGTCTAGAAGGTTTAGAGTCTTCACCTCTTCCGGAGTCGTATTGCGGGCCTTCACTGGCGGCGCTTCGCCCGGGGTCTTCACGAGCGTCTGCACATACCACTCGACAATCACCTCCGGCAGGTCCTTATGCGACCCGAACATATCAACGCCGTGCCCGCCCGTTTGGTAGTGCACAAACTTACTGCCCGGATTCGGCGAAAGCGCATAAAGCCACTCCATCAGTTCCACGGCTCCTTGATCATCCTCTGCTGCCGACAGCAGGACCGGCACTTGGGCCGATTTCCTCAGGAAATTCCGGCCATCCAGGTCGGTGTTGCCCGAGAGCAAGACAAGTGACTTCACTTGCGGATGACGTCTCGCCAATTGAATCGCCTGGTTTACGCCGCAACTCGCGCCACCGGCCCCCGCAATCTGGTGGCTGACTCCCTTCTGTGACATCAAGTAGGTGTAAGCGGCGTCCATGTCTCCCGGCCATTTCTCGCGAACTGTTTGCAAGCGCTCCGGTCCCGGAATATCCAGGAACCGGGTGCCTCCGCTCTCGCCGAATCCGCGGTAATCGATCGTCATCACGTGAACTCCCGCCGCCGCAAGTTTCCCTGCCAGTTCGTCCCAGTTTTTGCGCTGCTGATTGCACTGATGCATCAGCAGCACCCCCGGCCCCTCCTTCGCTGCCGCAAAGTAGGTCGCCTTCAGCGTAGTCCCGTCCGGCGCAGCCAAGTTTACCGGGCGCCGCGCAGGCGCTTCTTGCGCTCCGGCACAAAACGTCAGCACCAAGCCTGCCAGAATCCCAAAAGCGAACAGTTTCGTCATGTGGACCTCCCCGCACTCCGCCGATCGAGAGCGCTTCCCCCAACGCTGTAATGGACGTCCCTAAAACAAAAAGGGTGTCCCGAAGACTCGCGAGGTACACCTCGAATCACGTGAAAATGGAAAGAATCCAGGTGGAATTTCGGCCTTACTTCTTCTTGCTCGCCGCCTTTTTGATTAGCGTAGCTGCCTTGTTCGCGTCGGAGTCATTCTCAAAACCGGCCACCGCCGAAAATTTCTTGCCGATCACCTGGGCGACAAGAAAATCGAGGTTGATACCCGCATCGGCAACCGCTTTCGTTATCGCGTGGCCCATCCCGGCCCGGTTGTCTCCCTGGACCAGCACAGCCGGAATGGTCGAGGCCGACAATCCCGCTGACTGCGCCGCTGCCGTCGCTTTTTTGTTCGCGACCGGATAGAGCTCCACGGCCGCTCTCGTGCGATCCCCGGGATAGCAGTACCCCATGACGATTTCCAGGTCCGTTCCTGCCTGCGCCACAGGTTCCAAGGTCGACGCCAGACTTCCGGCCCGGTTCTCGAGCTCTTTCCGCCACAACGTGATCCTTTTCACTTGGACTGGCATAGTCACACCTCTTTGCAAAGAATGAAGCCCGCGCCCTGAATCCTAACTCCGTCGCAACAGGTTCCTCAAGGCCGTAAAACCGCAGCTGCCCGACAGTACTGGGAGCCGGCGTTTTGGCCGTTCTTCTCTCACGCCCAGGGTCAAAAACGGACCTGTCCTTCATTTGGACTAGCGTCCAGCTAACCTCACTCGCGGCGCATTGATACAAGGATCGAATACCTGCTGCCGGTCATCACGCGTTCTCCCGCTCTATTACAGGCCACCCAGGTCACCGGCTTTGGAGATTATTTCTATGCTTTACCGGTTCGTTTCATCCGTCATCATACCGTTGTTTCTTGCCACTTCATTCATCGGTTGCGGAAGCACGAGGCCCGCCGCTTCAGTTGCAGCCTCTTCGAATCTGATGATCACCACTACCAGCATGCCCTCAGGCACGGTGGGCAGCTCGTACTCCTTCGCGCTCAATGCGCAAGGTGGCGTGTCACCTTATTCGTGGAGCATCGCCTCCGGCTCGCTACCCGCAGGGTTGCAATTGAACGTCACAGGCCTGGTTGCCGGTTCCCCAAGCGCTGCGAGCAGTCAGACGATCGGTTTCAGCGTGCAGGACGGCGCGCAACACTCTGCCAGTGCGAAATTGACACTTTCCATTGCTGCGGGGACCAATGGAAGCACAACTTCATCGCTGAACATCACCACCACAAGCCTTCCCGCAGCCACCGTCGGCTCAGCGTACAATTTTGTCCTCGCCGCCCAGGGCGGCACTCCGCCTTACACGTGGAGCCTGGTTTCCGGCACGCTGCCGCAGGGACTGCTCCTTGATCCCTCTTCGGGGACTATTACTGGGACGCCGACACTGCCCGCCGATGGTACGCTTAAACTGCAGGTGCGCGACTCCGCCCAGGCCGTGGCGTCGGAATCCTTCAGTTTCTCGGTCCTTTCGGCCACAACTGCTTCCCCGTCGGGCAACTCCTACTACGTGGACTCCTCCGGTGGAAACGACAGCAACAACGGCACGTCCCCATCTTCTCCCTGGCGCACGATCGCCAAGCTCAACGCCACCAGCTTCTCGCCAGGCGACCACATTCTTTTGAAGCGCGGCGATACATGGCGTGAGCTTCTCGCCATCTCTACTTCGGGCGAATCAGGGAATCCGATCGTGATTGACGCCTACGGCAGCGGAGCACCCCCCACTATCACGGGTGCCGACGTTGTGCCCCAGTCGGCTTGGTCACTCTGTTCGAACTGTCCGAAAAATGTGTGGAAAGCCAATGTATCTACACAACCGAATTTGGTCACCTTCGACGGCACGAGCGGCGACGCGCAAACATCCCTTTCCGCCCTGTCTGCCTCCGGCGACTGGTATTGGGCTTCGAATGTGCTGTACGTCTACGCGGCCATGAACCCCGGCTCTACTTACCTGAGCCCGGGAGTCGAAGCTGGCGACCGTAAGCTGGTTGTCGACTTGTCGGGACTCGCCTACATCGCTCTGCAAAATCTCCAGCTTGGCGGCGGGAACGGCATCCCGACAAACGGCGTGATTTATGCGCACGAGCAGAACGGCAACCCTCCTCACGATGTGGTTCTGAATAATCTGGTGCTCGCCAACGGCGCTGGGCATGGCGTACATCTCGAGGATTGCAACAATTGTGTTATCGAAGGATTGCATGTCTCCGGCATGGCCAGTGACGGCATCTCCTTGGTGTCCCTCGATCCCACCCATCCGATTACTTCCGGCTCCATTATCGGCAACACCGTTACGGCCAGTCATCATGACGGCATCGCAACTTACGGCTGCGCCATCGGTGGCAATTGTCAGGGCCTTGTCTTGCCAAAAGGCGTTTTTCTTTCCGGAGTCATCATTTCCGGCAACACCGTTCATGACAACGGGGAGGGAATCTATCTCCAGTGGACCAACCATTCGTCGGTCTTCTCAAACACCGTCTACCACAACACCGACCAAAGCAACCCGGCCGCGGAGGGCGGTGGTATTGAACTCGAGGCCTCCAGCAACAATATGGTTCAGAAAAACCTCGTTTACACCAACCGTGGAAACGGTATGGAGCTTTCCAACGATGCCGGTGCCGGCTCTACTCTCACCGGCTCTTCCAACAACACCGTTCAATACAACGCGCTTCACGACAACGGCTCTCACGGTCTCTTCTCTAATGACGCCCCCACGCAGAACAACCAGTTTCTCTACAATCTCGTCTGGAATCACGTCAACGGCGAGTGCTTCATCGCCAATGGCGTCGGGCACGTTTTCGTTGGCAACGTTTGCTGGCACAATTCCACAGCGGTCGATCTGTACACTTCCAGTTCCACCACGACCACCGCACATATCACCATCAAGAACAACATTCTCGCCGGCAACATCACTCGCGCCGTTCACGTCGAATCCGGCGTCACCTCCTCCAGCCTGGTGTTTGACTACAACGACTACGATTTCGGCTCCGCAGCCGAGTTTATGCTTTATGACACCGCAGACAGTCTCGCCGGCTGGCAGGCCGCCGGCTTCGACAAGCACTCTTTTGTAGCTGATCCAAAGTTTGTTTCCGCCACACCCTCGGCTCCTGCGGACTTTGTGCTGCAACCCTCGTCGCCCAATATCGGTACCGGTGGCGCTCTTAGTTTGCCTATGTCCACCGGACTTGCTCCCGGCTCGACTTGGCCTTCCGGCGTTACCACCGCCACTCAACCCTCTTCGTGGGACATCGGCGCGTTCATCGGTCCCTAACGAGCACCGGCAAACGACCGCGCACCGGCTGGGGTGCAACAGTGCCCCAGGCGTAGCGGTAAAACTACGTTTCTAACAACTTCCTCATGAAGCGCTAAGGACTTTCCATAGCGGCAATCGCTAATTTTGTTTTTGTCGGCGAAACGCCGCGTGGAATTTCAATTTCGGGTGGATGGCTGATGTCTTTGACCTGCTTTATTACACTGTGCGTTCTTGGCTGTGATTTCCTGATCTATTTCCTGTATCAGTGGGCCCTCCGCGAACGCCGGCGGACGCTCATGCGCAAGGCGGCTTCCCGTCAACGCGCTGAGGCTCTAGCGAATCCGCAACCTCACCCCAGAACCACTCTAGGCCGGCCCGTAGCCGTGATGCGTGCGAAAGAACGGCGGCGTCCGGTTTCGGCGCGTATCCCGAATCGTTGCAACGAGGAACTTGCCTACCGCCGTGTCGCGGCTTCCTTCGCTCAATTGAAGCCCCGCACCTGAAAACGGTTAAGCGAATGAGGAAGCAAGGACAGGCTGGATTCCCTCCTTCGTTGCCCTCCTCATGTCGATGTCTCCCTGCCCTGCTGCCTCGATCTGCTTGCTTCCTTAGGTCTTCTTAGTGCTGCTAAAATAAGTGAATATGCTGACCCAGATAGCGGGTTTTGATGCGAGCGCTCTCCGTCATCCGCGGACGAAAAGCTATGGCGTAAAGGTTGGCCAGATCCAGGTGGGCGGCGGTGCTCCCATCGTCGTACAGTCCATGACCAACACGGATACGGCCGAGGTGCAAGCGACCCTGCAGCAGACGTTGGAATTGGCCGAAGCCGGCTCCGAACTCGTGCGCTGGACCGTGAATGTCCCGGAAGCGGCCGAGGCTGTGCCTTTCATCAAGAAGCGCTTGCTGGACGCCGGCTGCCGCGTGCCGATCATCGGCGACTTCCATTACAACGGCCATGTGCTGCTGACGAAGTATCCCGAATGCGCGAAGGCTTTGGACAAGTACCGAATCAATCCTGGGAACGTCGGCGCCGGGCAGCGGCGCGACGAGCAATTCGCCACAATCTGCAAAGTGGCCGTTGACCACGGCAAGCCGGTGCGCATTGGTGTGAACGGTGGCTCGCTCAACCAGGAGCTAGTCATGCGCAAGATGCAGGAGAACACCGACCAGAACCTGGGCAAGGAGTCCGAGGAAATCATCAACGATTGCATGGTCATTTCGGCGCTGGAATCGACCGAGCTGGCACTCGAATCCGGCCTCCGCCACGACCAGATCATTATTTCCTGCAAAACTTCGCGCCCTCGCGACCTGATCACCGTTTATCGCAATCTGGCCAGCAAGACGCAGCAGCCTTTGCACCTCGGCTTGACTGAAGCCGGCATGGGCATGAAGGGCATGGTCTGGTCTGCGGCGTCTCTAGGTGTCCTGCTCTACGAAGGCATCGGCGACACGATTCGTATTTCGCTTACTCCGCGTCCCGGCGGGGACCGCCGCGAGGAAGTCTACGCCTGTTGCGAACTCCTGCAATCGCTTGGGCTGCGTTCCTTTTCGCCGAGCGTGACGGCGTGCCCCGGCTGCGGCCGCACCACCAGCACCACCTTTCAAGAATTGGCCGAACGCATTCAGGGCTACATCCGCGACATGATGCCCGCATGGAAAACGCAATATGAGGGCGTGCAAACCATGACCCTCGCGGTGATGGGCTGCATCGTGAACGGCCCCGGCGAATCCAAGGCGGCGAACATCGGCATCAGCTTGCCTGGCACTGGCGAAGCACCGCGCTGCCCGGTCTACATCGACGGACAGAAAACCGTCACCCTCGAAGGCACCTACGACGAACTTGCCGCCGCCTTCCAGAAGCTTGTCGACAACTACGTCTCGACGAAATATCCCCGCAAGACCGCGGATGCGCTTTTGCGCTGAGATTCGATGTTGCCAGCGGGCTCCGGCTCTTGACTCCCGCCGGTAGTCTCGAAGAGCGCTTTTTCCGCGGCTTGGTTGGGGGTACACTCTTTGGCATAGGAAACACATGCCTTGCCGCCGTCCAGCGTCTCTCGCCCTGGCAGCCTTGCTGGCTTTGTGTGCTTCGGCGCCTCTCTCCTCGGGCCAGCCCAGCCACGAAAAAACGGTGTGGAATTACGACGGCGGCCTTGTCCTTATGACCGATGGCAGCTTGCCGCAAGGTCCGTGCTTCCGGCTGAGCGGGCGCGCCACGGCACCGGGTTATTTCACCAATCTGAAACGCATCGATTCAGATATTGGCACGGTGCTGCATCGCGGACACGACGTCGTCAGCGAATTTCCCGAGAAGCTGCATCTCAGCTTCGTGATGTACGACCTGCCGTGTGAAAACCAGATACAACAAGCGGGAACGCGCGTGTATCTCACCCGTGCAATGGTGGGCGCGCTGCGCCTCAGTTTCTACTGGAAAAGCGGCTTGAGGATGCGCCCGGTCACAGGAGTGGTGCAGGGATATTCCGAGATCCGGCGGGTTCTGCCCTATGCGGTGGAAAGCGCGAGCCAGCTGCCTGAAAAATATGAATGGTGGTTTGAGTTTGATTTGCCAAGCGCGGGCGTGCCCGTAACCGATAGCCTGGTGGTTATCCTGCGTACGCCCGATGATCACATCGCCGCCCGCGTGGCTGCGCGAATGTAGGGACAAGCGAAAAATGCCGAAGATTGCGGCCCATGAACAAGATCCGCCGAATCGGCTGGCGGCAAGGTGTCGACCGGCCCCTCCGTTCAGTTTGGGCTAGGACAAGCTAGGACACACTACTCAATAAAGATGGATGTCAAGCTGAATCTGTCTTACTGCAGGCGCATCCCCGGCACTTTGCCGCGCACGATCAACCTGGCTTCGGTCGCCGCCTGCACCTCGTCCGGGCTCCATCCGGGCGCGACCTCCCTGAGCACGAGTCCTTCCGGCACCACATCAATAACGGCCAAGTCCGTCACAACCGTGTCCGTGCACGCGATTCCTGTCAAAGGATACGAACACTGTTTGACGATCTTTGGCGCTCCGTCCTTTGTCGTATGTTCCATGCAAACGATGAGTTTCTTGGCGCCCGCTGCGATGTCCATTGCGCCGCCAATTCCACCGCTTCCCTTTGAGCCGGGGATTTTCCAGTTTGCGAGGTCGCCTTTCTCGGAGACCTGAAATCCGCCGAGCACTGCTACGTCCAGATGGCCGCCGCGTGTCATGAGGTGCGCGTCTGCCTGATGGAAGAACGACGCACCCGGAATCAGCGTTACGGGAACCTTCATCGCATCCACCAGGTCGAAGTCTTCTTCACCCTGCTTCGCGCGCGGCCCCATTCCCAGGATTCCGTTCTCGCTATGGAAGTAGATGGTGATTCCCTTGGGCAAGTAATCGGAAATGAGATTCGGTATGCCCCACCCCAGATTCACGTAAGCCCCGTCGGTAAGCTCTTGCGCTGCCCGTTCGGCGATTTGTTCCCGGGAAAGACGGAGTTTATCCGGCATAACGCACTCCTTTCGCCTGAACAATCCGGTGGACAAAGATTGCGGGCGTGATTACATGTTCGGGCAGAATCGAACCCACCGGCACAATATCTTCCACTTCGACAATCGTGACCTCCGCCGCCATGGCCATGAGGGGATTAAAATTCCGCGCCGCCAGCCGGTAGGTCAAATTTCCCAACTCATCCGCCTTTTCCGCCTTGATGAGCGCGAATTCCGCGTGGATCGGCTTTTCCAAGATGCAGCGCTTGCCCTCGATGACGCGTTCTTCCTTTCCGGCGGCCACTTCCGTACCAACGCCCACCGTCGTATAAAAACCCAGGAGACCTGCAGCGGCCGTGCGCATCCGTTCGCACAAAATTCCCTGGGGCACCAGCTCGCAGGTTACTTCTCCCTTTGCAAACCGCTCCTGGAAGTGATTCGCGTGCGGCCCGGGAAACGAACAGATCACATGCTTCACCTGGCCATTTTTGAACATGATTCCCAGTTCGCCATCGCGAGTACCGCAGTTGTTGCTGATCGCCGTAATGTTTTTGATCCCCTTGCGGGAAAGCGCCTGGATCAGATTGTTCGGGAAGCCCGCGCCGCCGAATCCTCCGAACATGATGCGCGCACCATCGGGAATATCAGCGACAGCGTCGTCCAGCGAACCTAGGATTTTTCGCTTCATCGGCACTCGTGGAGTGTGAATTGGGGTTACCTGTAGATTGTTCCCGACCTCAACAAATTCCGCAACCCCGCACGTTCAGCCTGCCGAAGGCGGGAGCGCAAAAAAGGAAAGAGGGAACGGATAACCGTTCCCTCTTCGCTCACCGTGTGAGTCAGCTTCGGGGTGGGGTGGAGTGCTGGGCCGCGCCTCTAGTGGATCAGTTGTGCAACAACCGTGACGTTGTCGCTCGGGGTGTGGTTCTTGGCCATCTGAAGTTCGGTCTTGCTCTTCGGGAATTCCCGGCCATCGGTTCTTCCCTCGACCCAGACCCGGTTGAGGAAGTAGGTGGCGCCCATGCGGTCGAACACCAGCACAGTCGCCTGGGCGGGGAGTGTTGAAGAACACGGGCTGGGGAGAACGATGTTGCGGGCATTGGGGCCCTCGATAAGCAGGGCACTCGTGGAATACAGCGCCGGACTGATGGTGTACGTCCCGGCCGAGTACACCGTGTTACCGACAACGAAGTCAAATGGGATGTCCGCTTTCACCTTAAGTTCCTGGGCCCCTGCGGTCGAAGCGAAAAGCAACGCCGCTGCTACCAATGCGAGACTGAAGTACTTTTTCATGACCGCTCCTCCATTTTTCATGTGAGAGCAACTCCCGAAAGGCGAGAGCTCGCTTTGGGCTTAACCTTTCAGGCTTTTGCTCTCCGCATGTTTCTTCTCAACGACCGACGATTGGCTCTAATGCAGTCCGAGGGCCAAGGGGCGCTCGAGTGCCGCCCGAAAAGGCTCGCAGCGCTAACCCATTCATTCCAGGCTGGTTATAGTGTTTCGCGGGGTTTGCTACGGGGCTGGCCGGTGGAGATTCGCTTATCTCGCTAACCAAACGGTTAGTGGGTCTCGCCGTTCGGTTAGTGTCACAATTGCAGGAATCGAACCGCTCTTCGTTGTAGAATCCCCGCAGGTCGTGTATGGAGCCGCGTATCCTCGGCATCGGAGGTCCATTTCAAGGCCAGACTCTTTCTCTGCCTGAGGGAGAAGTTTCGATCGGCCGCGAATCCACCAACCAGATGTCGGTCTTCGACGGCTCGCTTTCCCGCCGGCATTGTGTTCTTGAGCGCACCGGCTCTGAGGTTCGCATTCGGGATCTGGGCAGCCGCAACGGAACCCGCGTAAACAGCGTTCCGGTAACCGAGCAACGTTTGCAGCATGGCGACCAGATTTCTGTCGGGTCGTCGCTGTTTGTTTTTCTTCAAGAAGAGACTTCCGACGAGAGCCGCTCGAACCCGGTGGAATTCCAGGACACCTCGTCGTTCAGCGGCGTAGCTTTCCTCCTGTCCCAGGAGGATCCGCTTTCGCCGCTGATCCAGCATGAGAACGCGGGGTCCGCGGCTGGTCCCGGGCGCGTGCGAAGCGATTTGAACGCCCTTCTGAAATTTTCGACGGCCATTGGAAGCATCCGCGACCGCGATTCCCTGCAATGGCAGTTGCTCGGCTTCATCTTCGATGTAATTCCGGCGGAGCGCGGCAGCGTCCTTTTTTTCGATTCGCAGGGCCAAGTCAGCTCGAGCACCGCCTGGGACCGAGTGCGCGGCCCGGATCACGTGGTGCCGGTCAGCCAAATCATCCTGAAGAGAGTGGTGCACGAGCGCTCCGGCCTGCTGCTAAGCGGCGCCGAGGAGGAGCCGCGCGCCAAGTCCGCCGATGCGCCAGCGGACCGCGCCATCTCACTTCTGTGTGTTCCGATGATTGTGGGAGAGCGGGTGATTGGCGCCATCTATCTTGATGCCCGGGTGCCCACCATACAGTTCGACGACACGCATTTGCGCGTTCTGCAAGCCATCGCGCATATCGCCGCGCTTGCCCTAGAGAACCTGGGGCATTGGGAGAAGCTGCGCGAGGAGAATCTTGCGCTGCGCGCGGAGATTGCCCTGAAACACGACATCGTAGGACGCAGCCCGAAAATTCAAAAGGTCTTTGAGTTCATTCGCAAGGTAGCTCCCGCGGACTCGACGGTACTGATTCAGGGAGAGAGCGGCACGGGCAAGGAACTGGTGGCGCGGGCGATTCATTCGAACAGCCCGCGCGCCGACTGCCCCTTCGTCGCCATCAACTCCGCCGCGATTGCCGCGAGCCTTCTCGAAAGCGAGCTTTTCGGCCATGAAAAGGGGGCGTTTACGGGCGCGGTTTCACAGAAAAAGGGGAAGATGGAAGTGGCTGAAGGCGGAACGCTTTTTCTGGATGAGATCAGCGAGTTGGCGGCCGAACTGCAAGCGAAGCTGCTGCGCGTGCTTCAGGAACGCGAATTCGAACGGGTCGGCGGCACACGGTCGATAGCCCTCAACATCCGCTTGATTGCAGCGACCAACAAGTCGTTGTCGCAAGCCGTGGAGGCTGGCGAATTCCGCAAGGACCTGTTCTACCGCCTCAATGTCGTGTCCGTGACGGTCCCTCCACTCCGCGAGCGCCGCGAAGATATCCGCGAGATGACGGAGCACTTCCTGCGCAAAGCGCAGGGCAAGTGCCAGACCCTGGCTCGCTCCGTTTCGCCGGAGGCGCTGCGGTGCCTGGGGAATTACGATTGGCCGGGCAACGTGCGCGAACTCGAAAATGCCATCGAGCGCGCCGCCGTTCTGGGAACGAGCGAGATCATTCGCCCGGAAGATTTGCCCGAAAGCATCGTTGAGGTGGGCGACCTTCCCGGCGAATCCGCGAAATACTACGCCGCGCTGAAAGACTTCAAAAAACAGTTGATCCAGCAGGCGCTCCAGCTGGCCAATGGGAGCTACACGGACGCGGCAAAGGCCCTGGGCCTGCATCCGAATTCGCTGCTTCGACTAATGCGCAATCTCAACGTCCGGCCGACGCAAAAAGGCATGTCGTCCGCGGAAGGGGTCGATTGAAACTCAAGCGCTGCTGCTGGGGCCTGTTTTGCGGTACTTCCGAAGATTTCCGGCAGCTTTGGAGCGACCTGTCGAATGGCGGAAGACTAGCTATAGCTAGGCGCACGATTTCACCTGTGCATCTGTGAATATCTATTCACAAGATTTTCCCTGAGTCGTAACCAAGCTATCGCTTGCTAGACCTAGAACTAGTGCGCGAAGTCTGCCTCGACTTCACAGAGGAGGTCTTGGTCAAGAGGGCACTCCAGGGAGATTCCGACAGCTACAGCTCACTTGACGCGAAAATTTCGCAAATCACCGAGACCCGCAACGCGCTCGCTTCGCAAATGGCCGATGAGTTGAATGACGCGGAATTTCACGGCCATCACATATCGGACACCCGTGCCGGGGCGCTGATCTTTCCCGCGAATGCGCTGGCTGAGTACGTCAACTCACTCGCTGAGGGAGACGAATAGCCCGGAGGCAGTCTCCAAACAGGCGGGCACTTTCGCGCAAACAAGTGCGCGGCGGAATTCCCTTCGCCCCGCGTCGTTTTTGCAGTCGCAAATGTTGCTCGATTTTGGCAGCGCCTTTCAGCGCCGCCGAATGCCGTCCAGAATCATCTTCAGGAAAATCTGTTTTACCTGTTCCGGGTCAGAAACATTGTCGGTGTCGTACCAGCGGTAGAGCCAGTTGCACATTCCGAGGATGCCGTTGACGATGATCCACGGCTCGCCTTCCATAAGCTGGCCTTGCTCCTGCCCGCGCCGGACCAGTTCCACGAAGCGGGAATTGTAGCGCGACATCACCGAAATTAGTTTGTGCTGCCGCTTGCCCGAGAGCGAATCAAACTCATGCAGGAACAAGCCAAAAGGCACCTTGTTTTGGATGATGTAGTCGATCTGGGCCCGGATAGCGCGTTCGAGTTGCTCCAACGGGTCGCCAGTGACGTCGATGTGTTGGGCGATGTATGCATCACCATCTTCGATGCCCGCCATCAGCAGTTGGAAGAGCAGGTCGTCCTTTGACTTGATGTAGTAATACAGCGAGCCTTTGAGCATGCCCACGTCGCGCGCGACGTCTTCGATGCTGGTGGCGTGAAATCCCTTCGAAAAAAAGATGTTTGCCGCGCTCTGCAGGACTTCCTCGAGCCTCGTCGTGGGCTTGGTTTTGGCGCCGCCTCGTGGAGCATCGCGTGGCCGTAGCGGCTTCGGTACGGACTTGTGCTTTCCCGCTCTTGTGGGCACGACCTCCCTCACACACTGCGCAGGTCCATAGTAGCAGAGGCACGAAGCGAGCAGACAAGGACCGCGCGGCGTGCTCGCCAGCAATGCTAAGTCACGACATGGCAAGAATGCGTCTTCAGCACCAGCCATACCGTCCGTCCGGGGGCGAGTTGCAACGAACGCGCGGCCCCTGGGGTGACATGCACGGTGAACCGAACTCCGGCCACTACCTCGACGACCACCAGCGCGCCTCTCGTTTCCAGCGATTCTACGATGCCCGGCAAGACATTCCGTGCGCTGAGCGCCCGCGGCGCTTCTGTCGCGAGGAGGATATCTCCAGCTCGAACGGCCACCTGAACCGCTTCTCCCGGTTGGGCGGAACCCAACGGAATTTCCAGCGCGCACTTCGAGCCATCGAGTTCAACATGCATCACCCCGTCGCTCTCGCGATGCTCGACCACTCGCGCCCACAGAAGGTTTTCAAATCCTGCCGCTTGTGCCAGAGCAGCGGCGCGCGGCGCGTCGAGCACGCTTCGGGGCAAGCCGGTTTCGCGCACGCGGCCATCAACCAGGGCCACGACCCTTTCACCGATGGCGTCCACCTCTTCGCGGTTGTGCGTGACATAGAGAATCGGAATGCGATTCGCCGTGTTCCATTCGCGTAGATCCTGCAGGATCGCTTGCCGGAGCCCGCTATCGAGCCCCGTCAGGGGTTCGTCGAGCAAGAGCGCGCGGGGCTGCGTGACCAGCGAACGCGCCAAGGCCACGCGCTGCTTCTCACCACCGGAAAGCTCGCGCGGCTTTCGCTTCCGCAGGCCTTCGATGTGAAATGCGCCGAGGATTCGGGCTATGCGCTCGCTTCGTTCCGTCGCTCCGACGCTCGCCAGCCCGTAGCCCACGTTTTCCTCAGCGGATAAATGAGGAAAGAGCGCCAGCGACTGGAACACGTATGCAAGGTTGCGTTTTGAGGTTGGTAGCGAAACTTTCCGTCCCGCATCGAAAAATACCTCGCCGTCGAGCGAAATGCGCCCTTGGTCGGGAACCAGCAGGCCGGCAATACAATCGAGCAGGGTAGACTTCCCTGCCCCTGAAGGGCCGAACAAAACCGTGAAACCCAGAGGAAACTCTTCGCTTACCTGAAGTGAAAAAGCCGGCGAATCCGCTGCCCGAAGTTCCTTGCTGATTTGCACACGGAGCATCGGACGTCCTACCGCGCCGTCCAAGGAGACCAGACGCGCCGGTTCAACGCGTACACGATGGAAAGCACAACGAAGGCAATTACGAGGAGCAGTAAAGCCATCCGGTGTGCGCCGGTGTAATCGAGGGACTGCACGCGATCGTAAATATCGATTGAGGCCGTCCGCGTAACGCCCGGCAGATTCCCTCCCACCATCAGCACCACGCCAAATTCTCCCAGGGTGTGCGCAAAGGTGAGCACCACGGAGGTGAGCAGGCCGGACCACGAGAGCGGAACGATCACTCGCACAAAGGCTCGCAGGCGACCTGCGCCTAGAATCGAGGAGGCGTCGAGCAACCTGCGGTCCAGCGACTCAAACGACGCCACCAGCGGCTGCACGGCAAACGGAAAACTATACAGGAGCGAAGCCAGTACAAGACCCGGAAATGTGAATGCCAGGCCGCGGCCAAAGAGTGATTGCCACAGTTTCCCCAGAGGCCCGTGGGGACCCATTGCGATCAAAGCATAGAAACCAATCACGGTAGGCGGCAACACCAGTGGCAGCGCCACGACCGATTCGAACAGGAATTTTCCCCGCCATTTCGTGAACGCAAGCCAGTACGCCAAAGGCAACGCAATCGCCAGCAAGACCACAGAGACAATCCCGGCAAGGCGCAATGACAACAGGATAGCGTCGAAACTCATGGTTTGTGTTCCATGTCTGGCGACGCCGAAGAAGGGGAGGTGAATCCGTAACGGGCGAGTATCGAGCGGCCTGCCTCGCTCTTCACAAATTCGAGGAACCCCACAGCCTTGGGCTTGTTTCCTCGGGCGTTGATCAACACTGCGGCCTGCTCGAGCGGCGGGTGATAATCAGCGGGCACAATCCACTGCTCGCCGGTCTTCATGCTCTCTGAAAGAGCCAGCGAAAGTGCCACCATGCCGACTTGGGCGTTCCCGGACTGCGCAAACTGTGCCGCCTGTAAAATGTTCTCTCCGAACACAAGCTTGGTCTTCAACTGTTCATAGAGCCCGGCCTTGCGCAGTGCAGCGACTGCGGCACGGCCATACGGGGCATGCTCGGGATTGGCGATCGCGATCTTCTGAACGCGCGGGTCCGCCAGCACGGAGAATCCCTTTTCCGCAAGTTTCAGATTCGCTTCACGCGGAGCCCACAGCACCAGCCGTCCGAGCGCATAAACGTACAACGAATTGGCATCCGCCCGTCCGGCGGCAACGAGTCTTTCGGCGTACGAACGATCCGCGGAGAAAAAGAGGTCGAAGGGAGCACCATTTTGTATTTGCGCGAAAAAGTTGCCGCTCGAACCAAACGACAGTTCGATTTTTGCACCGCTGCCCTCTTCGTAGCGCTCGGCAAGTTCCGGCATCGCGAATTGCAAATCCGATGCCGCCGCGACATGGACTGTCTGCGCATGCAAGCCCAATGGCCACATCGACAAGAGTGCAACGACAAGCGGGTTTGGAGCTCGATACATCGGCGCGTTCCGGTTCGCTCAAACGCGAAGAATCATGACTTCCGTTGATTTGATCAGCGCCGCGGCGCGCTCTCCTATTTTGAGCCGCAGCTCTTTGGCGGCGTCCGCGGTGATGATTGAGGTGATGTGTTGTTCACCGATTGCCAGTGTCACCTGGGCGAGAAGGCCGCTGAACTTCAGGGAAACGACGCGGCCAATCAGTTGGTTGCGTCCACTGATCTTGCGGAAGTTACCGCGGCGGGTAGTAACGTCCCCCCGCTCGAGCTTCGTGGGAATCAACCGGTCGATTTCCGATTCCGGCACGCGGTGATGCCCGCCGGGGGTCTTCGCGGTCTTGATTTTCTTGCGGTAGATCCACTGCTTGAGCGTCGGATAACTGATGCCGAGGATATTTGCCGCCTCGCGCGGAGCCAGGAGCCTTTGCATTAGCTTTCTCCCTGGCTACAAGAATATACACTTCTACGCACTAGAGCAATACGGATTTAAGCGATTTTGCGGGTCAGGTGGACTAACCCGGCTAGGCCACCCAAACCAACATGCCGTCGCGTGCCGCGTAAGGTCGGAGTATTGCTTTTTCGGGTTCTTGCGGTTGGTGTTGAGATCAGATTCGGAAGCCTGGCGAAGTTTCCCTTCCATCCCCATGTGAAGTGTCCCCCGGGGACCCTGCTAGTTCCGTAGCGGCTTCCCCGTCTTCAACCTATGCGCGATGCGCTCTTGCGTCTTTTTTTCTCCGCAAAGAGACACAAACGCCTCACGCTCCAAATCCAGTACATATTGCTCGCTGACCATTTGCGGTGCCGTCAGCGCGCCGCCGGCCAGAATGTTGGCGAGTTTGCGCGCGACGTGCGCATCATAATCGGAAGCGTAGCCTCCGCGCATCATCAGATGAATTGCCATCTTTGTAGCCGAAAGGAAGGATTCCCCCAGGACCTTAATCTGCGTCGTTTGCGCGCCTTCCTGCCAGGAAGCGGCCGCGGGTTTCCAGCCGGACCGCGCCAGGCCCAGCGCGGTCTGCTTCGCATCGGCGACCAGCCGGTCGCGGTTCAACGACACCGCGTCCTCCCGCCGAAGGTATCCCAGCTCACGGCTTTCCTCGGCGCTGGTTCCTACTTTCGCCAACGCGATGTTCTCAAAAACTGGCCGCAGCACGTGGAAAAGGTCCAGGTCGTCGCCCGACGAAGCGTGCTCGTTTGCGCGGATCAACATTTCTTTTGTACCACCGCCGCCCGGAATCAACCCCACACCGGTTTCCACAAGCCCGATATACGCTTCACCGGCCGCGTGTATTTTCGCCGAGTGGAGACCGATTTCACAGCCTCCGCCGAGGGCCAGGCCTTGCGGCGCGGCCACCACGGGTTTCGGCGCGTACTTGATGGCGAGGTTAATGTTTTGAAATTGCTTCACGGCCATGTGCAGCTCGTCCCACTCCTGCTCTTGCGCGCCGACGAGCACGAGCATGAGATTTGCACCGACGGAAAAATTCGTTGCCTGATTCGCAATCACCATGGCATCAAAATCGGTCTCGAGGCGCTTGAGGCCTCGGTGAAGCATGGCAATCAGGTCCGCCCCGATGGCATTCATTTTCGAATGAAACTCGCAACAGACTACACCCTCACCCAGATCGATCAGGCTTGCGCCCGAATTGCGCTCTACCTCGCGGCCAGTTTCTTTCAGGCTCCTTAGAATAAGGATGCCTGCCGCTTCATCCACTCTTTTCATTGAGCCCGTGGCAAGATCGAACACTGATGTTGCGCCCTTGTGAGATTCGTAGAAGCTCTTTTTTCCGTTTGCGAGCGCTTTCTCAAAAATGGCTGGAAGGGCCCGGCCCTCTTTCTTCACCTGGCCAGCAAAGGTGGCCAACCCGATCGCGTCGACCATTTCAAACGGTCCGAGTTCCCAGGCAAAGCCCCAGCGCATCGCCCTGTCGACGTCGACAACATGGTCCGAGATTTCGGGCATGCGCCGTCCGGCGTACAGACACATTTCGGAAAGTCCGCCCCAGATGAACTGCTGGGCTTTGTCGGTCTTCTGGTCCTCGAAGAGCGGCTGCAGCAAGGCGCGGAGCCGTTGGAGCGTATCCTCGATCGCTTTGCCCGCCTCAATCGACGCGAATTTTGCCTTCTGCCTCGGGCGATATTCCATCGTGTTCACGTCAAGCGTTAGAATTTCCTTTTCACCTTCTCCCTTGACGCGTTTATAGAAGCCCTGCCCGGTCTTGTCTCCGAGCCAGTTGCGTTTCGCCATCTCTTCGACGAAGGCGGGGACCTTGTATGTTTCGCGCGATTCGTCGTTCGGCGCGGTCTCGTAGACATTTCTGACCACGTGCATGAGGACATCGAGGCCGACGATGTCTGCCGTGCGAAAAGTCGCCGATTTAGGCCAGCCGACCGCCGGACCCGTGCAGGCGTCTACTTCCTCGATGGTCATTCCGAGCGCCGACATCAGCCTCAGTGCATTCAGCATGGAAAAAGTACCGATGCGATTGGCAATGAAATTTGGGGTGTCTTTGGCGAAGACGACGCCCTTGCCGAGCCGTCGGTCGCAAAAGTCAGACAACGTGTCCAACACTTCTGGCGCCGTTTTTGGACCCGGAATGACTTCCACGAGTTTCATGTAGCGAGGCGGGTTGAAGAAGTGCGTCCCGGCCCAATGCTGCTGGAACTCTTCAGGTAATCCCTCGGCGATCAGATGAACCGGCAGGCCCGAAGTATTGGTTGTGACGATCGAGCGGGGCTTGCGGTGCTGCGCGACTTTTGCCAAAAGATTGCGTTTAATCTCCAGGTTCTCGGCAACGACTTCAATAATCCAGTCGGCGTCGGAGATGCGCGCCAAATCGTCTTCGAAATTGCCGATCGAAATGCGGGAGGCCAGAGACGGAGCAAAGAAAGCGGCGGGTTGGGACTTTTTCGCTGCTTCGAGTCCGGCGGCGACAATTTTGTTGCGGTCGGAAACGGAAGCATCTTTAGGCACGATGTCAAGCAGCAGACACGAAAGGCCGGCATTGGCAAAATGAGCGGCGATTCGCGCGCCCATGGTGCCCGCTCCAAGAACAGCAGCTCTCTGAATGCGAAGTGTCATTGAGAAGGCCTTGAGCAGCAGGATGAGGACAGCAGAACAGGTTACAAAATGGCGTGCTGGTGGTCAAACAGCCGTTTGGTATGGCTACGGGAGACCGTAAAATAGAAAGATATGGGCGACGGGAAAAATGGCGAAACCCAGAGCCTTTTGCGCATGGCGAAGGAGCTATTCCGCTCGTTCGCTTACGGCGGCAGTGGCAGCGGAGCGAGCCGTCCGCGAGTAGGGCTAGCGTTGGCCGGCGGCTTCGCGCGCGGCATAGCGCACATTGGGGTTCTGCGGGTGTTTCGTGAAGCGGGCATCCCGATCGATGTCGTCGCGGGCACCAGCGTCGGCGCGTTGATTGCGACTGCCTATTGCGCCGGCGTGCCGCTCGAGACCATGGAGCGCGTAGCCTATGAGACCAAATTCACAGACTTCGGGCGGTGGACTCCCTCGTGGCTCGGCTTAGCCACAAATCACCGGCTCGAGCAGTTTCTTGAGCGAATGACGAAAGTCAAACGGTTTGAAGACCTGCAGAAGCCGTTGGCCATCGCGACCACCGACATTAACGCGGGCTTGCCGGTGTACTATTGCGGGGGCCCGATCGCACCGGCTCTGCGCGCTTCCTGCGCCTATCCCGGATTGTTCGTCCCGGTTCAGTTCGAAAGCCGAACGCTTGTTGATGGATTTCTTACCGCTCTCGTGCCTGTCGAAGGGACGCTTCTGCTTGGCGCCGAAGCGGTAATTGCCGTCTATCTCGAGGCCGGCTCCATTGGAGAACCCCGCACGTTCACGGATGTTCTGAGCCGATCGTTCAACATTATCCAAAGGCATGCTGATCTCGAGTGGCGCCAGCACGCTGACGTCGTGATTGAGCCAGACGTCAAGTGCTTTGTGTGGGATGATTTTTCGAAGAGCGGTGAGATGATCCGCGCAGGCGAGGAAGCGGCGTTGAAGGCCCTTCCGGCGATCCGCAACGTGCTGGAAGGCAAGAAAGTGCATTCCGACGAATAGCGGACGATTTCGGACCATATTCTAGTAACGGCCCGTCCCGGCTTGCGCTGAAAGGTTGGACGCTTCGACACGAACCGGCTGTCCCTCGCCTTTTCCCCGTTGCGTGAGCCACGCGGCCAGCCCTTCGGCGAAGCGCTCCGGAGAAAGCCGGAAGCTTGCCTCGACCAGGCCGTCGGTAACGGGGAGGGTATCGTCGAATTCGACAGAATTGGTGAAATTGCGCATGCAGAACTGGTCCAGCCACTCCATGGGGCAAAGCTTGCGCTCGCCGCGAATCAAGACGTGCACTTTGAATTTCTGCGCGTACATGCAAATTAAGGATAGCATTCCGTCGAGCTTGACGAGGTCGGCGGAACGTTTGACCGCAAGTGAAGCAATGAGGCTAGGAACCGGGCGTTGGGCGCGAACTTGCCTCGCGGTTGACCGGTAACATACACTGGTGAGACACGAGTCAGAACTGCATTTCCTGTCTCTCGGGAATGTCCTAGCTGCGTTCTCGGGATCGCGTCGAGAGCATCAACTCGCTTTGCTGTCGCGAGGTAGGTGTTGTTTCGGAGGTAGACCGTGGGGACTCCGATGGAAGCCTGGGCCGAGGAAGCGGCGAGGCTGACTAAACCTGAACGAGTGATTTTTTGCGACGGTTCTGAAGCCGAAAACGAAGCCGTTCTTCACGAGATGTTGAAGCATGCAGATTCCTTGCGTTTGCACGAAAAGACCTACCCGAATTGCTACCTGCACCGAAGCAACGCGAACGACGTCGCGCGCACGGAGCATCTGACGTTCATCTGTACGCCGGAAAAAGATGACGCCGGGCCGACCAACAATTGGATGGACCCCGTCGCCGCGAAATTCAAGGTGGGCTCGTTGCTTGACGGCGCGATGCGGGGCAGAACCATGTACGTCGTGCCCTACATCATGGGTCCCGCGGATTCCCCGATCAGTAGAGTCGGCGTGGAAGTGACTGACAGTGCGTACGTTGTAGCAAACATGCGCATCATGGCGCGCATTGGCAAAGTGGCCACGGACCGGCTGGGCAATTCTTCGGACTTTGTGCCGGGCCTGCACTCGCTCGGCGACCTGGACCCCCTGCGGCGCTACATCGTTCATTTTCCCGAGGAACGATTGATCTGGAGCGTGGGCTCCGGCTATGGCGGCAATGCGCTGCTAGGCAAGAAATGTTTCGCGCTTCGCATCGCCAGCTACATGGCTCGGCAACAGGGTTGGTTCGCGGAGCACATGCTCGTCCTTGGCCTGGAATCGCCGGGCGGCAAAGTGACCTACATGGCAGCAGCGTTTCCGAGCGCTTGCGGCAAAACGAATCTGGCCATGATGGTCTCGGCGCTCGAGGACCAGGGCTACAAGGTTTGGACCGTCGGCGACGATATCGCGTGGATGCAAATCGGAGCGGACGGCTATCTCCACGCGATCAACCCCGAAGCAGGCTTTTTCGGCGTGGCGCCCGGCACGGGGATGAGGACAAATCCGAACGTGATGCACGCGCTGAACCGCAAGACGATTTTCACGAACGTCGGCGTAACACCCGACGGGGAACCGTGGTGGGAGGGTATTGGCGGTGACCCGCCGGCCGGACTGGTTAACTGGCTTGGAGAAAAGTGGGATAAATCGAAAGGACCGGCGGCGCATCCCAACTCGCGGTACACGGTGCCCGCGGTGCAATCACCGAGTATTTCGTCGCAGTTTGAGGCACCGGAAGGCGTGCCGATTTCCGCATTCATTTTTGGTGGACGGCGCGCACGGCTGGCGCCCCTGGTGCACGAGTCGTTCAACTGGCAACATGGCGTGTTTGTAGGCGCAACCATGGCTTCGGAAACGACAGCCGCAATCACGGGCGACGTCGGCGTCGTCCGCCGTGATCCCATGGCCATGCTTCCGTTCTGTGGATACAACATGGGCGACTATTTCCAGCACTGGCTGGACATGGGCAAACGCATCCCGCACCCGCCGAAGATTTTTCATGTCAACTGGTTCCGCAAAGGCGCCGACGGCAAATATCTGTGGCCGGGCTTTGGGGACAATGTGCGCGTGCTGAAGTGGATTCTGGAGCGCGTCGAAGGACGGGGCGAAGCCGAAGAGACTCCGATCGGGTTCGTGCCGACGCGTACCGCGCTGACCTTGGACGGGCTCAAAATTTCTCCCGAGTCGCTTCGCGAACTATTCCGGGTGGAACCGGACGATTGGGAGGTCGATCTCGCCGACACGCGGGAGTTCTTCGCGAAGTTTGGTTCGCGTCTTCCCGCCGCGCTTTCCGACGAATACCAGAGACTCGTCCGGCGCTTTGAAAAGGCCATGCCCGCATCCTGAGAGGCTCGCTCGCGCTGGGCATCGGCGGGTCCTCGGGATTGTTGCTCTCAAGCGCGATCCTGTATGCGACCTACAGGCTCTACGCTGAAATCTTCCAAAGCTACCTCCACACGGGTGATGAAAACGAGATGCGGGAGTTCATAAACTTTCTCTACCACGCAGAAGATTTTCCCCTTAATGACGAACAATTGTGGTTAGCCGTGACCGTGCTTTCTATGATCGCCCTCCTTCTCGTGCTCTCTCGCTCCCTAGTTAAACATCGACGGGCGAGCGCCTCGATCTAGCCCTCTTGAACCGTGAATCGATCAGCAGCGGCATTAGGACTCGGCTGCTCCGTCGAGTTGCGGTAAGCGTGAGATAGTGTCGCGATCCTCGACTACGAGAGCCGGCGGGTCAAGGAGCGGCTCGAAGGAAAGAGCCGGGCCGCTGCGCTCGGGATGGCATAGGGATGACAGACGTTCCGGTGCCAGCATCCAGGGCGCTTCAGAAACGCATAGTTAGATCGAGGGGCGCAAGGCTTTTGCACTCGGGTGCACAGGTTTCCACAGAAAAAACGGGGGAGACCTCTTGCCAAGAAAACGAGGCAGGAATACTCTGGCGCTAGATTGAGCCGGGAAGCATAAAAACTTTGCGGCTCAACTAAAAGAGGGCGCAAGAACCGAGAGGTTCATGCGCCCTCGATTTTTTGCCTGCGAGAAATTCCCAACTATTCGTTCGCGAGGCACGAAGAGAGATTCCTCGGGCAGAGAATGTTCTCGGAATGAGGGCGTTTCCCTGACGAACGAAGCGGAATTCAAGGAGAGGTTCGAGCACCTGTCTCGGATTTCACGTAAGAGGAGATCAAGAAAGCAGGCGCGTTCCGGACCGGCAGTCAACTATTTCGACGACATTCTTGCCGCGTCCAATTGATGACGTTTGAGCACACGGCTCAAGAGTTTTTGCACAGAGTGCACAGGTTTCCACAGAAAAAGTGAGGGAGACCCCTTGCCAAGAAAATGCACGAGGAATATTCTCGCACCAGGATTGAGCCGGGAAGCCTCAAAAACTTTGCGGCTCAATTGAAAGAGGGCGCAAGAACCGAAAGGTCCGTGTGCCCTCGATTTTTTCCTTGTCAAGATTCCCAGCGCATTCATTTCCGACCGACCGAACCCCGCGCCACTTTGCGACAGCCGGGCCCGGGCTCACGTTCGTGCGAGACAGCCTGCGTTTCCCCGGAGTACCTCCAAAGAACCCATGATCGCTGCGAAGAATTGTGGTGCCGTTTGGTTCACTCTGCGCATCTCAACTTTGGTCTGGCTGACCAGGCCCACAAAAACCGTGATGCCTCCGATTTTCCACGAGAGGACGATCCTGCTTCTCGTCGCCGTAGCGTCGATTGCGCTTGGCTTGCCGGCGCTTCGTCGAGCAGAACAGGAGGGAGACACCCCACAGATGCAGTTCCAATTATCCGCTAAAGGTTCGTTGATTGATGCGCGGGTAGGCCAAGGGGAGCTGGCAGTTTCGCAGGACGAGTTGAAGAGATGGGTAGAGAACGCGGCGGATGCTGTCGTGGCTTACTACGGCCGGTTCCCGGTGCCGCACCTGCGATTGGAGATTGAGCCATCGAGCGGAAACGGGATTCGAGGCGGTAAGACGTTTGGGCGAGGCGGAGGGCTGATCATCATCCGCGTTGGGAGCCAAACACCTGGGAGCGAACTGGCGTCGGACTGGATGATGACACACGAAATGGTGCACCTGGCGTTTCCGTCGATGGCGGATGAGCACCACTGGATTGAAGAAGGGATTGCGACGTACGCCGAGCCTATCGGGCGCATTGAGGCTGGGCAAATGGATGCCGCCGAGATGTGGCGCGACCTGGTGCGAGATATGCCGAAAGGACAGCCCAGAGCGGGAGACAAGGGACTGGACCATACGCATACATGGGGACGAACCTACTGGGGAGGGGCGCTGTATTGCCTTCAGGCAGACGTGGAGATCCGGCGGGAAACGCAAAACGCGAAAGGATTGCAGGACGCGCTGCGCGGGATTCTGGAAGCGGGGGGAGACATTCGCGAGGACTGGGAATTGCGGAAGACCCTGGAAATTGGAGATCGCGCGACAGCAACGCACGTGTTGATGAATTTGTATGAAAGCATGAAGGACAAGCCGGTAGGGGTGGATCTGGACACGCTGTGGAAGCAACTTGGGGTGAAGGTGGAGGACGGCGAGGTCGTGCTGGTGGACGGTGCACCGCTCGCGGGAGTGCGTCGGGCCATAACGCCGCGGCGCGCAGGTCCGTGAAGATTGGCCGAGTCAGCGGAGCTTCGCTGGAACAAAATCAACAGGCTACGTGGTTGCTAAACTGCGATGCAGCGTTGCTGCACCCCAACCAAACCGCAAGCTACGGATGAATCGGGTTGCCGGTGTAGGTGTTGCGGACGCGCTCGGCCTTGACGATGGCCGCACCTTCCGGAGTGCTTTCCCACAGCGCCAGTTCGGGGCTGTTGTGCCAGATCTGCAGCGTGCGCAGGTAGTGCACAAGGTCCCAGGCCTC
>Ga0306920_100001234_pt1 | contig 31613 bp, 25 predicted proteins | sample flu12Cox44000170_FD_204666 | JGI IMG/M metagenome (GOLD analysis project Ga0306920, IMG submission 204666) | Lab enrichment of tropical soil microbial communities from Luquillo Experimental Forest, Puerto Rico - flux4day.12C.oxic.44.000.170 (v2)... | ecosystem: Environmental > Terrestrial >...
TTCCCGCTGTCGAGCGCGGCCAACAAAGCCGCTTCCTGAGCCACTGCTCCGCGCGAAATATTAATATAGATGATACCGCGTTTCATGGCGGCGAACTCGGCCGGGCCGAGCATCCCTTCCGTCATTGCGGTCAACGGCGCTGCCACGATCAGAAAGTCGGCTTCGCCTAACATCTGATCTAATTCCGTAAGGTCGTAAACTCGATCCACTCCAAAAGTCGGTTTGGCCGTTCGGCGGCAGCCCGTCACCTGCATTCCCAGCGAACGACCGAAACGCGCGATTTCCCGGCCGATATTCCCCAGACCCACAATCCCGAGCGTTTGGCCTTGTAAGTCCGTCATGCACCGCGCCACCGCACGATCCCATTTTCTTTCTTGCTGATTGCGCATGACAGTGTGCAGGTTCCGCGCCAATATCAGCATTATGGCCAGGACGTGCTGAGCAAGCGATGTGCCGTAAAGACCTTTCAGGTTGGTGATCGTCAGACCCAGCTTCCGGGCAACGGGACACAACTCGCGGGGCACTCCGGCCGAAATCAATTGGATCCATTTCAGCTCCCGCCCTTCACTAAGCCGGGCCAGCGGAGGCAATCCATAGGTAATCTGCGCTCGGCAAAACTCCCGGTCAAAGACCTTCGCGTCGCCCACGTCAATCATGTCGAAGTCTGTGAATTCCGCGGCTAACCGGGGTAGAACTCCTTCGGGCATCCAGGCAAGAACTAGAACTGCGGGCTTGGTCATGATGGTTTATCAGCCCCGACGCTAGTTCACGAGATCTGAGTTATCTCCATCGCGAACGTGCGAACTGCCGTTTCCTGCGGCACAGATTCGTCGGTGAAATGGGCGCCGGCATTGGAGCAGCAGTCATTGGACTCCAAGGGGACCGTAGGGCAAGAATGGCCGCACAAGGGCCCATCATTGGGATGAAATAATTGTTCGCGCCGTTGCGCGCGTTCCATCATGATTTGGATTTTTTGTTCACTCCCGGGTAATGCCTCTGTTGGTTCGGCGGGAAGGGCTCCGGCTTTTCGCAAGAATAGAACCCGCATCGTTCCATCCCTCTCCAATTCAGGGAAAAAACCCTTTAAATTATGGAAAATGTTCCAAAAGAAAGCCTATCACAAAATCTAAAGAAAATTCGCAATCCCCTTCTTATTTGGCAAAACGTAACGCCCGATGGAAGCGTTCGCTCCGGTTATTTGGGGCGAAAATCGGCGTTCCAGTAGAAATCCCGCATCTTTTTTACAGGTGCGCTCGAAAAATTTTTTCGGTTTCTGCTTGAAAGTGGGAAAAGTAAGGTTATACTTCACCCCTGAGAAGGTTGTGCGGAAAATACCGGCGGGATGGGTCTTCCGGATTCCGCTGCCGGTTCGACTTAGTTTTCTGTTATGAGGAAAGGATTCCTCCATGTCCAAATCCACTTACACTCCTTGTATCGGTATCTACGGAACAGACGAAAACGCCGACCTGCCCAGTATGGGTTGCAATTTGTGGTCCGCGGGCGTCGCCGCGTCGATTGTCGCAGCCAACGCAACTCCGACAACGCTGGAAATGCCCGCGCAAGGCTACGCCTGGCATGAGGCCCTCGCGGGAATCGACGGCATCGTTTTCTTGGGCCACAAACATCAAATCAGGGCCCGCCAGGCCGCCAATGAGGAACGCCTCTGCCATTGGTGTCGGGAGCGCGAAATCCCTTTTTTAGGGATCGACTACGGCATGCACGTTCTCAATATTGCGTTCGGCGGCACGATTTACATGAATTTGCCCAAGGAATTGCCTCAGGCCCTGCAACATCGCCATCCCCCGGAACCGGGCGTCCGCCATGCCATCATGGTCGACCCCGGTACGCGCCTGGCTCACATTTACGGCGAAGGGGAAATTGTCGTCAACAGCGAACACGTGCGGGCCGTTGCCAAGGTGGCGCGCGGTTTCCGCGTCAGCGGACGAGCGCTCGATGACGTCATTGAATCGATTGAGGCCGAAACCAACGGTTGGTTTGCCACGGGTGTGCAGTGGAATCCCGTTTCCGTTACTGCCTCCGGCCTCGACATTCAATTGTTCCGCGGGCTGGTCGACGCCGCCCGCGAACGCCACGCCCACCCGCTCCCGGTGTATCAAAAAGTGGCGTAAGCCGAGTTTTCTTTCCTGTTCCTCAAATGCCAAGGAGGGTCGAACGATGTTTTCCCTGACTGAATCCAAGTTTCAAGGTTGGCGGGCAGTAGCCATCGCCGAGGATCGCACCGAACATCTCGTGTTTGTCGGGCGGTCGTCGTCGCAGGTAAAGACCGGATTAAAGGAGGCGTTCTATGAGATCCTCGATGAGGAGGAACGCGCCACCATCAAACACCTTTCCATCCAGCGCTGGGATGGCGCGCCCGACCAGGGCCGCTGGGTCCAGCAAAGCACTGTCCAGGTCCCCGCTCCGATCAAAGTCGAACGCGTTCTCGCACGCACCGCCTGAAAAATCAGTAATCAGGGGTTAGGGGTCAGGGGTCAGCAATCCCGGCAATCCCTGACGCCTAAACCCTGATCCCTGACTATTGAACCCTTCTCCACCGTCACGAAACGCGTTATTTTGAACAGTAGCAGATGTTAACCTCTCGCGCAGCGCGAGCGCTACTGACCCCTAACCCTTAACCTCTACAATGCGCGGCCTGCTTTCCGAATATCTTCTCAAAGGCGTTTATCTCGGTTTGCTGCTCTTCGTCGCAACCCAAGATCCCGACGCTGCCACTTCCATCAAGGTGGGCGTGACGACGGTCGGCGGCCTGGTCGTTGCCCTCAGCATCGCGGGACTGCAAAAAATCCGGGACGGGTATCAGATCCGGGGACGGTTCGGCTCCTTTTTATTGTTCCTGCTCCTGGAAAGTCCCAAACTCATTTACGGCGGGATTCTCCTCGGCATCGCCGTCGGTGCCTACTGGGTACGGCGTCCCGAGAGTGAAGGTGTCTTGACGATCCTGGCACTGGCAGGAGCCGGCCTGGGGATGGTCTTCTGGATGCTCTTGCAACTGGGCCATCGCTGGGGACGGATCAGTTTGAGCCTGGCCCTTGCGGCGGCTTTGGTCGGAGGAGTGCTCTATTGGCTACAGGAGAATCCGGATTTTGCACAAAATGAGGCGGCCCAGACCGTGTTCGGCATACGCTTGCTCCTGGGCATTCCCTTGTTTTACTTGCTCACGTTTGCCGGAATGTCGGAGGAATCGGAGATCGAAATCGGCGCGATTTGCGCCGCCCTGGGCCTCGCCTCGTGGAAACTAAGCCAACCGGCGCCCGCCGCACAATCGCTGTCGCTCTTGGTACCCGCACTCTTGTACCTGGCTTACACAGTGCGCGTTCTTCCCGGCTTGAGGGTCTTCAAACACGTGGTGCGCGGCCTCAGCCATGCCCGGGTCGGCCAGGTGAAACCCGCCCTCGGATCTTTTCGCCGGGCCTTGCAACTGGACCCCCAGAATAAACTCGCTCGCGAAACTCTCTGGAAGGTTCACCGCTCGCTCGATCTGCAGCAGATCCTCCACGATCCCCAGATCATGGCCATGATGGATGTGGATATGTGCCTCGACCGCGCCAAATCGTTGTTGCTGATGTCCGGGCCCGGGCCGGAAAAATTGCAGGAAGCTCATCGGCTGTTGGAACTGATTGTATCGCAGCAACCGGCCCAACGTCCGACGGTGGATTACTGGAAAGCGGTAGCCTATACCCACGCGCGGGAGTTCGATCGGGCCGCCGAAGCGCTTGAACACGTGCTCAACGCGGCGGACTACGCGCCGCGCGACCCGTATCGCGAAGCGGTGCTGTACCATTCCTGGCAGTTGGCGCTTTTTCTGCATCCGGAATTGAAACGGCGCCTGGGTATCCCGCAATTGTCAATTCCCGGCCGGCGCATGGAAGCGATCGCCGCCGTCGAGCGTTTCCTGGCCGCCAATACCAATGATCCCGACGCCTGGAATGTGAAGCAATTTCTCTACGCCGACCTTACCGAGGCCGAGTACAAGACCGTCGGCGGCCCGGAAGGTCCCGCACCCGATTTCGATCATGCCTACGTCCAGCAACTGGGCATGGCTTCCATCAATGATGGGGCGCACTGGCAACTGGGAGTGGCATTTCTTCGCATGGCCGCCCGGGGAATGCTCCCGCAGGCGCCCACCATGTTCCTGCTAATCTCCCAGGTGCTGCAGCGGGAAGGCCAGCCCGATGCCGTATGGCAATATTACGAACTGGCGAAACGCGCCGGTCAAACTGTCGGCCCGAAAAACCTCGCTGATGCCGACAGGCAGGCTTATTTCACGGCCGTAAAAGCCCTGGCGGACCATGCGCGCGACCAGCTCGACCTGGACTCCGCGATTGCGAATTATCAGCTTTATTCCGAATCAAACCGCAGCGGTTTGGAAACGTTGCGCGTTCTCACCGACCTCCATGAAAAAAAGGGCGATGTCTTCGCAGCCCTGTGGGTTACCGAACAGGCACTTCTCTACGATGCGAAAGACAAAGACCTCCTGGCTCGCAAGGATCGGTATTACTTTTCGATCATGCCGGACGCACTGCGTTCGCGCCTGGTGGCGATTCGCCCGGCTTTCGATCTGAACTATTGCCTTCGCAAAGCGCGGTCGCTGCTGGATGCCAGAGATGCGGAGCCGGATGTGATCGAGTGGGCGCAACACCTGGTGGAACTGGCCCAGGTTGTTCAGCCCGACAATATCACCGCGAAAATGCTGCGGTCCCGCGCTCTCCGCCGCCGCGGTGAAATCGACGCGGCTCGGACGTTGCTGGAAGAAATTCATGCGAAAAAACCGGAATCGTTTGCAAGCCGGGAGGAGGAGGATTCCTGGTACCTGGCATGCCGGTTGTTGGGCGAAGCTTATCTGTATGAAGCCGGCCGGCCCGATTTGGCGGTTCCCTGTCTTAACGACTTTCGCAAAAGTTCCAAAAGCGGGGCCGATACCATTTACAAACTCGGTCAGGCCTATGAGCAGCTTGGGGACCGCAGCCGGGCTGCCAAGTGCTATGAAAATGTGACGTCTTACCAGGGCCATCCACGTGCGCTGGAAGCCGAAGAAGGTTTGCGCCGCGTTCGCGGCACGTAGCCCTCGCCACTCACTACTTCTACAGCAGCAATTTAAATTTGAGCTTTTTGTGCTTTTGGTACCACGTTTTATGGTGCGACTTTTTCGCAATCCGGTTACGACGCAGGCGATAGTCCATGATCTCCAGGGCTTGATCTTCCGTCAGCTTGGGAAGCCTGGGGCAACTATTGAGCTGGACGAACCCGGGAGGCAATCGCACGACCGGGGTTTACGACAGCCAGGGCCGGCGCATCGCGGACATCAACGGGTTGGGCACCGTACGGGCGCAAGATGCGCTCGGGAATATTTCCACCAGCGTATTTGATCACGCCAGTGAGTTGGGGATTGCAGGTCGGGCATTTCTACGCGCAGTTTCCGGATTGGGGAATTGGCAGCGTCCACGATCGTTTGCCTTTTAGCAGCCAAGGGCCGGAATTCAAACCGGCGAAGTGGAATGTCCACAACGTCCGGAGGCACAGGCGCTCATAGGGGGAGTGAGCGCCCACCTGTGCCTTTGGATGACAGCCAGTTGTCAATCGTCATTTTGTCATTGGTCCTTGGTCATTCGTGACGGGCATCGTCCATGGTGGCGGGTGTTATCGTCGTTGCAGTCGTTGCGGTCGTTGCATGCAATGCGTGCAATGCGTGCAATGCACGCAATGCAGCCCGCTCGGGCTGCGTGCAACGACGCAACGACGTCGCGAATTGTCACTGGTCCGTCATGATAGGTGATTGATCGGTCGTCCTTGGTCACTGATTGTCGTTGCACGCGAGGATGCAACGACGATTTGGTCACTGGTTCGGATAATGTGGGCGGCGCATTGGGAGAAGGTCCCAAAAAAGGCGATGCGTCCCACTTTCTTGGAAAAGGTCCCACTGGGAGTGTCGCCCTCTTGGGATGATGTTCTGAAATGACAAAGATCTGCTGCTGCTGTCGTGAAACGCCGTCCAGGGGTATCGAGTACCCAGTAGCGAGTACTAAGGACTGGACTTGGACTCCGGTCCAGCCAGCCGTTGCCATGACTATCGGGTTGAGGGCGATCTCCTTGGGATACCACAGGCAAGCAAAGGGATTCGCCAATGGACGGCGGCACTTTTGCTTTTTTTGTTCGGAAGGTGACAGAAATGTGTCGCGAAGGGTAGTCCGGAGGCACAGGCGCCCAAAGTGAGATTGGCCGCCTATCTGTGCCTTCGAGCGGAACGGCAAGATTTAGATGGACAGTGAGGTGTCAACGAAACGTCCGAAAAATGGGAACTTTTGTGGACCGCGCATCTGTAATCGGATTACACATGTGCGGCGCATAAAGCAAAGGCGCCAGAGGAGCGCGATGCTCTCGTGCCCAGAAATGCAAATTGAAAAATGCAGAAGGCGAGTGGCAAGAACACGTCTCGATTTGCGGTTGCATCGTCTAATTTATTTCATTCAGTGCAGTTCGTTGCTTGGAGGGGTGACGCGCATCGCGAACGGAATGCAAAAAACGGCTGTTTTTCAGCCGCCAATTAGACTACTCACCACCCACCATGTTACCAATTGACATGTTCCGCGGGCGTGCCGATTCCCAGGCGGTAGCAAAATTGCTCAAACTCCCCAGCGTAGCGGGGATCCGTGGTGTGAAGGTGTTCTCCCTCCGTGATGAGCTTCAAATGATCATTTCGGTGAACGCCGGCTCTGCAGACGATGCGTTCAAACGGGTCCAGGCAATGGGCGTAGATGATTAGCAACTTGTGCTCATCGAATTGTACCTCCATCGGTTCATGGGTGCCGATCACCGCCACGCCGGTGCAGCCGTCGTTGAGAAGCAGGTTTTCATAATCGCAAAAGTGGCTTTCCAGTACCGGGCGGTCGATCTCCTCGCGGATCAGGTCACGGTGTACACCCTTTTCGCTGTTATGGCTGGTTTCCAGCACCACATCGACGACTTCCCCCAGCGGCGGAAGCAGCGCCAGAAAAATTTCAAACAGGCATTCTCGGGAAATGGATGCAGCGAGCACCGGCACTTTGAGACCGACCTTGGCATCTCGGTAGGTATCAATGCGATATCCTTCCCGCGGGACGACCTGGAGATCCAGGGACGGCCGAATTGCATCCGTTAACTGGAAATCGCCGTAGCGATCCACCTGCAGATGGTTAGCCAAGGAATTGGAGGTCACGTTTCACCCAACGCAATTAACGGACGGAACTTCAAGGACTTGGGGGCATTCGACTTAGGGGGAAGTCGCAGACTGCTCAAATATAGGTCACAATAGCAGCCGATGCCACTCCTCCGCCCAGATTCTCCTGCCAAAGCAAGGCCTGCGGTAGAAGTCATTGGGAATGGAAGGTTTACGCTACCTGGACGCTTTGCATGCTGAAACCGGAAAAAATCGATGGCTTCCCGAGCTTCAGGCTTTAGAGCAAATGCAACTCCCTCTGAGACACCAGCCCGCAAGGTCGACATAGCCGGCAAACTCTTCGCCACTTGTCACGAAAAACCGCATGTGTCCCATCTTTTCCAGCGTCTGTCTGGACCCATAGCAATGCCCCGCCGATAGAATCGAAAAGGGAAACACGGAGATATCGGTGCGAAGGTGTTGCGGTAGCTTTGTTGCCTTTTTCTTCGGTCTGGCCGGACTGTGCGCTTCCGAACCCCACGGGAAAATCGTTAAAGAAACCTGGGAAGCAGCCTACCTGGACAAATGCAAATGCGGCCATGCCCACACCACCGTTCGGAACGTGCAGCTCAACGGCGGCAATATCATCAAAACCGAAGTGGAACTCCACCTTACCGTCAAGCGGAACAAGGATCTTATCCGCCTGCGCATGGAAACCGGAACCGAGGAATCGTTCTCCGGAAAAATAATCGGCGTGTTCATGCGCCAATTCGTCGGCAACGATCAACAGGTAAGCCTCCGAGGAATCGTCGAAGGAGAGACACTTCAGGTCAAGGTGGATGGGGGGCGGAGATTGGATAAAAAAATTCCCTGGAATGACCAGGTGGTCGGCCTCAATGGACTGGATTGCCTCTTCGCGAATCGGGAAACCAGACCCGGCGATCGCTTCAGCTATCTCTTTTTTGACCCCACCTACACGGCAATTCTCGCCATCCAAGTCACGGCGAAGGATTTTGAAGAAGTCCTTTTTCCCGGAAACTCAACCAGGGCAAGATTGTTACGCGTGGAAGCGGTGCCGGACAAAATCGGCGGTATGCAACCGGCGCCCGTGACCTGGTGGTTGGATGATCAGGGGGTTCCCGTCCATTCCCAGACGAACATGCCGGGACTGGGATCGTTGACTCTCTACCGGACCACGCGGCAAGCTGCTCTCGAGCAAAGTTCTTCTGCGCCGGTCGTCAACATCGGCCTCAACCAACTCATTTCGACGCGGCGTATTGCCCGGCCGTACGACCGGGAATATGCGGTCTACCGGGTCACCATTAAAGATGATGCGAACCCGGCAACAACATTTGCGCGGGACTCCCGTCAAGAAATCAAAAATGTGCAAGGAAACTCTTTTGAACTGCACGTGCGCGCTTCGCGCCAAATCGCAGAGGGAGACATTACCGAAGATCCCGGCCCAGAATTTCGCAAGAGTTGCCATTTTATTAATAGTGACGATGCCCGGGTTCGAGACCACGCCCGGAGTGCAGTCGGCTCGGAAACGGACGCCTGGTTGAAAGCCCGGATGATCGAACGCTGGGTTCACACCCACATGAAGAAAGAATCGCATCCCGTTGCATTTGCCCCGGCCGATGAGGTAGCGCGTACTTTGCAAGGAGACTGCAGCGAATATGCGATGCTCACCGCTGCGATGTGCCGGGCGGCCGGCATCCCCTCTCGAGCGGTCGTCGGACTGCTATATGTGGATTCGAGCCGGGGTCCCGCGTTCGGCTTCCATATGTGGACGGAAGTATGGGTCCAGGGTCGCTGGGTACCGATTGATGGCACTTTAGGCCGCGGGTTTGTCGGAGCCACCCACCTGAAGATTTCCGATCACAGCTGGTATGAAACCAAATCGTTGACGCCCCTATTGCCGGCAACGCGATTAGCGGGGAAAACCACAATTGAAGTTGAAAAATAAGTGAATTTTCATACCAATTCAGCCAACACGTCGAAAACATCGAGGGTCCCATTCGTCTATATATCGGCGGGAGAATGGCAATTCGATTAACAAGTGGATTGCATGAAGCAACAATTGGTATTAATCTGGTAGAGTCAAGCCAGCTTTCGTACAGCTGCGCTTGAGGCCCATCTGCACCAACCATATTGAGGAAACTCAATGGCGTCACGGGATCGACAAGCCCCACGCAAGGTGCTTGAAGCGGCGCGCGAGCTGTCGCCCGGTCATGATTCCGCAGCGCACCAAGAGTCCCGAGAAGTAGGTCAAAGTCCCCCTCTCCCTGCGGTCCTGACCGGTATGCTAAACGGCGATACTCAGGACTTAACACCAATTCGGCCGCTGCCGTTCGCGTGCCGGGATGTCGAACTCGATGCGCATCAGCGGGAAGCGGTGGCCAGGGCCCTGGCCACCACGGATATTTGTCTCATCCGGGGCTTACCAGGCACGGGAAAATCGCGCGTCGTTGCTGAATTGATTCTGCAGGCGGCTGACCGGGGACAGCGAGTCCTGCTGGCCGGCTTGACCTCGGCCGCCATCGACCGGGTCCTGGAACTTGTGCATGGCGGCGACGAGATGTGTGCCATTCGCTGCCTGGGTCCCGACGAACGGCAGGATAACCTCGCGCCGTTCATCCAGGCATTGACGTTCGATGAACGCGCGAAACGTCTAAGCGCGAGTTCTCTGGAGAAAGCCCGGCAATCCTTGGCGGAATGCAGGTTGCACATCCAAGGGCTCCGGGAATTGCAACCTCTTTGGATTCAAGTTCAAGAATGGGCAAGCCAGTTGCGGGGCCTGGATAGTCAAATCAACAACGCGAAATGCGCACGCGCCGCCGTTGCAGAGGAAGTGGAACGGGAAGCCACGGTGGCCGGGGCTTCAGACCCCGGTTTACGCCCGGCAGGCGCGAATGCGTTTCTTGCCGATTGCACAGCCGCGCTGCGCCGCTGCCGCGACCAGCAAACCGGGATCGAGAGCGCCCGGGCGGTCTTACGCGAAAAAATCGACCTCCGGCAGAAAGAAGCGGCCGATCGGCAGGCGCAGTTGGAGAAACTGCGTCCCTTGATGGAGCTCAAACAAACCTGGCATTGGTGGCGCCCGGCCTGGTGGAAAGCCCTCTTACAGCAAAACCCGTTTCCCGAGTGCAACTCCCTCCAGGACCAATTACGGCAAATCCAAACCAAGCTCACCGAGCTGGATCAGGATCGGCAGAGCCTGAATCGGCAATGGGTCGAATCCGAAAAAAACCTCCAGGAGGAATTTCAACAACGCAAGGAAAACGAGATCCGGCAGCGGGAATCGGAGCTAGACCAGCGTTTGGCCAACCTCGACCACGATCGGAACGTCTGTCGGAGCAAGATCAACGCTGCTTTGCATACTCTTGATCCGGAGTGTCCCGCGCCGTTGCCGGACATATTAGATGCTGTTGAGGCCGGTCATACGCGCTGGCACCGGGAGGTCCAAGAGCAGGAACAGCAGCTCCAATTGCTGCACAACTGGATTGCCTGTCTTGCGGAAACCAAACCCTGGCCACAACTCCTGGGAAAATATGCCAACGTGATTGCAGGAACCGTGTCGACCCTGGCTGTCAACGAACGTTTCGGCTGCCAGACTGTGGACAAGCCAGCGTATGATTTGTTGGTTCTCCAGGAAGCCGATCAGATCACGGAAACGGATTTTCTGAAAATTGCGGCCGTTGCCCGCCGCTGGGTCCTCGTAGGGGAACCAGGCGTAGACAGAGGTGCGGAGCGGGTCTACGATCGCTTGTGGCGACATTTGCACTGGGAACCGCGTCATTTACCGTATACCTGGCATCAGGAAAAAGACCGGCTATGCTGCCGGCTGCGGCCGGTTGCCGCTGACCAGAAGCAATTGCTGGAAACCGAACGGGTCGCGGATTATCCCGATATCGAATTACGGATTTTGGCGCTGCCAGGTGCCGAACCGGCACTGGCCGAAGTGGTCTTTCCGGCCGGCTTCTCCATTGTGGACGCCAAATCGTATCTTTTTCGGGAACTGCAGGAATTGACCGTTTACACTTCCGGCCACAACGTATTCTGGATTGAAGAGCTGAACCGAGTGATTTTGCGCCTGGTCGATGATCCGATTCCCCATACCGACTCGGTCACGTTGGAACCGGGAGTCCGCGAATTGGTGGAATCCTGGCACTCGCAACCCACTGGCAACTCACCACTCACCATTCACCACCGGACCTGTTGCCTGGAATTCGACCGCACAGCGGGATGGGACCGACAGCGCGCGGAGGACTGGGTGTGGCAGCACCTGCGCATCCGCGACCTGGGCCGGACCATTCGGCTTGACGTGCCGCACCGGATGCACCCCGATCTGGCTGCATTTTTGTCCAATCTGGTTTTTGGCGGGGAATATCGAATCGTCGCAAATGGCGTTGCCGGTGATCCGACAGCCTCTGCAAACGGCGCTTGTGCCGTGGAATTTGTCCCGGTGCCGTCCATGCTCAACGGTGGCGGGTCGCGGTTGTCCAAAGACGGAACGGCATCTTCCGCCAAAGCCAAGATCTCGTTCCTTTCTGGAAAGGGCGGCGCCGGCTTGGAAATCGATCTGGCCGATCCGAGGCAACGAAACCGGCTGCCGGCAGATTTGCCGGCTCAGCTGCCGAGTCAGGGGTTGATCAACTACCGAGAAGCCCTGGCCGTGGTTCAATATTTGGAAAGGCTGGCCGGCGACCCGGCACCGGTTGGTGGACCGTGGGGCGTCGTGCGTGGGGCGTCGAATACCGGAAGATTGGCGGCACGTGAAATTCGGCCAGTGATAGCCGTTATCGCTCTATATTCCTCCCAGGCCGCTTTGATCCGGAAACTAATCCAAAACTCCTCTAAGCTGGCCGCAGCTTCCTTCGAGTTAATCGTCGATGTGCCTGGGGCGTTCCGGGAACGGGAATGCTCCTGGGTGTTGCTGAGCCTGACCCGCAGTCATTCGCACCGGCCGGTGACCTTCGGCGACGGACCGGAAATGCTGGCGATGGCGCTGACGCGAGCTTTGTCGCACCTGGTGCTGTTCGGCGATGCCGGTACGCTGGCCCGGCGCGGTCAGTGGCACGGGCCGCTGGAAAATCTGGATAAATCCGCGGCAGGCTGGGAACGCGAACTTGTCGCCAACCTCGTGAATTATCTCGAGGGGCGAGGCGATCATCCGCGAGCCTTTCAACTGCGCGAAGGTGTTGGCCCATGACAGCTGGTCCTGCCTTTCCCGGCAGCCGCACCCTCGCCGGCTGGTGGCAGCAACTGGCACTCTATCTTCCGCGATGCGTGTGGGTCGGGCATCTGCCGCTCGTCCGCGTCGAAGCGCCGGTCCGATTTGCCCGCACTGTCCAGCCAGACCGATTTTCCCTGCTGTTGCTCGAGGCACTTGCATGCCACTCCTCGGCGACCGCGGAAAAGCTCGATCAAACACTGCACGTGGGTTTGCCGGTGTTGCGGCAAGCTCTGCGGCACCTCAAAAGCAGCGGCCTGGTGGAAGCCGATGCGGCCAACGTCTGGAATCCGACTGCGCTGGGCCAGGCAGCGCGCCTTGTAGGACACTATGTTGCTTTCGGGCGAGAGCGCCGAACCTTTTATTTCCACCGAAGCCAGGCCGCCTCCCCGCAATTTCTGAATCTCGTCAATCCCGCCACGGTGCCCTGGCCAACCGGAGATGATTGGAAGGTTGATTCCAACGTCCTTCAGAAGTGCATCCTTCGCTCTTCCGAATGGAAGCGCACTCACGGTTTTCCTTTGGATATCGAGGAAGTCATCGTGGATTCCGAGCCAACAGCGGTATCGGAGCCTGAGTCCGCGATCCGGCAAGGAGTAATTTGCCATCAGCCGGAGTGTTTAGCCGTTGTCCTGCTCAAGGCGCGAACCGAACCCCGAATGGAACATCTTGTAGGTTTTGAGTTCGACCCTAACGGCTGGAAGCTGAATTCAGCCAAGGCAGTACTGGACTTACTTCTCGCGGAGCCGGATTTATACTGCGAGTTGACTCCCGAACCTCCGGCCGAACAATGGCGTCATGTTTGGATGGAATGGGGCAAAGCAAACGGACTAACTGAAGGGGAGACGGCGAATTGCGCCCTGGAGGTGCGGAATCACCGATTGCAGGTTTATGCGCCCCGGTCGGTCCTCGACAAGTTGCGAGCCATGCGGAACGAGGTTCTCCGCGGCAGGATCTGGGTACTGGCGGGAAATGATCTAATTCGGACGGCAGCGTTATTGGATATCGGTCCGCGCGGCGACACGAAATAAATAGGAGTATTCCATTATTTTTTCGCCGGAGCCGGGGGAGAGCCAGCCAGGATGCGAGCGGCAGTGGGACGGTCCAGGGGAAGGCCGATGTATTCAAAGCCGGTGGTCAAGCGAGTGTGGGCGTGCTTCAAATCTTCACGAGAGCGTTTTGCGGAGACTGCCACCAGGGAAGGCGCTCGCAGCAGGCGCCAGTGGGGCGACTTTAGCCGGGCCGCGATGAAAGCCGGATGCGTGGTGGTGCTCAGCGCCCGGAAACCCAAGCCTCGCCAGAGGGAAGCGCAAAAATTCGACAAAGCATGGCCGATGCCCACGCCCTGGAAATCGGGAAGGGTAACGGTGCGATGCTCGCGCTTGCCGCCGTATTTTACCAGGGCATTGATCCAGGCCGAAAAAGCGACCGGTTTGCCGCCCCACAGGGCGAAAAATGCCTGCGCACGCGGATGAATGTCCGAACTCAGATAGTGATAGCGGCGGAATAATTGCCACGCTTCCAGCCGGCAACGGTAGATGTCCAGCTGGATGGGAGGCCGGCGCTGAAGAAACCTCCAGGCAAAATTATCGGTGGCCGGACGATAGATCCAGTCGGGCTGCAACCACTCTTCGATATCCTCATGGCAAGTCACCGCGACAAACCGGCGCTCCAGCGCGCGCACGGTTTTTGCCAGCGCTGCGCTGCCGATCCTGGCGACGGAACGATCGACGACGCTGGTGAATTCATCCATGACGGCGATGTTCGGCGCCAGGGCCAGCAGACGGGCCAGAGTCACCCGGAATTGTTCGCCCGTCGACAGCGCGCGGAAAGGCCGAAGCCATGCGGGTGGAGAAGAGAACCCAACCGAGGAAAGCAAACTCACCACGGTCTTGATGGGCATATCGACTGGAAAGGAGTCGAGCACCGAAGCATCTTCCGGCCAGGGCGGAAAATTCGCAATGGCGGTCCATGAATCGGCGAACAGGGTCCGAGCGACGGTGGATTTGCCGCAGCCCGACGGGCCGACGATCAAGCCGATGTTCCAGCCTCGTTCATCAAGCGGCAGGTTGACGTCCCAGCTCAATTCAGTCAGCGGCGCGGGAGGCAGATCGAAAATGCCTTCCACCTGCTGGACACGGGGGCTGCGTCGAATGGCGGTTTGAACCGTGATGCGAGCGCCTGGCACGGTATTCCCTCCGCTACAAACTACCGATCTGGGATCAGCGAATTCGAAATATTGAAAATTCCGAGCTTCCCCGGAATGGGAATCGGCCGGCGAAGCGGTTGCTGGGCCGTGACAATCCACGCCCAAGTGTCGATCTGGATCTGGCCAAATGTGAATGTCGGATCTTCCGGATCGATCAAGGGCAGAGTCTCTTCGGAGATCAAAAGGCAATCGGCCAGGGTCACGGTGCCCAGCAGAACCTGGGTGGGGAGTTCCATGGCGTAGTCATAGCCGAATTGTCGAAGCAGTTTGCGCATGTCCGGATCGCAGCAAAGTTCCACGAACGAACTGGGCATCGTGGCGCCGGCATGAATCGCGAGGGCGCCGCGATAAAAAGTTCGCCAATCGCGTACCAGGTACTGCGTGGCGCCGTGGACCAGGAGCGTGGCCCAGGGTTGTTTGACCGTGAGACATTTCATGGCTGATTTTCTAGCGGTCGGGTGAGGAATCGCACTTCTTTTCCAGAAGCACGGATTTGTAACGCCGTTGATCGTAATCGAAGGGTGCATGGGTTTCGGCGGAACCGGTGAACCATTCGAGCGAGCCCATAGGCGGCAGAGGGCAGCCGGCGCCGGTTTGAAGCCGTGCCCGAAAATCGTTTTGGATCGGCTTGGGCCAGGAAAACACAAGGCGAAGCAGTTCGCGGAATTCCTGGATGTCGAGTACGCCTTTGAGAAGGCGGCAGTCCCGGCAACAGACCTCGATATTTTTGAAGATATACTTCCCACCGCGGGCGATGGGGATCTTGTAGTCCAAAGTAAAATTGGCGACGCGCAGCGGCCCCAGACAATAGGGACACGTGTCATCGGCAAAGTGCCGTTCCGCCAGAGAGCGAACATCCTCCAGCCGGTAGGCAATGAATTTGCCGGCGGCCCTGGCGGCGCATTTGGTGGTTGCAAACCACTCGGCGGTTTGCTGCAGGAATTGCGGCCGTTCTATGAGTGTCATCAACATCGCACACCTCAGGCTGGTTTCCGCGGAGTGATGGCGGAAGGCTCCTCGTCCAGAAATGCGAAGACATCGCGTGTGCGCCAGCGAATCACCCGGCCGACCCGAAAGGGAGGCGGAAGTTTGCCCTCGGCATGCCAGCGCCAGACCGTGCGGAGGCAGACGCGGAGAAGGACGGCCAGTTCTTGAGCGGTGACAAACTCTTTCATCATGGGTGCAATCCTCAAAAAGGAAGACATGTGGATAAGCAGTGCACACCACTATAATGTACGTTTGTACAAATTCAAGGTAAGTTGCAAAATGCCAATGAGATGCACTGAATGACCAAGGACAATCAAAAAAATACGTTGCGCCCACCACCCCCCCGGCCCCCGTGGGCGTATTGCAAAACCCTGCGACATATCTACCTCCCTTGAGACGTATTCCGATCTCCATGACCGGCAGGCACTTAACTGTTGCAAGAAGAGTCACTTTTCGTGCGACATATTTTTGGAGGAATGAACGTATCCAGGCGAAACACTTTCGACTCTACAATCGCGGCTTGCGCGGGGGCGGTCATGGGATACCGGTGCGCCACCGGTATCATCACGCTCGGGGAGGCGTTTTGGGAAAAGTCACGCTTGGTGTAATTGAAACGGGGGCATCCGCTTTTTTCTTACTTCATGCTCGGCGCCATGGTGGAGGTTGATGGCAGTCCGCCGTGTCTCATGCGCGTACGCGGGCACGGCTCAGGGCGCAATGTTCTCGGACAGAACAACTTACCGGGATTTGCGGGTCCGTGTCTCACGCCAGCGTGAGACACGAGACCGGGCTCCGATGTAACAAGGTGATCACACGCCGACAGAGGCAAGCTCGTGAAACGATACGGGACTCTCTTTACTCTTTTGGGAAACCGTTGTCGCACGGCGGCGTGATCGCACGTGTGCCGGGAAGCGCACGTGCGTGACGGTGCGTGGCCATAGCAAGCGAGACATTCCAACAATATCTGCGAGCTGGAAGTGCTGCCAGCGCCTACATGGACCGGCTTGATCCGCAATGCCAGCATAGAGGACGTCTTCTGTAAACCGTCCCTTTTTTCTTTGGTGGTGACTCCCGATCGCGCAAGTCTGAAGCCAAATGTTATACTGATAACGACTACCTGCTTTTCCGCAAGATCTCCGCCAATCTCCTTACTCCTTCACGAATTGTTCGCGCGTCAATCCCCGTATATCCAAGCAGGAGAGCGCCACGCGTAAGCGGCCTGGATGCCAGCGACGAGAGAGGCATCGTCACGATGCCGCCTGCCTTCACACGCCGCGCCACAGCTCGGTCATCTATTCCTTCAGCGAGCCAGCCGATCAGGTGCATTCCGCCGTCACACGACGGCACTTCGAGCAACCCCTTCAAGTCCCGGCCGGCGGCACGCACGAACACTTCTTGCCGTTCGGCGTATAAGCCTCGCATCCGGCGGAGATGCCGGGCGAAGTGCCCTTCGGTCAGGAACTCCGCGAGCACGGCTTGCGGCACGGTAGGCGGATGGACGTCGCACAAAGCTCGCGCGCGAACAAAAGCGTCGATCAAAGACCACGGAACAACGAGGTACCCCAAGCGCAACGACGGGAAAAATACTTTGCTGAAAGTTCCGAGATAAATAACCCTCTCTTGGCGGTCGAGTCCTTGAAGAGCCGCCAATGGCCTGCCCGCGTAGCGAAACTCACCGTCGTAGTCATCTTCCAGGATCCACGCATTGGCACCATTCGCCCACTCGAGCAGAGCCAGTCGACGCGCCACACTCATCGTGATGCCGAGCGGGTATTGGTGCGCGGGAGTGATGTAGGCGAGGCGGGCCCGGTTCCGCTTATCGGCCACGCTCGAAAAGTTCATCCCCTCTTCATCAACGGGCACGGGTATCAAGCGCACGCCTGCTGCCAGAAAAGCTCCTCGCGCCCCCCGGTAACCTGGATCTTCAATCCACGCCGAGTCTCCCGGATCAAGGAGCACTCTCGCCGCCAGCTCCAAGCCTTGCTGTGAACCGGAAACGATAATCACCTGGCTGGGATGGCACTGAACGCCGCGCGACGTAGCCAGGTAGGCCGCAATGGCTTCGCGCAAAGGCCGATGACCCGCCGGATCGCCGTAAGCCAACAAATGGCTCGGTTTGCGGCGCCAACACCCCGCCGTCAAACGCGCCCAAAGTTCAAAAGGGAATGCATCCAGGGCCGGCGAACCAAGCCGAAAGGCGCACGCCGTTACGGGTTCTGAACCGACCGGGTGCGGGATTGCCGCCAGAGCGGCGCCGCGACGGGAAAGCTGCGGCGAGCGGCCCGGGGCGCCGGTCACCGGGCGGTCTGGCAAGGCTGCATTCAGTAAGTGCTCTGGCAAAGCCTGGCTGACATAAGTGCCCGAGCCCCATTCCCCCTCGAGATAACCTTCTGCCAGCAGCTGCTCATAAGCGGCCATCACTGTGTTCCGAGCAATTCCAAGCTCTAGCGCCATCCCCCGTGTCGATGGCAACTTCGAGCCGGGACGCAAGTTGCCGGTCAAAATCGCCCGTCGCAAACGATCGTAAAGCTGGCGATAGAGCGGCGAAGAGGATTCGATATCCAGTCGCCGAGACGCCAAGCGCTTTACGTCGCAAAGAGCAGTCATCGGTGCACCCTCGCTGGACATTCAGAGCGCAAAAAGTGGCACCATTAGAATATCGAAACTGGCACTTGTGAACATGCCAGTTGCAAGTTAGCGTAACTGGAAGCGTCAACCGGCTGAGATCCGTGACCAACCGCTCACCGCCTACAATTATTTTCGGAGACTAATCCATGAATCGTTTTATCTTTCGTCACGCCATCTTATTGACGAGTACCGCGCTTTGCTTGTCGGACAGTGTGGTATTCGGGCAAGGCCCGGACTGGAAACGAAAGGAAGCAGCCAAATATCTCGATAGCCGGCAAGAAGCCTGGTTCTCTTACGAACTTGCTGACCGACGCACCGGCGCGACGAGAACCTCTTGCGTGTGCTGCCACACCTGCGTCCCATACGCTTTGGCGCGAGGAGCCTTGCGCCGGGCCGTCGGAGACGAGCTGCCAAACGCCACCGAAAAGAAACTGATCGATCAAACCAAACTACGCGTGGCTTCGTGGAATAACCTGAGCGACAAGTCCGTCGCTTTGATGGACTCGTCTAGTGCGGAGAAACGGAAGGAATCGATCGGCACGGAGGCAGTGCTCAATGCGGTCATATTGGCGGCAGCCGACCGGTATGCCGGGCGCTCCACTGCGAGTGACCCGACCATTCAAGCATTCGAGAATCTATGGAAAGAGCAGCTGCTGGACGGCGAAGATAAGGGGGCATGGGCCTGGTTCGACTTCCAGATGGAACCTTGGGAGTCTCCGAAAGGGGCATACTTTGGTGCGGCCACCGCGGCCTTGGCCCTCAAGATGGCGCCAGGTTACCTAAATGGAGGTAAGGTAGACAGACTGAACGACAAGATGCAGATGCTTCGTGACTACCTTCGCAACCGTTTCAATGACCAAAACCTGTATAACCAGGCCTGGGGTCTTTGGGCGTCAACCGCTCTGGGTGGCGTCCTGACGACCGATCAGGAGAAAGGCGTAGTCGCCCAGTTGCTGGCCAAGCAGCGCTCGGACGGAGGCTGGAGCCTTTCGTCTCTGGGAGATTTCGCAAGAAAGGATGGAACCGCGGAGGATCAGAGTTCCGACGGCTACGCCACAGGGCTCGTTTTGCAAATACTGCAGGCAGCCAACGTTCCCGGAACTAGCCGGCAGGTTGCAAATGGATTGACATGGCTTCGCTCCAACCAGCAACCAACTGGCGAATGGCGCTGCTCGTCGCTGAACAAACAGCGAAATCCAACGAGTCATACAGGGAAGTTCATGTCGGATGCGGCCACAGCGTACGCGGTCCTCGCGCTATGTCAGCAGGATCGCTGATGCTTTCGATGACCACCAAAGCTCGACATGGCCTCGAGGTTTCTTAACGTTCGGACGCCTCCGCCTGCTGACAGTAAGAGCAGGTTGAGGAGCGAGCAGTCTCCATTCGGTTGGTGGCCAGGACGGAAGCCGCTGACGCGTTGCAATCCTCCCGCGTAAGCGGATTGCTCGTCGAGGTTCGCTACACGGCGAACGGGACAAACGGAGGGAATACCAATGAAGATCAAACTGACGAGCGTCTACGTGGACGACCAGGAGAAGGCTCTGCGCTTCTACACCGAAGTGCTGGGCTTTGCCAAGAAGGCCGATTTCAGCCAGGGAGCGTTTCGCTGGCTGACCGTAGCCTCACCCGAAGAGCCGGACGGGACCGAGCTGCAGCTCGCGCTCAACGACAACCCGGCGGCCAAGGCCTATCAGCAGGCCAGGTTTCAGCAGGGCCAGCCCGCCGCCATGTTCTACACCAACGACGTCAGGGCCGAGTACGAGCGCATCAAAGCCCGCGGCGCCGCGTTCACCATGCCGCCTACCGAGGTGCCTGGCGCGACCATCGCCATGCTGAACGACACCTGCGGTAACCTCATTCAAATCACGCAGCTGGCGCGCTGGTAGGCCTGGCGCTCAGCAGGATGGATGCCCGGCGGCGGGTTTTTGATCACTTGGATCAGCGTCACGTTTGAGAAAATGTCAACAAGGTAACGATTGGCTCTGGCCAATCGGAAAGAACGGAGGGTAAATCAACGTGGAAATCATGCAAAAATCACTTTCTGCATCACCTCCCATCGCCCGGAGCCGCGGCCGATTGTGGCTTTGGCTTGGGGTCGGACTTTTTCTCCTCGGTTTTGTTCTCTACTTTGTCCAAGCGTTTCAGTTCAAGCATCTGGTGACGCCCTGGTACATGCCGATTCTGTTCACACTGGGCGTCCTATTGGCACTGGTTTCGGTCCGCCAACGTCCGACCTGGACGCGAGTCATTGCCTCGCTGGTGTTGGCGCTGTTGTGCGCAGGGGAGTGGTATTTCATTTTGTCGATGAGCCGCTTGCCGGAATACAAGGGCACTGTCCAGGTTGACAAAAAGATCCCCGAGTTTACGACCACTTTTGCAGACGGAAGTTCCTTCACTGAAAAGGACTTGCAAAAAGGCACCCCAACGGTACTGGTGTTCTACCGAGGTCACTGGTGAGGGCTTTGCATGACCGAGCTCGGCGAGCTCGAAAGCCATTTCCAGGAATTCGACAAGAGAAAAACCCGTATCCTCGTGATATCCACGGACGATCGCGAGAATGCCCAGAAGTCGCAAGCGCAGTTCCCCCACCTGAAGGCGGTTGCGGACACGGATCAAAAGATGTGCCAAACGCTCAATGTCATGGACGGCGAGGACAAGGCCGCTCCTACTACGATCTTGGTGGACGGCCAGGGAACGGTCCGTTGGCTGTTTCGTCCCGATCGGTTTCTTGAGCGGCTTTCATCCGCGCAGCTGCTGGCTGCCATTGATGCCCATATGTTCGTGACCAAATGAAGAAGCGAATCTAACGAAAGGGAACAAAAATGACTGAAAGTATCCGAAGCGCCAAGAGCACCACCGCGATCAAGAAGAAGTCCAAGGGATTCACGGACGAGGAACGAGCCGCAATGAAGGAGCGTGCCCAAGAGCTGAAGGCCGAAGCGCGCGCGAACAAGAACAAAGCGGACGGGGAAAGCGACGTTCTCGCGAAGATCGCCGAGATGTCGGAACCGGATCGCACCATGGCCAAGCGGCTCCATGCGATCATCAAAGCCAGAGCGCCAGCCCTCTCGCCGAAAACCTGGTACGGGATGCCCGCGTATGCCAACGACGGCAAGGTCGTCTGCTTCTTCCAAAGCGCGCAGAAGTTCAAGACGAGATACGCGACGTTCGGCTTCAGCGACACGGCGAACCTCGACGAAGGTGCCATGTGGCCGACCGCCTTCGCGCTCGTGGAGTTGACTGCCGCCGAAGAGGCAAGGATCGGCGCGCTCGTGAAGAAAGCGGTGAGCTGAGGACTGAGTAACCTGATGACGACGGTCTCAACTCGATGCATGTTGCATTGAGCGGGGAACTTTGCAGCTCACGAAGCTACATCGAAAAGCCATTGTCGAGTTTTTCCCGTGGAACCGTTCCAGCAACACTGAACCGAAGGCTCCGGCCCCTGCGAAGCGACCCTGCGATCATGATGTTTGCGTGCGGGCCACTGCTTAGAGGGCGAGCGCGCCACGGCTGGAGGAAAAGGATTCCGCCTTTCATGGCGAGTGGCCCACCGCCCGCGGAGCGAGCGGGCTACGGCTGGAGGAAAAGGGTTCCGCCTTTCATGACCAGGCGGACTTTGCGTAGTGCGGTGATGTCCTGGGTGGGATCACCGTCGACCGCGATGAGATCGGCGAGTAGGCCCGGCTTGATGGAGCCGATGCGCGTTTCCAGGTGAAGGGACTTGGCGGCGACCGAAGTTGCAGCCCGGAGCGCTTCGGCCGTTTTCATGCCATGATCGACGAGTAATTCCAACTCGCGGGCACCCTGACCGTGGGGAAAGACGCCCATGTCGCTCCCGTTGACGATGATCACGCCGGCCTCAAGAGCTTGCTTGATAACAGCGCGTTTGGATTTGATGGCAGCCGGTTCCGGATCGGTTTGCGGGCGCCAGCCGCGATATTTGCTCATGGCTTCGGTGGTGGCGAGGGTAGGGCAGAGAGCGACGCCGCGGTTGGCCAGGAGGCGGAAGACTTCCGCATCGCCGCCGTCGCCGTGCTCGATGGTTTCGACGCCGGCGAGGGCGGCCCGGCGCATGCCTTCCTTGGTGGTGGCATGAGCGGCCACGGGGCAGCCGGCCGAGCGCGCCGTGGCGACGATCTGCTGCAGTTCCTCGACCGAGAAAGTGGCAGAGCCGCCTTTATTGGGATCCCAGTTATCGGCATAGACCTTGATACAATCCGCGCCGCGGCCGACCTGGTCGCGGACGACACGGCGCAGGGATTCGCTGTCGGCTTCCTCAGCGCCCTGGGGGATGCGCAGCTCAGGCGCAAATCCTTTTGGTGCGTAACTGCGCGTCGCGACGATCGCGCGCGTCACCACCAGCATGCGCGGGCCCTCCACTATTTTCTGCTCGACCGCTTGCTTGAGGCCGACGTCCGCATATGCGGCCCCTTCGGTACCGAGGTCGCGAATGGTCGTAAAGCCGGAGAGCAACGTACTCCGCAAATGGTTGACGGCCCGACAGACGCGCAGCGCCTGTGGTTCTTTGAGCACCTGGTCGTCCCAGGAGGTTTCGTTGTACGGGTGCAGCAAGACGTGCGTGTGGGCATCGATCAGTCCGGGAAGCACCGTGGCGTGCGGCAGGTCGATCACGCGCGCATTGTCCGGAACTTTCACATCACCTGCCGGACCGGCAGCGGCGATTTTCTCGCCATCTATGAGGATGACCCAACCCGCATGAGGCTTCGGGGCAACGCCATCGAAGACCAGAGCAGGTTTCAGGAGGATCGGCCGCTCGGGAGGAGGTGGGGCGAGAGCGGGTGAAGAAAACGGCAAGCAAAGCACAGTGATGGCAAAGGGGTGCATGATAATTTCCTAAAATCGGAGTGCGCAATTCGGCAGCAACGAAGAAGAGTAAGAGCAGGATGAAGATTAAGATTAGGACTGGAATGTTGTTCTAGGCGACGATTCTACTCTTGCTCTTTCTCTTGCTCTTAATCCTCATCTTAATCTTTCTCTTCTTCGTCGCTGCAAGATCGGGCACGGACATATAGAAAAAACGGCCGCCAAGGTATGTCGTACTGGGAGCGACATTTCGATGGTACACGTTTCAACGTGTTGGGGCCAGTCATTTGCTTTGTGGCAAGGGGTCACCGCGAGATGAATGGAATACAATTTGGCGCATGGGCAGAATCCATCATTTATGGGTCGAACAACAAGGAGATGAACCGTGACACGAAAATTAATCAGCAGACTACCAGCCGTTGCCGCGATCTGGTTCGCCACGGCGTGCGCCTTGCCGGCCGCAGAACTAAAAGCTGCGGTTGAAAAGCCCAACATCATCTTCATCCTCGCCGACGACCTTGGTCTCGACGGCGTCGGCTGTTGCGGTTCGGATGTGTACAAGAAGCAAACGCCGAACATCGACGCGCTGGCCAAGACGGGCACGCGGTTCGAGGCGTGCTATTCCACGCCGCTGTGCGGTCCGTCGCGGTGCCTGCTCATGACGGGCCGGTACGCATTCCGGACGGGCGGCATCACGAATCAGTCCTGGCGGCAAGGCGGCCCCGGCGCCAAATCGAAGGACGAGTATCCGATCGCCCGGCTGCTGAAGGAAAACGGCTACGCGACCTGCCAGACCGGCAAATGGCGGCAAATCGGCGAGACGCCGAAAGACTGGGGATTCGATGAATATTGCACGGACGGCACCGCCAGCGGCTGGTACTGGAAGAAGAATTACATCAAGAACGGCCAGACCGTGAACAGCGAAAAGGAGGTGTACTGCCCGGATATCGTGCATAACTTCGCCATCGACTTCATCAACCGCAACAAGGAGAAACCGTTCTTCATTTATTACGCGACGCACCTGGTTCATTTGCCGATGGAGCGAACGCCAGACAGCAAGCCGGGCACAAAAGACGAAAAAACCCTCTACGCCGACAATCTTGCGTACATGGACAAGCAAGTCGGCCTGGTCGTCAAGGAACTGGAGCGCCTCAAGCTGCGAGAAAAGACGCTGATCGTGTTCTCTGGCGACAACGGCACGGCGGCCAAGTTTCCCACGACAGTGGACGGCAAGGCTATCAGCGGCCACAAAGGCCAGATGCTGGAGGGCGGCTCGCGCGTGCCGCTGATTGTCAATTGGCCGGGCGTCACCCCCCCGGGCAAGGTTCTCAAGGACCTCGTGGACTTCTCCGACATGTACCCGACGTTTGCGGATATCGCGGGCGCCAAGGTGCCCACGAACCTGACGTTCGACGGCCAGAGCTACGCGCCGCAAGTGCGGGGCGAAGCGGGCAAGCCGCGCGAATGGGTCTACGTGCAACTGGGCGATAAATGGTATGTGCGCTCGGCGGGATGGAAGTTGACGCAAAGCGGTGAGCTTTTCGCGATGAAGGATGCGCCGTTTGTCGAGAAACCGGCGGCCGCCGATACCGCGGATGCCCGCGCTGCCCGCGAGAAGTTACAAACGGTGCTGGACAACCTCAAACCGGCAGGAGGCAAGGTTGACAAGCCCTGAACTTCAATTATGCCGACTGGGACCGCCAATGCGTTTGGGCGACGACTCATTTTGATTCGCGCTTGAGGATCACCAACACGCCCTGCTTGCTGTCAAACGCATTGGGGCGGTCCTTTTCGCGTTCCTTCAACTTGGCCGTCTCGACGGCCTCCGCGCAGACCTTCAACTCATCGCCCGTAAGTTCGTAAATGCCGATCAGCGTCACGCCATCTTTGGGGTCGCCCCCCTCAAAGTTCGGGATCGTGAGCGTCTTGGGGTTCCGGCCTGGATCGAGTTTGATCGTCGAGCTGTCGAACTTCTCATCGGCCGGCACACTCTTGTCGTTGGATGTGATCTTGCCGTCCTTGATGGTCATCTTCGGCACGGGCTTGTCTTTATCGAGAAGCGACTTGCCGTTGGCCTCCATCTTGGTCAAGGTCCAGGTACCTTCAAGTTTCTTCCACTCCTGTTTAACGGCGTCGTCGCCGGGCTTGTCTGCGGCGAGGAGTATTGAAGCCGCCAGGAAAAGCATTGGAAGGTGGTTCATAGATTTTCTCCTTTTGTAAATAGCCAACTCGGACAAGAACGAGCAGCAGTCAGGCTCACTACCGCATACGGCACCTTCAGCAACCGTGTGCCTAAATTGATTTTCCTATTGCTGGCCGTTTGCGGATAGTGCACAGAAATACCATTCTGACGGAGTTCGGTAAACTGGCAACTCCTGCCGCACGAGGTGGCAGGGGGCGCGAAAGGACGGGGGGGGCCGACTCTAGCCGCCCAAACTCTCGCTCCTGCCGCGCAAGGCGGCCGGGGGCGGGAAGGGACGACCAGGGCGCTCCCCGTGGCCGCTCAAACTTTCGCTCCGGCCGCACGAGGCGGCAGGGGGCGAGAGAAGAGGGGGCTCTTTCTCATTTTTCGCTTTACATTCGGTCGGTGAGACGGTCAAATATTGTAGGTATCTGATTCATCCTCGAAATATCCAATACTATGGAATCGACCTCGATTAGCCTGTTGGAGCGATTGCGCGTGGCGCCGGATGAATCCGGGTGGTCGCGGCTGGTCGATCTCTATACGCCTTTGATCCGGCGCTGGCTTGGGCGGTCGCCCTTGCAGGCTTCGGATGTGGACGACCTGGTGCAGGATGTGCTGAGCGTGGTCGTGCGGCGGTTTCCGGAGTTCCGGCACGCCCAGCGGCCCGGGGCGTTCCGCGCCTGGCTGCGGGCGATTGCGGTGAACCGGTTGCGCGACTACTTCAAGGCAGGGACCCATCGTCCGCTGGCGATCGGCGACAGCAATTTCGTGGAGACTCTGGACCGGCTGGAGGACCCGCAAAGCGACTTGACGCGCGATTGGGACCAGGAGCACGACCGGCACGTGCTGCACCGATTGATGGAGCTACTTCAGCCGGAGTTCAAGCGGGCGACGTGGGAGGCGTTTCGGCGCCACGTCCTGGAAGGGGCGGGGGCGGAAGCCGTGGCGAGCGAATTGGGAGTGTCGGTCAATGCCGTGCTTATCGCGAAGTCGAGGGTACTGCAGCGGCTGCGGGAGGAGATGAAGGGATTGGTGGATGAGGTTGAGTGGTGAGTGGTGGGTGGTTTTTTTGGAAAGGGCGTGAAAGGAAATGGGGTGACCGGCCATTTCAATAGTAGGGGAGGGTGCGCTTGAATCAGCGAGGAGAGTCGTTCGCGGCGCCTTCGTTTAACCCGGAGCCAGCGGCGACGGTGAGAACCCACGCACCACTGCGGTCGCCGTCGCCGCTGGCTCCGGGTTAAACGAGCATCAGCGTCCACGAAGGAGGGAGGCCTTGGACTATGGCTGAGCCTCAGAGGCCGACGTCGTTGGCTTCGAAGCACCCGAGCGCGGTGCAGTTGGCGGAGTTTGGGCAGGGGTTGATTGCGCCGACGGAGGCGGTAGTCATCGAAGAGCATCTCGCCGGATGCGATGTCTGTTGCCGGGCGCTCGCGGAAGTGCCGGATGCTCCGCTGGTCGGCATGCTGCGGGCGGCGGCAAGCCGGCCGAGCACGGATGATGCACAGCTGGCCGATACCGCTGCGCGCCCGGCAGCGCCACCGCTGGAAAAGCTGGGGGATTATCGGATTCTGCGCGAGGTGGGCCGCGGCGGGATGGGCGTAGTCTACGAGGCCGAGCAGCAATCGCTGCGGCGGCACGTCGCCCTCAAGGTGTTGGCGGGATCGGCGGTGCTGGACGCCGGCCGGCTGGAACGGTTTAAACGGGAGGCGCGGTCCGCTGCCCGCCTGCACCACACCAATATCGTGCCGGTCTACGGCGTCGGCGAGCAGGACGGCCTGCACTACTACGTCATGCAGTACATCCAGGGGCAGGGCCTTGACCAGGTCCTGGCCGAGGTCGAACGCCGGCGTCTCCAGCCCGTTGGAGCTGCTTCGCGTGTAGACGGGATAGACCCCACGGAGGCGGTTGCCACCTTCGCCGGCAGGTTGGCGGAGGCACTGCTTCGCGGCCAATCCACGGCGTGGGCCGGCATTGCACGAATCGGCATCCAGGTGGCCGAGGCGCTGGCCTACGCCTCGAGCCAGGGCGTCCTGCACCGCGACATCAAGCTTTCCAACTTGCTCGTGGATGACCTGGGAACGGTCTGGGTCACCGATTTCGGCCTGGCGAAGGCGGCCAGCGACGCCGACGATCTGACGCACACGGGCGATATCGTCGGCACGCTGCGCTACATGGCCCCCGAGCGCTTCCAGGGCAAGGCCGACGTGCGCAGCGATGTCTATGCGCTGGGCTTGGCGCTGCACGAGCTCCTGACGCTGAAGCCAGCATTCGGCGAAACCGACCGGAACAAGCTGATGGCCCAGGTGCTGCACGAGCAGCCGCCGCGGCCGCGGAAGCTGAACCCGGCGATTCCGCGCGACCTAGAGACGATCGTGCTCAAGGCGACCGGCCGCGACCCGGCCCACCGCTACCAGACGCCGGCCGAGCTGGCCGAGGACTTGCAGCGCTTCCTGGACGACCGGCCGATCAAGGCGCGGCGGCTGGGGCTGTTGCAGCTGGGTTGGCGCTGGGCCCGGCGGAACCCCGTCATCGCTACTCTGGGCAGTGCGCTTGCCGTCTCCGCACTGGTGATTGCCGTCGGTTCGCCCATTATGCTGCTGAATCTGAGCAACGAGCAGGCCCGCACCCTTAAGGAGCTGCAAAGGGCCGAAAAAGCGGAAGAGGACGGCAAGGACCGCCTATGGGACTCGAAACTGGCCGAGGCCCACGCCCTCCGCTGGAGCGGCCAGGCGGGCCGGCACTTCAAGAGCCTCGACGCGATTGCTGAGGCCGCGAAGATCCGCACGTCGCCCGAGCTGCGCAACGAGGCCGTCGCGTGCATCCCGCTGGTGGACCTCCGGGTCTTCAAGCGGTGGCCGGTGAAGCCGGGGCAGAATGCGTGCATCGATCCTTCCCTGAAGAACTATGCTCTCAACAACAACGGCACCATCACCATCCACCGGGTTAGCGACGACGAGGAAATTGCCCGCCTGCCCGGCATGCACGCGCCCGTGAATTGGATGGCATTGAGTCCGAAGTCCGAGTATCTGGTGTACACGAACCAGCACAACAGCCCCCTCATTGTTTGGGCCCTTGATCCGGTGCGGGAAGTGCTGAGGTACGACCCTACAAATTCCGGCTGGCATGTCATGCGGCCGGATAACCGGCAGCTGGCCGTCTGCACCAAGGACGGCAGAATCCGATTTTACGACTTGCCGTCGGGGCAACTGACGAACGAGCTGAGCCTGGGCGAGAAACAACTTCGCGTCCATTACCACCCGAATGGGCAACAGCTGGCTGTTGACGATGGCGTCTCGAACGTCTACCGCATGGTGGACCTGGATAGTGGGGAAGAGCTGGACAACCTACCCCATGTCTCGCCCGCCGACGACCTCGGTTGGAGCCCGGACGGTCGGTTCCTGGCCGTTCCCGGCTGGGCCACGCCCAAGGGCGGCCGCGACGTCTTCCATGTCCTGGACAGTCAAACGGGAAAGCTGCAGGCCGCTCTGGTGGGTCACCAGAACACCGCCAGGTCATGCATGTTCAACCACCGCGGCGATATGCTGGCCAGCTGGGGCTACGACGGTGCGACCCGGCTCTGGGACCCCTACAGTGGCAAGGAGTTGGTCAGCATCCCGGGCAGTTATGTCCAGTTCAGCCTGGATGACCGTTACCTGGTGTACACCGACGACAAGTACGTCGGGATTCTGGAGATCGCCACCGGCCACGAGTGTCGCACGTTCTATCCCGCCACGGCCACGGAAAAGCAAGGACCGTGGAGCGTGGACATCAGCCCTCAGGGGCGCTTGCTTGCCTCGAGCCACAATGAAGGCGTTCGGTTGTGGGACCTGGCCACGGGGAAGGAACTGGCGCTGTTGCCGACCGGAAAGGGAGACGCTCAATTCGACCCCAGCGGCGACACCTTGATTACCAGCGGTGCGACCGGTTGCTATCGTTGGCCGATCGCTACCGACCCGCAACGCGGGGTCTTGATGGTCGGCCCGCCCCAGAAGCTCGCCGACGCCGTGGGCCGCAGCCTCTTGCGGCGGGCCGGGCGCTGGCTCGGCGGCGTGAGTGGGGCGTCAGAATATGTGGTAGTGAATCTGGACAAGCCGGCGGAGAAGGTGCGCCTGAGCGGCCATGCCGGGGCGTCGCACTTTGACATCAGTCCGGACGGCCGCTGGATCGCAACCGGCTGCCAGCACGGTGAGGGCATCAAGGTCTGGGACGCGCGCACCGGCCAGGTCGAACGGGAGATTGCCGGCGGCGGGTACGGCTGGCCCACTTTTAGCCCCGACGGCAAGTACCTGGCAACCGTGACGACGGGCCACGACACGGAACTCTGGGAAGTAGGTTCCTGGCGGCGCAAGCACCATTGGGCGTATCCCGACATGGGCGGCGAGTTCTTTAGCCGCGACGGGACTGTCATGGCGATCAAGCATACGCGCCTCACCCTTACCACATTAGTGGACGTGGAGACCGGCAAGGAGCTGGCGACCCTGCCCGCCCCGCAGATGCTGCAGATCTCGGACATCAGCTTCAGCCCCGACGGCAGCGTAATGGCGGTGGGGTGTTACGGCGATGGCGTGGTCCAAGTCTGGGACCTGCGCGCCATCCGCGCCCGGCTGAAAGAAATGAACCTGGACTGGGAGGCTCGCGACTACCCGCCGGCGGAGGACCCCGCCGGCCAAAAACCAATGCGCGTGGAGGTGGTGAAGGAGTAAACGGCGTGCAACCCTCCTCCCTCGCCCCGTGCCGCCTTGTGCGGCAGGAGCGCCAGTTTGAGCGGCTACAGCCAACACCCCGCCTCTTTCTCCTCGCCCCCTGCCGCCTCGTGCGGCAGGAGCGTCAGTTTGAGCGGCTACAGCCAACACCCCGCCTCTTTCTCCTCGCCCCCTGCCGCCTCGTGCGGCAGGAGCGCCAGTTTGAGCAGCTACAGCCAACGCCCCGCCTCTTTCTCCTCGCCCCCTGCCGCCTCGCGCGGCAGGTGCGTCAGTTTGACAGGCTACAGCCGACGCCGCGCCTCTTTCTCCTCGCCCCCTGCCGCCTCGCGCGGCAGGTGCGTCAGTTTGAGCGGCTACAGCCAACGGCCCGCTTCTTTCTCCTCGCCCCCATGTCGTATTCCCCAAATGTCCCCGCGTAGTAGCAAGGCTCCCAGTGCGCCCTCTGGCCGAGAGCAAAGGCCAAATTGTTGAGAAAACCCAGCGCGATCTCCTCCGGAGAATGGGCAATATTGCCCCGCATTGCGATGTGCAGGTGGTCCGGCATCACTGCAAGCCGGGAGATTGTGTGTCCTTTTTTGGTGGCAATTTTGAACGACCAGTCGTGAGTCGTGCGCAAGAAATCGGGATCGGCGATTCGGTAGCGCCCTTGCACGATCAGCACCAAATGCAGGTTATACCAATAGCGGCCGCTGTTCGTGGCCGTCGGGGCCGCTAAGTCCACGGCGGGAACGGCGACGGTGAATTGTTTTACCAACTCTGTGAAGCGCGGATCCACGAACTGTTCCTTGTCGACCTGCGCCTGGATGTAGTTTTCGACCTCCGCTCGATGATTGGCGCCAATGCTCCGAAACGCAACCTTTCGACTGAACTCGGTGGGAGACTCTGCCTTGCGGAGGGCGTGTTGTAATCGCCCCTTGACCCGGGCAGTGAAGATGACGGGAGAGATTTGCGGCCGCACGCTGAACGTGAACTGGATCAGGTCGGGCGACCATTTTCGTTCCAGCATTCGCAGGCCGTCGGCTTCCCAGGCCGTTTGCAATGGTTCCCAGAATGAGGGTGGCGGTAGGTGGGGAAACAAGCCTGTGGAGGGCCAGCCGGACCCGGTATAGCGGAGGTGGTAGGCAGGGGGACGAAGGGTAGAGGCGGTGTAGAGGGGGAGCATTGGGGTATGGTATTTGTGGGAGGATGGAGGGCAAGTCTCTGTAGCCCCCCAAACTGACGCACCTGCCGCACAAGGCGGCAGGGGGCGTGAAGCAGGAGTGGCGCGCCCGTCTGTAGCCCTCCAAACTGACGCTCCTGCCGCACAAGGCGGCAGGGGGCGTGAAGCAGGAGTGGCGCGCCCGTCTGTAGCCCTCCAAACTGACGCACCTGCCGCACAAGGCGGCAGGGGGCGGGAAGAAGGAGTGGCGCGCCCGTCTGTAGCTGCTCAAACTGGCGCTCCTGCCGCACGAGGCGGCAGGGGGCGGGAAGAAGGAGAGGCACGAGCGGCTGTAGCTGCTCAAACTGACGCTCCTGCCGCACGAGGCGGCAGGGGGCAAAAAGAAGGGGAGGCGAGACCGGCTGTAGCTGCTCAAACTGACGCTCCTGCCGCGCGAGGCGGCAGGGGGCGTGAAGCAGGAGTGGCGCGCCCGTCTGTAGCCCTCCAAACTGACGCACCTGCCGCACAAGGCGGCAGGGGGCGTGAAGCAGGA
>Ga0306920_100001235_pt1 | contig 31612 bp, 29 predicted proteins | sample flu12Cox44000170_FD_204666 | JGI IMG/M metagenome (GOLD analysis project Ga0306920, IMG submission 204666) | Lab enrichment of tropical soil microbial communities from Luquillo Experimental Forest, Puerto Rico - flux4day.12C.oxic.44.000.170 (v2)... | ecosystem: Environmental > Terrestrial >...
CCGTATGGCTGGGCCGGGGGGATCATTCTGGGGTCGGGGGGCCTCCCGGGGGAGGCCGTGGCTGCCTTGGCGCGCGCCCGGGCCCGGGGGCCTACGGTGTGGGGGGGGGGGGGGGGGCAGATCTATCTTGCTCCTGAGCTGGCGCGTGTGTTCGACACAGCCCAGAAGATCGCCGACAAGGCGGGGGACAAGTTCGTCACCGTCGAGCGCCTGCTCCTGGCGCTGGCGATGGAGCCATCCGACGCCGCCCGCGCGCTCAAGGATGCGGGCGTCAATCCCACCACGCTCAACGCGGCCATCAACGACCTGCGCAAGGGTCGCACCGCCGACAGCGCCTCGGCCGAGCAGGCCTACGACGCGCTGAAACGCTACGCGCGCGATCTCACCGCGCTCGCCGCCGAAGGCAAGATCGACCCGGTCATCGGCCGCGACGAGGAGATTCGCCGCACCATCCAGGTGCTGTCCCGGCGCACCAAGAACAACCCCGTCCTGATCGGCGAGCCCGGCGTCGGCAAGACGGCCATCGCCGAGGGGCTGGCTCAGCGCATCGTCAAGGGCGACGTGCCAGAGAGTCTCAAGGACAAGAAGCTGCTGGCGCTCGACATGGGCGCGCTCATTGCGGGGGCCAAGTATCGCGGCGAGTTCGAAGAGCGGCTGAAGGCCGTGCTCTCCGAGATTCAAGCCGAGGGCGGGCGCATCATCCTCTTCATCGACGAGCTGCACACCATTGTCGGCGCAGGCAAGGCCGAGGGCGCCATGGACGCCGGCAACCTGTTGAAGCCGGCGCTGGCGCGCGGGGAGCTGCACTGCGTCGGTGCCACCACGCTCGACGAATACCGCAAGCACATCGAGAAGGACGCAGCGCTGGCGCGGCGCTTCCAGCCGGTGTTCATCACCGAGCCGACGGTGGAGGATACCATCTCCATCCTGCGCGGCCTCAAGGAGAAGTACGAGCAGCATCACGGCGTGCGCATCACGGATTCGGCGCTCGTCGCCGCCGCGACGCTGTCGCATCGCTACATCTCCGATCGCTTCTTGCCCGATAAGGCCATCGACCTCGTCGACGAGGCCGCCTCGCGGCTCAAGATGGAGATCGATTCGAAGCCAGAGGAGCTCGATGCCATCGACCGCGACCTCATGCAAATGAAGATTGAGCGCGAGGCCCTGCGCAAGGAAAGCGATGCCGCCTCCAAGGACCGCCTGCTACGCCTCGACAAGTCGATCGCCGAGCTCGAAGAGAAGTCCAAAGCGCTGACCCGGCGCTGGGAAGGCGAAAAGAGCAAGCTGGGCGATGCCCAGAAGATCAAGGTGGAACTCGACCAGCGCCGCAACGAGTTGGCGCAGGCGCAACGCAAGGGCGATTTCACGCGTGCTGGCGAACTGGCCTACGGCGTCATTCCTTCGCTGGAGAAGAAGCTCAACGCGTTGGAGGCCGGCGACGGCAAGGGTGCCATGGTGGAGGAAGCCGTAACGCCCGACCACATCGCCCAGATCGTGTCGCGCTGGACCGGCATTCCCGTCGAGCGGATGCTGGAGGGCGAGCGCGAGAAGCTGTTGCGCATGGAGGAGAGCCTGGCCGCTCGCGTCGTCGGCCAGCGCGAAGCGGTGGAGGCAGTCGCGACGGCGGTGCGGCGAGCGCGCGCCGGGCTGCAGGACCCGAACCGGCCGATTGGCTCCTTCATTTTCCTGGGACCCACGGGTGTCGGCAAGACCGAGCTCACCAAGGCGTTGGCCGCGTTCCTGTTCGACGATGAGAGCGCCATGGTGCGCATCGACATGAGCGAGTACATGGAGAAGCACTCCGTGGCCCGCCTGATCGGCGCACCGCCGGGCTACGTGGGCTACGAGGAGGGCGGCGCGCTCACCGAGGCTGTACGGCGTCGGCCTTATCAGGTCGTGCTGTTCGACGAGATCGAGAAGGCGCACGCCGACGTCTTCAACGTGCTCCTGCAGGTGCTCGACGACGGCCGCCTGACCGACGGGCAAGGCCGCACGGTCGATTTCAAGAACACGCTGATCGTCATGACGTCCAATATCGGCTCGGAGTACCTGGCCAACCAGAAGGAGGGCGAGGACACCGAGGCCGTGCGGCCCTACGTCATGGCAGAGTTGCGCACCAGGTTTCGTCCCGAGTTCTTGAACCGCATCGACGAGATCATCCTGTTCCATCGCTTGAAGCGCGAGCAGATGGCGGCCATCGTCGACATCCAGATCGGCCGGTTGCAAAAGCTGCTCGCCGACCGCAAGCTGACGCTGGAGCTCGACGACGCGGCGCGGACCTGGCTTGCCAACAAGGGCTACGATCCGACTTACGGCGCGCGACCCCTCAAGCGGGTGATCCAGAAATCGGTGCAGGACCCGCTGGCCGAGCAGATACTGTCAGGCAGGATCCGCGACGGGCAGAAGGTGCCGGTGACGGTGCGCGGCGGGCAACTGGTGCTCAACGGCCAACCGGTGAAGGCCGCCGCGTGAGCGGCCTGCAACCGCCTGGCGAGCCGGGCGGCCATGGCCAACCCCCCCGTGGGGAACGAATGGGGCACGAAGCCCGTTGGCGACCTTGAGGACGGCGAGGCGCAAGCCAGCTCAGCGCCGGCACCAGGCACAGTGCGCCGGCAGGGGCAAAGTGAGGGCAAGTGCGCGCGGGGCCAGGTGAGCGTCCCCTACACCATCAGTTCTGGTCCTCGGGCAGGATGGGCAACGGGTAGAACTCGATGCCCTCCTCGCTCAGTGCCTTGGCCTCCTCGGCCGTCGCCTCGCCGTGAATGCCGCGCGACGGGGCCTCCTCATAGTGGATCTTGCGTGCTTCCTCGGGAAAGCGCGCGCCCACGTACTCAGACTTGGCCTCGATCTCCGCGCGAAGCTTGCGCATGGCGGTGACCAACTCGCTGTGGGCGGCCACTCGCTGCGTTTCCGGTTTGGGCGCCTGTGCCGGCGCGGGCCTTTCCGCCGCGGCCTTGCGCCTGCTGCGCGGGGTGACGTTGGGCGCCATCATCGCCTTCGATACGCTGCTCGTTCCACAGGTTGGACAGGACAGCTGACGACGCTTTTGCTGCCGATCGAAAGCTTGGCTGCTAGCGAACCAGGCCTCGAACTCGTGGCCCTTCTTGCACTGGAGCTTATAGAGGATCATGAGGCGGCCTTCGCCCGCATGGCCGAGGCGCGCACGACCTGGAACGGTCGATCGTGCTGCAGCGAGGGAATGCGCTGGCGCGCGGCCTCAACGTCGGCCGGCTTGACGTCCGCCACCATGACGCCGGCATCGCTACCGGCTTCGGCGATGACCTCGCCCCACGGCGACACGATCAGGCTGTGGCCGTAGGTCTCCCGACCGCTCTCATGCTTGCCGGCCTGCGCGGCCGCGAACACGAAGCAGCCATTCTCGATGGCGCGGGCGCGCATCAATACGTGCCAATGGGCCTCGCCGGTCTGGCGTGTGAACGCCGACGGTATGGCGAGGAAGTCGGCACCCGCCTTGGCAAGCGCGCGGTAAAGGTGAGGGAAGCGCAAATCGTAGCACACGGTGAGACCCAGCGTGCCCCAGGGCAGCTCGGCAACAACCGCCGCATCCCCGGCCGCATAATTCTTGGATTCGCGGTAGCTCTCGCCGCCCGGCAGCTTAACGTCAAACATGTGGATCTTGTCACAGCGAGCCTCGATCTCACCCGCTGGCGAGATCAAGAACGAACGGTTGGCGATCTTGCCGTTGGCCAGCAGGATGGCCATGGAGCCCACATGCAGCCAGATGTCGAGCTCGTGCGCGAGCGCGCGGAAGCGGGCGATTGCCGCGTTGCCCTCCTCTGGGCGCACGGCTGCAAACAGACGCGCACGGTCCATCTCCATGAGCGTGGTGATCTCGGGCGTCTGCACATACTGGGCACCCTGCCGGGCGGCCTCGCGGATGAGGGAGCCGGCGTCGGCCACATTCCTCTCCACGTCCCTGCCCGTGCGCATCTGCACGAGGCCGACGCGGAAAGTGCCTGTCATCGGCTCGGACACGGCGGTCGCCCTGCTCCCCAGTATTCTGCCTAAGTTTATGCGGCGAAGTTAATGTAGCGACTCGGACGGGTCCCGCATAGGCGGCGAGTGGGGCGGTTTGCCAAATTTGCTGCCGTTAGGGTGACCAAGGCAGCGGTAAGCCCTCAACCCCGCAGCGCCTCGAGTTTTTCGCCCGCCGCCGGGGCGAGGTTCACGGATTCGCCGCAGCCGCACGCGCCCGTCTGGTTGGGGTTGGTGAACACGAACTGCGACGCGAGCTTGTCGGTCCTGTAATCCATCTCACTGCCGAGCAGGTAGATGACCGCCTTGGCATCGACCAGCACCCTTGCGCCATCCTGCTCCACCACCTCGTCGAAGGGCTTCTTCTCGGTGGCCCATTCCATCGTGTATTCCATGCCGGCACAGCCGCCCTTTTTTACGCCGATGCGCAGGCCAATGGCACCTTTGCCCTTCTGCGCCAGGATGGCGCGGATACGAGCCGCGGCGCGGTCGGTCAGCTTCAGCACCTGGGGTCTGGGTCTGGGCGTGCTCATCGGTCGTCCCGTTGCGGGCCCTGCTCGGGCGCCTCGGCAGCAAATATAGGATGTTTGCCGCCCAAAAGCGAGATGTCAGCGGCGGCTGCGCCGGCCGAGCCGCCTGAAATCGCGAAGGATTTCAATGGCTGCGTTGCGCCCCGGCAACCCGGTCACCCCGCCACCGGGGTGGGCGCCTGAGCCGCACAGGTAGAGCCCGGCGAGCGGCATGCGGTAGCGGGCATGGCCTAGCACGGGCCGGGCGCTATAGAGCTGGTCGAGCGACAGCTGGCCGTGGAAGATATCGCCATCGACGAGGCCAAATCGCCGCTCCAGGTCCAGAGGCGACAGCACCTGGCGAGCGATGACGCTAGCCCGGAAATTGGGCGCGTGCTGGCCGACGGTAGCGATCACGAGGTCGGCGAACTGCGTCTTTGCCTCGTCCCAGCTGCGGCCGTCCGGCAGGTGCGGGGCCACGTGCTGCACGAAAAGGCTCGCCACGTGCCGGCCGGGCGGCGCCAAAGTGTCATCGAGCGTCGATGGGATCAGCATTTCCACCACGGGCGCGCGCGACCAGCCGTGCGCGCGCGCATCGAGATAAGCGCGATCGAGATATTCCAGCGTGGGACCGATGACGATCCCCGAGCCATGATGGTCCTGCGCCGCTTTGCCAGGCCGGCAGCGGAAGTCCGGCAACTCCGACAGCGCCACATTCATGCGGAAGGTGCCGGAGCCAGACTTGAGGTGCGTGAAGCGCTGATGCAGCTCCGGCGCGACGGCGTCTTCGGGCACGAGATCGCGAAACAGCAGCTTCGGGGGCACATTGGCGGCCACCGCACGCGCGCCAATCCGCTCCCCTGACATGAGACGAACGCCGCAGGCCCTGCCGCCATCGACCAACACCGACGCGACTGCCGCCTCGGTGCGGATAAAGGCCCCGTGCGCCTGTGCAGCGCGCGCCACGGCTTGGCTGACGGCGCCCATGCCGCCCAGCGCATGGCCCCACGCGCCGGTCTTACCGTTGACCTCGCCGAAGCAGTGGTGCAACAGCACGTAAGCCGTGCCCGGCGTCAGCGGGCTGGCATAGGCGCCGACGATGCTGTCGAACGCCAAAGCGCCCTTCACCACCTCGCTCTCGAACCACTGCGCCAGGAAGTCCGCCGCGCTCTTGGCGAAGAGGTCGAGCAGCAGGCGCTTGTCGGCGAGCGAGAGGGCATAAACGCGTCGCCCCAGGCCCACGCTGCCGATCAGTTCCACAACACCGCCGCCGACGTTGGGAGGCGGTCTCAGCGCCAGCTCGCGCAAGAGGCCGGCAGCGCGCTCCAGGGCCGCATCGTAGGCCGGCAGTCGCTCCGCATCGGCGGCCGAAAATGCCGCGATGGCCTTCTGCCGACCCGCCAGAGCGTAGGGCATCAAAAGATAGCGGTGCTCATCGACCGGCCAAAAATTGGCCGCGGGCCGCTCGATGATCTTGAGGCCATGCACCGCCAGCTCCAGGTCGCCGATGACGGTCGGATTGAGCAGGCTCACACTGTAGGCGGCAACCGAGTTGCGAAAGCCGCGGTGGAACTCCTCCGTCAGTGTCGCCCCGCCGGCAATCGCATTCTTTTCGAGCACGATCACGCGCAGGCCTGCGCGCGCCAGGTAGGCAGAGCAGACGAGCCCATTGTGCCCGGCACCGATGATGGCAACGTCGTAGAGGTCGTGGGCCATGTCCCCTATGTGGGGGGAAAACGCGCCACAGGACAATCGGGCTCACGATGTGCGAGCCTGGCCGCCGGGGCCGCCGCGCTCCATGGAAGGCCACCGGCCTATACCATTGGCGATGCCGGAGAGAACAATGCCGAAGCCTGTACTGCTGACCACCGGTCCGATGATGGCGCTGATCGAGGACGGCATCGCCAGCGCCTTCAGTGTCCATCGCCTGCACGAAGCCAAGGGCGACCGGGAAGCCCTCTTGCGCCGGATCGGACCGGATGTGCGCGCCATCTGCACCGGCAGCCACACCGGCGTGAGGACCGACGCGTCCATGATGAACGCTTGCCCCGGCCTCAAGATCATCGGCAACTTCGGCGTCGGCTACGACACGATCGACATACCTGCGGCCGCCGTGCGCGGCATCGTTATCACCAACACACCCGGCGTGCTGACCGAGGAGGTGGCCGACACGACCTTGGGACTGCTCCTGGGTACGACGCGCGAGCTCTACAAGGCCGAGAAGTGGCTGCGCGATGGCCACTGGGAAAAGGAGGGCGACTATCGGCTGACGCCGGGGTCCCTGCGCGACCGCAGCGTGGGCATGGTCGGGTTCGGACGCATCGGCAAGGCCGTTGCGCGGCGCATCGAGGCGTTTGGGCTGAAGGTGAGCTATTTCGCACGCAATCCGCAGCCAGGGGTCACCAACCGCCACTACGCCGATCTGATCGCCATGGCGCGCGACGTCGATACGCTGATTGCCATCCTCCCCGGTGGGCCCGCCACCGCAAACCTCATCGACGCGCGGGTGCTGAATGCCCTGGGCCCGCGCGGCATCCTGATCAACGTGGCGCGCGGCAGCGTGGTGGACGAGGCGGCGCTGATTGCGGCGTTGCGCGCGCGCACGATCTTGGCTGCCGGCCTCGATGTGTACGTCAGCGAGCCCAATATCAATCCGGCGTTGCTGGAGCTCGACAACGTCACGCTCTACCCCCACGTGGGCTCGGCCTCGATCCACACGCGCAATGCCATGGGCCAGCTGGTGGTCGACAACCTCATCGCCTACGCCGAAGGCAGGCCACCCAAGACGCCCGTGCCCGAGACGCCGTTCCGCGGCTGGTGAGAGGCGGGACCAGGCGGCCGGACGCGACGACATGGGGGCCGCGGCGGCAGCTTCGCTGGATGATGTCGCCCCCGGCCCTTTGTGCGCGCAGCGGGCTCTCATCGGTGGTGGGCGATCCGAAGCTTTTCAGCGCACCGCTCGCCGCCTCATGAGGGCGCGGTCGGGCGAACCGCCGCGCTGCACCCGGAAGCGTACGCAGAGCTGCTGCTGGGCCGCTGTGGACTTGCCGAGGCTGATCAGGCCCGACGAGTTCAACACCATCTCGTCGCGCCGCAACACCGTCTCCGGCGCTCCCACGATCTGCACGAAGGTGCCGTTCAGGCTCTGATCGACGAGCACGAACCGGTCGCGGCGGAACTCGATCCGGGCATGCATGCGAGAGGCGAGCGGATCGGCGATGACGAATTCGTTCTCCGGCCCGCGTCCCAATTGCAACACGGGCCGGTTGTTGCCGAGCTCGATCGTCTGGCTCCCGAACGTGGCGGTCAGGCGCATGTTCTCAGGCGGCGATTCGACCGCGGCGACGTCCTGCACGAGTGTCAAGTTCTCGCGCTCCCAAATGAGCTCGTAGAGATCCACCAACTCCTTCTTGCCCTTCACCGGCGTGCTGCCGACGAAGCGCATGCTCGCCGCCACGTCCCTGGGCAACTTCCGAACCGTCTGTTTTGCGACGAGGATCTGCCCAGGCTTGGCGTGCGCCACGACGCGCGCCGCCACGTTGACCGTATCTCCGAACACATCAGCCGCATGCGAGATGACGGGCCCGCTGTGGAAGCCCACTCGCACGGCAAGCGATTTGATGCCCAAGTCTTCGAGCGCCGCCGCCTGCTTGACGGACCGCTGCATGTCCACCGCTGCGTGTGCCGCGTCCCGCGCCGTCGTGAAGCTGCACATCACCTCGTCGCCGATGGTCTTGATGATGGTGCCGACATGGCGCGTGGCGGCCCGCGACAGAATGTCGAGCGTCTTGGCGATAATGGCTTGGGCGCGGGCATTGCCGAGCGTCTCGTAGAGCTGCGTGCTGCCGCAAACATCGACGAACAGAATGGTGCACGGGAGGCCCGTGCGCTGAAACTGCGATACTTGTGAGCTCATTGAGGCACGGACGCTCCACCTCTCCAGTGTCGGCCGCCAGACTGGGTCATCATATGCGAACTGTGCGTCAGTGAAACGTCAAAACCCGCATCGGCAAATCGTTTGAGAGCGCACCCGAGGCGCTGGGGGTCATCCATCCAAGGTCTTCAGAACTGCGTCAAAGCGCGACAGGTCGGAGCGCCACTGGGCCTGGTAGGCGGCGATCTGGGCCAGGCGCTCGATGATGGCGCGGCCCCTCTCCAAAAGCTCGCGCGCCTCGGCCGGGTTGCGGATCGCTTCGAGGGAACCAATCTTGTGGTAGCTTACAGCGAGATCGCGCTGCCATCCGGCGTGGCCGGGGTCGCGCCGGGCCAGAGCCTCGGCAACTTCGAGCCCACGGCGATAGCTCTCGAGCGCCTTCTCGATCTCGCCTTGCGCGATCAGCGCGTCGCCGATGCGATCGTGGCTGGCGGAGAGGTCCCATTGCCACTGCGCGTTTTCCGGATCGCGCAGGCTAAGCTCGCTGGCGATCGCGAGGCTCTTGCGGAAGCTTTGGAGCGCACCCTCGCAATCGCCCTTCTTGTCGAGCAGGTCGCCGATGCGGTCGAAGCTTACGGAAAGATCGTGTTGCCACACGGCGCTCTTGGGGTCGCGCTTGGCCAGCTCCTGGGCTATCTCGAGGCTGCGCCGATAGTTGTCAAGCGCCGCGTCCACCTCGCCCTTGGCAGCGTGCATATCGCCGATGCGATCGTAGGTGACCGACAGATCGCGTTGCAACGCGACATTCTCGGTGTCACGCTCCAGCAGTGCCTTCACCTCGCGCTGGGCGCTCGCGTAGGCGGCCATCGCCTCGTCGGGCTCCTCCCGTGCGGCCAGCACGTCACCCAGCATGGTGTGGCCACGGTAGCGCGCGAGCCCGGCGTTCGTGCTGCCGTTGCCTTTGTTGCCGAGCTCGATCTGGCGCCGGAACGCCGCCTCGGCGGCCGCCAGGTTGCCCGCCCTTAGGTGGAGAACGCCTGCCAGCATCTGCGCTTCGGCATTCTCGGGGGCCAGATCGGCCGCCCTGGCGTAGGCTGGCAGCGCATCGGCGGTGCCGTCGAGCAGCGATAGCGCGCCGAGCTGGCGCCAGTAGCTGACCTCGCTGCCGTTGAGCTGACCATCCTCAGCGCCATGGCCGCGCATGCGCTTGCGCAGGAGCTGCCTGGCCCTGGCCCGATGCCCGCCCGCCTCTACCAGGACGGTGCGCGCCACCGCCTCGATATCGCCCTCGAAGGCCTCACAAGCCCCCATGGTGGGCGCCGTGTTGATGCCGTCGGCGAACAGGGAGGTGGGCTCCGAGAGGCGCTGGCGCAGCCGAACCTTCAAGAGTATGGCCTCGTCGCGGATGCGCGCCGCCTCTCCCTGAGCGAGGCGGCGTTTGCGGCGGCGCCAGAGCATTGCCCATCTAAGGGCGACGGCGCCTAGCGCAACGACCGCCACGAGCTCCAATCCGGGGTGAGGGAGCCCACGCGCCAGTTGCCCGATCGGATCGACGGCGCCAAGCAGGAGCCATCCAAACTCCATAGTCCCCCTCCCACACCCCCGCCGCCAGCGACGGACATTCTACTCCGGCAGCGGGATGAACTCCTTGTCGTCACCCGGCACGAGCGCGAAGCGGTTGCGGCGCCAATCTTCCTTGGCCTGCTCGATGCGCTCTTTGGAGGACGAGACGAAATTCCACCAGATGTGACGCGCGCTGTCCATGGGCGCGCCGCCGAGCAGCATCAGCCGCGACTGCGCCACCGCCAGGATCGAGATGCGGTCTTCCGGCTTGAAGGTAAGCAGCCGGCCCTCACCGAACGTGTCGCCGGCAATGTCGATTTCACCTGAAGCGACGTAGACCGCGCGCTCGTCGTAGTCGGCATCGAGCGGCAGAACCGCACCGGGCGCCAGCACGGCTTCCGCGAACAGGCTTTCGTGCGGGAAGATAACCGGCGAGCGGGCCCCGTACGCTTGCCCCATGACGAGGCGGACGCGTTTGCCTTCGCCGGCGATGCGCGGCAGCTCGTCGCTGCCGTGATGGGCGAAAGCCGGCTCCCCCTCCTCGTGCGACCTGGGCAGCGCCGCCCAGGCCTGGATGCCGAACAACCGGCGCGTCGTCCGCTTCCTTTCGCTGGTCTCACGCTCGGAATGAACGATGCCGCGCCCGGCCGTCATCAAGTTGACCTCGCCGGGGTGGATCGCCAGCGATGATCCGAGGCTGTCGCGGTGAAACACTTCGCCCTCGAACAGGTAGGTGACGGTGGCCAGTCCGATGTGCGGATGCGGGCGCACATCAATGCCGCTGCCGAGCAGGAACTCGGCCGGCCCCATCTGGTCGAAGAAGATGAACGGCCCCACCATCTGCTTCTGGGCCGCGGGCAGCGCGCGACGCACCTCAAAGCCGCCAAGGTCGCGCGCACGCGGCACAATGACGTGCTCGATCGCAGCGCACGAGCGTGCGTCACCGGGGACCGGATCGTTCGACGGCTGCCAGCTCATAGGGGCCCGTTCGTGTGCTTCGCTTCCTCCCTTTGGCAGGATCCGGGGTCAAATTTCCCGCGGAAGGCGCTGAAGTTCAAGCCCCATTTTTGCGATCGGCGCTTGGGTTAGGGGACAAGATCTCGATGGCGTCGGCCAGGTGCTCGTCGGTGATATTGTAGTGGCAATGCGGATGTTGTGGGCCTCGTGGAGATGGTTCGGGTCGGGCTGGTCGAGGTTGGGCTCCTCGAACACCAGCGGCATGCCGAGCACACCCTCCCGGAAATCAACCGACGTCTTCCGGTCGGCCCCCACCAGCGTGATGGGTGGGGGCCCTGCGACTGGAGCTTGGCCATGGTCACCTCCTCGAGCGCGTCGTCCCGGAACTTTCGCGCCGCAACGGCGTCCCGGATGGGGGGCGAGACTTGCATCACGAGAACGAGAATAGCGCACGGAGAGGAGCGCAAGGGGAGCAGTCAGATGACGCTCGGTCCCGCGCCACCCCTGGCTGTCGACATAAAAGCGCGCAACTCGCTCGCACCAGCCGGTCCAGCGTCTCTTGCAGCGTGTGCATCGAGCCCATGTCGAAGTGGTTCGGTAGCCGCGATAGCCGAGGTCGAGAGAGCGCGAAGAGGCGGGATAGGCAGGGCAGCGTGGAACGGCGGGGCGAGACCCTTGCCTGCGTTGCGCTCATTCCGAGCAGGCAGGACAGCTTCTGCTCCTCACCGCTGGTTGTGCGTCCCCTTGACGGCCTCGCCATCGAGCTTGGTGAAGGCCACGAACGGCACCGGCCGTCCGCCGTAGATGTCAGAGCGCTTGACGGCGATCTGCCCAGCGAGATTCTCCTTGTTCACCTTGAGGATGTGCTGCGCGCCGGGAGGTCCCACCGGGATCACCATGATGCCGCCGGTCTTGAGCTGCTGCAGCAGCGGTGGCGGGATATGGTCGATACCGCAGGTGACGATGATCTTATCGAACGGCGCATTATCCTCCCATCCGTAGTAGCCATCCGCCTGCCTGCTGTTGATCGCCTTGTATTCCGTGTAGCCGCGCGCAATCAGCTCGTCGTATTTGGCGCGCGTGCGTTCGGCGAGCGGCTTGATGATCTCGATGGTCCAAACCTTGTCGGTGAGGTTGGACAGGTATGCCGATTGGTAGCCCGAGCCGGTGCCGATCTCGAGCACCTTCTCGCCCATCTTGACATCGATGGTGCTCGTCATGCGACCGACCACGCGCGGGCCGGTGATGGTCACCCCGAAGCCGATGCTGTGGTAGTTGACGTCGTAAATGAGGCCGCGGTCGCTGGGCAGGCAGAACTCGTCGCGCGGGGTGAGCAGGAATGCCCGCTTGTTGTGCGCCTCCCAGAGATCGGCGTGGCCGACCATGTTCAGGAAGCGCTCGAAGCGCGCTCGCAGGTAGCGCGAGTCCTCGCCGCGGTTCTCAACCATCCAACGGATATACGCCACTGCGCCCTCCATGGGCGGGGCGGCGTCCCAGCTGTAAGGCTTGGGCACCGTCGCGGGCGCCGCCTGCGCCCGCGGAAGGGCGGCGCCCGCCGCTGCCGCCGCCGATAGTTGCAAGAACCCGCGTCGCTGCATCTGCCCTGCCCTTCGCCGATCGATTGATCCCCGACATGCCCCGATACGTGCGCTGTTCTACTGTGCCGCAGTCGCCTCCTTCGCAGAACGGCCAAGCCGTCCTGGTGCTGACCTAATTATGATGGGTGAGACGGCCGAGCAACACCTGAGCTGTCTTCGCGTCTTCCCACAGCCCATCGCCGGCGCAATGCCCACTTCTCCCCGCCGAAAAATTGCTAGCCGCTCCCAGCGTCCTGCTCCGCGTCCGGCTCGATCAGTCGACGGCCGCCGCCGTGACGCACGGGATCCCCAGCTGCGAGAAGGCTTGGCGCGCTGCGGCCATCGAGCCGCCAACATCAATGCCGCGGCAGGCGTCCTCGATCACCAACGCCTCAAGACCGCAGCGGCGCGCGTCCTCGGCCGAGTAGCGCACGCAGACGTCCAGCGCCAGGCCGACGAGGAATGCGCGCTTGAAGCCGCGCTCGCGCAGATAGCCGGCAAGCCCGGTCGGAGTCGTGCGATCGTTCTCGTAGAACGCCGAATAGGAGTCGATCTCGCGGCGATAGCCCTTGCGCAGCACCAGCTCGGCGTGCGGCAGGTCGAGACCGCCATGGAATTGCGCGCCAGGGGTACCCTGCACGCAATGGTCCGGCCACAGCACCTGCGGGCCGTAAGCGAAGGCGACCGTCTCGAAGGGCTGCTTTCCCGGGTTGGCGGACGCGAACGACTTGTGGCGGTGCGGGTGCCAGTCCTGCGTCAACACGACGTGCCGAAACCGTTCACCCAGCCGGTTGACCAGCGCCACCACCTCGTCGCCGCGCGGCACTGCGAGCCTGCCGCCAGGACAGAAGTCGTTCTGCACGTCCACCACGATCAGCACGTCGCTGTCGGTGATCTTGTGTCCCATGCGTCTCTCCGCTGGCCTGCGCTAGGCGTCTCTCTTCGCTCGGTGGCGCAACAGATCGGGGCGGCGCTCGGCAGTGAGGCGTTGGGCTTCGGCGCGACGCCACTCGGCGATGCGCTGGTGGTCGCCGCAGAGTAGCACGTCGGGAATGAAGCGGCCCTCCCATTGGCGCGGGCGCGTGTACTGGGGGTATTCGAGAAGACCGGCCTCGAAGCTCTCATCTGCGAGCGAGGCCGCGTGGCCGACGACGCCGGGCAGCAGCCGAACCACGGCGTCGATGAGCACCATGGCGGCCAGCTCGCCTCCCGAGAGCACGTAGTCGCCGATCGACACCTCCTGCAAGGCGCGGGCTTCGATGACGCGCTCATCGATGCCCTCGAAGCGGCCCGCCAGCAGCAGCGCGCCGGGGCCTGCCGCCAGCTCGCGCGCCATGGCCTGGCCGAGGCGTTTCCCGCGGGGCGAGAGAAAGAGGCGCGGGGCATTGGGGTTGCCGATGCTGGCATGATCGATGGCGGCGGCAAGGACGTCCGCACGCATGACCATGCCGGCGCCGCCGCCCGCGGGCGTGTCGTCGACGGTCCGGTGACGGCCGAGCCCGAACTTGCGTATGCCGACGGCATCGAGCGCCCAGATCCCGCGCTGCAAGGCCTCGCCCGCCAGCGAGGCCGCGAGCGGGCCCGGAAACAGCTCGGGAAAGAGCGTCACCACCGTCGCCCGCCAGGGAGCGCGCCCGGGCACGATTGGCGGTTTGACGGCGTTCATGCCTGCGTTCCCAGCGCGCGCACGCTCAAGCCTGCGTCGATCTCCCGATGAAAGAGCTCGACCGCCGCCGCCGGCTCGTCGGCCGCGGTGATCGGCCGGCCGACCACCAGATAGTCAGCTCCCGCCGCGATCGCCTGCCAGGGACCGGCCACGCGTGCCTGATCGCCGGCGGCGGCGCCGCGCAGGCGGATGCCGGGAGTGACGATCGCCATCGTCGGACCGACGATCGTGCGCACGCACGCCGCCTCCAGACCCGACGCCACCACTCCATCGCAGCCGGCATCGCGCGCGAGCGCGGCCCGGCGTGCGACGACCTCCTCGGGCGCGGCCGCGATGCCCTGCTGGCTGAGGTCGGCAGCGTCCAGATTGGTGAGCACGGTGACGCCCAGGATCTTGAGGTCCGTGCCGGCTCGGCCGGCGAGCGCGGCCCACAGCGTCTTGGCATCGTGCGCGTGCACGGTGAGGAAGGTGGCGCCGGCGGCTGCCGCGTTGCGCGTTGCCCGCTCGACGGTGTTCTCGATGTCGAGCAACTTCACGTCGAGGAACACGCGTTTGCCCGCGCCCGCCAGCTCGCGGACGAGATCGACCCCGCCGGCCATGACGAGCTCCAGGCCGATCTTATAGAACGTCACGCCCGCCCCGAGCCGGCCGACCAGCGCGCGCGCAGCCTCCGGGGTTGGCACGTCGAGCGCCACGATCAGCCGGTCGCGCGGTGAGATAGTGGCCAAGGCTCAACCCATCAAACGCTCCGCCGCTCAAGAGGCGCCGAGCGGTGGCGCGGACACCTGCCAGAGCCTGCCAGAGGAGGGACCTCAGTTCGGCTTGCCCTCGAAGAACTCCTTCATCTTCGAGAAGAAGCCCGAGGAGTGCGGCGAGGTCTCCTTGTGGCTCTCGCGCTCGAACTCGTCGAGCAGCTCGCGTTGGCGCCGGGTCAGGTTCTTGGGCGTTTCGACCTCGACCTGGATGTACATGTCGCCGGTCACCTTGGAGCGCAGCACCGGCATGCCCTTGCCCTTGAGCCGGAACTGCTTGCCGGTCTCCGTCCCCTCCGGAATTTTCACCCGCGTTTGGCCGCCATCAACGGTCGGCACGTCGATGTGGCCGCCGAGCGCGGCAGCGGTCATGGCGATGGGCACCCGGCAAAAAATGTCGGCGCCGTCGCGCTGGAAGAACTCGTGCGGCTTGATCGAGAGAAAGATGTAGAGGTCGCCCGCCGGACCGCCACGCACGCCGGCCTCGCCTTCGCCGGCGAGGCGAATGCGGGTGCCGTCTTCCACGCCGGCCGGAATGTTTACCGAAAGCGTGCGCTCTTTGACAACGCGCCCGGTGCCGGTGCAGGAGGAGCACGGATCATTGATGATCTCGCCGCGCCCCTGGCAGGACGGACACGTGCGCTCGATGGTAAAGAAACCCTGCGAGGCGCGGACCTTGCCGGCGCCCGAGCAGGTGGGGCAGGAGGAGGGCTGGGTGCCGGCCTTGGCGCCGCTGCCCGAGCAGGTTTCGCAGGTCACGCTGGTGGGCACGCGGATCTGCGCGGTCTTGCCGGCGAAGGCCTCGAGAAGCGAGATCTCCATGTTGTAGCGAAGATCGGCGCCGCGCTCGCGACCGGCGCGCTGGCCGCGCCCGCCGCGCCGCCCACCCATGAACTCGCCGAACAGGTCGTCGAAGATGTCCGACATGGAGGACGCGAAATCGGGGCCGAAACCGTGGCCCCCGCGCCCCTGCCCGTCGAACGCGGCGTGGCCGAATTGGTCGTAGGCGGCACGCTTCTGCGGATCGCGCAGCGCCTCATAGGCCTCGTTCAGCTCCTTGAACTTGTGCTCGGCGCTCTTATCGCCCGGATTGCGGTCGGGGTGGCAGTCCTTGGCCAAGCGGCGGAATGCCGACTTGATGTCTTGCTCGCTTGCCCCCCTGGCAAGCCCCAATGTCTCGTAGTAGTCGCGTTTGGGCATCAGCGGGTATTCCGGTGTCGTTGGTCATGCCCCGAGGTTGCCCTCGGCCCCGCGGACAATAAACATGAGCCCTCGACCCACCGCAACCCTGACGCACAGTTGGTTGCTGGTTGGACGAGGGCTGTCATCAGCGTTCTCCCCCAGAGGAGGCGATCAGGCGGATTTCTTCTTGTCGTCCTTGACTTCCTCGAAATCGGCGTCGACGACGTTTTCGCCCGTGCCTTCCTTCTTCTGCTCGCCGCCGGCCGTGCCAGCTCCCGGACCGCCGGCACCGCCAGCCTGGGCTCCGTAGAGAGCCTCGCCGAGCTTCATGGAGGCTTGGGTCAGCGCCGAGGTCTTGGCCTTGATGGTCTCGACGTTGTCCGACTTCAGCGCCTCCTTGAGCTCGTTGATGGCGCTCTCAACGCGGCTCTTATCTGCGGCCGAGACCTTGTCGCCCACGTCCTTCAGCGCTTTTTCGGTCGCGTGGATGGTGGCTTCGGCGGCGTTCTTGGCCTCGACCGCCTCGCGCTTCTTGCGATCCTCGTCCTTGTAGCGATCGGCCTCGTCCATCATCCGCTTGATGTCGGCCTCGCTCAAACCGCCGGAGGCCTGGATGCGGATTGATTGCTCCTTGCCCGTCGCCTTGTCCCTGGCGGACACGTGCACGATGCCGTTGGCATCGATGTCGAAGGTGACCTCGATCTGCGGCACGCCGCGCGGCGCCGGCGGGATGCCGACCAGATCGAACTGGCCGAGCAGCTTGTTGTCGGCCGCCATCTCGCGCTCTCCTTGCGAGACGCGGATGGTCACCGCGTTCTGACCATCCTCGGCGGTGGAGAACACCTGGCTCTTCTTGGTCGGGATGGTGGTGTTGCGGTCGATCAGGCGCGTGAATACGCCGCCCAAGGTCTCAATGCCGAGCGACAGCGGCGTCACGTCGAGCAGCAGCACATCCTTGACGTCGCCCTTGAGCACGCCGGCCTGAATGGCGGCACCGACCGCCACCACCTCGTCCGGGTTGACGCCCTTGTGCGGCTCCTTGCCAAACAGCTCCTTGACGATCTGCTGCACCTTGGGCATGCGCGTCATGCCGCCAACGAGCACCACTTCGTTGATGTCCGCGGCCTTGAGCCCGGCGTCCTTCAACGCCTGATGACATGGCCCCCTGGTCTTCTCGATCAGGTCGTCGACCAGGCTCTCGAGCTTGGCGCGGGTGAGCTTCATCGTCAGATGCAGCGGCGACTGCGTCTGCGGGTTCATCGAGATGAATGGCAGGTTGATCTCGGTCTGCTGCGAGGAAGAAAGCTCGATCTTGGCCTTCTCCGAAGCCTCCTTCAGGCGCTGCAGGGCAAGCTTGTCACCTCTGAGATCGATCTGGTTCTCCTTCTTGAACTCGTTGGCCAGATACTCAACGAGGCGCATGTCGAAGTCCTCGCCACCGAGGAAGGTGTCGCCGTTGGTCGACTTCACCTCAAATACGCCGTCGCCGATCTCGAGAATCGAGATGTCGAAGGTGCCGCCGCCGAGATCGTACACGGCGATGGTCTTGGAATCCCTCTTCTTGTCGAGGCCGTAGGCCAGCGCAGCAGCCGTCGGCTCGTTGATGATGCGCAACACTTCAAGGCCCGCGATCTTGCCGGCGTCCTTGGTGGCCTGGCGCTGGGCGTCGTTGAAGTAGGCGGGAACGGTGATGACGGCCTGGGTGACGGTCTCGCCCAGCTTGGATTCGGCCGTCTCCTTCATCTTCTGCAGGATGTAGGCGGAAATCTGCGCCGGCGAGTACTGCTTGCCATGGGCTTCGACCCATGCGTCGCCGTTCGGTCCCTTGATGATCTTGTAGGGAACGAGCTTCTTGTCCTTCTCAACCATCGGGTCGTCGTAACGCCGGCCTATCAGGCGCTTGATGGCAAAGAGCGTGTTCATGGGGTTCGTCACGGCTTGCCGCTTGGCGGGCAGACCGGTGAGCCTTTCCCCATCGTCGGTGAAGGCGACGATGGAGGGCGTCGTGTTGGCGCCTTCTGCGTTCTCGAGAACCTTCGGTTTGCTCCCCTCCATGACCGCGACGCACGAGTTGGTGGTGCCGAGGTCGATGCCGATGACTTTGGCCATTTCGTCAATCCTCTCCTTTGCGGCAGACCGTTCGAGCCCAATGCTTGGCGCCCGGCTGCCGGAGGTCCCCAAACGACCCGCAGGCAACGATCCCCTAGAGCTGCGCTTGGTATGGCGGTTATATAGTGGGCGCGGAAATGGCCTGCAACGGGCTCACCGCAAGTCGGACGCTGGCCGACGCCTCAACGCTGTTGATTGGATGTGGAAAGGCCACGGGGTGACAGGCTGCAACCACGGGCTTGCCGGCTTCCGGCACCTGCCCGGCTATCTGGCCCGGCGGCAACAGGGGGAACTTGCGACCCAAATGGCCGCGGTGGCGGCCGCCGCTCCGTTCTATACGCCCACCATGCCGCGCACCGGAAAACCGCTGTCGGTGCGCATGACCAACTGCGGCCCGCTTGGGTGGGTGTGCGACCGGGAGGGTGGCTACCGCTATCAGGCCACGCACCCGGTCACCGGCCGGCCCTGGCCAGCCATGCCCCAGATGCTGCTCGACATTTGGGCCGAGGTGGCGGGCTACCACCGTCCCCCCGAGGCTTGCCTGGTCAACCGTTACGGAGCCAGTGCCCGCATGGGCTCGCATCGCGACGCGGACGAAGCCGACAGGGCAGCGCCGGTGGTTTCGATCTCGCTCGGTGACGCTGCGACCTTCCACATCGGCGGCCTGCGGCGGGCGGACCCCAAGCGACGGCTGATGCTCAAGTCGGGAGACGTGCTGGTGTTGGCTGGCGCCGCGCGCATGGCCTATCACGGCATCGACCGCATCCATCCGGGCACGTCAAACCTGTTGCCGCAGGGCGGGCGCCTCAACATGACGCTGCGGCGGGTGACGGCAGGTGGGGGCGAGCGAGGCTGAACGCGGCCGGCGCCAGGGGCCTATCGCCGGCACGCGCACCGGTTTAGTCTTTGCCGCGACCCCTGCAAGGGATAGGCGTACCATGCCCCCGCCGCTCTCCATCACCGTCTACTCCGACGTCATTTGCCCGTGGTGCTACGTGGGCAAGCGCCGGCTGGAGGCGGCGATGCAAGAGCCCGGCATGCCCGCGCCCATTCACCTCGCCTGGCGTCCCTTCGAGCTCAACCCCGACATGCCTCCCGAAGGCGTCGAACGCAAGGTCTATCGGGAGCGCAAGTTCGGCAAGGCGCGGAGCGCGGAGATCGACGCGCGCATGTTGACCACCGGCCGCGAGGTCGGCATAAAATTTGCCTTCGAGCGCATGCTGCGCACGCCCAACACGCAGCTCGCGCACCGCCTGATCTGGGAGGCCGACCGGCAGGGACGTCAGGAGGCGGTCGTGGAGCGCCTGTTTCACGGCTATTTCGAGCAAGGGCTCGACATCGGACGCATGGATGTGCTGGCGGACATCGCCGCGGAGGCCGGCCTTGCGGCAGATGGCACGCGGCAGGCGCTTGCGGACCCAGCAAGTCTCGCAGCGGTGCGCAACCTTGAGCAGCAGGGCTACGCCATGGGTATCCAGGGCGTACCGTTTTTCATCCTGCTTGCAAAGTACGGCATCTCGGGGGCGCAGCCGGCCGAGTTCTGGCGCGAGGCCCTGCCGAAGATCGCGGCGGAGGCGGCCCAACCGCAGGCGAGTTGACCTCGCCGGGCGCTCAGCCCGGCGGCGGGTTCTCGTTGGCGGGCGGTGCTGCGGTCGGGTCCGCCGACCCTTCGGGGGCCGGTGCCGGCTTTGGCCCACCCTTGGCCACCGCCACCATGGCCGGGCGCAGCACCCGATCCTCGATCATGAAGCCGGCCTGGAACACCTGCACGATGGTACCGCTCGGCACGTCACTGCGGGCGATCTCCATCACGGCCTGATGCAGGTGCGGGTTGAAGAGCTCGTTCACGGGCTGAACGCGCCGGATGCCGTAGCGCTCGAGCACGTTGAGCAGCTCGCGCTCGGTCATGGTCACGCCTTCCAGGAAGCTCTTGAGCGCGCTGTCCTGCTCGGCCGCGGCCGGCGGCACGGCGTCGATGGCGCGCTGGAAGTTGTCGCCGACATTGACGATATCCCGCGCCAAGCGCGTGACCGCGTATTTGGCGGTCTCCTCCCGCTCGCGCTCCGATCGCTTGCGGATGTTCTCCACCTCTGCATGCGCTCTGAGCAGCCGGTCCTTGAGATCGGCCGCCTCGGCCTGCAGGGCGGCGATGATCTCATGGGGAGTGCGCTGCTCGGGCTCGGCACCGCCCTGCGGCGCTGCGCTTGGCGCGCCGGCAGGAGCCGCCGCGCCTTCGTTGAGGGCACTCGCGTTCTCAAGGGATTGGTCTTGCGGTCTGTCGCCCATGTCGTGTTCCGCGGTTTTTGGCCGCCGTCCAATAGATGGCTTGCTCTTGGAAATCTGCCGCCGGCGCAATCAGCCGCCGGCCGTAGCCCTTCGCTCCTGCCCGATATCAGGCAGCGGGCGCAAAAAATCAAGTCAGCAGGCGGCCCACGAGCTTGGCCGTGAAATCCACCATCGGGATGATGCGGGCGTAGTTGAGGCGTGTCGGCCCGATGACGCCGAGGACCCCCACCACCTTGCGCTGCTGGTCCTCAAACGGGGCGACGATCAGCGCAGACCCCGAGAGCGAGAACAGCTTGTTTTCAGAGCCGATGAAGATGTGCACGCCCTCTCCGCCCTCGGCCAGGCCCAGGAGCTGGACGAGGTCGCGCTTGGTCTCGAGGTCGGCAAAGAGCTGGCGAATGCGCTCCAGGTTCTCCAGGCCGTCGACGTCTTTGAGCAGGTTGGCCTGGCCGCGAACGATCAGGCTCTTCTGCTCGTCGAGCGCGCCAGACCACGTGGCGATGCCGGCCTCGATCACCTTCTGCGTCAGCCGGTCGAGCTCGGCCTTGGCGGAGGCGAGCTCTCGCTCGATGGTGACCCGCGCCTCGTTCAAGGTCAGGCCACGGATGTGGGCGTTGAGGTAATTGGCAGCCTCGATCAGGCTCGAAGTCGGCAGCCCGGCGGGCAGCTCGATGACCCGGTTCTCCACGTTCTGATCGTCCCCGACCAGGATCACGAGCGCCTTGCCGGGCTCGAGCGGCACGAAGTCGATGTGCTTGACCCGGCTCACCTGCTTTTCGGCGAGCACCACGCCCGCGCAGTGCGACAGCCCGGAGATCATCTCGCCGGCATCGTTGAGCACCTGCTGGATGGACTTCTCGCGCCGGATCCTGAGCTGCGCCTCGATGTGGCGCCGCTCCTCATCGGTAAGATCGCCGACCTCGAGCAGGCCGTCGACGAACATTCTGAGCCCCGCCTCGGTCGGCAGGCGGCCCGCCGACGTATGCCGAGCGTAGATCAGCCCCAAATGTTCCAGGTCCGACATGACGTTACGGATCGACGCCGGTGACAGCGTCATGGGCAGCTGGCGCGACAGGTTGCGCGAGCCCACGGCATCGCCGGTCGCCAGGTAGGTCTCCACAATATGGCGGAAGATCGTGCGCGACCGTTCGTTGAGCTTCTGCAGCTCGGACAGCGTTTCCGGCGCACTCGGGCGGCTGAAGGGCTTGTCGTTGCTCATGGAGCGAAGTCTGTCGACGGTCCCCTAGAATCTAGGTTGGCGCACTGCAATTCGTCAAACGGCCCGCCGTTTGCGGTTCTTTTGCGGTTGAAGGCCGGCCCCTCGTCGCCTAGGGTGCGCGGCACCCTTGCGCGTGCGCGCGGCCCGAACGACAGCAGCGTTCCCATGCGTCCCTCCAAACGCAAGCCCGACGAGCTTCGCCGCGTCTCGATCGAGCGCGCCGTATCGATGCATGCCGAGGGCTCATGCCTCATCAAGTTCGGCAACACCCACGTCAACTGCACCGCGAGCCTGGAGGAGCGCATGCCGCCGTGGCTCAAGGGCCAGGGGCGAGGGTGGGTGACCGCCGAGTACGGCATGCTGCCGCGCGCCACCACCGAGCGCACGCGGCGCGAGGCGACCGTGGGTCACCCGTCCGGGCGGACGCAGGAGATCCAGCGTCTGATCGGCCGGGCTCTGCGCGCCGTCGTCGACCTGCCGAAGCTCGGAGAGCGCCAGATCACCATCGACTGCGACGTGATCCAGGCTGACGGGGGCACGCGCACGGCGGCCATCACCGGAGCCTGGGTGGCGCTGCACGACTGCTTCAAGTGGATGCAGGCCCGCGACATGATCAAGGAAGGCGTGCTGCGCGACCACGTCGCGGCCGTTTCCTGCGGGCTCTATCGCGGCGAGCCGGTGCTCGACCTCGACTATGCAGAGGATTCCAACGCCGATGCGGATGCCAACTTCGTCATGACCGGCGCAGGCGGCATCGTCGAGGTGCAGGGCACGGCCGAGACCGTGGCCTTCTCACAGGAGGGTTTCGACCAGCTGATGGCGCTTGCCAAAAAGGGCATCGCGGAACTGGTCCAGCTGCAGAAGCTGACCGTGGCATAGGCCCTCCCGCTCCCTGTTCGCGAGGAGCGGCAAGCTGGCTCGATCTCCGGAGGGTTATGTCCCATGATCCCGACCGGCATTCTCGAGACCGTGCTCTACGCCAAGGACCTCGCCGCGGCGGAGGCCTTTTACCGCGAGGTCCTGGGGCTCTCGCCCTTCGGTAAGGCGCAGCTGCGGCATCTGTTCTATCGCGTGGGCAATCAGGTGCTGCTGATCTTCAATCCGGATGCCACCAGAGTGCCGCCCGCGCCCGAGGCGCTGCCCGTGCCGCCCCACGGCATGGATGGCGAGGGCCATGTCTGCTTCCGCGCCTCCGCCAGCGAGATCGACACGTGGCGCAGCGCGTTGCAAGCCAAGGGTGTGGCGATCGAGGCAGACTTCGAGTGGCCCGGCGGCGGGCGTTCGATCTACTTTCGCGATCCCGCTGGCAATTGCCTCGAGTTCGCCGAGCCGCGCATCTGGAAGCTCTGATGGCGCGTCGTCTCACCGGCGGCGCCCGCCTGGTGGTGGCGAGCCACAATGCGGGCAAGGTGCGCGAGATTCTCGACCTTGTGGCGCCACACGGGCTCAGCGTCGTCTCTGCAGCGGAGCTCGGCCTGCCGGAGCCGGAGGAGGCGGGCGCAACCTTCGCCGACAACGCCCGCCTCAAGGCCGAGGCGGCGGCGTTGGCCTCTAGTCTGCCCGCTCTCGCCGACGATTCGGGCCTCGAAGTGGAGGCGCTGGATGGCGCCCCCGGCGTCTACTCGGCCCGATGGGCAGATCGGGCGCGGAACTTCGACGGCGCCATGCAGCGGGTGGCCCATGCGATCAGGCGGCGCGGGGCCTGGCAAGGATCAGGTCCGCGCGCCAACTTCACAGCAGTGCTATGCCTGGCGTGGCCGGATGGGGAGACGGCGCTGTTTGCAGGCAAGGTTTACGGCCACCTCGTCTGGCCGCCCCGCGGAAGCAAAGGTTTCGGTTATGATCCGATGTTCGTTGCCGACGGCCACGCGCTCACGTTCGGCGAGATGGAGCCCGATGCCAAGCACGCGATATCACACCGCGCCCGCGCCTTCCGCGAGTTCGCCCGCGCCTGTCTCGGGGACGGCGCGGACACCTGAGCCAGACGCGGCGGGTTTCGGTGTCTATATCCATTGGCCGTTCTGCGCATCGAAGTGTCCCTACTGCGACTTCAACAGCCACGTGCGGGCGGGAGGCGTCGACGAGCCGCGCTATCTGCGCGCGTTCCTCGCCGAGCTGCGCCACTGGGCACAGCTTGCGCCCGGCCGCGAGGTGACGAGCGTCTTTTTCGGTGGCGGCACGCCGTCGCTCATGGCGCCGGACAGCGTTGGAGCGTTGCTCGAGGCGGTCAGTGCCTCTTGGCACGTGTGCGCGGACGTCGAGGTGACGCTGGAGGCGAACCCGTCGAGCGTGGAAGCCGCCCGCTTCCGCGGCTACCGCGCCGCCGGCGTCAACCGCGTCTCGCTTGGCGTGCAGTCATTCGACGACGCAGCGTTGCGCATGCTCGGGCGTCTGCACACGGTGAGCGAGGCGCTGGCGGCCATCGAGGTAGCACGCACCACCTTCGCTCGCTACTCGTTCGATATGATCTACGCGCGGCCCGGGCAGACGCTGCAGGCGTGGCGCGAAGAGCTCGGACGGGCCCTGATGCTGGCGGGCCGGCACCTGTCGCTCTATCAGCTGACGATCGAACCGGAGACGCCGTTTGCAGCGCTTGAGGCGCGCGGCAAGCTGCGCGTGCCGGACGGCGATACGGCGCACGACCTCTACGTGCTGGCGCAGGAGCTGACTGAGGCGGCGGGGCTGCCGGCCTATGAGATCTCCAACCACGCAGCGCCGGGCCAAGAGTGCCGGCACAATCTGACCTACTGGCGCTACGGGGAGTACGCTGGCATCGGCCCGGGCGCCCACGGCCGCGTGGTAGCGGGCGGGAGGCGCCGTGCGACGTCGACCGAGCGGCAGCCCGAACTTTGGTGGCAACGGGTCGCGAGCCATGGGCACGGCATCACGCAGTGTCTGCCGCTCGGGCCGGCCGAGCAGGCGGACGAGGCGCTGCTGGTGGGCCTGCGTCTGACCGAGGGGTTAGACCTCGAGCGGCTTGCTGCCGTCAGCGGCCTCATGCCCCGCGCCCGCGTCGTTGACGAGCTCGTCGCTCTGGGCCTCCTCGAGCGCTGCGGCAGCAGCCGGCTGCGGGCGAGCCCGGCCGGCCGCATCGTTCTCAACGAGGTGGTGCTGCGGCTCGCCTCCGCCTTGCAGCCGGCCGGTGGCACAACCCATCCCTTGCTCAGTCGAAATTGAGGATGGACTTGGCCAGCGTCGAGGCCGCGCCAACGCTGCCGGTCGGCATGCTGGGGGTGCCGAGGCTCGAGCCGGGGTCGACAATCCCGCCGCCGAACTTCTGCACCTCCAGGATCGCCAGCGCCCGCTCGGTGCTGCCGTCTGCCAGCAGCCGATAGGCGCCGTCGATGCCCGTGAAGCCGCCCGGCCGCGTCAGCTGCACCGCATCGAAGCGCTGCCCATCGGCACCCGAGGAGAGTGCGATCGCCAGGCTCACCGCGTCGTGGGCGAGGCTGGCGATGCGCGGCGGCGCCTGGCCATAGCTCTTGGCATAGCGTTGCGAGAAGTCGGCCCAGCCACGCGAATCGGGGGCCGGATACCACGCCCCGACAAGACGCGCCTCGCGTCCGACGTTGGGATAATCCAAGCCGCCCGTGCCTAGGATTTTGACCTTTTCCGTGTCGATCTCGGCCTGCGGCAGCAGCCGAGCGACGAGTTCCACGTTTTCCTGCCCGCCAGGTAGGAACAGCGCGTCCACAGGCACACCGTTGGCCTCGGCGGACTGGATCGCCGCGCTCACCTTGCGCATGGGCTCCACGACCGCATTGGCCGAGAGCGGATAGGTTTCCATGGCGACGATGCTGCCGCCGGCCCGGCCCACCGCTTCTGTAAACGCCGCGGCCGCGACCTTGCCCAAGGCGTCGTCCGGGATCAGAGCCGCGAACCGGCGCTTGCCCTTCTGCGCTGCGTAGGCGACGATGCGGGCTACCTCGGGCGCCGGCTGGAAACTCAAGAGGTAGACGCCGTTGCCCGCAACATGCATGTCCGTCGAGAAGGAAACGACGGGCACGTGCGCATGCCGTGCCACCGGTGCGACCGCGCTAACCGCTTTGGCAAACAGCGGGCCCAAGATCAGCTGCGCGCCGCCTTTGATGGCCTCCTCCGCCGCGGCTCTTGCGCCGTCCGGCGTGCCCTTGTCGTCCTTGACGATGAGCTGCAGGTTGGGGCTGTCGCGCTCGAACAGGGCCAGCTCGGCTGCTTGCTTCAGGCTCTTGCCGATGAGGCCCGGCTGGCCCTGCGCCGACAGCGGCACGAGCAGCGCCACCTTGACCTGTTGCCTCTTGTCGGACGGCGCTGGATCGGCGGGAGCGGGGAGGGTCAGGCTAATGGGAAGGGAATCGGGCCCATTGGCGGAGCAGGCGGCAAGGATCAGTCCGCACAGCAAGAGCACGCCTGCCGAGCATAGGGCCCGCCGCCAATGGCGTCTGCTTTCCCTGCGCTGCAATCGCTCCCCCGGGGCCGCCGGCCGCTTTCGCCGTTGGTAGCCCGCTCTCACAGGGTGCGCCAGAGCAAATCGCTAGTTCGACGCGGATTTCGGCTGGTAATTTGCCCTATTGACGCGGCATAGATGTCGGCGGTGCGCTGATTGCCGGGCGAACAAGCAAAACGTGACGCAGAACCGGGAACCGCGCGAATTCAACGCTGGCGTGGCCGACCGCGCCGCCGCGACCGTGCGCCGGCTGCAGGCCCTGCCCCTGCCGGCCGGCCTCTATGTGGTGGCGACGCCCATCGGCAACCTGGGCGACATCACGCTGCGGGCCCTCGCCGTGCTGGCACGGGCGGACGTGCTCTACTGCGAGGACACGCGCCACAGCCGCACTCTGCTCGCCCACTACGCCTTGGCGCGGCCGACGCGGCCCTATCACGAGCACAACGCAGCCCGCCAGCGGCCGCAGGTGCTGGCCGAGCTGGCCGCCGGGAGGTCGGTGGCCCTTATCAGCGACGCCGGCACGCCGCTCGTGTCCGATCCCGGCTACAAGCTGGTGCGCGATGCGGCGGCGGCTGGTTTCTCGGTGACGGCCCTACCTGGGCCCTCCGCGCCGCTGGTGGCGCTCATCTCGGCAGGTCTCGCCACGGACGCCTTCCTCTTTGCGGGTTTCCTGCCGCCCCGACGCAACGCGCGGCAAAGGCGGCTGGAGGAGCTCAAGGCGGTGCCTGCGAGCCTCCTCTTCTTCGAGGCGCCGTCCCGGCTCGCCGACAGCCTCGGCGACATCGCTGCCGTTCTTGGCGATCGCGATGCGGCGGTGGCGCGCGAGCTCACCAAGCTCAATGAGGAGGTGCGGCGCGCCGCCCCGGCGGAGTTGGCGCAGTGGGCCGCCGAGGCCACGCCCAAGGGCGAGATCGTGATCGTTGTCGGCCCGCCCGTCGCTAGGTCGGTGACGGAGGAGGCCATCTCGGCGCGCTTGGCCCCGCTCATGGCCGGGATGAGCCTCAGCGACGCGGTGAAGACCGTGGCGGAGGAGCTCGGCGTGCCGCGCAAGCGCGTCTACGACCTCGCGCTTGCGCGGCAGAGAAGGACCGATTGAGAGCCCACATCAGCGCTCCTGCGGCGGCTTGACGTGGCGGAAGGCCCAGAGCAGGGCGTGTCGTAGATGGTCTTGAGCAGGCCGCGATGACAAGCGGACAAGCCTGCAAGCCGGCCGCAAACAGGGCGTCGGCAAGCGCCGGGCTTGCGGCGGCAGCGAGGCCGCGGGGGATGGAGGTGACGCTCGCCGGCGCGGGCGCTCGCGCGGGGGCACCACCGCCATCGCGTAGGACGCGCGTTGGCACATCCATCTGCGAGAGGGCTGCGCGCACCAGCAGCCCCAGGGCGAGCTCCATGCTCGGTGCTCGGCCTTCTCGCCGGCCTGCTATATGCGCAATTCCCCGGCGAGGCCGCGTCGATGGAGGACGGGGCCCCTGCCCCCTTCGGGCTTCGCGCGGCATCGTCTACAAGCGACGGGCACGAACATGCTGACGCTGCCGGACGAGGGATTGACCACGCCCACCAGCGCCACCACCACGATGGCATAGGTGCCGGACGCCGCGAGCGCGAGACCGGTCGCGACCATCAGCCCAGACGCGGCCATGAGCAGCGCGCGTTGGTCGACCCTCGCCCCGAGAAAGCCGATGCCGGACGTCATGCCGGCCGATCCCAGCAGGGCCAGGGTCGCCACGATGCTGATCTTGAGCGGGCCCAGGCCGATCGCCGCCAGATAGATCGGCGGCGCCGCGACGAAGCCGTCGCCGAAATCGTGCGCCATCCGGGCGGCAGAGATGTATCTTGCCGGCCGGCTGCGCTCGGCCGTCAGTTGCCGCTCGATTGCGTCCATTGCATCTTGCGGCCTCCCCATGCCGCAGCCGGCGCTTCACGCCCGGGCGGCCCGGTGTCAAGATGATCCGCAGTTCCATCCTCGCCGCACGCGCCATGCCCAATCGAGCCGGCCCCGAACCCAGCATGCGACGCTGCGCCGACGCGCTGCAGGTTATCCGCGCCGACGGGTGCGATCGGCGTTGACAGGGCTTACCCGCAACGGCTTGCATGGGACAAGTCAGAGCCCCCGAGGAGCCCATGCCGCTCAGCGTCGCTTGCCAGATGGATCCCATCGACCGCATCGACATCAGGGGCGATTCTACCTTCGCCCTGTTGCTCGAGGCGCAGCGCCGCGGCCACAACCTTTTCTACTACACACCGCCGAACCTGACGCTCTTGCACGGGCGCCTCATCGCCCACGGGTTCACGCTCGCCATCGAGGATAAGGTCGGCGCGCACTATCGCCTGTCGGAGCCGCGCACAGAGGACCTGTCGCACTGGCAGGTGGTGCTGCTGCGTCAGGATCCGCCCTTCGACATGGCGTACATCACCACCACGCATCTGCTTGAGCGCATCCATCCCAAGACGCTGGTGGTGAACGACCCCTCGAATGTGCGCAACGCGCCCGAAAAGGTGTTCGTGCTCGACTTCCTCGACCTGATGCCGCCGACGCTGGTGACGCGCAACCTCGACGACGTGAAACGCTTCCGTGCCGAGCACGAAGACATCGTCCTCAAACCCCTCTACGGCAACGGCGGATCCGCCGTGTTCCGCATCGGCCCGAGCGACACCAACCTCAACTCGCTGGTGGAGCTGTTTCAGACTGTGTTCCGCGAGCCCTTCATGGTGCAGCAGTACCGACCCGAGGTGCGTGCCGGCGACAAGCGCATCATCCTGGTGGACGGCGAGGTGGTTGGCGCCATCAACCGCGTTCCGGCCGCCGACGAGACGCGCTCCAACTTGCACGTGGGTGGTGTCGCCACGGCGACCGAGCTCACGGCGCGCGACCGCGAGATCTGCGCGCGCCTTGGCCCTGAGCTCCGGCGGCGAGGGCTGTTGTTCACCGGCATCGACGTGATTGGACCTTACTTGACCGAAGTCAACGTCACCTCGCCCACCGGCATCCGCCAGGTGAAGGACTTTGGCGGGCCTGACATCGCCATGCTGATCTGGGAAGCGATCGAACGGAAGGTGAGGCGGTAAGGGCTGGTTCGAGCCCGACCCGGCGCCCAGCGCGGTCGAGCGCGCTCTTCTCGCGCTGGGCGCCAAGGTGCGCACCGTTGCCCAATGGCGCAGTGTAAGGGCGGGTCGCCATGCCGGATGGCATCGCCCCGCTGCGCCAGGCCTTCGGCCCGCAGTCTGCCTGCGCGGGGCTTTCCGACGCGGGCACGTTGGGCAGCCGACCTCGAGGGGATGAGGGGGTGGCGCGGCGGCTTTAATCGCGGTCACGGGTCCGTTGTGCGAGCCAGATGCCGCCGATGACGAGGACGAGGGCGATGGCGTGGTAGGCGGCGAACGGCTCACTGATGAGCCCGACGGCGAGGGCCGCGGCGAATACCGGCACCAGGTTGACGAACGCGCCAGCTCGCCCCGGTCCGATCAGGTCGACGCCCCGCAGGTAGAAGATCTGCGACAGGAACGAGGGGAAGACGGCAATCCAAGCGGTGACCGCCAGGCCCTGGGGGGTCGGCATCCTGAAGGTGCCTGCCACCAGCTCGAAGGCTACGAGCGGAAGCGATGTTATTGCCGCGATCAGCGCCAGCAGCGCGAAGAACGCGACCCCTGGCATGCCCGGCCGGTCGCGCAGTGCCACTGTGTAGGCGGCGTAGAGCACGCAGGCGGCCAGCATGGCGAGGTCGCCTTTGTTGAACTCCAGCTCCAGGATCGACAGGGGTGCGCCGCGTGTCGCCACCACTGCCACGCCCAGCGCCGTAGTGAGCACGCCCACCTTCTGCACCAGGCTCGCGCGAGTGCCGTGGGCGAGATAGGCGCCGGCCAGAACGAAGATCGGCATCGATCCCTGCAGGATGCCGATGTTGATCGCGCCCGTGTAGTGGGCGGCAACGTAATAAAGCGCGTTGAAGCCGGTCATGCCGAGCAGCGCCAGCAGGACGATGCGTACGCGCCGCGGCCTGATCTGCGGCCAATGCTGGCGGATCTCGCCGCTGTAGGTGGGCCACAGTGCCGCCGCCACGCACACCCAGCGCAGCGTGGTCAGCGTGAGCGGCGATATCTCGTCGATGGCAAGCCGCGCCGCCACCGTGTTGCCGGCCCAGAACAGCGACGCCAGCCCCAGCAGCAGACTGGGCCACTGGTAGAGGCGCTGCGCGGACCGCTCGAGGGCTGCGATCATGGGGCTCGTTCGCTCGGGTGGTTGGCTACCCCGCAAGCTGACGTGGGTCCGGGGGCCACCTGGGTGTCGTGGCGAGATAGGAAGGGGATCGGCGACGGCAACCGCCGCTCTCAACCCCCCGCGATCTGGGGTAGGATGTGGACGTCGCTGTCGGGGCCGATTTCCTGAAAGAGCGCGTCCTGATAGATCTGCCCGTCGATGGCAACGGCCGAGCCTGTCTCCAGGTGTGGCAGGAGCGCTGGATACTTTTCGCCCAGGCGCGCAAAAAGCTGGCGCACATTTGCAGCCTCGAGCTCGAGTTCGCTCACGCCACCGGTGAACTGGCGCAGGTTGCCGATCAGGGACACATGGGCCATGGGGTAGGCCTTGCTCGAGCTGGGCGCACGCCGTATCGGCATGGCTTAACATACTGGCCAGGGCTTGCGCACGCGGTCGAGCCGAGCCGGAGGCCTACCATGCCGGCCATGCACCTTTCGCGGGGTGGCGACGACCAAGAGCAGGATGAACCCCGCCTACATCGGCGCCCGGCTTGGGGCCGATCGGATGGCGGCGCGCTAAGGCTGCGCACGCCGTGCCGCAGAAGCCCGACGACGTGGCCGGAGAGCACGCGCTGCGCCCGCGCACGCCACCGCGCTCAATGGCACGCCGAGCGCGATTGAGGCCGACGGCATGGCAACGGCCATGCCCGAGCTCGATATTGTCGCACCGCATCATTTCCTATTGCGACGCACAACGACATTGGGCATTTTCTGGGCATCCTCAAACCTTCGAGGGGAGGTGCCTAGAAAATGAGCGCTGTCTGGGCCGTGCGAGATAGCAACGGGGAGTTCATCGAGAGTTTCACAGGCGCCTCGCGGCTGGAAGTCGGCTGCAAGCTGGTGCCGAGCCGCTACGACGCCTTCCGCCTCCACGTCTCTGCGTCCTACCGAGAACTGTTCGATCGAGCCCTCGGACAGGTGCTCGAGCGCCAGCGCTGGGAAATTGTGCGCGTGAAGTGAGCGCGCCATCGAGCCGCGGCAAGGGCCGCCTCCCATGCGGTCTGACACAGGCGGTCTGACAGGGGATCCGGTTTTGCGCCGCACCCCCACCCCGGGAAACGGCCAACGCGCGGCCCGACAGTGTTTCCCTGAAAGTCTCTCCCTGAAACTCTCTCCCTGAAAGTCTCTCTCTGACTATCTCCCCCGACTGTCTCCCCCTTACGGGCGTCGCAAGAGCCAGACAGGCTTAGATCTTCGCTGCGCCTTTGGCGCGGGCCGCGTCGAGCGCCTTGAGCACCTTGG
>Ga0306920_100001237_pt1 | contig 31560 bp, 31 predicted proteins | sample flu12Cox44000170_FD_204666 | JGI IMG/M metagenome (GOLD analysis project Ga0306920, IMG submission 204666) | Lab enrichment of tropical soil microbial communities from Luquillo Experimental Forest, Puerto Rico - flux4day.12C.oxic.44.000.170 (v2)... | ecosystem: Environmental > Terrestrial >...
CTGCGCGAGCTGCGCCAAACCATCGCCGCGGTGGCGGCCGAACACGGGCTTGCCATCCTCGCCGCCGGCACCCATCCGACCGCCGCCTGGCGCAGCGCGCAGCAGACCAATAAAGAGCGCTACGACAACGTCATGCACGACCTGCAGATGATCGGCCAGCGCGACCTCTTGTGCGGGCTGCACGTGCACGTCGAGCTGCCCGATCCGGATCAGCGGGTCGACGTGATGTATCGAATGCTGCCCTATCTGCCGCTGTTCCTCGCGCTCTCGACCTCCTCGCCGTTCTGGCAGTCGCGGTGCACGGGACTGAAGGGCTACCGGCTCGCCGCCTACGACGAGTTGCCGCGCACCGGCGTGCCGGAGCTGTTCCGCACGCGGGAGGAATTCGACGCCTATGTGGACGCGCTGGTGCGCGCCCGCGTGATCGAGGATTCGAGCTACATCTGGTGGGCGATCCGCCCATCGCTCCTCAACCCCACGCTCGAGCTGCGCGCGCCCGATTCCTGCACGCTGGTCGAGGATGGCGTCGCCATCGCCGCGCTTTATCGCACGCTCGCACGTCACCTCTATGTCAACCGTTGGCGCAATGCCGATCTCGACGCGGTCGCCCGTGCCATTATCGTCGAGAACAAGTGGCAGGCGCAGCGCTACGGGGTACATGCCACCTTCGCCGCCGAGGATGGTGCGGTGACGGTTGCCGAGATGCTCGAACGCGTGATCTGCGACACCGCGGCCGACGCCGCGGCGCTCGGCTGCACCGTCGAGATCGACCGTTGCCGTGCCATCGTCGGCGCCGGCACATCCGCCGACGCTCAGCTCGCCGTGTTCGAGGCACACAAGCAAAACGGCAGCCACGGCGCCGCGCTGCGCGCGGTCACCGACTGGATCGCGGCCGCCACGCTGCAGTGACATGGCACGCAGCGCAGGGCCGGCCCGCCGCGGAGCAAATCCGCGCGCGGGGCGCTTTTGTGTCCGCTAGTGTCCCGATTCCGAAGTTCGCATCATTGTGCCGCAGCCTCGTTTGCGAACTTCGGAATCGAAGGACACTAGCAACTTATTGATCTAGTGTGGCTTTGGTTCAGAAGTCCGCATTTCGGACTCACTGCAAGAGTGATGCGGACTCCTGAACCGCCACACTAGGACGGCGCGCTCGGCTGCGGCATCACCGTCTGCACGACCAGTCCGCGCGCGCGCGCGTCGACGACCCCAAGCGCGCGCAACGCAAACAGCGTGAGCATCTGGACCCGCGCACGCGCTTTGGCGGGATCGTCCGGGGCGGCGGGCGCGCGCGAGCCGATGAGCCCCTCGACCAGCGCGCCAAGGAGCGCCGGGGCTGCCAGCGCGGCGTCCTGGTCGGGCAGGCGTCCGGCGTCGAGCGCCTTGCGAATGAGCTTTTCGAATTCGCCGATGAGCGCTTGCCGATAGGAGGCGCGCGCTCCGTCGATTTCGGGCTCGACCGGTTCCGCCATCAGCGCGAAGGCGAGGCGGCGCCGCTCGAGCGCGCGCGCCGCGAAGGCGGAGATCGCTGCCGCCAGCGCCGACAACGGCCCGGGCGCGGCTTTGGCCGCGGCTGCGAGCGCGGCCACCTCGCGCTCGCAAAGCGCCGCCACGAGCGCGGCGACGAGCTCGGTCTTGGAGGGGAAATAGCGATAGACCGTGCCGGTGGCGATGCCGGCACGCGCGGCGACCGGCGCAATCTGAACCGCCGCCATGCCACCCTCCGCCGCGGCCTCGCAGGCCGCCGCCAGGATCGCATCGTGGCGGGCGGCGAGCTTGCGGACAACGTTTACCGTGCGGCGGTAGGGCATCGCGAATCTCGCAAGCAAAAAATGAAGCATGATTCATGAGGACGCAACTAGTGTTACGATTCCGAAGTTCGTAATGCCGTGGCCGCCCCTGCCCTCGCGGTGGTATCTTCGCACGCAAAGACGGGATGAAAGGGAGAAGACATGCGCGCATTGCCGTGGGTGCTGACCTTGGCCGTGCTCCTTGCCGGCGCAACCGCGCACGGCGCCGAGGCGGTGAAGATCCGCGCCAGCTGGATCGTGGCGCCGTCCGACTGGACGCCGCTCCTTCCGGAGAAGCCCGAGCTGATGAAGAACAACGGCAAGAGCTACGTCTTCGAGCCGATGCGCTTCCAAGGCACGCCCGCGGTCATCACGGCGCTGGCGAACAACGAGATCGAACTCGGCAACCTCGCCTTTTCCTCGCTCGCGCTCGCGATCGAGAATGCGGGGTTGGAGGATTTGCGCATCGTCGGCGACCAGTTCAAGGACGGAACCGAAGGCCACTACAGCAACCAAATTCTTCGTGCTCAGGGACAGCCCGATCCAGAAGGTCGAGGATCTCAAAGGCAAGATCGTCGCGACCAACGCGGCTGGCAGCGCCGTCGACATCGCCATGCGCGCCATGCTGCGCAAGCACGGGCTCGAGGACAAGCGCGACTATACCGTGGTGGAGGCGCCGTTCCCGACCATGAAGGCCATGCTCACCCAGAAAAAGGCCGATCTCGCCTCCTTCGTGGCGCCGTTCTCGTTCGATCCCGAACTCAAGCAGATCGCGCGGCCGCTGTTCAGCCAGCGCGACGCGCTCGGGGCCACGCAGATGATCGTGTGGGTCGCGCGGACGGGCTTCCTGCAGAAGAACCGCGCCGCCATGGTCGATTTCTTGGAGGATTCCGTGCGGGTCGTGCGCTGGTACCTCGATCCCAAGAATCACGACGAGGCCGTGCAGATCGCGGCGAAGGTCACCAAACTGCGCCCGGAACTGTTCGCGGGCTGGCTCTTCACCAACAAGGAATATTCGCGCAGCCCGGATCTGCTGCCCGATCTGGCGGCGCTGCAGTCCAACATCGACGTGCAACGCGACCTCGGATTCCTCAAACGACCGATCGACGTGCAGACATACGCCGACCTGAGCATCGTGCGGGAGGCCGCACAGCGCCTGAAATGATATGGAGTTTCGCTCCGCGGCGCGGCATCGCGTTGATGGATGACGGCCGGGAAAGCCGCTGCCGGTAAGGGCGCCGCGGGCCGCAGCGCTTCACTTTTCCCTTGCCGAGAGCGCTCCGACGCGGGGCAATTCATCGGCCCGCTTGCGCCTTCTCGCGCGTGGCCGTGAGCGACATGGTCGGCGTGAGTGCCTCGGGATCGACCTTGAGGTGCAGGATCGCGGGCTTGCCGGATTTCTGCGCGGCCTCGAACGCCGGAAAGAAGTCCGCGGTCTTCTCCACCGTCGCGCCGTAGCCGCCGAAGGCGCGGGCATAGGCCGCAAAATCCGGGTTCTTCAAGCCCGTCGCCACCACCCGGCCGGGATAGTGGCGCTCCTGGTGCATGCGGATGGTGCCGTACATCCCGTTGTCGATGACGACGATGATCACCGGCAGCTCGTATTGCACGGCGGTTGCGAACTCTTGACCCGTCATCAGGAAATCGCCGTCACCGGCAAAGGCGATGACCGTGCGCTCCGGCGCCAAACGCTTCATTCCGATGGCCGCGGGTACCCCATAGCCCATGGAGCCCGAGATCGGCGCGAGCTGCGTGCCGTAGCGGCGGTAACGCGCGTAGCGGTGCACCCAGATGGAGAAATTGCCGGCGCCATTGCAGACGACGGCATCGGGGGCAAGTTTTTCGCGCAAGCCCGCGACGATCTCGCCGAGATTGACCGGGCCGGGCACCGTGGTCGGCTTGTCGGTCCAGGCGAGGAAGTCGGCGTGGGCGAGCGGGGTTTCGCCGCGCCAGCTCGGTTCCTTCGGCGGCTCGAGCCCTTCGAGCGCGGCGGCGAAGGCAGTCGGCGTAGCGTTGATCGCAAGCTGCGCGCGATAGACGCGACCGAGCTCTTCGACGCCGGGAAACACGTGCACGAGGGTTTGGCGCGGCCCCGGAATGTCGATGAGGGTGTAGCTCTGCGAGGGCAATTCGCCCATCCGCCCGCCGACGAGCAGGATGAGGTCGGCGCCCTTCACGCGCGCGAGAAGTTTCGGATTCGGTCCGATGCCGAGGTCGCCCGCGTAGCAGGGATGCGCGGGATCGAACAGATGCGCGCGGCGGAAGGTGGTGGCCACCGGCAATGCGAAGCGCTCGGCGAAGCGCGCGACCGCGGCGCACGCGGCTGCCGACCATCGACTGCCGCCCAGGAGCATGATCGGGCGCTCGGCCGCCCATAGCAGCTTCTGCAGCCGGCTCACGTCGCTCGCGCCGGGCCAGATCTCGACCGGCTCGCAGGCCGGTGCGTCGGGCACGGCGACGCGCTCGACCAGCATGTCCTCCGGCAGCGCGATGACGACCGGGCCCGGCCGGCCGCCGGTCGCGGTGTAGAAGGCGCGCGAAATAAGCTCGGGGATGCGGGTGGGATCGTCGATCTCGGTTGCCCATTTGGCGATCGATCCGAACACCGCGCGGTAATCGAGCTCCTGGAAGGCCTCGCGCTCGCGCATCTCGCGCGCAATCTGGCCGACGAACAGAATGAGCGGGGTGGAATCCTGCCGTGCGATATGCACTCCCGCCGCCGCATTGGTGGCGCCGGGCCCGCGCGTGACGAAGCAGATGCCGGGCCGCCCGGTGGCCTTGCCGCAGGCTTCCGCCATGATGGCGGCCCCGCCCTCCTGCCGGCAAACGGTGATGGCGATGTCGCGGTCGTGAAAGGCATCGAGCGCCGCGATATAGCTCTCGCCGGGCACGCAAAACACGTGACGCACCCCGTGAATGACGAGTTGGTCGATCAGAACTTCGCCGGCGGTCCTGGTGCCGTCATTGGCGCGCATCACGCGTCTCCCATGGCTCTGCCGCTCGCTTTTACACCATGCCGCAAGCACGCGCCGTGGGCAAAATCGTGCAGCCGCGCTAGCGTGGCGGTTCAGAAGTTCACGTCGCCGACTCGACCGAGACCACCTGGAAGGTGTGCATGTGGCCGTCTTCGCCGCGGATCGAGACATATTCGCCGTTGCGAAATGCGTGGTTGCCGAAGCGATAGCCGGCCTCGTCGTCGTCCTCCGCGGTCTCGTCGTAGTCGAACACCCAGCGCGCGTGCTCGGCGCCGCCGGGCTTGTGGACGAGGCGGCCGAATTCGTCGTCATCGCTATCCCAGAATCGACGCACGCCGCAATGTTCGCGGTATTTCCGCCAAAGGTCGACATCGATGCGTCCATCGGCATCGAGTGGAGCGACGAATTCATAGCCATGCTGGTCCGAGCCCGAGGGAAATTCCTTCGAGCGGGCGAGATTGAGCCGGATGCGCTTGAGCACGTGCGGTAATTGGGTCATGACGGCCTCCTCGATCGGGCGCAGGGGCCATGGCCAACAGCATAGCACGACGAACGGTTCCGGCCTCGCCGACATTGACACGGCTCGACCCCGGACGAGAGCATTGTCGCTGCCAGACCGACGATGCCGCCGCGACGGAGCGCCAAACGGATGAATGACAGCGCGTGCCAGGAGGCGGTCTTCGCGCTGCTCGCCGACCCCGCGACCCATGATGGCGCGGCGGTCAAGCGCATCGACACCCATGCGGCCTCGGTGTTTCTCGCCGGCGCCCGCGCCTTTAAGGTCAAGCGCGCGGTGCGCTTTCCCTTTCTCGACTATTCGACTCTCGCCAAGCGCGAGAGCGCCTGCGAGGCGGAGCTTCGGATCAATCTGCCGTTCGCGCCCGAGATCTACCGCCGCGTGGTGGCGATCACGCGCGAGGCGGACGGCGCCCTCAAGCTCGATGGCGCCGGCACGGCGGTGGAGTGGGCGGTCGAGATGCAGCGCTTCGACGAGAACGCGACGCTCGACCGGCTGGCGCCGACGGGCAAAATCGACGCGGCGCTGTCCGACGCGCTCGGCCGCGCGGTGGCGGCGCTTCACGCCCGCGCCGGCGCGGTCGAAGCCGAGCCGTGGATCGCGGCGCTCGCCGACTATATCGAGCAAAACGACGCCGCGTTCCGGGCGCTGCCCGACCTTTTTCCGCCAGCCGGGGTCGAGCTGCTGACGACGAAGAGCTGCGCCGCCCACGCGCGCATCCGTCCGCTCCTGCTCGAGCGCGGACATCGCGGGCTCATCCGGCGTCTCCACGGCGACCTTCATCTCGGCAACATCGTGCTTCTCGACGGACGGCCGGTCGCATTCGACGCCATCGAGTTCAGCGCGCTGATCGCGTCGGGCGACGTGCTCTACGATCTCGCCTTCCTGCTCATGGATCTGGTGGAGCGCGGTCTCGCATCTTCGGCCAACGTCGTCTTCAACCGCTATCTCGCCGACACCAAGCGGACCGAGGACCTCGATGCGCTCGCGGGTCTGCCGCTCTTTCTGTCGATGCGCGCCGCCATCCGCGCCAAGGTGACGGCGGCGCGGATCGAACATGCCGCACCCGATCAGACCGCCGCCATCGCGCGCAGCGCGCGCGCATATTTCGACTTTGCGCGGCGGTTCATTGAGCCCAGCGCACCTCGCCTGGTCGCGGTCGGCGGACTCTCCGGCACCGGCAAGTCGGCGCTCGCCTACGCGCTCGCGCCGCAGCTTGCGCCCGCGCCGGGGGCCGTGGTGCTGCGCTCCGACGTCGAGCGCAAGATGCTGTTCGGCAAGGACGAGCACGACAAGCTGCCGGAGGCTGCCTATTCGCCGGCGGTGACGTCGCGGGTCTACGCCACCGTCGCCGACAAGGCGCGCCGCGCGCTCGCGGCCGGCCATTCGGCGGTCATCGATGCGGTGTTTGCGAAACCGCAGGAGCGCGCGGTGGCGGCGGCGTCCGCCGAAATCCTCGGCGTGCCCTTCCACGGCCTTTTCCTCGCTGCCGATCTCGCTACCCGCGTCGCCCGCGTGAGCGGGCGCGGCCGCGACGCCTCCGATGCCGACGCCGCGGTCGCCCGGCGCCAGGAGACCTACGACCTCGGTGCGCTCGACTGGAGGCGCATCGACGCCTCCGGCACGCCGGAGGAAACCTTCGCCCGCGCGCGGGCGGTGACGGGGCAATGAGAATGGCCGATCACGCGCCAAGGAAATCCATCCGCTGCCGCGGCGACGTCACAGTCGGCGGCGCGGACACGGTACGCTAGGCACCATGGCCGTCGATCGCCGCAAAATCGCCGTTGCCACCGCCGGCTTCTGCACCTTCCTCACTCTCTATTCGCCGCAGGCGCTGCTGCCGGCGCTGGCGCATGAGTTCGGCGTCGGCGCCGCCGAGATCAGCGCAATCATGACCGCAAGCACGCTCGCCATCGCCTTGACCGCGCCGTTCACCGGCGCCGTTGCCGACGTGCTGGGGAGGAAGCGCGTCATCGCCGCTGCGATGCTGGCGGTGGTGGTGCCCTTAACCGGCGCGGCGCTCGCGCCGGACGTGCAGGCGCTCATCGCCTGGCGCTTTCTTCAAGGTCTGCTGCTGCCGCCGATCTTCGCGGTCACCGTTGCCTATATCGGCGATGAATGGCCGCCCGCGCAGGTGGCGGGCGTCGCCGGCATCTACATCGCGGGATCGAGTCTCGGCGGATTTTCCGGCCGCTTCGTTCCGGGCCTGCTCGGCGATCTCATCGGCTGGCGCGGCGCCTTCTTGGCGCTTGCGGCCGTGTCGTTGGCCGGCGCCGTCACGCTCGCGCTGTTGCTGCCCCGAGAGAAAGGCTTCGTTCGCTCGCAGGGGCTCTCCGCTTCGGCGCGGCAGATGCTGCGGCATCTCAAAGATCCGCAGCTTCTCGCCACCTACGGCATCGGCTTCGGCGTGCTGTTCAACTTCATCGCGGTGTTCACCTACGTGAGCTTCCATCTCGCCGCCGCGCCCTACCACTTTTCCTCGACGCTGCTGGGCGCGATTTTCTCAACCTATCTCATCGGCACCGTGATCTCGCCGATGACCGGTTGGATAATGGCCAGGCTCGGACGTCGGCGTTTCATCCTCGCAGTCATTGCCGCGTGGATGGGCGGCGCGGCGCTCATGCTCGCGCCGCCGATTCCGGCGATCATCGCGGGGCTGACGTTTTGCGCGGGGTGCGGCATGCTGTGCCAGACGATCTCGACCGGCTATGTCACCGAAATCGCGAAGGACGGGCGCTCGTCCGCCGTCGGCCTCTACGTGACCTCGTTCTATGTCGGCGGCAGCATGGGTGCCTTCCTGCCCGGGCTCGCCTGGGAGCGGGGCGGCTGGCCGGCCGCCATCGCCATGGTGGTGGCCATGCTCGCCGCCATGGCCGTGATTGCCGCGCTCGCCTATCGGGACGCGAGGGCTTAGGGTCAACCCCGACAAGGCCCAAAGAGGAAACGAATGACCGCGCCCAGCCGAAGCCATTTCGATTTTCTGCAATCGATCGACACCCCCACGGTATGCAACCTGATCGAGATCGTCGCGCCCGAGCGCCGCGGTTTTGGCTACACCGTCAAGCACCTGCATTGCCCGTTTCCCGAGCTTGCGCCCATCATCGGCTTCGCCAAGACGGTGACGTTCAAAGCCAAGGACGCGGTTCCGCTGGGGCAAGCCGGCTACATGCAAAAGCGGCTGGATTATCTCGACTATGTCGCCGGCCCGCCGCGGCCCAGCATCATGGTGATGGAGGATCTCGACGGCGAGCATGTCGGCTACGGCGCGTTCTGGGGCGAGGTGCAGTCGAACGTGCACAAGGCGCTCGGCTGCCTCGGCGTGGTCACCAACGGCTCGATCCGCGACATCCCGATGATCGCGCCGGGCTTTCAGATGCTGGCCGGCTCGATCGTTCCCTCCCACGCCTATGTCCACGTCGTCGATTTCGGCATCGACGTGAACGTGCACGGCATGGCGGTCAAGAGCGGCGACCTCGTGCACGCCGACCGCCACGGCGCGGTCGTGGTCCCGACCAACAAAATCGACGCCATGCAAGCGGCGCTCGACGGGCTTGCCGCGCGCGAGGCGAAGATCATCGCGGCGGCGAAGGCCGGCGGCGACGTCGCGGCCATCAAGGCGGCGATGAAGAGCTAGGACGGCGATGACCGCGCGTGCCACCCGGCAACAGGATCGCAACGTAACCAATCCGGCCTTCAGCAGCCGCAAACTGAAGCTTGGAACTTTCCAAACCAATCTCGACAGCGGCTGCGTAATGTCGGATCTCGAAGGCCGGCTCGACATCACCTGGCCGAATACGCTCGATCTCGCCAGGCTCGCCGAAGAGATGGATTTCGAGGCGCTGGTGCCGGTCGCGCGCTGGCATGGCTTCGGCGGCGCCACCAATCCGCAGGGCCGAGGCTTCGAGGCTTACACCTGGGCCGCCGGCATTGCGGCTTCGACCGCCAAGGCCGGCGTCTTCGCCACCTCGCATATCTCGCTCAATCACCCGATCGTTGCCGCCAAGCAGTCCACGGTCATCGACCATATTTCCGGCGGCCGTTACGCGCTCAACATCGTGACCGGATGGAACCAGCCGGAAATCGACATGTTCGGCAGCCCGATGATGGGACACGCCGAGCGTTACGCCTGCGCCGAGGAGTGGCTCGCCATCGTCAAGCGGCTATGGACCGAGGACGACGCGTTCGACCACGAGGGCAAGTTCTACAAGATCACCAAGGGTTACCTGCAACCGAAGCCGATCCAGCGACCGTATCCCGCCGTCATGAGCGCCGGCGCGTCCGAGCGCGGCCGCCACTTTGCGACCAAATACGCGGACCTGGTCTTTACGGTCATTCGCACCGGCGGGCTCGAGGAGTGCTGCGCGCACGTGCAGGCCTACCACAGACTCGCGCGCGAGGAATACGGCCGCGAGGTCCGGGTCTGGACGGTCGCCAATGTCGTGCAGGGCGAGACGGAAAAAGCGGCGCGCGATTTCTATCACTACTACGTGCACGAGAAGGGCGACTGGGCGGCCGCCGAGAATATGATCGACACGTTCTCGCTCGAGATCAATGCGCGGGCGATCCCGGCCGAGCGGCTCAAGGCCTATCAAGAGGCCTTCATCGCCGGCTGGGGCGGATTCCCGCTGATCGGCACCAAGGAGCAGATCGTCGATGGATTGCAGGCCTTGTCGCGGGCCGGCCTCGACGGTGTTCTGCTGTGCTGGCCGCGCTTCGAACAGGGCATGCGCGAGTTTCGTGACGTCACCTATCCGCTCGTGCGGCAGGCGGGATTACGGGATTTCGGCTGAATCCGCGTTCCCGCGCGGCCGGCCGGACGGCAACCGCTTCGGCGATGACGCGAGGTGCAACATGGACACTCACCACGACTTCGATCTTTGGCACGCGCTTTACCGCCTCGAGGCGAGATATTGGCATGAGGTCGATTGCAACGGCGGGCATCGCGCCCATGAATATTACCTGCCCGACGGCGTAATGGTGGTGGGTCACAATCGGTTTGAGGGACGTGAAAAAATTCGCGAATTCTACGCGTGGCGTGAACGCCAGGCCACGACCGCCATCAGCAGCGTGAAGACCACGCGCCATCTGATCAACAATCTATTGGTCGAAGCGAGCGAGGCGCACCGCGCGAAGGTGTTGGGCATCGTCAGCTTCTACGGCGCCTCCATCCGCGCGCCGGCGCCGCAGTCCAAACCGCCGATGCTGATCGCGGACTTGATCGCCGAATGCGTGTTGGATGGCACTAATGGGTGGCAATTCCAATCGCACCTGTTGCAGCCGGTATTCATGAGTCACGAGGCGCCGCCGTCGATCGCGATCGACGCACGCCGCTAGGCCGCCCGGCGCATTCGCCTTTCGAAGTGGACCCGACTGGATCGGCATGACGGCATTGGCACGATCCTGCCGAGCCCGCTTTGCCTCGCAACGCGCTCCAGGCTAAGGGTGGTGCGATGAAGGACGCCCGCGGCCTGGATGTCACCGGCAATGACGCCGCTGCCGTCGCGGCGGCGGGCGACTTCGCCGCGCGCTTGCTGCGTCTCGATCAGGGCGTCGAGGCCATTCTCGACGCCGCAAAGCGCTGGCCCGACACGCCGATCGTTCAACTCTACGCCGCGGCGTTCTGGCTCTACGGCCAGACCGACGGCGCCCTCGCGAACGCGGCCGCTCACCTGCGCGCATGTGACGCGCTCACGATGAACGCGCGCGAGCGCGCGCTCCATCGGGCGCTCACGCTCTGGCATGGCAACGACAATCTGCGCGCGGTCGAGGCGCTGGAGGCGATCACCACCGAGTGGCCGAGCGATCTCTTGACCGCCAAGATCGCGGAGTTCCTCTATTACGTGCTCGGCCAGCAATACATGGGCCCGCGATTTCGCGCGCACATGCGCCGTCTCGAAGGCGCCGCGCACGCGGGCGATCCGGATTTTCTCGCGATGGCGGCGTTCGCCAGCGAGCTGTGTGGCGACTACGTCGCCGCCGAAGCGCTCGCGGAACGCGCGCTCGGCATCGAGCCGAGGAACCCATGGGCGCAGCACGCCCTCTCCCACGTCCTCATCCGCCAAGGCCGCGTGGGGGAAGGTCTTGCGCGCCTGGAAGCCTTCCTCCCGCTGCTGGCGACCTGCGGACGGCCGATCCATTGTCACGACGCCTGGCACCTTGCGCTGCTGCATCTCGAAGAGCTCGACGTGGCCGCAGCGATGCGCGTCTTTAAGGCGCACATCTGGGGCATCACCCCGGACTTCGTGGTCGAGCAACTCGACGCCATCGCGTTGCTTTGGCGCATCGAGATGGCCGCCGGCCCCACGGATGCGGAATGGCCTGCGATCGCCGAGCATATTGCTCCGCGGGCGGTCGAGACCTTCATGCCGTTCATGAACGCGCACTACGTCTATGCGCTCGCGCGCGCCGGCCGGGCTGATGCGGTCGAAGCGGTGCTCGCTCGTGCGCGCGTGCGCAGCGATGCCAACGACGAGGAAGCGAAACGGGTATGGGCGCCAGTGGGACGCGCGGTGATCGAGGCGGCGGCCGCCTTCGGCGCCGGCAATCGCGCGCGCGCCGCCGCATTGCTCGATCCGGTCATGCCGATGATGACAGCGATCGGCGGCAGCGACGCCCAAGACGACCTGTTTCGGCAGACTTATCTGCGCAGCCTGCAGGCCGCGGGACGCCGCGCCGATGCCAAGGCGTATTTCCAGGCCATCACCGCCGATAAATCGCCCACGGCGCTCGACCGCGCGCTGGCGAATTGACCGCCAAGGTCGAGGCTTGCGCCGCCCTACCCCGCCAAAGATAGACCTGTTGCGGTTGTCATCGCCCGTGCGCGTGAAGGATTGAGTCTACCAGCGGACCGCGTGCAGGGCGGATCAGGCTTGCGGCTGCGGCTCGAGGCCGCCGGTTTCGGGGCGCGGGCGCGGCTTGCCGGCCGGCGGCACGGCCGAACCGCGCGGCGTCGCCGGCTCGATCACGGATTCGCGCGCCGGCCGCTTGCCGGCGAGCAGATCCTTGATCTCGTCGCCGGTCAGCGTCTCGAATTCGAGCAGCCCCTTGGCGAGCGTTTCGAGATCGGTGCGCTTCTCCTCGAGAATGCGCTGCGCCTCGGCGTAGCCGGCCTCGACCAGGCGCTTGATCTCGGCGTCGATCTTGCGGCTCGTTTCCTCCGAGACGTTCTGCTGGCGCGCCACCTGGTAGCCCAGGAACACCTCGTCCTGGTTCTCGCCATAGGCGACGGTGCCGAGCGTTTCGGACAGGCCCCAGCGCGTCACCATCATGCGCGCGAGCTTGGTCGCCTGTTCGATGTCGGACGCAGCGCCCGAAGTGACCTTCTGCTTGCCGAACACGAGCTCCTCGGCCACGCGTCCGCCCATCATGATGGCCAATCGCGAGGTCATCTGCTCGAGGCTCATGGAGAGCTTGTCGCGCTCCGGCAACTGCATGACCATGCCGAGCGCGCGGCCGCGCGGGATGATGGTGGCCTTGTGCACGGGATCGGTCGCCTGCACGTTGAGCGCGACGATGGCGTGGCCGCCCTCGTGATAGGCGGTCAGGAGCTTTTCCTCCTCCGTCATCACCAGCGATTTGCGCTCGGCGCCCATCATCACCTTGTCTTTGGCGTCTTCGAACTCGATCTGCGTGACCATGCGCTTGTTGCGCCGGGCCGCCATCAAGGCCGCCTCGTTGACGAGGTTCATGAGATCGGCGCCGGAAAAGCCGGGCGTACCGCGGGCGGTCGTCTTGAGATTGACATCTGGCGCCAGCGGAACTTTGCGTACGTGGACCTTGAGGATCTGCTCGCGGCCGACCACGTCCGGATTGGGCACGATCACCTGACGGTCGAAGCGGCCCGGCCGCAGCAGCGCCGGGTCGAGCACGTCGGGACGGTTGGTCGCGGCGATCAGGATGATGCCCTCGTTCGCCTCGAAGCCGTCCATCTCGACCAGCAGCTGATTGAGCGTCTGCTCGCGCTCGTCGTTGCCGCCGCCGAGACCGGCGCCGCGATGGCGACCCACCGCGTCGATCTCGTCGATGAAGATGATGCAGGGCGCGTTCTTCTTCGCCTGCTCGAACATGTCGCGCACGCGCGAGGCGCCGACGCCGACGAACATCTCGACGAAATCGGAACCCGAAATGGTGAAGAACGGCACGTTGGCTTCGCCCGCGATGGCGCGCGCGAGCAGCGTCTTGCCGGTCCCCGGCGGGCCGACCAGCAGCACGCCGCGCGGGATGCGTCCGCCGAGCCGTTGGAACTTTCCCGGGTCGCGCAGGAACTCGACGATCTCCTGCAGGTCTTGCTTGGCCTCGTCGACGCCGGCCACGTCCTCGAAGGTGACGCGGCCGTGAGCTTCGGTCAGGAGCTTGGCGCGGCTCTTGCCGAAGCCCAATGCTTTGCCACCTGCTCCTTGCATTTGCCGCGACAGAAAAATCCACACCCCGATGAGCGCAATGAAGGGAAGCCACGAGACCAGGAGCGACACGAACCACGGCACATCGTTCTGCTGCGGACGGGCGGTGATCGACACGCCCTTGCCGTAGAGCCGCTGGATCAAGCTGGGATCGTTCGGCGCGTAGGTCTGGAAGCTGCGGCCGTCGGTGAAGGTGCCGTGGATTTCCGGGCCCTGGATCAAAACGTCGCGCACCCGACCCTGATCGACTTCATTCAACAGTTGCGAGAAGGAAATATCCTGCGACGTGGTGCGCTGGCCCGGGTTCTGGAACAGGGTGAACAGCGCGAGCAGCAAGAGAACGATGATCACCCAAAGGGCGAAGTTGCGCAGGTTGGCGTTCATCCCATGTCCTTCACGGCCGTTGGAAGGTCCGCAGCCCGTTCGTACGGCAACTTATAGGCCGATTCACGGCCATCCGGGTACAATTTAAGTGCCGCGGGCACCTCTGCCAAGGGAACCAGGTTAATTCCTCGGGCCGTTCCAGCGGGCTTTACCGGTGACGCGGTTGTGACATTTGCCTGCAATTGAGGCAGGCGGGCGCCTTCTGCGCGCCGGAGCGCGCTCGACCACGAGTTTCATCGGGGTCAAGGTCACCAGCGCTCCCCCCAATGTGCGGCGCAAACGCAATGTTTTGCCCGCGCTTGCGCGCTCGAGCGCCTCGTAGAGCGTCTCGAGCTTGCCTAATCGGATGGTTCCCTCGTCGCCGGCGCGTACGATGGCTCGGCCGACGAGGCGCAGCGCCACTTCCGCGGGCAGGCGGAAAAACTTTTCCACGTCGAAGACGATCGGACCCCGATCGGGCCACGGCCCGGGGGACAGCGCCGCCATCGCGTCGTCGACCGCCATTTCGATCGCCGCCTCCGCGCGCCGCAGCCGCCCCGCAAGGCGCGCGAGCCGGCGCGCGTCTAGCCCCTCGCGCGCGAGCGCGGGCATCACCTCGCGCAGACGCGGGCGGGTGAAGCGCGGATCGCGGTTCGATGCATCGTCGGCAAATGCGATCTCGGCGCGCGCGAGCGTCGCAACGAGCCGTGCTTTTGGAATCTCGAGCAGCGGTCGCACCAGCATGATCTCCTGCGTGCCGTTCGCGGGCAGCGGAGATGAGCGCGCCATGGCGCCCAACCCGCCGAGACCGCTGCCGCGGCTCATGCGCAGCAGCACGGTCTCGGCCTGATCATCAAGCGTATGCGCGGTGACGATGGCGCCGGCCTTGACCGACCTGGCAGCCGCCGCAAGCAGCCGGTAGCGCGCCGCGCGCGCCGCCTCCTGCAATCCGCTTGCCGGCTTCTTGCCCAGCCAGCGCACGGTGCGATGGGGCACGCCGAGCCGGCGTGCGAACTCCTTGACCGCGCGCGCCTCGCCGGCGGAGGCAGGCCGCAAGCCGTGGTCGACCGTGACCGCGATGAGCTTTGGCCCGCGCTTGAGCGCGCCGCGCCAGCGCGCCATCAGCATCAGCAGCGCCGTCGAGTCGGGACCGCCGGAGACGGCGAGGACGAGGGCACGAACGCGGGCGAGCGGAGCAAACAACGCCTTCGCCTCGGCGGCGGAGACCGGCGCCGCATCGTCAGCAGCGGACACGCTTCTGTTCTCGCTCGACCCCCTGCCTCACCGCGGCCGACGCGCGCGGAAATTTGCGCAGGACTTCTCCGAGCGACGCGCAGGCCGCCTCCTTCTCGCCGAGCGCGGCAAGCGACTGTCCGAGGCGCAGAAGCGCATCGGGCGCCTTGGCAGTGGATTCGTATTTGGTCGAGACGTTGAGGAAGGCTTCCGCCGCGTCGCGGAAGCGGTGGCGCTGGAACATGCTTTCGCCGAGCCAATAGGTGGCATCGCCCGCGAGCCGATCATTGGGATATTTGCCTAAGAAGCTGTGGAAGGCGTCTTCGGCGAGCGCGTAGTCTTTGCGCAGCACATAGCCATAAGCGAGATCGTATTCGTCGCGCGGGGTTTGCGAGGGCGCGAGCGTGGCGAGCGCGCCGCCGGCAGTGGGGTTCTGCGGCGATTGCCCCGGCTGCGCGCCGCTTGGCGGCCCCATAGTTGCGAGATCGAGCGGCGCGGCCGCGCCGCGGCCGCCGGGAGCGCCGATCGGCGGCTCGCCCGCATCGGCGCCCACGATGGGCGCCCCGCCGGGCGGATTGACCGCGCCGAGCGTGTGGGGCGCGCCGGGCGCATTCGGATTCTGGGCGGGATCGAACGCATCTCCACGCCGGCCGGGCGTTGCGGTCGGAGACGACGGCGCTGGCAGGTTCTGCGGGCGCGATTGCGCCGCTCCCCGCGGCACGCCCTCTTCCTGCATGCGGCGGACCTGGCCCTCGAGCTGCTGATTGCGAAATTGCAGCTGCTCGATCGCCCCGGTCATCTGCCGAATCTGAGTTTCGAGGCGCTCGAGCCGCAGCACGAGATCGGAGCTTTGCGCCGTGCGCTCTGCGCCCGCGCCTGCGCCCGGCGCGCTGCCGCCCATGCGCTCACTTCCGTTGAAAATGCCAAACAAACCGAACGGCCGTTCGGTCTCCTGCGCCCAAGCCCGGCACAGAACGGGGTCCGCCGCCGTCATCGCCGCGAAGATGAGCGCGGATGCCGTCGTCACACGAAGGGCGAAGCGTGCCATGGCGGTCTTGCTGTGTTGGAACCCTGGAATACCATACGAATCCCTGCGTCCAAATTGTGACTGACGCCGCGTTAATAAATTCCACAATGCAACGACCGCGCTGTGGCGGCTTGAACGCGGCCGGCTATTCGGCCGGCGTGCCCGCCGGCGAGAGGCCCTTGTGCCCCTTGCGCCATTCCTGGAACCGCTGCACCACCGCGAAGAACGGCGGCACGAACAGCACCGCCAGGCAGGTCGACGCGATCATCCCGGTGAACACCGTGATGCCGATCGACACGCGTGCGCTGGCGCCGGCGCCGCTCGCGAGCACGAGCGGCACGACGCCGAGGATGAAGGCGAGCGAGGTCATCACGATCGGGCGCAAGCGCGAGCGCGCCGCCTCGGTCGCCGCCTCGAAGACTTACGGCCGCCGCAGCGCGTCGCGCGACCTCGCGCAGCGAAGGTACGATCCCGCGTTTGAAAGTGGAAGCCGGTTTTGACGGCTCAAAACACAACCGGCGCCCGAAGGCGCCGGCTGTCCCCTTCCCCCGTGTTGCCGTCGTTCAGGAGCTGGTACTGAGCACCGTGACCGCGCGACGGTTCTGCGACCAGCATGAAATGTCGTTGCACACCGCGACCGGGCGTTCCTTGCCGTAGGAAATCGTGCGCATGCGTTGCGGGTGAACGCCGCGCGACGCGAGATAGTCGCGCACCGTCTGCGCGCGCCGGGCGCCGAGCGCGATGTTGTACTCGCGCGTGCCCCGCTCATCGGCATGGCCTTCGATGGTGAAGGTGTATTGGTTGTAGATCTGCAGCCACTGCGCCTGCTTCTCCAGCGTCGCGATCGACTGCGACGTAAGCTCCGAAGAATCGGATTCGAAGAAAACGCGGTCGCCGACATTGACCACGAAATCCTGCTGACTGCCGGGCGGCGCGCTGCCACCGGCCTGCGGATCATTGGGCCTGTTCGCGCAAGCGGCCGCGGCAAGCGCCAACGCCAAAATGCCGGCGAACTTTGTCGCGCGGACGACGCGCACAACGACATTCGTCATTCCGCTGCCTCCATGGTTGCGTCGTTACCGCACATGCCGCAGGTCTAGCAGGTGCGTGGTTAAGCGAAGGTTCTTGTCGAGCTTGATCCGGTGTTGCCCGGATTGCTCAATTTCGAGAAAAGAGCGGAAAACCCCCTCCGGTGGTTAATGCCCGGTGAATGCGGCGCCTTCTCGACCCCCCACGAGTTCCATTTCAGCGCCCGATATGCAGTAGCGTGTTACTGCAACAGCGGCGACCAAGCAGGATCGGACGCGTAGCTCGGCGTCTTCAACACTTGCTCGTTACGGCCGGTCACATCCACCGTGTAGAGCATCGGCCCGGCGTTCCCGCCGGGGTCGCGGAAGAACATGATCACGCGCCCGTTCGGCGCCCAGGTCGGTCCTTCGTTGTGATAGCCCTCGGTGAGAATGCGCTCGCCCGATCCGTCCGCGCGCATGATGCCGATGGCGAACTTGCTCTCCGTCTGCTTGGTGAAGGCGATGTAGTCGCCGCGCGGCGACCATACCGGCGTCGAATAGGCGCCGTCGCCAAAGCTGATGCGTTGCGCATCGCCGCCGTTCGCCGCCATGACGTAGATCTGCTGCTTTCCGCCGCGGTCCGACTCGAAGCTGATGCGCGTGCCGTCGGGCGAATAGGAGGGCGCGGTGTCGATGACCTGCGTATCGGTCAAGCGCGTCGTCGCTTTCGAGCGCAAGTCCATCACGAACAGATTGGAATTGCCGCCGCGTTGCAAACTGAAGATCACGCGCTGGCCGTCGGGCGAGAAGCGCGGGCTGAAGGTCATGCCCGGGAAGTTGCTGACGATCTCGCGCTGTCCAGTCTCGATATTCATGAGATAGACCCTGGGATCGCCCTGGCTGTAGGACATGTAGGTGATGGTGTCGGCCGCCGACGAGAACCGCGGCGTGAGCACGAGATCGTCCCCGCGGGTGAGATAGCGCACGTTGGCGCCGTCCTGGTCCATCAGCGCGAGGCGCTTGATGCGCCGCTCCTTCGGACCGGACTCGTCGACGAAGACGACGCGGCTGTCGAAATAGCCTTTCTCGCCGGTGATCCGCTCGTAGATGGCGTCCGAGATGATGTGGGCGATCCGCCGCCAATTGTCGGCGGTGGTGTTGTATTGCTCGCCGCGCAGCTGCTGGCCGGCGAACACGTCCCACAGCCGGAACTCGGCCTTGAGACGGCCGTCGGATTGGGTGATGCGGCCGGTCGCCAGCGCCTGGGCATTGATCTGCCGCCAGTCGGGAAAGCGCGGCAGCGTGTCGATGGTGGAGATTTTCTCGATGTAGGCGGCGGGATCGATCGGCGCGAACAAGCCGGACCGCCGCAGGTTCGAGGCGATGATCTGGCTCACGTTGCGTCCCGCCGCCGGATCCTGCACGCCGACCCCGATGAAATCCGGGATCGCAATCGGCACGGGTTGCACGTTGCCCTGAGTGACGTCGAGCTTGAGCACCGCGCCCGCCCGCTGCGGCGACAGGCTCGCGAGCGCGCCGGCCGCGGCGCCCGCGCCCAACATGATCAGTCGGCGGCGGCTCAAGCGCATTGCCGTTGAATCGGCGTCAATCATCGCTCGATCGCCTGGCGTAACGGCGGCGACGGTCAGCCGCGGATCATGTCGCGGGGGTCGAAGGTAATCTCGACGTCTTTCCATTGCTCATAATGTTCGGGCTTGAGCATGTCGTAGGGTTGGCCGCGAAAGAGCGCGCGAACGGCGCTGTCGCGGGCGGCGACGAACAGCGGGCTCTTTCCGCTGGTCAGCACCACCGGCGGAGCGGCCAATCTGCCATCGCGGTTGAGCTTGACCCTGATCAGCACCACCAGTTCCTGCGGATCCTTTGCGCCGGCGGGCACCGTCCACAGCTGCGCCAGCCGCGCGCGCAATGCTTCCAGTTCGCTCAGCGACAGCTGCGCCGCGGCGCCGTTCGACAAGCCGAGCGAGGGCGCGTTGTTGAGGGTCTCGCCGGCGGCGGCAAGCCGCGTCGAGTCGCGCTTGTCGAGCAACGCTGCGACCTGCTTGGGATCGAACTTGGGCGTCGGTGGGGCGGGCTTCTTCGGCGGGGTCGGCGGCTTGGCGTCGGCCTTTTTCGGCTCGGGCTTCTTGGCTTCGTCCTTCGCCAGCGCGTCGGCGATGGGATCGGGCGGCGCCTCGGCTTGCTTTTTTTCGGGCTCGGGTTCGGCGGGCTTGGCTTCCGGCGCCGGCGGCGGCTCGCGCGCGGCTTTGACTTCCTTCTTTTCCACCACTTTCGCGGTCGGATCCTCGACCGGGTTCGCCTCTGCGACCTTTTCGACCAGGGGCTTTGCCGTCTCGGATTTCGGCGCGTCCTTGCTGCCGGCCGTGATCTTGGAGAAATCGGACGCGGTCACGAGGTCGACCGGCAGGCCCTCGGTCGACGCCACCGGAAGCGACGTCGCCGAGAGCGACCACACGCTCCACAGCAACACCGCTGCGTGCCCGATCGCCGATATGGTGTAGGCCGTCCTCATTGTCCTCATCACGCGATCAGCGTGCCGAGGCCTGCTGCTCGCTCTCAGTCACCAACGCCACGCGGCGGAAGCCGGCGGCCGATATTCGCCCCATCACCTTCATGACCGTGCCGTAGTCGACCTGCCGGTCGCCACGCACGAAGATGCGCTCCTCCGCCCCCCCGCGGGCCTCGGTTATGGCCTTGAGCTTGGGGACCAGTTCCTCCACCGCAATTTCGGTATTTTGGAGGTAGACCTGCCCGCCCTGGTTGACCGAAACCGTCAGCGGCTCCTTGTCCTGGTCGAGGGACTTGGCCTGGGTTTGCGGCAGGTCGAGAGGGACCCCCACCGTCAGCAGCGGGGCCGACACCATGAAAATGATCAATAGGACCAGCATGACGTCGACCATCGGCGTCACGTTGATCTCGGCCATGACCGGGCGACGGCGATGCCGCCTGCCGGCGACCGCGGCAGTGCCGCCGTTCATCGCCATTACGTCCCCCTATCCCCGTTCGTCGATCTGCCGCGACAGAATCGCGACGAATTCGTCGGCGAACCCCTCCAGGCGCTGGGCCTGCTTATTCACGTCGGACACGAACTTGTTATAGAAAATGGTCGCCGGTATGGCGGCGATGAGGCCGATTGCAGTCGCGAACAGGGCCTCGGCGATGCCCGGGGCCACCACCGCCAGCGAAGTGGACTGCTGGCCGGCAATGGCCCGAAAGCTCGTCATGATGCCCCAAACGGTCCCGAACAGGCCGACAAAGGGGCCGGCCGACCCAACCGTCGCCAGCACCAGAAGATGGCGCTCCAGGCGGGCGATTTCGCGCTGGATGGTAACGTCCATGACTTTTTCGATGCGCATCTGCAGGCCGCCAAAGGAGCGCGGCTGGCCCTCGAGGCTGCGCTTCCACTCCCGCATCGCCGCCACGAACAGCGCCGCCATCGAATGGGTCGGCCGCGAGGCGAGCGCCCGGTAGAGCTCCTCCAGGGACTGGCCGGACCAGAACGCCTGCTCGAAGCCATCCATGGCCCGGCGGGTGCGCGAATAAAGGATCAGCTTCTCGATCGCGATCGCCCAGACCGCGACCGACGCGACCAAGAGCCCGACCATCACCAGTTTCACCACCAAGTCGGCGTGCTGGAACAAATCCCAGATCGAAATCGGCGCGCCGGACGGCATGGCATCTCCTTGCGGCTGTCTCTTCCGGCTGTCCCGCCAAAGGTGACCAAACTAGGGCGCAAAACTAGGGCGCAAAACTAGGGCGAAAGCGGCGCCACCCCGAAGGCTAGCTGGCGCCGATTGGATTAATGCCCGGTTACCGGACCGCCTTGCGGTGGGTTGATGCCGGAACCACCCCTGCCGGCTGGACAGCTTCCGTGAAGGTGAAGCGGGCTCGTTGCGCATGGGCGTAAGCGCGGGGCCGGTCAGCAGCCGATGCGGTCCTGATCGGCTCGCATGGCCGTGCGCAGCGCCTTGGGGATGGGCCGCGCCCGCCCGCCGCAAACGAAGGCGACCCGCACGTGCGCTTCGACCAGAAGCTCGTCCGCGCGCAGGATCTGCTGCTTGAGCGTGATCGAGGCTCCCTTCACCTCCTCCGGCGCGGTCACCACCTCGAGCACGTCGTCCATGCGCGCGGGCTTGAGGAACTCGATCTGCATCGAGCGCACCACGAAGGCAAAACCCGGCGCCTCCGCGCGCGCTTCTTCGAACAGCGCGCGATGACCGGCGCCGAGCAGGCGCAGATGATTGGTGCGGCCGCGCTCCATGAAGCGCAGATAGGTGGCGTGATAGACGATGCCGGAAAAGTCGGTGTCCTCGTAGTAGACGCGAACGGACATGACGTGACGGCCGCCCCGAATTTCGCCGTCGAGAACGTTCATCGCCACGGCACGCGTTTGCGCATCGCCGCCTCCCAGTCCTTGCCGTCGAATGGTTTCGGCGAGATCGCGGCAAGATCTATATCGTCGAGGCAGCGCGCATTGACGTCGATCTTGTCCGGATCCGAGCGCGGCACGTAGAACGGATGGATGCCGCAATGCTTGCAAAACGTGTGCTTTGCGGTCCTGGTGTTGAACTCATACGTTGTCAGCTCGTCCTTGCCGCTGATCAGCTCGAACCGTTCCGGCGGCACGATCAGATGCAGAAATCCTTTCTTGGTGCATATCGAGCAGTTGCAATCGGTCACGCGTGCAAGATCGGCCGTGACGCGGAACCGCACGCGTCCGCAGTGGCATCCGCCTTCCATGGTCTTGAGCATGGTCGCCCCGATCAGTCTTGCGTTCCCTCGCCAAACAACCCGAATTGCGCGGGATCGCGCGGGGGCTCCACCAGCCCGAGATGACGGAAGGCGTGCGAGGTCAAGAGCCGCCCGCGCGGGGTGCGCTGGAGAAAACCTTTCTGGATCAGAAACGGTTCGATGATTTCCTCGATGGCGTCGCGCGGCTCGGAAAGCGCCGCCGCGATGGTCTCGATTCCAACTGGGCCGCCGCCGTAGTTCTCCGCGATCGTGGTGAGGTAGCGGCGGTCCATGCCGTCGAGCCCGGCGGCATCGACCTCGAGCTCGACCAGCGCGCGGTCGGCGGCGGCGCGGTCGATCGCCGTTGCGCCCGCGACCAGCGCAAAATCGCGCACCCGGCGCAACAGCCGCCCGGCGATGCGCGGCGTGCCGCGCGCGCGGCGCGCGATCTCGTTCGCCCCATCGCCGGTCATGCCGATGCCGAGCACGCGCGCGCCCCGGTTGACGATCTCTTCGAGCTCGCTCTCGGAATAAAAATTCAGCCGCACCGGAATCCCGAAGCGGTCGCGCAGCGGGTTGGTGAGCAGACCCGCGCGCGTGGTCGCGCCGATCAGCGTGAACTTGGCGAGATCGATCTTGACCGAGCGCGCCGCCGGCCCCTCGCCGATGATGAGGTCGAGCTGGAAATCCTCCATGGCTGGATAGAGAATTTCCTCCACCGCCGGATTGAGCCGGTGGATCTCGTCGATGAAAAGCACGTCGCGCTCTTCCAGGTTGGTCAGCAGCGCCGCCAGATCCCCGGCCTTTGCGATTACCGGTCCCGACGTTGCCCGAAAATTCACGCCGAGCTCGCGTGCCACGATCTGCGCGAGCGTGGTCTTGCCGAGCCCCGGCGGGCCGACGAACAGCACATGGTCGAGCGCCTCGCGTCGCGCACGCGCCGCCTCGATGAACACGGAGAGGTTCGAGCGCGCCTGCTGCTGACCGATGAACTCGCCGAGCCGCTGCGGGCGCAGCGAGCCGTCCGCATCGTCGTCGCGGCGTTCGGCGGTCACCAGGCGGCGGGGGGTCGAGCTCAATGCGGCATCCTCACAGCGTGCGCTCCCGGCTGTACTTGTTCGGCAACAACTCGCCGATGCCAGCGACGACAGGACCGTTCGCGCTGGGCACGATGACGCGGGCGTTGCGATCATAGTCCCAAATCAGCTCGCGGCAGCTCCCGCACGGCGACACCACGACGAGGGCCTGATCCGCTTCGGCGGGCTCGGGATGGCGCACCGCCACGATGGTCTCGATCCCGGTCTCGCCGACGTCGGTGACCGCCCGGCCGAGCGCCACCGCCTCGGCGCACACCGCCATGCGGCCCAAATAGGCATCGAGATTGACCCCGGTATAAATGCGTCCGTCGCGCGTGCGCAGCGCCGCGCCGACTTCCTGCCAGTCGTTGCGATAGCGCCGCTTGATCGCGTCGCTCGCCGCGGCGATCAACTCCTGGTCGCGGTCGCTCAGCATCGAACCACGTCCGCGTCCGTCATTTCGCAAGCTCCTTCAATCCGAGCCGGATCAGCCGCGCGGCGTCCGCGCCCTCGCCCGCGTTGCGCGCGGCGGCGGCGATGGCGGCCGCGGCCTGCGGCTGGCCGTAGCCGAGATTGACCAGCGCGGAGACCGCGTCCACGACCGGCTGCGGCGCGCGCCGCTCTTCGACCGCGCCGGAGAGCCGGATCACCGCCGGATCGAGATCCGCGTAGGCCGGCGCCTTGTCCTTGAGTTCCGTCACGATGCGCTCGGCGACCTTCGGGCCGACGCCGGGCGTACGCGCGACCATGGCCCTGTCGCGCATGGCGATGGCGGAGGCGAGATCGGCGGGCTTGAGCGTGCCGAGCACGGAGAGCGCGACCTTGGCACCCACACCCTGCACGGTCTGCAACAGACGGAACCATTCGCGCTCGACGTCGGTGCGGAAGCCGAACAACCTGATCTGATCCTCGCGCACGTAGGTTTCGATCGACAGCGTGGCGGGCTGCCCGACACCCGGCAACTCCTGCAGCGTGCGCGCGGAGCATTGCACGAGGTAGCCGACGCCGTTGACGTCGAGGACGATGAAATCCTCGCCGTAGCTATCGATGATGCCCTTGAGCTTGCCGATCATGCGCGCGCCTATTTGGCCGATGCAACGGCTGCAAGCAAGGCGCCGGCGAAAACGAGCGCGGCAAGGTCCATGGCGACGTTCCCGAACAAACAAGACCGCAATCTAGTCGACCAGCCGGCGGCAACAACCGCCGGCGGCTCAGTCAGCCCGCCGCCACCTTGAGCACGGCGCTGCGGCGATGATGCGCATGGCACACCGCGATCGCGAGCGCGTCGGCCGCATCCTCCGACTGCGGATCGGCCTTCGGCAGCAGCACGCCGATCATCATGCGGATCTGCGCCTTCTCGCTGTGGCCGGCGCCGACGATGGTCTTTTTCACTAGATTCGGGGCGTATTCGGCGACCGGCAGGCCCGCGATCGCCGGCACCAGCATGGCGATACCGCGCGCCTGGCCGAGCTTGAGCGTCGCGGTGGCGTCCTTGTTGACGAAGGTCGCCTCCACCGCGGCTTCGTGCGGCGCATGCTCTTCGACCACGCGCCGCAGGCCGTCGTGGATGGCGAGCAGGCGCATGGCGAGCTCGGCCTTGTCGTCGGTCGCGAGCGACCCGCAGGCAAGAAAACTCAGCCGGTTGCCGTCGAGCGCCACCACGCCCCAGCCGGTGCGGCGGAGCCCGGGATCGATGCCGAGGATGCGAATCAGACCGCGCATGATCATCCTTTGATAGCCCCGCCGGCGGCAACAGCCTAGGCCGCGGGTGACGCTTTCCGCTTCGACTTGGGATCAAGCACGCTCGCCGCAGCCGACCCGCCGAGGGGCGCGCAGCCCGTGCCCGGCGCGCGGCTCGCGACGCCGGTTGGCGTGCCGCCACCGGCTCCTCCGATGACGGCAAGCCTATGCGCTGAGCTTCTGCATCAGCGCGTCCGAGACCTCGAAATTGGCGTAGACGTTCTGCACGTCGTCGTGCTCGTTGAGCGTCTCGATCAGCTTGAAGAGTTTCTCGCCCTGCTCGTCGTTGATCGCAACCGTGTTCTGCGCCTTCCACACCAAGGCCGCCTTGCGCGGCTCGCCGAACTTCGCCTCCAGCGCCTTGGCCACCTCGCGCAGCGAATCCGGCGTGGTGTAAATTTCGTGTCCGCCCTCGTTCGCCACCACATCCTCGGCGCCGGCCTCGATCGCGGCCTCCAACATGGTATCGGCGCTTGCAACCTTGGCGTCGTACTCGACCGCGCCGACCCGCTCGAACATGAAAGAGACCGCGCCGGTCTCGGCCAGGTGGCCTCCGGACTTGGTGAAGGTCGCGCGCACCTCGCCCGCGGTGCGGTTGCGGTTGTCGGTCAGGACCTCGACGATGACGGCCACGCCGCCCGGCCCATAGCCCTCGTAGCGGATCTCGTCATAGCTCTCCGCGTCGCCGCCGGTGGCTTTCTTGATCGCGCGGTCGATATTGTCCTTGGGCATGTTCTCCGCGCGGGCGGCGATGACTGCGGCGCGCAGGCGTGGATTCATGGCCGGGTCGGGCAGCCCCATCTTGGCGGAGACGGTGATTTCGCGCGCGAGCTTTCCGAACAACTTGGATTTCGCCGCATCCTGCCGCCCCTTGCGGTGCATGATGTTCTTGAACTGGGAATGGCCGGCCATGGTTTGCTCCTCGACGGCCCGCGCGTCCCGCGCAAGACGAAAGGCGCGATCGGCGAAGTCATGGGAAAATGGATTGATGTCAGATGCGTTATAGAACGCGCCTGTGCTGAAATCCAGAACCGCCTCGCGAGAAATTTCGCGAGGATTGCGCAGCGAGCGCGTGAGTCAATTTCATTCGTTCCCAGCGACGCCGCGCGCGGACGCGGCAGATCGGCGTTGCCCGCGCCACGATCGAGAAACAACAAGCGTCCTCATTCCCAAAATTGCGGCCGCGCCTCTTGCAGCCGGCCCCCCAGGCGCACGGCTGCGATACGGCGCGCGAGTCCGCTGGCGTCGTCGGTCTCGACCGCGAGCGCGCACAACGTCGCCTGGCCCATCGCCGGCTCGAAGCGCGCGCCCGAGATCTTGGTCAGGAACCGCGTCAGCGGCTCGTCTTTGTCCATTCCGATGACGGAATCGTAATCGCCGGTCATGCCGACGTCGGAGATGAAGGCGGTGCCGCGCGGCAGGATCTGATGGTCCGCCGTCGGCACGTGGGTATGGGTGCCGACCACGAGGCTCGCGCGTCCGTCGCAGAAATGGCCCATCGCCTGCTTCTCGCTCGTCGCCTCCCCGTGAATGTCGATGATGATGGCGTCGGCCATTTGCTTGAGCGGGCAGGCCGCGAGCTCGCGCTCGACCGCGGCGAAGGGATCATCCAGCGGGTCCATGAAGATGCGGCCCATGGCGTTGACGACGAGCACACGCGCGCCGTTCTTGGCGTCGATCAGCGCGGCACCGCGGCCGGGCGTACCGGCGGGATAATTGATCGGGCGAAGCAGCTTCGGCGCGCGTTCGATGAAAACCAGCGCCTCCTTCTGGTCCCAGGAGTGATTGCCGCCCGTAATCACGTCGACCCCGGCATCGACGAATTCCTGGTAGATCGCTTCGGTGATGCCGAAGCCGCCGGCGGCGTTCTCGCCGTTGATCGCGACGAAATCGAGCTTCCAGTTCTGCACGAGGACGCCGAGGCGCTCGAGCAAGACGGCACGCCCGCTGCGTCCCACGATGTCGCCGATGAAAAGGATGCGCATCCGTCACATGATCCGTCACATGATCCGTCACTTGGGCCGGCAGTCGATGACCTCGCGCTCGGTTAGCACGAGATCGAGGCGGACATCGCGAGGAGTCGTCGGCACGCTCGAGATTTCCTGCGCGGCGAAGGCTACGCCGCAGGCGATGATGGTCTTGCGCGCGCGCAGCGCCGCAACCGTCATGTCGTAATAGCCGGCGCCGTAGCCGATGCGCTGCCCGCTGCGGTCGAAGGCCAAGAGCGGGACGATGAGAATATCGGGGGCGACTTCGGGTGCCTCGGGCGCAGGCTCGCGGATGCCCCAGGTCCCCGGCACGAGCGTTTCGCCAAAGGCGAAGGCGCGCATGGTGAGCGGCTTGCCGCGCCCGGCGACCGCCGGCAGCGCCAGCCGCGCGCCGAAATCTGCCAGCTTGCGCATCAACGGGATGGGATTGATCTCGCTCCCCATCGGCATGAAGCCCGCGACGATCGCGTCCGCCGTCACCGCGACCGGAAACGGCCGCGCCGCAATGGCTTGCGCCGCGGCGGCGCGCACGCCGGCCGGCAGCGCATCGCGGCGCGCGCGGGCTTGGCGGCGAAGCGCGGCTTTGGCGTCTTCAATCGAGGTGGATTGAGCCATCGATCTGAGGCGTGAGCGCGGAGCCGCAATGGCCGTTGGAGCGTCGATCCCGGGTTCCCTACGAAAGTAGGTGGGCGCCATATGTCCGAGCCCACGAGCCCGGTCAGGGACAGCTCCCTTCAGGATCGATAAGGCCCCGGGGATATGGCTCCTGACGCGCCTTGCAGCCCCGCGCGACCAATGTAGTGCCTGCGCGCTTGCGACGCTACCCGCGAAACGGGTTGATCAGCCCATGGGGACGCCGCCATCGGTGACCGTCTGATTGAGCCGCCTGGTAATGCCCTCGATGCGCTCGGCCGCGGCATTGAGTGCGGCGACGACCGCCGCCTGCGTCGCCTGGGCACGGTCGGCCGACACCACGCTCGCGTCCTGCAGCGTGGCGAGCTCGGGCTCGAGCCGCTGCAATTTCTCCTTCACCTCTGACAGCTCGTCGGCGAGCGCCAGCGCGGCCATGACGGTGAGGCGGGTATCGCCGATCTCGCCGAAGCGGCCCCGCAACGCCACGATGCGCGCGTCGAGATCCTCGGCCAGACGCATGAGACGCGCCTCTTCACCGTTCTCGCAGGCCATGCGGAACTGGCGGCCGTTGATGGTGACGCTGACCTGCGGCATGGCATGCCTCAGCGTTCGTTCGCAGCGAGCACGGAACGGATGCTGTCGATGGCGGCGTCGAGCCTCTGAGCCACCTCGCGGTTGGCGATTTCCAGCGTCCGGGTACGCGCCACCGCCGCGTCGAGCTCGGAGGCGAGGCGCGAGCGGTCGGTGCCGAGCGCGTGCAGCTGCGCGTCGAGCGTCTGCTCGCCGCGGTCGGCCTCGCGCCGCCGCTCGACCGCGGCCGCAAGCGCATCGAGTGCAAGCGCAAGACGCTTGCTGGCCGCGTCGATGGCGCTGGGCTCGGTCATCCTCGGCAACCCCCTTGGGCCGGCCGATACGGGCCGGATTCGACAGCCGGGCGGCGTAAAAATCTTTTGCGTCGGCAAGCAGTTACAAAGAGAAGCCTACGTTGCGTGTGGGCTTGTCGTCAACGTTGGACCGCAATTCATCGCTGCCCCTGTGAATGGCGAGCGCGTCCGATGCCGGCATTCTTTGACTCCCCCCGCCCGCGTGCTAGAGCCTCGCCCGAGCAACCCCGCTTGGCCCAGCGATGACCAGCCCCAAGTCGCTCCTTGCTGCAGCGGCCGCCCCTGCGGCGCAAACCGCGGCGATGCGCCGCGACGACCGCGCCCCCGCGACGCGCGCGCGCCATGACCGCATGGCAAATGCCATCCGCGCGCTCGCCATGGACGCGGTCGAACAGGCAAAATCCGGCCATCCCGGCCTGCCCATGGGCGCGGCCGACGTCGCCACCGTGCTGTTCACGCGGCTTCTCAAATTCGACGCGGCCGATCCCGCTTGGCCCGACCGCGACCGCTTCGTGCTGTCGGCCGGTCACGGCTCAATGCTGATCTACGCGCTGCTTCATCTCCTCGGCTACGAGAAGATGACGATCGAGGAGATCAAGCGCTTCCGCCAATTGGGCTCGATCACGCCCGGCCATCCCGAGAGCTTCCTCACGCCGGGCGTGGAGACGACGACCGGCCCGCTCGGCCAGGGACTTGGCAACGCGGTCGGCATGGCGATCGCCGAGCGCCACCTCGCCGCGACGTTCGGCCCCGAGCTCGTGGACCATCGCACTTACGTGCTCGCCTCCGACGGCGATCTGATGGAGGGCGTGAGCCAGGAGGCGATCGCGCTCGCCGGGCATCTCAAGCTCAACAAGCTGATCGTATTGTTCGACGACAACGCCATCTCGATCGATGGTCCGCTGGCGCTTGCGGATTCCGTCGATCAGGTCAAGCGCTTCGAGGCCGCCGGCTGGGCGGCGACGCGCGTCGACGGGCACGATCCCGAGGCGATCGCCAAGGCGCTCGAGAAGGCGCAGGCCTGCGATCGGCCCTCGCTGATCGCCTGCCGCACCATCATCGGCTTCGGCGCGCCGAGCAAGGCAGGCACGGAGAAGTCCCACGGCTCCCCGCTCGGCGCCGATGAAATCCGCGGCGCGCGGGAAAAACTCGGTTGGACGGAGAGCGCCTTCGCCATTCCCGCGGAGGTGCGCGAGATGTGGCGCGGCGCGGCGGTTGCGGGCAAGGCCGCGCACCAGGCCTGGAACGAGCGTCTCAAAGCCGTGCCGGCGGCCCGCCGCGCCGAATTCGAGCGCCGCATCCGCGGCGAGTTGCCGAGGGATAAGCTCGCGGCCGCCGTGCGTTCGGTGAAGGAGAAGCTTGCCGCAACGCCGAAAGAGATCGCGACCCGCGCCGCATCGGAGACTGCGCTCGAAGCGCTGACCGCGGCGGTGCCGGAGATGATCGGCGGCTCCGCCGATCTTACCGGCTCCAACAACACCAAGCCCAAGGGCATGACGGTGCTTTCCGCCGCCGACTATTCCGGCCGGTTCATCCACTATGGCGTGCGCGAGCATGGCATGGGCTCGGCGATGGACGGCATGGCGCTGCACGGCGGCATCATTCCCTATTCCGGCACGTTCCTCGTGTTCTCCGACTATTGCCGCCCGGCGATCCGGCTTGCCGCGCTCGCGGGCGAACGCGTCATCTACGTCATGACCCACGATTCGATCGGGCTCGGCGAAGACGGCCCGACCCACCAGCCGGTCGAGCACCTCGCCGCCTTGCGCGCCATCCCAAACCTCCACGTCTTCCGTCCCTGCGACGCGGTCGAGACGGTCGAATGCTGGCAGCTCGCGCTCGAACATGCGCAAGCGCCGAGCGTTCTCGCGCTCACCCGGCAAAACTTGCCGCAGTTGCGGCTTGCCCATGACGAGACCAACCGCTGCGCCGCCGGCGCCTACGAAATCGTCCCCGCGGAGGGGGCCGCCGAGGTTTCGCTGTTCGCCACCGGCTCCGAGGTGTCCATCGCGGTGGAGGCGCATAAGTTGCTGCGCGCGCGCGGCGTTTCTGCGCGCGCGGTGTCGGTGCCTTGCTTCGAGCTACTGCGCGCGCGTCCTGCCGCCGAACGGCGGGCGATCGTCGGCACGGCCAAGGTCAATGTCGCGGTCGAGGCCGCGGTGCGGCAAGGCTGGGACGAGATCATCGGCTCGGACGGCGCCTTCGTCGGGATGACGACGTTCGGCGCGAGCGCGCCCTACAAGGACCTCTACAAGCACTTCGGGATCACGCCGGAGAAGGTCGCCGCGGCGGCGTTGAGCAACCTCGGCAAGGCTTAACGAGCGTGCCGCGCGTCACTATTTAGTGTGTGATGCTCCCGCACGGTCTCCGCGAAAGCTGGGAAGCGGACATCAAGGGAGCGAAGGAGCCGAGAATGTCAGTTCGTGTCGGCATCAACGGGTTCGGCCGCATCGGCCGGAACGTGCTGCGCGCCATCGCCGAAGCGGGGCGCACCGATATCGAGGTCGTCGGCATCAACGATCTCGCCCCGGTCGAGACCAACGCGCATCTCCTGCGCTTCGATTCCGTGCACGGCCGCTTTCCCGGCAAGGTGACGGTCAAGGGCGATGCCATCAGCATCGGCAACGGCCTGATCAAGGTGACCGCCATCAAGGACCCGGCGACGCTGCCGTGGAAGGACCTCGGCGTCGACGTTGCGCTCGAGTGCACGGGCATCTTCACCTCGAAGGACAAGGCCGCCGCGCACCTTGCCGCCGGCGCCAAGCGCGTCATCGTGTCGGCGCCCGCCGACGGCGTCGATCTCACCGTGGTCTACGGCGTCAATCACGACAAGCTCACGCCGCACCACAAGGTCGTCTCCAACGCCTCGTGCACCACCAACTGTCTGGCACCGGTCGCGAAGGTGCTCAATGACGCCGTCGGCATCGACAAAGGCTTCATGACCACGGTGCATTCCTACACCAATGACCAACCCTCGCTCGACCAGGTGCACAAGGACCTCTACCGGGCGCGCGCCGCCGCGATCAACATGATCCCGACCTCCACCGGCGCAGCACGAGCGGTTGGGCTCGTGCTGCCGGAACTCGCCGGCAAGCTCGACGGCGTCGCGATCCGCGTCCCGACACCGAATGTCTCGGTCATCGACTTCAAATTCGTCGCCAAGCGCGCGACCACGAAAG
>Ga0306920_100001238_pt1 | contig 31558 bp, 26 predicted proteins | sample flu12Cox44000170_FD_204666 | JGI IMG/M metagenome (GOLD analysis project Ga0306920, IMG submission 204666) | Lab enrichment of tropical soil microbial communities from Luquillo Experimental Forest, Puerto Rico - flux4day.12C.oxic.44.000.170 (v2)... | ecosystem: Environmental > Terrestrial >...
TCGAGACGGTGGTGCGCCGCAACGGCAACCGCGTCGACATCGAGGTGATCGACAACGGCCCAGGCCTACCCAAGCAGAACCGCATGCGCCTGCTGGAGCCCTATGTGACGACCAAAGGCCAAAAGAAGGGTACCGGGCTTGGCCTCGCCATTGTGCAAAAGAGCGTCGAGCAGCATGGGGGGTCGTTGGCATTGGAGGATGCTCCGCCGGGCCCCGGGCGGAACCACGGCGCATTGATCCGCATAACGCTGCCCGTGAGCAGGACCCCGGCCGAGCCGGTACCCCGCGCAGAGCCACAGCCCGCCGCGGCAAGCGGCGGGGGATGATAGCCAACGAGCTAAGGAGCGACAGATGGCTGCTGATATCCTGATCGTCGACGACGAGGCCGACATCCGCGAGATGGTCGCTGGCTTCTTGCAGGACGACGGGCATCGTACGCGCTTGGCGCGCGATTCGGACGAGGCCCTCAAAGCGGTGGAAGAGCGTCGCCCCCAGCTGGTGATCCTCGACATCTGGCTGCAGGGGAGCCGCCTCGACGGCCTCGAGGTGCTCAATATCATAAAGAAGACGCACCCCGACCTGCCCGTGGTCATCATCTCCGGCCACGGCAACATCGAGACCGCCGTCACCGCCATCAAGCGCGGGGCCTACGACTACATCGAGAAGCCTTTCAAGGCCGACCGGCTGCTGCTGGTAACGCTGCGCGCACTGGAAGCCTCCAAGCTGCAGCGCGAAGTGCGCGAGTTGCGTGAGCGCTCCGTCGTCAGCTTCGACATGATCGGCAAGTCGCCGGCCATGAATCAACTGCGCGCGGCCCTCGACCGCGTCGCCCCCACCAACAGCCGCGTGCTGATCCGCGGCGGTGCTGGCTCCGGCAAGGAGCTGGTCGCGCGTGTCATGCACGAGCATTCCCATCGCAAGGACGGGCCGTTCGTCGTGCTCAACGCCGCCGCCATGGCTCCCGACCGCGTGGAGGAAGAGCTGTTTGGTACCGAGGGCCATGCCGGTCCCCGCAAGGTGGGCGCGCTGGAAGAGGCGCACGGCGGCACGCTCTATATCGACGAGGTCGCCGATATGCCCCTCGAAACGCAGGGCAAGGTGCTGCGCGTGCTGGTCGAGCAGAAGTTCCAGCGCGTCGGCGGCAACCAGAAGGTGTCGGTGGACGTGCGCATCATCTCTTCCACCAGCCGAGATCTGGAACGGGAGATGCAAGAGGGACGCTTCCGCGAGGACCTCTATCACCGCCTCAACGTGGTGCCGCTGCGCGTGCCGAGCCTGGCCGAGCGCCGCGACGACATCCCGATGCTGGTGCAATACTTCGTGGGTCAGGTGGCGCAGTCCTCCGGTCTGGCCCCGCGCAAGATCGGCGAGGACGCGGTGGCCGTGCTGCAGGCGCACGATTGGCCTGGCAACGTGCGCGAGCTCAGGAACAATATCGAGCGGCTGATGATCCTGTCCGGCGGGGAGCCCGATGCCATCATCAGCGCCAACATGCTGCCCGAGGAGATCGGCTCCAACGTGCCGCTGCCCGTCAACGGCGGAGCGGAGCATCTGATGTCGCTGCCCTTGCGCGAGGCGCGCGAGATCTTCGAACGCGAGTATCTGCTGGCACAAATCAATCGCTTCGGCGGCAATATCTCGCGCACGGCGGAGTTTGTCGGCATGGAGCGCTCGGCCCTGCATCGCAAGCTGCGCGCGCTGGGCGTGAGCTCGCAGGAGCGCGCCGGCGACCTGCCGAGGACGGGCACATGACGCGTGTCGTCTACGTCAATGGACGATATCAGCCCTACGCCCAAGCCCTAATCCATGCCGAGGACCGCGGGTTCCAATTCGGCGACGCGGTCTACGAGGTGTGCGAAGTGAGAGGCGGGCGCCTCATCGACGAAACGCGGCACATGCAACGCTTGGCCCGCTCGCTCAGCGAGCTGCGCATTCCCGCCCCCATGTCTGCGGGCGCCTGGTCGCGGGTCCTGCGCGAAACGATCCGGCGCAATCGCGTGCGCGACGGCCTCGTCTATCTGCAGGTCTCACGCGGGGCGCGGCCGCGCGACTTCCTGTTCCCGCCCGACAATGTGGAACCGACCGTCGTGTGCCTGGCACGGCCGGTGTCGCTCGCACGGCTGGAGGCAGCCGCGGCGGTGGGCATCGCCGTCAAGACGGTGCCCGATACCCGTTGGGCTCGCTGCGACATCAAGACGGTGATGCTGCTGCCGGCCTCACTCGCCAAGGAGGCAGCACGCGGCGAGGGGGCCAAGGAGGCCTGGTTCGTCGATGGCAGCGGCCACATCACGGAGGGTGCATCGTCGAACGCGTGGATCGTCGACCACCAGGGTCGGCTGGTGACCCGGCAGGTCGACAATGCCATCCTGCGCGGTGTCACGCGCACGACCCTGATCGATCTCCTCGAGCGCGAGGGTATCGAATTCGTCGAGCGCCCTTTCAGCGTCGAGGAGGCCAAGAGCGCGCGGGAGGCCTTTATCACATCGGCGACCAACTTCGTCATGCCGGTGGTGAAGATCGACGGCAAGCCGATCGGCAACGGGGCCCCTGGCCTGCTTGCGCTCAAGCTGCGGGCGGAAATTCATTCGGCGGCCGAACTGGCCGACCGGTGATCCCGGTCTGGCGTGCGAAGTGGCAGCATGCTTGGCGCGCGTGCGGGCGCCGAATCTGCTTGTGCAGGTTTGAATGATTCTGCATTTTAGCGGTCGCGGGGTGGGGGTCGGTGCGGCGGCCTCCCACAGAACAGGCAATGGACTAACAACAATGGCCGAACGAGCCCAAAGTCTTCAGGACACGTTCCTGAACCATGTACGCAGGAACAAGACGCCGCTGACCATATTTCTGATCAACGGGGTGAAACTGCAGGGCATCGTGACGTGGTTCGACAATTTTTGCGTGCTGCTGCGCCGCGACGGCCACTCGCAATTGGTTTACAAGCACGCCATATCCACGATCATGCCGGGTGCGCCCGTGCATCTCATGGACTCTGATCAGGCCGAAGGCCAGCAGGGATAGCCATCGCGACGACCCCATCCGACCCCAGCCCCGAACGCCGGCGCCGCCGCCGTGCCGTCGAGCGTCGCAGTGCACCGACACGTGCCATCGTGCTTGTACCGTTGCGGCGCGATCAGCGCCCGGCCGGCGACGGGGCTCGGTTCGCAGTGAACGGCTCCGCGTCGTCTTCGCATTCGGCCGCGGACCGGCTCGAGGAGGCGGTGGGGCTAGCCCGTGCCATCGCGCTCGACGTGCGCGCGGCCGAGATCGTGCCGCTGGCGCGGCCGCGGCCGTCGACCCTGCTGGGGTCGGGAAAGATACAACAGATTGCGCAGTTGGTGGCCGAGCGCGAGGTTGGGCTCGTCATCGTCGATCACGCCGTCAGCCCGATCCAGCAACGCAATCTCGAGCGGGCGTGGGACTGCAAGGTGCTCGACCGCACTGGGCTGATCCTGGAGATCTTCGGCGAGCGGGCACTGACCCGCGAGGGCCGACTGCAGGTGGAACTTGCGCACCTCAACTATCAGAAGAGCCGCCTCGTGCGCTCCTGGACCCACCTCGAGCGCCAGCGGGGCGGCTTCGGCTTCCTCGGCGGTCCCGGCGAGGCCCAGATCGAGACCGACCGACGGTTGATCGAGGAGCGCATCGAGGGCATCCGCAGGGACCTCGGCGGCGTCGTGAAGACGCGCACGCTGCATCGCGCCGGTCGCAAGCGCGTGCCTTACCCGACGGTGGCCATCGTCGGCTACACCAACGCCGGCAAATCCACGCTGTTCAACCGCCTCACGGGCGCCGCCGTCGCGGCGCGCGATCAGGTGTTTGAGACGCTCGATCCCACCATGCGCGAGGTGAAGCTCGCCAGCGGACGACGCATCATACTGTCCGACACGGTGGGCTTCATCTCCAACCTGCCGACTACGCTGGTGGCGGCCTTCCGCGCCACACTGGAGGAGGTGGTGGAAGCCGACCTCATTCTCAGCGTGCGCGATATCTCCCATCTCCAGGCGCAGGCGCAGCTCTCTGACGTGGAGAGCGTGCTGTCGGATCTCGGCATCGACGCGGCGGCCGCGGACGCGCCAATCCTGGAAGTGTGGAACAAGGCCGACCGGCTCGATGGCTCCGAGCGCACGGAAGCGCAGCGCGCCATGGCGCGCTCAGATCGAGCCCCGGTGCTCATCTCGGCGCTGACCGGGGAGGGGATAGAGGCGATGCTCGCGGCCATCGACGCCCGCTTTGCCGCCAAGGACGAGGTGCTGGTGCTTAACATCCCGCCAGGCGAGGGACGGCTCATGAGCTGGCTTTTCGACAACGCCCAAGTGCTCGAGCGGCAGACCACCGAGAGCGGCGCGATCCTGGCCCAATTTCGCATCGACCCCATTCTTAAGGGCAAGCTCGATGCCCAGCTCAAGCGCGCGGGCTTGTGTGCGCAAAGCGGTCGGTTGCGCTGGGGCTGACCGGCATTGGCATTGCCGCTACCCCGAGGGTTGGCCGCAGAGAGGCCGCCGATCGCCCCGCAGCGCATCGGCTGGCGGGTGTGTCCCAGTCCGGCTCCCCTTCCTCGAGGGCATCGCCAGGGAGCGCCATGAGGCGCCGCAACGCGACGCGTTGGAGCTAGTGAGCTAGCGCTTGCGCTGCGCAAAACAACAGCCGCAAACGCGGAAGGGAAGTTTTGACGCTAGCGCTCCTCGGCCTTGGCCTCATCCCACAGGCGGTCCATCTCGGCCAACGTCGATTGCGCGGGCGTGCGACCCGCAACCGCCAGCAGGGCCTCGATGCGAGCGAAGCGGCGCATGAACTTTTGGTTGGCCGCCCGCAGTGCTGCTTCGGGGTCGATCCCCAGGTGGCGGGCGACGTTGGCGGCGACAAACAGCAGGTCGCCGAACTCCTCTTCGACCTTGCTTGGGTCCGCCAGCTCCCCGTCGCGGGCTTGGCCAGCGCTGGAGGTCACCGCTTGCTCGAGCTCGCCGATCTCCTCCCTGAGCTTGTCGAACACGGGTGCCAGCGACGGCCAGTCGAAGCCGACGCGAGCGGCTTTGTGCTGCAACTTGAGGGCGCGTGTGAGCGCCGGCAACGCGACTGGAACATCGTGCAAGATGCTTTGTGGCGGCCCGCCTTCCTTGGGTGGGGAGGGGGGCGCATTCTGCGCGCGCTCCTCGGCCTTGATCCGCTCCCAGAAGCCGGGCCGCGCGCCAGCCGAGCGCTCGACCTCGCTGCCGAATACATGGGGGTGGCGCCTTATCATCTTAGCGGTGATGGCTTCGGCCACAGCGGCGAAGTCGAAGGCGCCCTCCTCCTCGGCCATGCGAGCGTGATAGACGACCTGCAGCAAGAGATCGCCCAGCTCGTCCTTGAGCGCGGCCCGGTCGCCCTTCTCTATGGCGTCCGCCACCTCGTAGGCCTCCTCGATGGTGTAGGGCACGATCGACTTGAAGGTCTGTTTCAGGTCCCAGGGACAGCCGCTGCCCGGCGTGCGCAGCCGGGCCATGACGGCGACAAGGTCATCGATGGTCTGGGCGCTCGAGGTCATTGCGGCCTTTCCCGATTCCGTGTTGATGGATGGGCCTGATAGCACGAAATCAACCGTTGCCCGCTCCATGCTGCACGTCACCGCCAGCATAGCCATCGATCCGGCCGAGCTGGAGGAGGTGTTTGTGCCTGCTTCGGGGCCGGGCGGACAAAATGTCAACAAGGTGTCAACGGCCGTGCAGCTGCGGTTTGACGCGCGTTGCTCCCCGTCGCTGCCGGAGGCGGTACGCGAGCGGCTTTACAGGATCGCCGGTCGCCGCATGACGGCCGATGGCGTAGTGGTCATCCGAGCTGCGCGATTCCGCAGCCAGCTCAGGAACCGCGCGGACGCTCGCGAGCGGCTTTTGGCCCTGATCCGACTGGCCGCCGAGCCGCTCCGGCAGCGGCAGCCCACCGCGCCGCCGCGCGCCGCCAAACTGCGGCGACGGGAGGAAAAGCGACGCCGCTCGGCCGTGAAGGCGCTCCGGCGGGTGAAGATCGCGGACGAGTGACCATCGGCTGCCGTCAAGGCCCGGACCTATCCGGGGTCGCTCGCTTTCATCGGTGATGGTCGCAAGCAATCCAGCGGTGGCCGCGTCCGCGCCCTTTGACGGCAAGCTCGTGCGCCTTGCGCATGGGGTGTCGATCACCCGCCGATGGCGCGACGGCGCCCGATCCAGCCGAAGCGCGACAGGGGGTGTCAGGGTCGGGCCCTCATGCGCATAATATATATTATGGAAAATTTGCTATGAACACCTCGGTATAACAATTTATTAACGCAGGTCTAGGCTGGGCCATCGCAATCACTTCTCGGCCTTTTCGTAGTTGTCCGCGATGAGGCGGTCGAGGAGACGCACGCCCCAGCCCGAGGCCCAACTGGGGTTGATGTCGTTGCGGGTGGAGTCCATGGCGGTGCCGGCCACGTCGAGATGTGCCCAGGGCGTGTCTTTGATGAAACGCTGCACGAACTGGGCGCCGGTGATGGCGCCCGCATGGCGGCCACCGATGTTTTTCATATCGGCGTTCTTGCTGTCGATCAGCTTGTCGTAGGCCTTGGCGAGCGGCATGCGCCATACCTTCTCACCGGTTGCCTCGCCGGCGGCGGTGAGTTCGGCGGCAAGGCGGTCGTCGTTGGCAAAAAGGCCCGCATGCTCCTTCCCGAGCGCCACGATGATGGCGCCGGTCAATGTTGCAAGATCGATGACGAACCGGGGATTGAAGCGCTGCTGGGCATACCACAGCACGTCGGCCAGCACGAGCCGGCCCTCCGCGTCGGTGTTGAGCACCTCGATGGTCTGGCCCGACATGGAGGCGACGATGTCGCCCGGACGTTGCGCCCTGCCCGACGGCATGTTTTCGACGAGGCCGACGAGGCCGGCCGCATTGACGGCCGCCTTGCGCCTCGCGAGCGCCAGCATGAGGCCGACGACGCAGGCGGCCCCGCCCATGTCGCCCTTCATGTCCTCCATGCCGGCCGCAGGCTTCATGGAGATGCCGCCGGTGTCGAAGCACACGCCCTTGCCGACAAAGGCCAGCGTCTTGGCACGCTTGGACTTGGCGCCGTGCCACTGCATCACGACGACGCGCGGGGGCCGCTCGCTGCCCTGCCCTACCGCCAGTAGCGCACCCATGTTCAAGGTGCGGAGCTGGTCCTCGTCCAGCACTTCCACTTCCACGCCGGCGCCGCAGAGCTCACGCACGCGCTCGGCGAACTCGGCGGGGCCCAGCATGTTGGCGGGCTCGTTGACGAGATCGCGGGCAAGAAACACGCCTTCGGCCACCGCTTTGCGGCCGGCAAAGGCCTTGGCCGCAGCGTCGGGCTTGGCACAGTGGATTGTGAGCCTGCGCAGGCCGTCGCGCGGTTCCTCCTCGGCGCCGTCCTCGGGTTTGCGCGTGGTGCGGTATTTCTTGAAGGCGTAACTGCGCAACAGGGCGCCAAAGGCCAGGTCGGCGGCCAACGCCTCCGGGCTCGCCTCGCCCGTGTCGGGCACTTCTGCGAGGAGGCTTGCAGCCTCGCCCTTGCGCGCGTTGATCTGAGAGAGCACGTAGCCGCCAAGGAGGAGGCGGTCGAGTTCCTTGCGCGGCTGGCCAGCACCGATGACCAGGAGCCGCGCTACCTCGATGCCGGCGGGGGCGAGGATCTCGATTGACGTCTTGGCCTTACCGGTAAAGTCGGCGGCGCGGGCAGCCTTCCGCAACGCGCCCTTGGTGCGCTCGTCCAAACCGCGCGCAGTCGAGGCGAGCGTGCATTCTTGCCCGGCGAGGAGCGCCAAGGTGCCGGTCGGTGCCGCCGACAGGGTTGCAAATTGGATCTCAAGGGGTTCAGACATCGATTTCCAGCATCAGGTTGCTTGCGCCAGAGGCAACTGCGGTTCCGCCGTGATGGTCAAGGAAGGCGCCGCGAGGCGAGCGCTGCGGGTCATGGGATTGATGCACAATACGGGCTCGCGCGCCAAGCGCAAGCAATGAGCGGCGGATCGAGCGAGAACGCGCGAGCATAGCGCACCCTTCAACTCAAACGCTACCCTCAAGGAGCTCAATGGGTCGGGCCTTGGCAGGGAGGGGTCGGGGCCAACGTCAGGGCGTTAAATGGCCTTCGCCTCACGCAGGGCGGCGATCTCGGCCTCGGAGAAGCCGAACTCCTGCAGCACCTCCTCGGTGTGCTGGCCGCGCTTGGGCGGTGGCGCCGCGAGACGGCTTGGCGTCCGGCCGAGGGTCACCGGCTGTCCCACCACCTTCTGGATGCCGCGCGCATCACCCGTCTCAATCTGCTGCACGATGCCAAGGTGGGTGACCTGGGGGTCAGCGAACACCTTGTCGATGGAGTTGATGGCGCCGCAGGGCACGCCGGCCGCGTTGAGGCGCTCGATCCATTCTGCGCTTGGGCGGTGGGCGAGGTAGCTGTCAATGGCGGCGTTGAGCGCGTCGCGGTGCTTGAGGCGCGCCGGACCCGTGGCATAGTGCGGATTGCCGAGCAGCGCCGGCGCGTCAAGCGCCTTGCAAAGGCGCTCCCACATCTGTCCACCAGCGGTGGCGATGTTGATGTAGCCGTCGCGCGTCTTGAAGACCCCGGTCGGCACGCTGGTCGGATGGTTGTTGCCTGCCTGCCCAGGAACCTCGCCGGCGTTGAGCCAGCGCGAGGCTTGGAAATCGAGCATGAAGATCTGGGCCTGCAGCAGCGAGGTGGCGACCTCTTGGCCGTTGCCGGACTGTTCCCGCTCCAAGAGCGCCACCAGGATACCGAGCGCGCAGAGAAGGCCAGCGGAAAGATCGGCGACGGGAATGCCGACGCGCATGGGTCCGCGCCCTGGCTCGCCGGTGATCGACATGAGGCCACCGAGCCCCTGCGCGATTTGGTCGAAGCCTGGACGATCGCGATAGGGGCCGTCCTGGCCGAAGCCGGAAATGCTGGCGTAGACGAGGCGCGGGTTGATCTGGCTGAGAGCCGCGTAATCGATGCCGAGCCGCGCTTTCACGTCGGGGCGGAAGTTCTCGACCACCACGTCGGCCTTGGCGGCGAGGCGGCGAAAGGTTGCAGCTCCCGCCGGGGATTTGAGGTCGAGCGTGATGCTGCGTTTGTTGCGATGCAGGTTCTGGAAATCCGGCCCGTGACGCGCGCCGCCCAGACCCTCCGCTGCGTCCAAAAGCTCGGGCAGCTCGATCTTAATGACGTTGGCGCCCCAATCGGCGAGCTGGCGTACGGCCGTGGGGCCGGCACGCACGCGGGTCAGATCGAGCACGGTAAAGCGCGTGAGCGCGCTCGAAGCACTGGCGATGGGCATGGGTTCACCTCGAGGGGAGAACATGCTGCGCCAGCACGGCGCGGATTGCAAAGGCTTGTCGCCGACGTTGCATGCGCACGGCCGCCGCCAGCGAGGTTGCTACCTCGGATCCACGGATGGGTCCGGCGCTCGCGCCGGGTCGAAGCCATGCATGTAGAGCGCCCACTGGAGGGCGACGAGCGCGCCCTTGACGCGGGGCAGCAGAAGCAGGCTGCCGATCAGCGTCAGCGGCAGCCAGATCGCCAAGTGAACCCAGATGGGCGGCGACAGGCCACGCTCGAGCGTCAGCACCCCGCCAACCACAAAAACCCACGATGAGGATTGTGAAATAGGCCGGGGCGTCATCGGCGCGATGATGATGCAACGCCTCACCGCACACGGGACAATGATCTTGCACCTTGAGATAGGCGCCGAACAGCTGCCCCTTCCCGCAATTGGGGCAGCGCTTTGAGAATCCACGCCAAATCGCCCGCTTGAAGCGGCGCGGCGGCCTGGCTGCGTCAAGCCCATCGGTGATGGGCTGGACATAGGACAGGCGTGCGGCAGGCGGCGTTGCGACATTTGGACCGCAGCACGCACGTCCACCGGGGTCCGCGACCAGCCCTTCCCGGGGCAGCCGACGCGTGGCAGGCGCTTCGCCGGTCGGTCGGGCGCGTGCGCTCTAAGCGGATCTGGGACGCTCCCGGCGGGCGCCAATTCCTGTGGATAACTGTGCTTTTGGCATTGACTGCGTCCGGGGTCGATTCGCTCGCTAGGCGGAGCTTGCTCGGCCGTTGCCGCAGCCGAGCGCACAGCTGCGTCAGGGAGTTGACGATGAGCGTTGCCAGGGAAAGTGAATTGGAGCTCAAGCTCGAGCTCACGCACGAGGAGTTGCAGCGGGTGCGTGCCCATCCGGCCCTCGGCAATCTCGCCATCGGCGAGCCTGTGCGGCAGACGCTGCGCTCAATCTACTTCGACACACCGGACTATCGCCTGCGAGCCCTTGGCATTGCCTTCAAGCTTCGCGCAGAGGGCGACCGCTGGTTGCAGCTGGTCGAAGCCGGAGGAGCTGACGCCGGCGGCAGCTCAAACCGGCTCGCGGCGGGCGGCAGCGACGAGCGGCCGGAGCCCAACCTGGACCTCATCGCCAATCGGAGCATGCGCCGCCGCATTGAGAAAGCGGTCGCGCGTTCGATTCTGGAGCCGGTGTTTGAGACCGTCGTTGAGCGCACCACGCGGCAGCTGCACGCGGCAGAGGGCGACCTCGAGCTGGCCCTCGACGAGGGTGTGGTGCGGGCCGGCAGCGTCGAAAGCAGCCTTTGCGAGGCGGAGCTCGAGCTGAAGTCTGGAAGCCCGGAATGCCTGCTGCACACGGCGGCACAGCTGTTCGCCAGTGCCCCCGTGCGCCTCGCCGACGGCAACCGGGCGGATCGCGGCTACGGCCTCGCACTCGGCCGCAAGGCCGTTGGCCAAGCGGCACCGCAGCGCGGCGAGCTGCCGCACCTTGAGCCCGATCACACCTCGGCGCAGGCCTTGGCGCTCCTCATCCAATCGGCCGCCGCCCAGATCACCGCCAACCGGACGGCCGTCCTGGAGACGGAAGACCCCGACGCCGCCCATCAGCTGCGCATCGGCCTACGCCGCTTGCGCAGTGCCCTTCTCGCCTTCCGACCCCTGAGCGACACGGCCGCTGCACGCGAGCTCGCGCGCCATGCGCGGGCGCTCGCGCGCGGCGTTGGTGAGCTGCGCGACGCCGACGTGCTGATCGAGGAGATCTATGCACCCGTCGCCGGCACCATGCGCCACGACCCAGGCCTGGCGGGGCTGCGCGAGGCTCTGCTGGCGCATCGATTGCGGATGCGCGATCGCGTGCGGTCAGAGTTGCGCGGGCCGCAGTGGTCGTTGCTCCAACTCTATCTGGCGCTGTGGCCGCGCACCATCGAGGGCGGCGGGGTGCTGTCAACGCCGATCGCAAAATTCGCGCGCTCGGCCCTGAAGAAGCGCTGGCGCAAGGTGGCCGACAGCGGCGATCGCCTCAAGGATCTCGATGTCGTCGAGCGCCACGCGATGCGCAAAGCGCTCAAGACTTTGCGCTACACGGCCGAATTCTTCGCCGATCTCTATCCCGTGCAGGCGACGCGCCGCTTCATCAAGGAGATCCGCGGCCTGCAGGAGGAGTTCGGCTACCTCAACGACGTCGTCGCTGCTGAGCGGCTCACTGCCATCTGCCGGGAGGACTGCCCCGACAACTGCGAGGCCCAACGCGCGGCGGGCTTTGTGTTGGGCTGGCACAACGCGCAAGCCGTGCACGCCTGGAAGCGCGCCCACAAGGGCTGGCGCAAGCTGGACGCATTGCCGCGGTTCTGGGCGTGAGGGGTGCGGACTGCACCGTCCCGAACACGCGAAGCGACAAACGGCCTCAGCGCTTTCGTCTGTCACCGGGCTGTTATGTGACTCGGCGAGCTTCCAGCGCGTTGATTCCTGCGCGCGAGGGGGCCCATGACGTCGCTCGACTGGTTGCTGATCGCCTTTTGTCTGGCCGCCACCTTGGTCCACGTAGGCACGACGGCGCTCACCATGCATCGCTGCCGGCAGCGCGCGGCGCCGCTGCCACCGCCGGAGCGCGCGCCGTTCGTGAGCATCTTGCGGCCGGTGCGTGGGCTTGAGAGTTACGATGAAGTCACCCTCGGCTCCAGTTTTGCGCTCAATTATCCCAGGTTCGAGCTGATCTTCTGCTGTGCCGATGCCGACGACCCTGCAGTCGCCCTCGTGCGCGGGTTGATGGCCCGGAACCCCGACGTGCGGGCGCGGCTGCTCATCGGCAATCACGCGATCTCAGTCAATCCCAAGCTCAACAATCTCGTCAAAGGCTGGCGCGCGGCGATTGGCGACTGGATCTTATTCGCCGACAGCAACGTGCTGATGCCGCGCGATTACGTGCAGCGGCTCCTTGCCGGTTGGCGCCTCCGGACGGGCATCCTGTGCTCTCCGCCCATCGCTTGCAGTCCAATTGGGTTCTGGGCCGAGCTCGAATGCGCCTTCCTCAACAGCTACCAGGCGCGCTGGCAGTACGCTGCCGATTGCGTCGGCATGGGCTTTGCGCAGGGGAAGACCATGTTGATGCGCCGGCGCGATCTGGTCCGGGCCGGTGGCATCCAGGTGCTGGCAGAGGAGATTGCTGAGGACGCGGCCGCCACCAAGCTCGTTCGCCGCATCGGTCGGCGCGCCGCCCTCGTCGATGCGCCGTTTGGCCAGCCGCTGGGTGAGCGCACGGCGCGGCAGGTGTGGGACCGGCAGACACGCTGGGCGCGCCTGCGGCGCATGAGTTTCCCCGGGTTCTTTGCCGCCGAGATCGTCACTGGCTGCGTGCTTCCGCTCGCCGCCGCGGCTTGGGTTGCAGATGCGCTCGATGTGCCGCCGGCGGCGTTGGTGGCGCCGCTGACCGCCGTCTGGCTTGGCAGCGAGGCGCTGTTGGCCCGTTTCGCCGGCTGGCATCTGAGCCTGTGGTCACCGCTCGCCTGGGCGCTCCGGGACGCGCTGTTGCCGCTCGTGTGGATGCATGCGTGGCTGAGCGAGGGCTATGCCTGGCGCGGCAACGAAATCAGCACCGCGCAAGAGAGCGTCGAGGCACACTGAAACCATTGCCCACGCTTCGTCAACCATGGGGTGAGGATGCGGGGTGCGGGGCCGATCAACTCGCCTCGATGAGATCGGCACGGCGCTTGAGGATGGATTGGGCTTTGTAAGCCGGCACCTTGTACTCCCAACCCTGGGTGCGTTTGACGATGTCCTCGGCGGTCTTTTTGGCATCAGCCTCCGCCCCGGATGCCTCGAGCGAGACCCAGGTATCCTCGCCGTCCTTGCGCAGCCGAACTGTTATGGCGAGCCCGCCGTCGGCTTCGATCTTGGCGACGCTCACCTCGCCGGCTGGCGCGGCCACCGCCTTGCGCACGTCGTCGAGCTCGATGTTGCCAACAGCGCGCACGATAGCGTCGACGCCGGCACCCTCCTTAAGTTTCTTGCCTTCGGGCAAGCCGACGAGCGCATACTTGGCGGGGTCGGCCGCCTCGCGCGCGATTACCAGGGGCTCTTCGCCGGGGAGCTCGAGGGTCAGCTTGGCGATCTTGGGCGAGGGCACGTCGAGCACACCTGCCTGCACCCAGTCGCGCGCGTTGAGCGACAGGTCGAGATCGGCGTTGCTGAGCCAGGTCTGGGTATCCCCGGGCTTGCGCACGTAGGTACCGCTCTTGCTGCCTCCGAAGGCGTCCCACCGCTTCTTGCCGACAAGGGTCTCGGCGATGACGTTGCCTTGGTCGTCGATGAGCCGCAGGGAGCGCGACTTGGTGTCCTTGCCCGCCGGGTCTTCCAGCTCCAGCAGGGCGAAGCGATCCTTGTTTCGCGTCTTGCCCTCGACGAGCTCGGATTCGGCCAGCTTGACGAGGAGCGCCCGCACGGCGCCGGGCTTGGCTGGGTAGCCGCCGCGGTCGGCGAGCGACCAGCCCTGATCCCCGCGCGCCAGCGCCAGCGCCTTGTCGTCCTGTTTCAGCTCGATGCGAGCGATGCGGCTCGCCTGCGCAGCCAGGCCCGGGAACAGGGCGGCACCGGCGACCTTGGCCTGCGACCAGCGGTTTTGCGAGGCGTAGGTAGCAATGGCAAGCGCCAGCGCCATGACCGTGATGACCGCAAGCGCGGCGAAGGCGCGCGGCTTCATGGCGTCCCTCCCTGGGTGCTCGGTGTCGGGGGCAAATGCGGCCCCGTGCGCCGCCGCTGCCTCACGGCCCAGCCGACCCCGCCGACCCCGATCAACAGCGGCACGAGTGCGATGTTGGCGAACTTGAGCCAGCCATCGAGGCGGTCGATGTCTTCGCGCAGGGCACGCTTCACCTCGCGCAGCTCGCGCCGGGTCGCCAGCATGTCGCCGCGGAACTTTTCGATCGCTTGGCGGTCGCTCTCGCTGACAATCACGTTGCCGCCCTCGCCCGCGTTCTCGAGCTTGGTGAGCTGGTCCTGCACCTCCTTGAGCTTGGCGGTGAGCGCCTGCTCCTTCTCGCGATAGCGCTGCTCCGACTCGCGACGCAGATCGTTGACCAGCTTGAACGGGCGGTCCTCGGCACCGCGGCCGCGCAATGCGATCAGCGCATCGGAGCCTGACAGATTGTCGAGCGCGTTGACGATGAAGGCCGCATTGCTGGCGTTGGGAATCGCCACCTGTTGGCCGAGAAAGTCGCGCACGTCGACCCAGAATTGGTCGGACAGCAGGTCGGTGTCGGCGATGACGATGGCGTGGATCTGGCCGGAGGCTTTGTGCGGCTTGGCGGCTGCGCCTTCCGGTTTCTCCTCCTTGGGCTTGGCGTCCTTGGCGGCGTCGGCCTTCGCGGCGTCCGGCTTGGGGCCATCCGGCTTGGCGGCATCCGCTTTCGGCTTGTCACCTTCCTGCGCCTTGGCCGGCTTCGGGGCGCCGTCGGGAAAGGCGCTGTTAGCGGTGCCAGCGACCCGCGCAGCCAGCATCAAGGGCTTGCCCTCCGGCTTGTAGGCGCGCAACAGGGCAATGGGGTCGGGCATGCCCGTGAACTTGTCGGCGGCGATCTGCATCGCTTGGGGGCTGGTGAGCAGGATGGGCGTCACTTGCGTCGTCGCGCCTTCGGCCTTCGACAAGAAGCCGGGCGAGGCCAGGTTGAGCCGTTCGACACCGCCCGAAAGCACGTCCTTCTCGTCGATGTTGCCGCGATCAAGGCCGAGCCAGCCCACGTATTCGGTCACCGTGGGACGTGCGCCGCCGCCAAACTGCACGCGCCGCGCCGTGGCGATGTCACCGGCAACCTTGCCCGGGTCGAAATCGACGCCCCAGGCCTTGAGCAGCTTCACGAACTCCGGGCTCGGGCCACTGGGCGGCATGCCCATGGGCCCCATGCGCCCGCCGCCCATCTCCGCCACCGGATCGACCAGCGCCAGGATCTTGCCGCCGCCCAACACGTACTGATCGATGGCGTAGGCGGTCTCGGCGGAGAGCTTGTCGGGTTGCGCCACCATCAGCACATCGACTTCGGCAGGGATCTCCTTCACGTCCTGCGCCAGCGTCTTGATCTCGAAGAAGTCGCGGATCTGCTCCATGATCATCTGCGGCGGCAGTTGCTGTCGACTTCCACCCAGCATGGCCATGGGGTTCATGCCGCCGTCGAGCGGTAGGCTGGTCATGAGGCCAACCACGCGCTTTTTGGGGTTGGCCAGCGTGTAGATGAGCTTGGTGAGATCGTATTCGAGAAAGGCCTCGCGGTCGGTCGTGAAGAAGGGGATGGTGGAATCGGTGTCGGTGGAGTTGTTCCCAACCAGTCCGAAGTAGCCCACCTCGCCCTCCTGGTTGAGGCGCACGCCGCGCAGCCCGGCCGCAACGGCCCGGTCCTCGGAGTCCGAGAACGGTTCGGGGTCGAAGACGGCGACATCGAGTCCTGCGCCGGCGATGTCGGCGTACTGCTGCAGCAGGGCGCGCACGCGCTCGAAGTAGCGCGCATATACGGGCGCGGCCTCGCCAAGCCGCTTGGAGAAGTAGAGCTTAAGGCTGATGGGCTCGTCGATGGAGCGCAACATGCTGCGCGTGCCGCTCGAGATCGTGAACAGCCGCTGCTGCGTGAGGTCGGCCTTGGCATTGCGCAGCGCGCTGCTGGCGAACAGGTTGACGCTCAGGAGCAGGACGAAGGCGAGGCCGACGCTGGCCCAGGCCAGCGTGTGGCGAGGCAGGCGTGCGCAGTGTGCGACCAGCCAGTCCATCGCCGGCTGGAACAGCTTGCGTAGCCTGTCGAGGATGCTCTGCACGGATGGTCCTCCTTCAGTCGGCTTTTTTCAGCTCGACGAAGATGCGATTGGCGAACAAGGCAAAGGCAATGAGCGAGACGTAGAACACGAGCGAAGAGAGATCGAGCACGCCCTTGGCGATGCGATCGAAGTGGGAGAGGAAGCTCATCGACGACACGGCCGTGACGACGAAGCCCGGCGTCCAGGCGCGCAGCACGTTGAGCACCAGTTCGAGCCCGCTCATCACCAGCAGGAAGCAAAGAGTTGCTGCCACGATGAAGGCGATCACCTGGTTCTTGGTCAGCGCCGAGATGCACGAGCCGACCGCCAAGAAGGCTCCTGCCATCAGAAAGCTGCCGACGTAGCCGGCGAGGATCACACCGTTATCGGGGCTGCCCAAGACATTGACCGTGATCCACATCGGCAGCGTCAGCAGCAAAGCGACGCCGATAAAGCCCCAGGCGGCCAGGAATTTTCCCAGGATCGCCTCCCAGGGGGAGATCGGCAGCGTCATCAGGAGCTCGATGGTGCCGGACTTGCGCTCCTCGGCCCACAGGCGCATGGCCACCGCTGGCACCAACAGCAGGTAGAGCCAGGGATGGTACTGGAAGAACGGCGCCAGGTCGGCTTGCCCGCGCTCGAAGAAGCCGCCGACGTAGAAGGCGAAGGCACCCGTCAAGGCGATGAAGATGATGAGGAACACGGTTGCCAGGGGCGTGGAAAAGTAGGCGATAAACTCGCGCCTGGCGATGACCCAGGTGTTGCGCATGAGCTCATGCATGGCTGGTCCCCGCGTCCGAGGTGGTGATCTGGCGAAACACTTCGTCGAGGTTGCCGCGCTCCACGTGCACCTCCTCGGCCTCGATCAGGCGTGAGCGGATGAGGGAAGCGAGTTCGGAGGGAACGGGGGCGCCCGGGCTTGGCGAGGCGCGCAGCCGCACCATGCCGTTGGCCGTGCCGACCGTCTCGACCTTGGCGATGGCGGCAAACTCGCAGAGCGCCTTGGCCACGGCGTCAGCCCGGCTCGCCGGGACGTGCATGGCGATGGTGTTGTGATAGGGCAGCCGCCGCATCAGGTCCTCGGCGGTGCCATCGGCTACAATGCGGCCACGGTTAATGATAACGGCGCGCGAGCATACGGCCTCCACCTCCTCGAGGATGTGCGTGGAAACGATGATGGCCTTGTCGGCGGCCATGTCGGCGATGAGGCGGCGCACCTGGTGCTTCTGGTTGGGATCGAGGCCATCGGTGGGCTCGTCCATGATCAGCACCTGCGGGTCGTGCAGTATGGCTTGAGCGATGGCGACGCGGCGCTTGAAGCCCTTCGACAGCGTGTCGATCTTCTGCTCCAGCACGGAGAATAGCTGCGTCTTGTCGACGGCCTGGGCGATGCGGCGCTTGGCCTCTTCGCGGACGAAGCCGCGGATCTCGGCGATGAAGGTGAGGAAGGCGTGCGCGGTCATGTCGCCATAGCAGGGCGCGCCTTCGGGCAGGTAGCCAAGCTGCCTTTTGGCGAGCTTGGGGGAGCCCAACACGTCGATGCCGGCGATGCGGGCGCTGCCCGCGTCGGGTTCCAAGAAGCCCGTCAGCATCTTCATGGTCGTCGACTTGCCGGCACCGTTGGGGCCGAGGAAACCCAGCACCTCGCCCCGCTGAACCTCGAGCGAAATGCCGTCGACAGCGAGGATCTCGCCGAAGCGCTTCTTAAGATCGGAAGCTTCGATCAGGACCGCCATTGAGCGCTCCTCCATGCGTGTTGTTTGCCGGTGCGCGTCGCGAGGTCACGGGAAAGTGCTGATCGGCGCGCAATTGTGGCTTTTTGGTGTACAGCCGGGTGCGACAGCAGGGCGCGCCCCGCGAGGGCACCTGCCTCTGGCCGCGCCTAATGCGGCGGCCGCTCGGCACTGTCAAGGGGCGGCGCTAGGTCGCGGCCCCGGACAGCGGCGGACGCCTCTCCCCAAAGGCGGGGCGGGGTCTGGGTGCGGCCGAAGGATCGGGCGCACCGCGCCTTAAGGCGCCGAGCTTCATGCGCCGTGCGGCTTGGCGGCGGCGAAGGCCGCCTTCTGCTCGGCGCTCGCCTCCTTCTGGTGCTTGGCCTGCCATTGCTTGTACGGCATGCCGTAGATGACCTCGCGCGCACCTTCCTTGGTGAGCTCGAGACCCTTGGCGTGGGCGGCTTCCTGGTACCAGTTGGCCAGGCAGTTGCGGCAGAAGCCCGCCATGTTCATGAGGTCGATGTTCTGCACATCGGCGCGCTCGCGCAGGTGTCCCACCAGCCGCCGGAAGGCCGCGGCCTCGAGCTCTGTCACCAGCGCATTGTCGATCTTCGTCATGGCCCCATCTCCGTTCATGGCCGCGCGATGCGTGCGCCGCTCGGTTTGAGTGCGATCCGGCGTTCCGTCAGCTGCCGGTGCTTCGGCAGGGAATGTAGCTCTAAGGATCGCCCCGACAAGGCGTGAGAGCCGCTGCGCCCAGGCCTCCTGGCCGGTCGCATCCCGGATCAGGTCTTGGCGGATCTCGATCAGTGCGTTGACGAGCCCCCGGCACGTGGCGTGTTGCCACAGGCAGTCGCCCTCGAGCTGACCCGAGTAGGGCTCATTGTCGCCGACGATGAGGTCGCCTTGCGCATAGAACCCGTCGAGCAACGGCTTGGCGAGCCGCAGATCACGATCCCACAGCACGCCCACGTGCCAAGGCCGTGGCGTCTCCTTCCAGCTCTCGGTGAACGAATGGATCGAGAGCAGCATGGGCGGGATGCCGCAGGCGACGCACTGGTCGATCACGCCGTCGATGGCGCGATGGTAGGGCGCGTAGTAGAGGCGCTTGCGCCGCTCCCGTTCGCCGTCATCCAGGCGCCTGTTGCCTGGGATCACGGCGCCATCCGAGAGGCGCATGATGAGGGTTGGATCGTCCGCGCCACGGTTGGGGTCGATGAGCAGCCGGGAGTAGCGCGTCATGACGGCGGGCACGCCGAGCGCGCCAGCCAGGCGTCGCGTGACCTCGGCCGCGCCGATGTCATAAGCAATGTGCCGCGTCAGCTGCTCGGGCGGCAGTCCCAAGCTGCCGTAGGCAGGTGGAATGGCGTTGCCGGCGTGGTCGCAAAGCAAAACGAGGCCCGCGTCGGCTCGGCCCGCGAGTACGTGGTAGCTGGCGTGTTCCTCTGCGCGGATGGTTTGCGCCAGCGAGGTGTCGTGAGGCATGGCTGACTATAGTTCTACCGCTCGCGAGCCGCAAAGGACGGCCACGCTTGCCGCCACTCGCAGCAGGCCTGGCAAGGCGTTAAGGGCGCGAGCCCTAGGATGCGGTTGACGCTGGCAAGGCGGCGGCGACAAATGGTTGCCAGGACAAGGAAGATCTCTCGGGGCAGCTCACGGGCACCACACGGGCACCTCTCGGGCCATGACACCTGGCGCAAACGGTGAAACCCAATCGGCAGAGCGCGCCACGCTGCTCGGACTCTACGCGGCGGCGGTTGCGGCCGCACACCCGGACGCGTGCCTGCCCCCTTACCTGCCGCCACCCCCGCCCAACGGCCGGCTGTTTGTTGTAGGGGCGGGCAAGGCCGCAGCGGCCATGGCCGTAGCGGCGGAGAACCACTACCGCAAGCTCGGCCTCCTCGATCGGGTTGGCGGCTTCACGACGGCCCCGCACGGCTTCGCCGGGGCGCTTAGCGTCCCGCACCCGGGCGTCATCGAAATTGTCTCGGCGCGGCATCCAACGCCTGACGCGGCAAGCCAACGCGCGGCCGAGCGCGCGCTTGCGCTGGTGAAGAAGGCGACGGAGCGCGATCGCGTTCTCGTGCTGCTGTCGGGCGGGGCCTCCGCGCTGTGGGCAGCGCCGGCGGCCGGGCTTACGCTCGCTGACAAGACGAAGCTGTCGCGCGGGCTCCTCAAGTGCGGCGCCGATATCCATGAGATGAACACCGTCCGCCGCCACGTTTCGCGCATCAAGGGCGGGCGGTTGGCGAAGGCAACGGCTGCGCCCGTGCTCACGCTCGCCATCTCCGACGTGCCGGGCGATGATCCCGCCACCATTGGCTCCGGCCCCACGGTGCCCGATCCCACGACGCTGGCCGATGCGCGCGGCGTGTTGGAGCATCGTCGCGCGAGGATGCTGGCGCTGGGTCTGGCCTTGCCGGGCGGTATCGATGCAGCGCTTGGTGACCCTGGCAACGAGACGCCTAAGCCGGGCGATCCCACCTTCGAGCGCACCCAATACCGTATCATTGCGACACCGGCCGCAGCGCTCGCCGCGGCCGCCGCCGTGGCAACGCGAATTGGCTACGAGGTGGTGAACCTCGGTGACGCGCTCACCGGTGAGGCACGTGAGGTGGCACGCACCCACGCGCGGCTAGCGCGCGAGGCCAAAAGGGCCGCACGCCGCCTCGCCATCATCAGCGGGGGCGAGCTCTCGGTGACCGTGCGCAACGCGCAAGGGCGCGGTGGACGCAACCAGGAGTATGCGCTGGCGCTGGCGCTCGCACTCGAGGGTCTGCCCGGTGTTTGCGCGCTGGCGGCGGATACTGACGGGATCGATGGTGGGACCGGTCAGGTGACGGATCCGGCAGGCGTCGTCGTCGATGCGGCAACGCTGGCCCGCGTGCCCCACCTGGACGCTCAGAAGTTCCTCGACGATAACGATGCCACCAGCTACTTCGAGGTTGCCGGCGGGCTCATCGTGCGCGGACCCACGCAGACGAACGTCAACGATTTCCGCGTCATCCTGGTCGACGCCTGACCCAAAAGCTCGAGCCGATGCCCGCCGTTCCACCCCTCCCGATCACGCTTCCATTTGCCGCCGCGATCCTAGGCAGCCTCGCGTTGGCGTCTCCGGCGCGCGCGGACCTCAAGCTATGCAACACCACGTCGAGCCGCATCGGCGTGGCCATCGGCTATCAAGATCCCAGCGGCTGGACCACAGAAGGCTGGTGGAACATCTCCGCCCAGACTTGCGAGACGCTCTACAAGGGGACGCTTTCCAGCCGCTTTTATTACATCCACGCCATCGACTATGACCGGGGCGGGGAATGGGCGGGCAAGTCCTTCATGTGCACGGCCGACAAGTCGTTCACGATTAGGGGGGTTCAGGAATGCGGCCGACGTGGCTATAAGAGCACCGGCTTCTTCGAGGTGGACACGCAGGAAGCCAAGGACTGGACGATACGTCTGACCGATCCCAGCGAAAGGGGACGCTAGCCACATGAGACGCACGAGGCGCGTCAAGATCGTCGCCACCCTCGGACCTGCGTCGTACGCCCCTGAGATGATCGAGCGCCTCTTCGAGGCCGGCGTCGACGTTTTCCGCATCAACATGAGCCACTCCTCCTTTGACCTGGTGAAGCAGCTGCACGCGGCCGTGCGCACTGCGGAGGCCAACTTCAGCCGGCCCATCGGCATTCTCTGCGACCTGCAGGGTCCCAAGTTCCGCATCGGCAACATCGCCGGCGAGCGTGTCGCGCTGACCGAGGGTGCGACGTTCCGCTTGGACAACAACGAGGTCGAGGGCGGCCCTGAGCGGGTATTCCTGCCGCATCCGCAGATCTTCGAGGCCGTGCAGCTCGGCCACACCCTCCTGCTCGACGACGGCAAGATCCGCATGACCGTCGTTGACAAAAACCGCGCCGGCATCGACGCCAAAGTCGTCGTGGGTGGGGTGCTGGCCAGCCGCAAGGGCATCAGCCTGCCCGACACGGTGCTCCCCATCGGGCCCCTCACCGACAAGGACAAGAGGGACCTCGACTTCGCCCTGCGGCTGGGCATCGACTGGTTGGCGCTATCGTTCGTGCAGCGCGGCGAGGACGTGAAGCTGGCGCGCCAACTGGTCGGCCAGGGCGCCTGGATCATGTCGAAAATCGAAAAGCCTGCCGCCATTGTGGACTTGGAAAGCATCATCGCCCACTCGGACGGGCTCATGGTGGCGCGCGGGGATCTCGGGGTCGAACTGCCTGTGGAGCGCGTGCCAGGGTTGCAGAAGCAGATCGTGAGCAAAGCGCGCGGCGCCGGCAAGCCGGTGGTGGTGGCGACGCAGATGCTCGAGAGCATGATCGCCTCGCCCGTGCCGACGCGGGCCGAGGTCTCGGACGTGGCCACGGCGGTGTTCGACGGTGCGGACGCCGTGATGCTGTCAGCCGAATCGGCAGTTGGCAAATACCCGATCGAGGCGATCCGCACCATGGACCGCATCGCCATCGAGGCCGAGAACGACCCGAGCTACAGCGCCCTCTTGCACGCTACGCACACTCCGCCGCAGGCGACTGCCGCCGACGCCATCGCCGCCGCCGCCCACACCATCGCCGATACGCTGAAGCTGGCAGCCATCATCTGCTACACCGCGACGGGCTCGACAGCGCTGCGGGTTGCGCGCGAGCGTCCGAACCTGTCCGTCATCGCACTATCACCCGTGCTGACCACCGCGCGCAAACTGGCGGCGGTATGGGGCATGCATTGCGTCCTGACCAGCGACCCTGAGAACCAGGCGGCGATGGTGCGCAAGGCCTGCCGCATTGCCTTCGACGAAGGCTTCGCCAGGGCAGGTGAGGGCGTGATCATCGTCGCCGGGGTGCCACTGGGGTCGCCGGGCACCACCAATATGGTGCGCATCGCCCATCTCGACGATCATGGCAATCCAGTGGCCGAAGGCGTGTGAGGGAATGGCATTTGTGGCGAGGACGAGGCCTCACCGTGCCGCATGCCATCATTTGCGCGTGCACGAGCGGCGTTGCGGCGGCGTGCGAACGCTGCAGCTCAAGTCACTTTGCTTGCCGCTGTCGGGTTTCTATGCGACCAAGCTCGCGCGGGCTGGAAGCTTTGCCGATGACCTGATGACCAGCCGGAGGGAAGCCGGACAATGGGGCTATGGCGAGTTGCGCTCCTGCGCGGAGCTCTGATTGCGTTGCTCTATACCTGTTTGGTCGCGGCGGGCGCCCACGCTCAATCGGCCGCACCGAGCACCCCGCTTAGAGAAGTGCAAATCCCGCAGGCTTCTTTCACGCTGGGCGAGCCGGTTCCGGAGTGGGTCGACCGTGCGTCCGTTCCGGAAACCACGCGGACCGAGGCGCTGGTCCTACCCCTGGTCGACACGCAATACCTGCTGGGCGATGAACCGGTCGTTTATGTCCACCGCAGCGTAAAGGTCAACGACGCGGCGTCTCTCACGCAGGCAGGTCACGTCGCAGTGGTGTTTGTGCCGCAGTACCGTCGGTTGAGGTTGCACGCTATTCGCCTCCTGCGCGCGGGAGAAACCCTCGACCGTACGACGTCTTCACCGGTGCGTTTCCTGCAACGAGAGACTGGACTCGAGCAGGGAGTATACAGCGGCGAGGTCACCGCTTCGGTCCTGGTTAGCGATCTGCGCATCGGCGATACGCTCGAGTACGAATACTCAATGCAGGGGCAGAATCCCGTGTTCGGCGGCAAGTTCGTTGACTCTGCCAGCTGGGATCAGGGCTATCCCACCGCGCGTCGCCGGATCGTGCTGAACTATCCCGACGGCAGGCGCGTCTCCTGGCGCCTTATTGGTGACGGGGAGAGCAAACCGATAGTGCCGCAGGAAACCGTCGCGCAAGGCATGCGCCGGCTCGTGTTCGAAGAGCAGTCCATGGCCAGCGTCAATCCCGAGCCGATGACGCCCCCGGACTACGTGGCGTATCGCTGGATGCAGTTCTCGGAGTTTCAAAGCTGGGCCGAGGTCGTGGCGTGGGCCGATGAACTCTTCCAATCGAAAGGAGATCTCAACAAGGAGCTCCGCGAGCTCGTGGAGGCGCTGCAGAAGAAGCCGACGCCTGAGGAGAGGGTGGTGGGAGCGCTGGAGTTCGTCCAATCGCAGATCCGATACTTTTCGGTCTCAATGGGGGAGAGTTCCCACCGCCCCACGCAGCCCGATCTCGTGCTTGAGCGTCGCTACGGCGACTGCAAGGACAAATCACTGCTATTGTTGACTATCTTGCACGCGCTCGGGATCGAGAGCAGGCCCGTGCTGCTCAAGATCGGGCGCCGCAACCGGGTGGACAAGGCCTTGCCGAGCCCGCTGCTCTTCAACCACGCCATCGTGCAGGTTGAGATCGCCGGCCGTACCTTCTATCTCGATCCGACTCGGCTTGGACAGCACGGTCGGCTCACGCAGATGGGACAAGCGCACGAAGGCGCCCGCGTCCTTGTCGTTGCGCCGCGGGGCCAACAGCTCGTCACGATCGCTAGCGCCAATGGCAAAGAGCTGTCACGGACTGAGTTGACCGAAACGGTGACGCTTCCGAAGTTCGATGGCGAGGCCCGGGTCGAGGTGCGTCACGTCTGGCGGGGGACGGTCGCTGAGGGTTTGCGCGTCATGCACGAGCGGGTGGCGCGCGAGCAGATCTCGAAGTCCATCGGCAATGCGCTCGAAGAACGTTATCCAGGCGCGACGCTGGTGGGAACGCCGGACATCAGCGACGATCGCGAGAACAACGTATTGACGATCACCGCCGACTACACGGTGCCGAAGTTCGCCACCGAGCGCGAGGGCAACTGGTTCGTGCGGTTCACCGCCGACAACATGAAGGGCGCCCTGGCCAGGCCCTCTCAGACGCGCAAGGTGCCGCTGAAGCTCCCCCTGTTCCCTTATGACGCGAGCTACGCGTTCGAAGTGAAGTTTCCCGATGAGGTCACCTCCGTCACCGATCCCCGCACGGACGCTGTCAAGAGCAAATACTTCACCTACGCCGTCACCTCGTCTTTCCGCGGCAATATTGCCAAGACCAACATCCGGCTGACGACGCTGTCGGATCAAGTGCCGGTGGCCAACCTGCAAAAATACGCCGACGACCTGCAAGCGATGGGCAAGATTTTGACCGGCGTCGTGATGGTGCCGAAAGGGATGATCAAGGCCAGCACTGCTGCGCGCAAGCAGGACCTCGCCCAGATGCTGCGCGAGCGGCTGCAGGAGACCGTGGACAAAACCAGTCAGGCCATCAAATCGGGCAAGCTCGCCGGCATTGACCTCGCCAACTGCCACTGCTTGCGCAGCAACGCCTACAGCGACCTTGGCAAGTTCGCGGAAGCGCGCACGGACGCCAACGAGGCTGTTAAGCTTGCACCGAACTCTTCCGTCGTTTTGATGTGCCGAGCCTCCACCCATTTCACCGCGGGTGAGTTCGAGAAGAGCATAGACGACTACTCGAAGGCCATTATGCTCGGTGCCACTGACGCGAAGGTCCTGCATCTGCGCGGTATGGCCAAGTTCTATGCGGGAAGGTTGCAGGACGCGGCCGACGACTTCCTCAGAGCAGCCGACACGGACGACCGCGAAGCGCAACTGATGAACGATCTGTGGTTGGCGTGGACCAATCAACGTCTGGGCAGGCCGCTGCCAGAGGCCGTGCGCGAGCGGGCTGCCGAGCAGCCGCGTGGCCCCTGGCCCCGTCCGGCCCTCGCGGCATTAGCCGGCAATCTTGCGCCCGAGGAGATGCTCAAGCTGATCGAGCGCAAGTCAGGCGACGAACGCACCATGGCGCTGGCGGAGGGCTACTTCTATCTCGCCCAATATTATTTGGGCCGCGGCGAGGCAGCCAAGGCGCGCAAGTTGCTCGAGGACACGCGCCGTCTCAACGTCATCATCTACGTCGAGCACACCGCGGCCGGGTTCGAATTGCAGCGGCTGGGCGCGTCGACCGAGACTGGCGCGTTATCGGCGCCGTCGGCTGCCAATTCCCCCTCGGCACCGTCTGCCGCAGCCGCCGCCGGCTCGCCATCGTTGGAGAAGAAGATGGCTCCGAAAGGGTCTCGCAAGGTGCCGGAGAGCTGGAACCCGGACTTGTGGAAGCGGCAGTGACCGAAAGGGCTTTACGCGATGCTGGGGCTCCGCGGGGTGAGTTGATAGTGCGAGGCGACGAATGCTTCGGATCGGCATGTGGGCCCTGGCCCTCGCCGCGGCCCTGGCGAGCTCGCCCGTAGGGGCCAGTGACATTCGCATTGAGACGAAGGATGGCACGCGCGCCGCCATCGTCGTCCCGGCCGGGCCGGTTCCTGCGCCGACCATCATTGTGCTGCACGGCGCCACCATTGGTGCCCAGTGGACCATGCGCGGCTCGGGCTTTGCGGAGGCTGCGGCGGCGCACAGCTTTGCCGCCGTCTTTCCGGACGGCATCGGCCGGGTTTGGAATGATGGCCGCGAGGCGGGCCGCATCTCCCGCATCGACGATGTGGGCTTCCTGCGCCGGCTCGTGGAAGAGCTCATTGCTCGCAGCATTGCCGATCCGACGCGTGTCTACCTTGCCGGCATGTCGAACGGCGGCATGATGACCTTCCGCATGCTCTGCGAAGCCTCCGAGCTTTTCGCCGGTGCGGGCACCATCATCGCCAACATGCCGGCCGGCATCGGTGACGGTTGCCACCCGAAAAAACCGCTAAACATCGTCATGTTCAACGGGACGGCCGATCCGCTCGTGCCCTACCAGGGCGGCGGCGTGGGTTTCGCAGGCAGGCACGGCAATGTGTGGCCGGCCGAGCGCACGGCAGCGTTCCTGGCGCAGGTCAACGGTTGTACAGGCCCCACCACGCGGCCGCTTGCGACCGTCTCGGCCGGTGAGGCGACGAAAGTGGTGCGGCTGGATTGGTCGCCATGCGGCTCCGGGTCCCCGGTCACCCTTTATCGCGTCGAGGGCGGGGGGCACCAGGTATTCGGCCACACGAACATGTTTCCGGCCATCCTCGGCCCCGGCACGCGACTGATCAACGCGCCTGAGGTGATGCTGGAGCTGTTCGCCGGTGCGGACCGTTCAGCCACCGGCGCGACCTCGCGACCCTAGCGCCGACGCGCGCACCAGTTGTGCATGGTCGGCCGCGATTTTCACAGGCAGATCCACGCCCCATAACGCTGCGCTGGCGGCGCCCATGCTGCAATGATGTGGGTCGACGTCCGAGCCCCTACGAACCGTGGGACCCACACCATGCAAAGGATCGCCATCGCGCTTTGTGCCTTTTTGTTGCTAGCTGCCGCACCAGCGCCCGGAAACCCGCAGGATCTGAAGCCTGATGGCGACGTCTCCGATGCGCAGGCCCGCCGTATCTCCTGAGGCGCAAGCCAGCCGCAGACGCGGGGCCGCGACTACCGCGGGGCCCTGCCCGTCGCTTCGGCATCTCATGGGCCACCCCCGAACCGGCACAGCATCAGCAAAAGGAGCACAGTGGCGGCTGCGCCCATATCGAGATCCAGCCTGTTCTGGGCCCGGGGCGCCTTCGGCCTCGGCCATGAGGCACTGCTGTGCAGATAGGGGTGTGTTGGGTGCGGCTTGCCGATGGTTCAGGGGCTCGATAAGAGCCAGTGCCAGCGTTGCCTCGCCGAGCGTCGGTCAGCAGAGGGTTTGCGGTGTGATCCCGCCCTGCCGGTCAAAGAAGCCACGCAGGATGTGTCACGTGCCGCTGGCGTTGCTTGCCGCGTGCTACGTTCGACGCTCAGTGCACGTGGAATTCATCGCCAACCAGGCGCAGCTCTGCCGGCGTGATCAGGCGCTTGTGCGCCACGCGCACGCGATAGAGCTTGCCGTCGAGATTGCGCGACCAGAAATCGAGAAAGGTTCGCAATCGCGGGAAGCGTGGATGCTCGTCGTAGTCCTGCCAGATGTAGCTCTGCAACAGCGAAGGGTGGTCGGGCAAGCGGTAGAGGATTTCCGCCGTCGTCAGGCTGAACCCGGCGAGCTGCGCGCGAAAACCTTGGTCGATTGTGCGAGCGGTCATGGGCCGTCACCTCACACCCCGCTGACGCGCACCTGTCGCAAATCTAGTCGCGATTCGCGCGCGATGGGTTGCATTCCTCCCACAGCCTCCGCTCCTCCCATAGTCTCCAGCTTGGCAGCCGCCGCTGCTCGACCATGCGCTCTGCTCTGTGCCATTGCAACGAAGCAATTCCGCGTTCGGTTCCGCAGGCGCCGCGGCATTGCCGATGGTCGTTAACGCAGCACCACTTGCGCGCTTCTTGCGCTCATTGTTCGGGTCGCCCGTCGCACTTGGCACTCTCTGCTTGACACTGCTAACAAGCCTCCCATATAGGTTTGCCCGCGGTGCCGGTGCGCCCGGGGTTCGAGGTTGTGGGACGCGCAGCACCGATCAAAAAACTGGACAACATCGGTTCTGCAACAGTGAGGTTGAGGCCATGAAGTTTCGCCCTCTCCACGACCGCGTGGTCGTGCGCCGCATCGAAGAGGACATGAAAACCACCGGCGGTATCATCATCCCCGACACGGCAAAGGAGAAGCCGATGCAGGCCGAGATCATTGCAGCCGGTCCCGGAGCGCGCGACGAGAGCGGCAAGCTCGTTCCCCTCGATGTCAAGAAGGGCGACCGCGTCCTGTTCGGCAAATGGTCAGGCACCGAGGTCAAGATCGACGGCGAGGAGCTGCTCATCATGAAGGAGAGCGACATCCTCGGCATCATTGAGGGAAAAGCATCGGTCCGCGCCGCGGCCTGATGGCGCGACTGAAGGGGGTGAGACCCCTTTCCTGCGTAATCTCGCTGTTCTCGCACCGTTAGGCGAAAGGGGCCTGCCCCTTTCCCCGACCGCAGAGACCATCGCAATCAAACTGCGACAAGGGGGCTTGACCCCTTCCGGCGGAGTTTTCGATATGTCAGCCAAAGACGTCAAATTCTCGCAAGACGCACGCGAGCGCATGCTGCGTGGCGTCGACATCCTGGCCAACGCCGTCAAAGTGACGCTGGGTCCAAAGGGCCGCAACGTCGTTTTGGAAAAGAGCTTCGGCGCGCCACGCATTACCAAGGACGGCGTGACGGTAGCCAAGGAGATCGAGCTCGACGACAAGTTCGAGAACATGGGCGCGCAGATGCTGCGCGAGGTCGCCTCCAAGACCTCCGACGTCGCCGGCGACGGCACCACCACGGCTACGGTGCTGGCACACGCGATTATCAAGGAAGGTGCCAAGTCGGTGGCGGCCGGCGCCAACCCGATGGACCTCAAACGCGGCGTGGACCTCGCCGTCCACGCTGTCGTCGAGGAGCTTAAATCGAAGGCCAAGAAGATCACCTCCAACGACGAGATCGCCCAGGTTGGCACCATCTCCGCCAATGGCGACAACGAGATCGGCGCCAAAATCGCGGAGGCCATGAAGAAGGTCGGCAACGAGGGCGTCATCACGGTCGAAGAGTCCAAGGGCCTGGAAACCGAGCTTGACGAGGTGGAGGGCATGCAGTTCGACCGCGGCTATATCTCGCCCTACTTCATCACCAACGCCGACAAGATGCTGGTTGAGCTTGAGACGCCCTACATTCTCATCCACGAAAAGAAACTTTCCAGCTTGCAGCCGATGGTGCCCATGCTGGAGGCCGTGGTGCAGGCCGGCAAGCCGCTGCTGATTGTGGCCGAGGACGTGGAGGGCGAGGCGCTGGCCACCCTCGTCGTCAATAAGCTGCGCGGCGGGCTCAAGGTGGCGGCGGTCAAGGCACCTGGCTTCGGCGATCGCCGCAAGGCCATGCTCGAGGACATCGCCATCCTCACTGGCGGCACCGTGATCAGCGAGGATCTTGGCATCAAGCTTGAGAGCGTCGCTCTCAACATGCTGGGTCGCGCAAAGCGCGTGTCGATTGACAAGGACAACACCACCATCGTTGATGGGTCAGGCAAGACGACCGACATCGAAGGTCGCGTAAAACAGATCAAGCAGCAGATCGAGGAAACGACTTCCGACTACGATCGCGAGAAGCTGCAGGAGCGGCTGGCCAAGCTCGCGGGCGGTGTGGCGATCATCAAGGTCGGTGGCGCCACTGAAACCGAGGTCAAAGAGCGCAAGGACCGAGTCGAAGACGCGCTGCACGCGACTCGCGCCGCGGTCGAAGAAGGCATCGTGCCGGGCGGCGGCGTCGCACTTTTGCGCGCGGTGCAGTCACTCGCGGATCTCAAGGCCGACAACGATGATCAGAGGGTTGGCGTCAACATTGTACGCAAGGCGCTGCAGGCCCCGGCGCGTCAGATTGTGCAGAATGCCGGCGACGACGGCTCGGTTGTGGTCGGCAAGATCCTGGAGAACGCCAAGTACCCTACGGCTACAACGCCCAATCGGGCGCCTATGGCGATCTCGTCGGCGAGGGTGTGATCGACCCTGCCAAGGTCGTGCGCTGCGCGCTGCAGGATGCCGCCTCCATCGCTGGCCTGCTCATCACAACCGAAGCCATGGTGGCTGAGCGCCCCAAAGACGCTGCTCCACCGATGCCCCCGGCTGGCGGCATGGGGGGGATGGACTTCTAGCTCGGCATTGCTGCTCACGTCCCTGGCCGGCGCGCGCAATTGCTCTCCAAGCGAGTTCGCGTGTCCGGCCCCATGCCGGGCACGTGCGAAGAAGCCGGACTTGTCGCGGAACTTGGAGACATACCGGGGACCGGTTCCGCTTGGATTGACTGGCGGCTTGGCCCGCAAGGCGAGCAGCAGCCGACCCGCCAGCAGCCTGGCCGGTATGCGGTCCCGGCGCGTGCCCATGCGGTTGGCGGGAAGCCGCTTCACCCAGAACCGGTCGAGCTCAGCGTCAGCGCCGGCCGGCTGCGAACACATCTGTACTCTGTACGCTGTAAGTATCATCCACTGCCAGGGATGGCGTCGCAAGACGCTGGCTCTTCACGCTTGCAGCGGCAAGCAGCATTTGGCCCACCCAACGATAGACATTGTGGTGGCGAACGACATCCCGCATGAAGAGCATGCGCTTGCGCTGCTCATCAGCGGGCATGAGAAGCGCTTGCTCAATTGCGGCACCAAATGCGTCCGTATCGTACACAGGGAGCGCCTCGGTCAGCTCACGCGATGCTCCGGTAAAGGTCGACAGTATTAGTACGCCTTGGTTGTCGTCGCGGGCGGCAACGAACTCCTTAGCGACCAGGTTCATCCCGTCATGGAGGCTCGAAACAATGCAGACGTCTGCCGCCCGCAAAAGTTCGAATACCTCGCATGGTTCGTGATGGCGGGGGACCAGTACAACAGGCCTGTAGGTGCGGTCACCGTGCCGCGCATTGATTTCTTCAGCCAGGCGCAGGGTGTCCTGTTGCAGCTTGGCGTAAGTGGCAAGTTTGGACCGAGTTGGTGCTGCAGCCTGCACGAGGACCAAGCGTCCCTTCCAAGACGGTCGCCGGGCAAGGAGACTATCAACGGCCGTCATGCGCTCAAGAACACCCTTTGTATAGTCGAGCCGCTCTACGCCGACTGCGATCTTCACGTGACTTGCTAGTCCGAAACGCTGCCTGATGGCTGCGCGGCACTCGGCGACGGAGGCCTGTGCAGCGAGGGCGGACGGGGGCCATTCGACGGAAATGGGGTACGCCCGAACCATGGTCTGTCGGCCACCCATAACGACTGAGGCGCGCTCACGATCGATGCGGCTCTCCACGAAGCGATCCACCGTGTCAAAAAAATTATTGCAGTGGAGCTGGGTCTGGAATCCAAATCCAAGGATCGAGCTTCCCAGTAGTCCATGGATAATTTCTCTGCTCCAGGGGCAGACTGTCGCCGCTCATTAAAACGGACCCAGCAGTACTCAAAATTAT
>Ga0306920_100001240_pt1 | contig 31535 bp, 30 predicted proteins | sample flu12Cox44000170_FD_204666 | JGI IMG/M metagenome (GOLD analysis project Ga0306920, IMG submission 204666) | Lab enrichment of tropical soil microbial communities from Luquillo Experimental Forest, Puerto Rico - flux4day.12C.oxic.44.000.170 (v2)... | ecosystem: Environmental > Terrestrial >...
TCGCCTGCTACCAGACCTTCATCCGCGGGCTGCTCGACCTCACCGACAACATCGTCGGCGCGCGCATCGTGCCGCCGCCGCAGGTGGTGCGTCACGACGGCGATGACCCCTACCTGGTGGTCGCTGCCGACAAGGGCACGGCCAGCTTCTCCGACATCGCCAACGCGATCGCGGCGGATTATGGATTCTGGCTCGGAGACGCGTTCGCTTCCGGGGGTTCCGCCGGCTACGACCACAAGAAGATGGGCATCACCGCGCGGGGAGCCTGGGAGTGCGTCAAGCGCCACTTCCGCGAGATGGGGATCGACATACAGAAGACGGACTTCACCGTCATCGGCATCGGCGACATGTCCGGGGATGTTTTCGGCAACGGCATGCTGCTCTCGCGCCATACGCGCCTGCAGGCCGCCTTCGACCACCGTCACATCTTTCTCGATCCCGAGCCCAACCCGGCGCTGAGCTTCGCCGAGCGCGCGCGACTGTTCGATCTGCCGCGCTCGAGCTGGGACGACTATGACCGCAAGAAGCTCTCGCGCGGCGGTGGTGTGTTCCAGCGCTCGGCGAAGTCGATCGCGCTGTCGGCCGAGGCGCGCACGCTGCTCGGCCTGGAGAGCGCCAGCGCCACGCCGAACGAAGTCATTCGCGCCATCCTGACGTTGCCGGTCGATCTGCTGTGGAACGGCGGCATCGGTACCTACGTGAAGGCGAGCGATGAGCGCAACGCGGAGGTCGGTGATCGCGCCAACGACGCGCTGCGCATCAACGGGCAGCAGCTGCTCGCGAAAGTGGTTGGCGAGGGGGGCAATCTCGGCCTGACGCAGCGCGGCCGCATCGAATACGCGCTCGCCCGCGGGCGCCTCAACACCGACTTCATCGACAACTCCGCCGGCGTCAACACCTCGGACGTCGAGGTCAACATCAAGATCGTGCTGAACCCGCTGGTGGCCGAAGACAAGCTTTCGCGCGGCGATCGCAACCGCCTGCTCGCGCGGCAGACCTCCGAGGTGGCCGCGCTCGTGCTGCGCAACAACTACCTGCAGAGCCAGGCGCTCAGCACACTCGAGCTCCAGGGCGCCTCGCGGCTGATGGAGTTCCAGCATCTCATCCGCTCGCTCGAGCGTGAGGGTGTCCTCAACCGGGCGCTCGAGTTCCTGCCGAGCGATGACGAGCTCACCGAGCGGCGCAAGAACGGCGTGGGGTTGACACGACCGGAGCTGGCGATCCTGCTCGCCTACAGCAAGATCTGGCTCAACAGCCACCTGCTCAGCTCGGACGTCCCGGAGGACCCCTACCTGTCGAGGGAGCTGGAACGTTACTTCCCGGCGCCGATGCAGGAGCGCTTTCGCCGTGCCATCGCGCATCACCGCCTGCGCCGCGAGATCATCGCGACCTCGACCACCAACAGCCTGGTCAACCGCATGGGACCGACGTTCGTGCCGCGCGTGCAGGGGGACACCGGCGCCGAGCCCGCGAAGATCGCGCGTGCCTATACCGCCGCGCGCGAGACCTTCGCGATGCGCGCGGTGTGGGAGCAGATCGAAGCGCTCGACAACAAGGTGCCCGCGAAACTTCAGTACGAGGCCGCCTTCCAGACGAGCCGCCTGCTCCGGCACGCTACCTACTGGCTCCTCACCTCGCGCGGCGGCGCGCTGCAGGTCGATGCCGCGGTGAGCACCTTCCGCGAGGGGGTCCGCCAGCTCGAGGCGGAGACGCCCGCCGTGCTCACCGGGACCGAGCTGGTGCATTTCGAGGAGGCCTACAAGCAGTACACCGAGGCGGGGCTGCCGCCGGCGCTCGCGACGCGCATCGCCGCTCTCGAGCCGCTCAACGCGGCACTCGACATCGTCGAGGTGGCCGCCGCGCACAAAGTGAGCGTCGTCGAGACCGCGCGCGTGTATTTCGAGGTGGGCACTCGCATCGGCAGCGACTGGCTCCAGTCCCGCATCGAGCGGCTCACCGTCGAGGGCCCGTGGCAGGCGGTCGCCCGCACTGGGCTGCGCGACGCCGCGCTGCGGGTGCACCGGCGCCTGGCTGAGCGGGTGCTCTCGCGCAGGGATCGCGGCAGCGCTCCGGCCCGCGTCACGGCCTGGATCGAGTCTGGCGGCAAGGATCTCGCCCACTGGCATCGCACGATCGCGGACATGCGCGCCGCAGACGCCGGCGACTTCGCTACGCTCACGGTAGGCGTAGAGGCGCTGCGCAAGCTGGCGGCCTGATCATGCCCGGCAAGCTGATCCTGGTCCGCCACGGCCAGAGCATCTGGAATCTCGAGAACCTCTTCACCGGCTGGACGGATGTCGATCTCTCGGCGCAGGGCCGCGCCGAGGCGATTCAGGCCGGACAGGAGCTGCTCAAAGAACGCCTCGCCGCCGACGTCGCCTTCACCTCGGTGCTGAAGCGCGCGGTCCGCACGCTGTGGATCATGCTCGATGAGATGGACCGCATGTGGATTCCGGTCGAGCGCTCGTGGCGACTGAACGAGCGGCACTATGGCGCACTGCAGGGGCTCGACAAGGCGCAGACGGTGGCGCAGCACGGTGAGGCTCAGGTGAAGATCTGGCGGCGCAGCTACGACATCGCACCGCCGCCCCTCGGCGCGGACGACCGGCGCCATCCGCGCTTCGATCCGCGCTACGCAGCCATCGATCCGAAGGAGCTGCCTGGCGGCGAGTCGCTGAAGGACACGCTCGAGCGCGTGTTGCCCTTCTGGCACGCGCGCATCGCGCCGGAGCTGCGCGCGGGCAGCAACGTCCTGGTGGTGGCGCATGGCAACAGCCTGCGCGCCATGGTGAAGATGCTCGACAACGTCGCCGAGAGCGACATCACCGAGCTCAATATCCCGACCGGCGTCCCGCTGCTGTACGAGCTCGATAGCGAGCTGCGGCCCGGCGCCAGCCGCTACCTGGGCGACGCGGCGGCAATCGCTGCGGCTGCCGAAGCCGTCAAGCGCCAGACCGACAAGCGTTGAGCTTTCCGGCCGTCAGGCCGCCCAGCCGTCGTAGCGGCCGCGAAACTCCGTCGCCAGCGCCGTCAGCCGCCGGGTCAGGTCCTGCATGTCCGGCACCACGAGCCGCATGGTTTTGGTCGCATGCAGACTGTAGGCGAGCTCCGGATCGTTCTCGAGTGGCTTCACATCCACGCTGAACTCGGGCTCGAGCCGCGCCCGCGCTCCCTGGCAGGCGGCCTCATCCGGCAATGCCAGAAAGAAATCCACTTGATAGTCGTTGAACGGAGCGTAGCCCTGCTGGCGCAGACGCCCGATGGTCTGCTCGTCCCAGGACTCGGCCCGCGATTTCTGTGCCGCACGCAGCTTGAAGTAAATGCGCGCCACGATGAGTATGAGTGCCGCGGCGAGTAGCAGCAGCATGACCCAGTTGTTCATGAGCGCCGCTGACCGCTAGCGCGAGTCTCGGCCGGGGAACCGCGGCTTGCGCTTGTCGAGGAACGCGCTGACGCCTTCGCGCCCTTCAGAGCTGACGGCGTGTCGCGCAATGGTCTCGCTCTCGAGAACCATCTGCGACTCGAGCGCCCCGAGCGAGTGCGCGACGAGGCGCTTGGCAGCGCCGAAGGCGGCGCTGGCACCCTGCGCGAGCTTTTCCGCGGTCTCCATGGCACGCGGCAGCAGCTGATCGTCGGGCGCCACCTCGTTCACCAGTCCCCACTCGAGCGCATCATCAGCGGTGAGCGCGCGGTTCAGCAGCAACAGCTCCATGGTGCGTTTGAGGCCGAGGGTGCGCGGCAGCAGGAACGTGGTACCGGCATCGGGCGTCAGGCCCGCCTGAGTGTAGGCGAGGTTGAACTTGGAGCTGCGCCCACACAGCGCCAGGTCCGCCATCGCCACGAGGCCGACGCCGGCGCCGGCGGCAGTGCCATTCACTGCAGCGATCACCGGTGGGTCCATGCGCACGAACTGCGAGATCGCTGCATGCAGGTAGGTGGTGAGCTCGCGGATGTAGTCATCGCCGCCGGGGGCGCTCGTGCCGAAGGCGCGCAGGTCACCCCCGAAGCAGAAGTGCCGGCCGGCGCCGCTCAGCACTACCGCGCGCACCGCGGCATTGCGGGCGCAGGTCATGGCGGCGGCCAGCAGGTCCATCGCCACCTGCAGGTTGATGGCGTTGCCGCTCTCGGGGCGGTTGAGGATGACCAGCGCCACTGCGCCGTGAGTCTCGACCTGAACTGCGGGAGCGGACATGGCTTACTCGTCGGGAGCAATGCGCACCCGCAGGCCGGCGAGGTCCGGGGTGAACTCCAGCTGGCAGGAGAGGCGCGAGTTGTCCTGGTAGTGGGTGAGCTCGGAGAGCAGCTCGCGCTCATCCGACATCATGGCCGGTAACCGTGCGAGCCACTCCGGATCGATATACACGTGACAGGTGGCACAGGAGCACATGCCGCCGCAGATCGCCGCCACGCCGTAATCGAGCTCGCGCAGGTTCTCCATGACCTTGAGGCCCGTCTTGGCCTCGACTTCATGCTCGACTCCATCGCGATCCACGACACGCAAGAGCGTCATCTGTCCCCTACCCCAGAAGAAATTTAGAATGGTTTGCAGCGAGAGTGCCCGGGATCTGGTAGTTTGCCGGTTCGGCCTGCGGGCCGCCAGAGGAGCGCGGTGCGCCAGCGTCAGGCCGGCGGCAGGGGTCCCAGCACCTTCATCACAAACACGGCTTTGTCTTTCGCGACCTCCAGTGTCTCGAACGTGGTGCGCAGCTCCTCGCGCAGCAGCTGCATGACCGCATCAAACGGTCCAAATATCTGCGTGCTCATGCTGTTCGTCACGACGCGCAGCCCGCCGGCGCGGTTGACGCGCTCGAGGAACTCGTGAATCACGGGAACGAACTCTGCCTTGAGCGGATAGAGACTGATCTCGACACCAATATCCATGCGGGCCGCCTCCGATCGACAGCGGCGTTAGTATTGCACGCGCGCCGCGCAAGGGCTCCGGCTATGATCTTGACCCGGGGGCTAGAATCGTCCGGACGGGGCGGAAACGGCGGATGAGCAGATGACGCGGAAGGTCCAGGTCCATCAGGTCGATGCGTTCACCCGTGAGCCCTTCACGGGCAATCCGACCGGGGTCGTGCTCAATGCCGACGCGCTCTCGGAAGCGCAGATGCTCGCCATCGCGCGCGAACTCAACAACGCCGAGACCGCCTTCATCCTCGCGCCCGATGCCGACGACCACACGGTGCGCGCGCGCTTCTTCACACCGCGCAGCGAGGCCGGCTTCGTCGGGCACGCCACGATCGCGTCGCAGTACGTGCTGTCACGCCGCCACGACGCGCCCCGCTGGCAGCGGCAGAAATCCAAGGCGGGTATCGTGGACATCGAGGTGCGCGGCAGCGGTGAGGATCGCCGCATCGCGATTCGCCGCAGCCCGCCGCCGATCGGGCGCGAGCTCAACGATCGCGAGCGCCTCGCGGTGCTCGATGCGCTGGCGCTCGCCTCCGAGAGCCTCGACACGCGCATCCCGCCACGCATCGTTGGCGCCGCCGGCACGCGGCTGCTGATCGGTGTGCGGGGGCCGGAACCGCTGAAGCACCTCAAGCCCGACCTGGCGCGCCTCACGACGCTCTCGGCACAGATCGGCGCGGCCGGCTACTTCGTCTTCACGGTCATACCCAACGCCGAGGACCATCTCACCGAAGCACGCATGTTCTGTCCGGCGCTCGGCATCGCCGAGGACCCGGTGAGCGGCAACGCCCATGGGCTTCTCGGCGCATACCTCGCGCGGCTCGGGCTCCTGGCCCGCAACGGCGAGCGGGCGCGCTTCTGCGGCGTGCAGGGATACTCGCTGCACCGCCCCGGCCGTGTCGAGATCGAGCTCGAATTCGCCGGTGGCGAGCTCGCCGGGGTATGGATCAGCGGCCAGGCGGTATCGATATTCCAGACCGAGATCGAGTTCTGACCGGGTGTCACCCCGATGGCGATCGCCTCGGCACTAGGTGAGCGCTGCGGCGCGGCGCACCAGCCAGGTCGCGGGCAGCGTAACGCAGGCGCCGATGAGGAATGGCGCACCGGGACCGAGTGACGCGTACAGGAGGCCCGAGCTGAAGGGGCCGAGCACGCGCGCGAGACTGGCACTCGCCACGTAGGCGCCCATCACCGCGCCACGATCCCGACCGTGCGATTGTTTGGAAGCGAGCGCCGAAGCGCTCGGGTTGTAAGCCCCCAACCCAACTCCACACAGGAGCAGTCCGCCCACGGTCACCGCCAGGGCGCTCGCATCTGCGAGCAGCACCAGACCGGCAACGTACGACAGCACCCCGAAGCTCGCGAGCCGACCCTCGCCGAGCCTCGGTGCCAGCAGCCGCACCAGGCCGCCCTGCATCAGGAGCGCCGGCAGCGCGACAGCGAACAGCAGGAAGCCGACCGCGCGCGGCCCGAAGCCGTAGCGATGCAGTGCCCAGATGGCAAAGATCGACTCGAGAATCGACTGCGAGTAGGTGACGATGAGTGTCGCGGCGGCGAGCAGGGCCAGCGCCCGGCGCGTGCGCAGCAGCCGCCAGGCGCCGCGCCGCGAATCATCCGGATGTTGGTGGCGGTGCGTGGCGTCGTGGCTTTCCGGCAGCACGAATCGGACGAGCACAATGGCGAGCAGGCTGGTCCCGACCGACACCGCCGCCGGGACTGTGAAATTGGCGCTGCGCGGATCGCTGCCGGCCAGCAGTCCCCCGAGCGGCTGCCCGAGCGTGAAGCCGATGCCGATGGCGGCACCGACCACGCCGAGTGCCGCGGCGCGTTTGTCCGGCGGGCTGACGTCTGCCGCGTAGGCGAAGGCGGCGGCGATGTTACCGGCCATGGCGCCCGCCAGCATGCGCGAGGCGAGCAACCACCAGATGTTCTGCGCGTAGCCGAGCAGTACGTACGACGCACAGGCGCCGGCGAGGCTGCTCATCAGCACCGGGCGCCGGCCGTAGCGGTCGCTGAGACGTCCCCACCAGGGCGCGGCGAGCAACTGGCACAGCGAGTAACTGCCGAGCACCGGCGTGATGAACTGCGGCGCGGTGCCGAAGCGGTCGGCCATGTACGGCACCAACGGAATCAGGATGCCGAATCCGAGTGTGTCGATGACGCAGAATGAGAACAACGCTGCGAGTTGCCGCGGCAAACTGGGAAAATCCTCTGCAGCTAGTGCCCGGGCACGAGCGCCGAGACATCCCCGCCCGGGAGTGCCGCCGGGGGCAGCGCGTCGCGCGCGGCGCGGATGACGAGGTTCGGCAGCCGCGCGTCATCCCAGGCGGCGTCGCGTCCCGCCGCAGGACCGGTGCACAGGATCGCGATCTGGAGCGAGGGCACCAGCCAGAGCCGATTGCCGCCCGCGCCCTCCACCGCGAACACATCGCGCGCCGCGAGCGCCTCCTGACCGGGAACCGCTGTCCAGCGCACGCGCACGAAAGCGCCATAGTGCGGATCGGACTGCGCGGGCGTGCGCATCAGCGTGATCCATCCGGGACGCATGATCTCGTCACCGCGATAGTTGCCATCGCGCAGCAGCAGCTGACCGATGCGGATCCAGTCGCCCTGGTGCGCGAGCATGCAGCAGTCTGCGTAGGCCGTCCCGTTGGGGTGGTCGAGCTGCAGCCATGCGTCCGCGGCCCCGATCCGCCGCCACAGTGCCTGCGACAGGTAGCTCGCGTAGCGCTGCCGCGTCGCCCGCTCGAGGACGAGGGCGAGGAGCTGCGGATCGCTCGCCTGGTCGAGGCGCCTCACCCCCGGCGTGGCGGCGAGCGGTGTACGCAGCAACGTGGCGCCGATCTCGCGCGGCCTGGCGCTGTCGGCAGCGTACGCAAGCCCGCTCGACATCTGCATGAGGTTGCGGACGGTGATGTCGCCGCGGGCATCGTGGCTCCATTCGCTGATGAAAGCTCCCACCGGTTCATCGGGCCACGCGATGAGCCGATGGGAAAAGGCGCTGCCGGCCGCGAGCGCCGCCAGCAGCGGTGTGAAGGATTGCGCATCGCGCGGGGTGTCGAAATTCGTGCCCTGCCAGTAGTGCTCGAACACGATGTGATCGTGGCGACTGACGATGAGCGCGAGCGAGCGATGCTCGCCGGCGTAGCGCGCCGCGGCCTCGAGTGCCTTGGGATCGAGCTGCTCGGTCTCCGGCGCGACGCGCGGCGCGGGCGGCTCGTTCCCGCCGGCAACCCGCTCGCGCGCCGGCGGCGCGAGGTATCTCGTCAAAAGCAGTGCGCCCAGGGCAAGCGCGAGGAGCGCGACCCCCGCCGCGGCGAGCCACGGCACCTTTTTACGCGGTCCCGTTTGCATGGGCCGCATTGGATCACAGTTGCCGACCCGGAATCGGGTATTCTCGCCGCAGAATCGCCGGGCGACCGGCTCCCGGGGAATATCAATGCGACTGCGCCTGCTGGCGCCACGTTACTGGCTCACGTGGGCGGGCCTGGGGTTGCTGCGCCTCATCGCGTTTTTGCCTTACAGCGCCATCGTGTGGCTCGGGCGCGGCTTGGGCACGGTGCTGCGCCATCTGCCAATCAGTTTCGCGCACACCGCGCGACGCAACATCGAGCTGTGCCTGCCGGAGCTCTCGCCCGAGGAACGCGCGCACCTGCTGAAAGAGCACTTCGCGAGTCTCGGGATCGCGGTGCTCGAGATCCCCCACGCCTGGTGGACCCCGCCCGAGCGGCTCGCGAAGCTCGTGCGTCTCGAGGGCGCGGAGCACCTCGATGCGGCACTCGCCGGCGGGCGCGGCGCGATAGTGCTCACGGCACACTTCACCTCGCTCGAGATGGCCGGTCGTGCGCTCGCGCACGTGGCCAAGATCGGCTTCCTGTACCGCCCGCCGAAGAACGAGGTGATCGCCTACGCCTTCGAGCGATTTCGCGTCGGTTGGGGCGGTCGTGGCATTCCGCGCGATGACATCCGCGCGTTCATCGCTGCGCTGAAGAACAACGAGTGCGTGTGGTACGCCCCGGATCAGGCCTATCGCAAGAAGGGCGCAGAGATGGTGCCGCTGTTCGGCATACCTGCTGCGAGCAACACGCTCACCTCACGCCTTGCGCGCATGACCGGCGCGCCGGTGCTGCCGTACTTCTTCCACCGCCTGCCCGGCACGCAGGGCTACGTCGGCGTGATCCATCCGCCGCTCGAGAACTTCCCGGGCGACTGTGCCGCGAGCGATACCGCGCGCTTCTACCGCATGATCGAGGCACAGGTGCGTCTTGCCCCCGAGCAGTACCTGTGGATTCATCGCCGCTTCAAGGGACTCTCCGCCGACTATCCGGATTACTACGGACGGCAGGCGCCGCGCCAAAGCACCCCGTGACCGCCTGTGACCTGTTGGTCGTTGGCGGGGGAGTCAACGGCACCGGCATTGCCCGCGATGCCGCCGGCCGCGGGCTGTCGGTGGTGTTGTGCGAGCAGGATGACCTCGCATCACACACCTCATCCCGCAGCACCGGTTTGATACACGGTGGGCTGCGTTACCTCGAGGAGTTTCATTTCGCGCTGGTGCGCAAGGCGCTGCGGGAGCGCGAAGTGCTGCTCGCCGCCGCGCCGCACATCATGCGGCCGCTGCGCTTCGTCATGCCACACGCAGCGCATCTGCGCCCGGCGTGGATGATCCGTGCGGGACTGTTCCTCTACGATCATCTCGCGCGACGTTCGCGGCTCGCGGCCTCGGCATCGATCGATCTCACCACCCACATCGCCGGCGCGCCGCTCCAGGCGCCCTACCGGCGCGGCTTCGTGTATTCCGACGGTCAGGTCGATGACGCACGGCTCGTCGTGTTGAATGCGCTCGATGCGCAGGCGCGCGGCGCCCTCATCCTCACGCGTACGCGCTGCGCGGCGCTCGCACCCCGCGACGGGCTCTGGTGCGCAACGCTGCGGGGTGCGGGGGGCGAGCGACAGCTGACGGCGCGCGCCGTCGCGAACGCCACCGGGCCGTGGGTGAGCGGGGTACTTGCGGCGGCGCTACCGGGTCGCGCGCAGCATCAGCTGCGCCTCGTCAAGGGCAGCCATGTGGTCGTGCCGCGCCTGTTCCCGCACCATTTCGCGTACGTCTTCCAGAACGAAGACCGCCGCATCGGCTTCGCCATTCCTTACCATCAGGACTTCACGCTGATCGGTACGACGGACGTCGATTATCGTGGCGATCCTGCCGCAGTGCGCATCGAGCCGGCCGAGGTCACCTACCTGTGCGCGCTCGCCAGCCGCTACTTCCGCCGCCAGCTCGTCCCGAGCGATGTCATCTGGAGCTATTCCGGCGTGCGCCCCCTGCTCGAGGACGAATCGAGCGACCCGACACGCGTCACACGCGACTATGCGCTCGAGCTCGAGCGGCAACCCGCGCCACTGCTGTCGGTATTCGGCGGCAAGATCACCACCTACCGCCGCCTGGCCGAGGATGCGGTGAATCTCCTCGCTGGACCGCTTCGCTCGCGCGCCGCACCCTGGACCGCCGGTGCGCTGCTGCCGGGCGGCGAACTACCCCAGGGAAGCCTGGCTGTATTTCTGCGCACGCTCGCGCGGCGCTACCCGTGGCTTCCGGCGCAGCTGCGGTGGCGCTACGCGCATGCCTACGGCACGCGGATCGAGCGCGTGCTCGGCGCGGCCGCGACCGCCGCGCAGCTCGGGCAAGAGCTGCTGCCGCATCTCTACGAGTGCGAAGTCGAGTACCTCTGTCGCGAGGAGTTCGCGCGCACCGCCGAGGACATCCTCTGGCGCCGCTCGAAGCTCGGACTCCATCTCCTGCATGCGGATCTCGGTCCGCTCGAACGCCGGCTGGCAGCCGCCAGGGCTCAGCGGGCAGCGAGCAACGCGCAATAACCCGTGGCGGCCGCGTGTGATGCGCATCGCGTTTTTCAGATCAGGGTCGCCTCGCCCCGGCCGGCAGACGCGTTGCCATGCTAGCGTGGCGCCAAGAGCTTGCCGTCCCAGCGCCCATGCTTGTACCCGACTCTGTGCTCGCCGCGATCATCGCGGGAACCGCGACGTTGTCCGCGTCGTTCGTGCAGCTGCGCTCGGCGCTGATGCGCGAGGCGGCGGCAACCCGGTCATCGAGCGCCGCGCGTCGCCGCAACCGTCTTCAGCTCATTATCCTGTGCGCCATCATCGGCGCGGCGGGCGTGTGCGGTTTCGCGCTGTCGCAATGGCTCACCGCCGGTGAGCGTGCCGCGCAGGGCGTGATGCAGCGCGAGCTTCAGGCCCGCGTGGCCGAGATCAGCCGCACCGCGAGTCAGCTCGAGCTCACCCGGGGGGGCGAACGGGCCGACATCGAGAGCGGCGTGCTGCGCCGGATGGGGAGCGACGGCATCGTGGTCACGGCGACCGTCGCGCCCTGCCGCCAGGCGCTCGCCCCTGGAGCGCCCGTCAGCGCGTCGGCTACAGGCTCGTCAGCTGCAGCGTCACCGCCGTCGCCCGGTACCGACCCGGCCGCAACCCCGGCGCGCGCGTGCACGGAGGCCGAGGCGAGCCCGGTAACGCTGTGCGCGACCATTCCGGGCAATGCGAGCGTGAGCGAGGTTGCGCTCTTCAGCCGCGCTGCAGATTCCGAGGCACCGTGGAGCACGAGCCGCTACCTCCCGGGACAGGAGTTCGCGCAAGCGCGTTTCGCCGCAACGTACTCCGAAAGCACGCCCGAGGCGGGGACGCGCCAGGTCTGTCAGGCCTTCGCGAGCTGGTCGAGCGATCACGCCCGCATCGTGCGTATGGTCGTCCGCTACACGCTGCCAGCCTGACCTTAACCCACCCCAGGAAATCGCGCTCGCCGCGCCGAGTGAGCACGCGCTGACTGACAAGACGCGCGATTTCCCGGGGACCCCGGTGGCGCATAATCTCACTCCAGGGAGAATCGGGCCCGCGAGGGGAGCTGTTGGTTACACCGCCGTGTTCCTTGGCGCCTGCGCGCTCGGTCAGTCTGCTGGTCGTGCTGGCGCTCGCGCCGCTCTGGCTCGTCGGGATCCTTGGCCGAGGTCTGTGGACGCCCGACGAGCCGCGCGAAGCAGACATCGCCTGGCGGATGAGCCTGCAGAGCGATCGCGCGCTGCCGCAACTCGCCGGCGTACCCTTTCTCGAGAAGCCGCCCCTGTCGTACTGGATGTCGGCGGCCACGCTCGCCCTGTTCGGGAACTCAGCGCCCGCGGCGCGCGCTCCCAACCTGCTGTACGCCCTGATCGCCGCGCTGAGCGTCGCCGCCCTAGCGCTGGCGATGCGGGCGAATGTGACCTCAGCCGTCACTGCCGCCGTGGTTGCGATGAGTGCGCTGACGGCGTTCCGCGTCAGTGTCTGGCTCGCGCCCGATGCGTGCCTGCTGGCCGGCAACGCACTCGCGCTGCTCGGCGCCTGGCGCGGCTATCGAGCGGCCCCGGGAGCCGCCAAGGCCGCAGGCTACGCGCTGATGCACCTTGGCGCCGCGGTGGGCTTCATGGCGAAGAGCGCACCCGGCTGGCTCGTGCCGGCGCTGGCGCTGCTGGCGCTGATCGTCTGGGAGAGGCGCTGGCAGGAGCTGCGTCGTTGGGAGCTATATGCTGGATTCCTCATCCAGGCACTCATCATCGGACCGTGGCTGCTCGCGGTTGCGCGCGAGCCGCACGCGGCGGAGACGCTGAGCGCGCTGTTCTGGCACAACCTCGTCGGACGCTTTACCAGAGTCGCCGCTCCCGCCGCCCTCGACTACACCAGCGGTCATCAGAATTCACCCGGCAAGTACCTGGTGGAGTTGCCGCTGTACCTGTTGCCCTGGACGCTCCTCGTGGCAGCGGCCCTCGTGCGGGCGTGGCACGGGGTACGCCGTGTGAAGCCAGAGGGCACGGCGTGGCGCTTCGGGCTGTGCGCGAGTGTCCCGTTCCTGGCACTACTGTCGCTCGCGGCCACGGCCCGGGACATCTACGCCGCGCCGGCACTACTCGGATTCGGTGTGCTCGTTGGCCTCTGGGCCCACGAAGCCCAGAGCTCTGCAAGCCAAATCGATCGGCTCGCCGTGCGCTGCAGCCGCTGGCTTTTGGCGCTCATCGCCTGGGCACTCGCCGGCGCTCTCGGTGTGTTCGTTGCCGCGGGCACCGTTCCATGGCCCGCCGGCGTCACCGTGGCGCTCGCGGTGGTCGTCTCGGTGCACGGCGCGCTCTTGCTCGCCGCACGGGCCGAGCGCACGGACGATGTCGGGCAGAGCCTCGGCTGGATCTACAGCGGCTACGCCACGGCGCTGTGTCTCGCGGCGATCGTCGTGCTCCCGATCATCGACCGCTGGCAGGATCTGCCCGCTCTTGCCCAGCGCATTCATGTCGACACCGGTCACGAGCGCCTGGCGCTGCTCAACCCCGATGAGACGACGATCGCCATGCTCGACTTCCGACTCGAGACACCGTTCACGATCCTGACCACGTCGGCAGATACTGGAGCACCCAGTGCGACCGCGGCGGTCGACCCAACCAAATCCGCTGCCGAGGTCACTGCGCAGCATCTCGTGACCGAATGGTTCAGGAACGAGGGACCTGCGGCGCGTGTCCTGGTGCTGCTTCCCGGCCACGCATCGGGGGCAGTCACACAATGGCTCGGGCGCTTCGTCTCGCGCGCTCCGGCCAACGATGACGGTGCCGCCGGGGCGCTCCTCGCGACCGGCACAGCGGTCCTGGTGCGGCACTACGAACTCCCGCAGGGGCGGCGCTACGCGCTGCTCGGGCCTCCTCCCTGAAGCGGCAACCACTCCGACCCGCCGTACACACGGAACCCACGAATGTCACAACCCGAAGCCTCGCTCGCACGCCAGCTGCGCAACCGCCACATCCAGTTGATCGCCATCGGCGGCACGATCGGTGTTGGCTTGTTCCTCGGCTCAGCGAAGGCGATTCACGATGCCGGCCCCGGACTGCTGCTCGCCTACGCGCTCGGCGGCGTGGCCATCTTCTTCATCATGCGCGCGCTCGGGGAGTTGCTGACCTACCGGCCGGTGGCGGGCTCATTCGCGACGTACGCGGATGAGTTCTGCGGACCGCTGCCCGGGTTCATAACCGGCTGGTCCTACTGGTTCGCGTGGGTCGCGACCGTGATGGCGGAAATCACCGCCATCGGCATCTACGTGGAGTACTGGCTGCCCCAGGTACCACAATGGCTGCCGCCGCTCATCGCGCTGCTGGTGCTCTACGGCGCCAACCTGCTCGCAGTGCGCGTGTTCGGCGAGCTCGAGTTCTGGTTCGCGCTCATCAAGGTCGTCACGATCGTCGCGCTGATCCTCGCCGGCTTGTTCGTGATCGTCTTCCATGCCGGAGCACTGGGCGCGACGGCGCGCTTCTCCAATCTCTGGACGCACGGCGGCTTCCTGCCCTTCGGGGTGCTCGCCGTGCTGCTCACGCTGCAGATCGTGATGTTTGCCTACGAGGGAGTGGAGCTCATCGGCGTCACGGCAGGCGAGGCCGACAACCCCACGGTGGTGCTGCCACGGGCGACCAACGGCATCATCGCGCGCATTCTTATCTTCTACCTCGGGGCGCTCTTCATCATCATGTCGCTCGTGCCCTGGACCGAGCTCGACCCGAAGATGAGTCCCTTCGTATCCGTGTTCGGCCAGCTCGGCCTGCCCGGGGCGGGCACGATCGTCAATCTCGTGGTCATCACGGCGGCCGCCTCATCCTGCAACAGCGGCCTCTTCAGCACCGGCCGCATGCTGTGGACTCTCGGTCAGCGCGGCCAGGCGCCGCGTGCCTTCGCCGCGTTGAATTCGCGGCAGGTGCCCGCGATGGGTATCCACGCCTCCGCCGCCGCGATGCTGATCGGCGTGCTGCTCAACTACCTGGTTCCCGAGCGGGTGTTCACGATCGTCACCAGTGTGGCGCTCGTCGGAACACTCTGGACCTGGGGAGTGATCCTCGTGGCGCACGCCAACTACCGCCGCGCGGTGGCCGCCGGCCGCGTCCGCGCCGCGCCCTTCCGCATGCCCGGAGCGCCATTCGCCAACTGGATCGTGCTGGCATTCCTGGTGCTGGTCGCCGCGCTGCTGTGGGCGCGCCCCGATACGCGAGTGGCGCTGTACGTCGCTCCGTTGTGGTTCGGGCTGCTGGCCGTGAGTTATCTGCTGCTGCGTGCGCGCAGCGCGCGCGCTCAACCCGCCTGAGTAATACCACCGCTCGAGCTGGGGAGCGGCTACGTGGGCGACTCGCCCCCACCGATGAGACCGCCGCCATCGACGACCACCGTCTGCCCGGTCATGAAGTCACCGGCGCGTGAGGCGAGCATCACCGCGATGCCCGCGACATCATCCGGCTCACCGAGACGACGCAGCGGATAACGGCGCGCCAGTGCCGCCGCCCGCTGCGGATCTGCCCACAGAGCCTTGGCGAAGTGCGTGCGGATGACGCCCGGTGCAATGCAGTTGACCCGGATGTTGTGCGGCCCCCACTCCACCGCGAGATTGCGCGCCAGCTGCATGTCGGCTGCCTTGGAGATGGCGTAGGCGCCGAGCAGGTTGGTGCCATAGAAGCCCGAGACGGAGGAGATGATGATCACCGCGCCGTCCTTGCGCTCGGCCATCCCGGGCAAGGTGAGGTTGCACAGCCAGATGTTGCTGTACAGGTTGGTTTGGATCACCTTCTCGAGCGCTGCGTCAGTGATCGAGATCGAGGGACCGAAATGGGGATTGGCGGCGGCGTTGCACACCAGCACGTCGATGCGGCCCCACCGGGCGATGGTCGCATCGACCAGCCCCTTGAGCTCCTCCTTGTGCCCGACGTGAGCCGGGTGTGCCATGGCTGTGCCGCCGGCGGCGTTGATCTCTGCCACCACGGCCTCGCAGCTCTCAGCCTTGCGGCTCGAGATCACGACGCGTGCGCCGTGCAGCGCCATCTGCATGGCGATCGCCTTGCCGATGCCACGACTCGAGCCGGTGACGACGGCGACTTTGCCGGAAAGCTCGAATATGCTCATGCGAGTGGCTCCGAGAGCGCCGCAGCGCGTGACCTCCTTACAGGAGCATAACATCGTCCCGGGAGTGCTCAGGAAGGTGTGGAGCTTCACACCCCTGCGCCCGGCCCGGCACTAAACTGCAGCGCATGAACGACACGATCCGCGACTACATCAAGCGCAGGGTGCGATGGTTCATGGCTATCGGGTTCGTCGCGTGGCTGTCAATTCCGCTGTGGATGTCGGTGACACACGAACCTGCACAGCCGTACGTGCCGTTTGTGGCAATGGCGGTGTTTGCTGTGGCTGTTATCGGCATGCAGTTCTTCGTTCGCTGTCCGAGGTGTAAAGTCCGACTTGGCCAGATCGGGATGCAGATTGGCATCAGCTTCCTGAAACCGACCGTCAACTTCTGCCCATATTGCGGAGTGAGCCTCGACCAGCCGCGCTCGCACCCCCAGAGCCCCACCCAATCTCTGAACCCGATCAAGTAAAGGCGAGTGCCTCAGACCATCCGAGACCGGCTCAGGCGGCGTATGTTCTGGTCGAACACGATCCTGATTGCGATCGCCTTTTTCGGTTTCGCGCTCCCGCCGTTGATGCCACTTCAGCCCGATACGCGTCGTTTGACGATAGCCGTCGGCGCCGTGTCCCTGGTGGCTTGGGCAGCTTTTGCCAGGCGATTCCCTTGCCCGAGATGCGGAGGAGACATCGGCGGAATGTTCGGCAACCGCGCCAGCGGCTTTGCTCCCGCTGGCCGGAACGACAAGCCCACCGATCGTTGTCCGCACTGCGGCGTCAGTCTCGATAAGCCCTGCCCGTAACCGCAGCGCCGAAGGTCGCCGGATTGGCTCGGCGTGCAGCAGTAAACGGGGTGGTAGCATGCGCCATCATTCCTCGAGCGCCAGGTCGACGGCATGAGTTGGGATGAGGCAGTCAGGACGGTCACCCCGCACGTCGTAAAGATCGAGACCCCCGACGGGTACGGAACCGGATTCTTAGCGTTCTGGAATCATGACCGCAGCTGGTGCGGCATCGCGACGTCGGCCCACGTTGTCAAGCACGCCGACGACTGGCAGCAACCGATCAAGATCTGGGGACAGGACCAGCCCGCGCTCCTGCTTCAGGGCTCGGACCGGATCATCCTTCTTGATGGCAGCACTGACTCGGCGGTTGTGCTGTTTTCCAAACGCGAGCTTCAGCTGCCAGAAGCCGCCATAACATTGCTACCCGTGAGCGAGCCATGCGGTATCGGCGTCGATGTGGGGTGGCTTGGGTACCCGGACCTCGAGCCGAATGCTCTGTGTTTCTTCTCAGGAACCGTGAGCCATCATCTCGCCCCCAGGAAGGCGTACCTCATCGACGGGGTGGCGCTCAGTGGCGTGAGCGGGGGCCCCGTTATTCACGTGCCGAGCGTCGGTGCAGTGCAGATCATCGGCTCCGTATCCGCTTACTACCACGCTAATAAGTCAGCACTGCCCGGGCTGCTCGTTGCACAGGGCGTGTCACATTTCCTTGGGGTGGCGGAGCACGTTCGCTCGATAGACGAGGCGCACGCCGCCAAGCGCAAATTCGAGGCTGCCCAGAAGCAAAAGCACTGAGTGCGCAACGAGTCAGAGGCGCTGATGCTTGCGCCTGACACAGCACACAGTCTACTGTCGGTCCATCCATCTGACCCATTCGATCGGGAGAAACGCTTGTCGCGAACGTTGCGCGGTCTGATTTTCGGCACGGCCCTCTGCCTGAGCGCGTGTGCGAGCACCACTTTCACCTCAACCTGGAAGGCGCCGGACGCGCAGCGCGTCGATCCGTTGGACAAGAAGATCGCGGCGTTGGTGATCACCAGCGATAAGACGCGGCAGCGCGATGCGGAGGTCTATCTGTCCAACGATCTCACGAGCCGGGGCGCGCGCGGTGTGCCCGCTCACATGGTGATAGGCTATGGTCACCCTGACCTGGATTACGCCCGCGCCAAGTTCAAGGAAGCCGGCGTCGACGGTGTCGTGGTCATGCGCGTGGTCGGCCACGACCAAACTGTCATCGTGGACCCCGGCGGCTTCTCGGGCACCGCGTACGGTACATTCGGGTCGTACTACTCGTCGTATGGAGTAGGGGTAAGCTATTCCACGGGCTCGGTTCAGACCGACACCGTAGTGACCGTTGAAACGCTGGTCTACTCACTGAGGCAGGATAAGCTCCTCTGGGCGGGCACGAGCCGGACGAGCAACCCAGAAGGCGTTCAAAGCCTGATATACGAAATTGCCGATGCGGTTGCGCGCCAGATGTCGAAGCAGGGACTGATTGCTCGTTAGGTGCAGACGACTCTTTCGGTCACGGCACAAGTCAAATGACGGGGTTGCCGCCCGTCGCTGTGTTCCCCCTCAACCGATAATGTTCGCCCTGAGGCAGCCCACTTGAGTGAGAAATAGGTCTGCTGCATCGACACCGGTAAGTCGCCTTTGAGCACCACTCCGCGAACGATGTCAGCCACCAAGATTGTGTTGTCGCAGCCGTCATCTGCACAAGACGCAAAAGCCACGAGGTTTTCCGTCACATTAGGTTCAGGCTCGCCCCAGACCTCCAACGCTTGCATTTGACCCTGGCTGTCCCGATAGGAAAGGCGGCAGACCGCCTGGCCTCTGTCATCAACCCCGGTCCAGTGGAGCGTGATCGGGCCGACGGCGAGTCTTACCACCGTACTCCAATGCTTTGCGCCAGCATCGCCGCATTGTTTGGCCAGTGCGGGCAAGGACCACAGCAGCAGCAGGAGCAATCCGACACGCTTCATGTGTAATGCAGCCCTGCCTAACAATCGAACCGCAACTCGATCCGGCCCCACACCTCGACCGGTCGCGATTTCCATGATGGCGGTGCAAACCTCCAGAGATCAGCGCCGTGCAAGGCTGCCTTGTCGAGCTCTGACGATCCCGAGCTCTGACGATCCCGAGCTCTGCGCGACCGTGATTTCGACGGGTTGGCCACTCGGGTCTATCAGCAGATCGAGCACGACGGAGCCCTCCGTACCGGGCGATGCGCACCCAGTGGAGTACTCTGGACGGAGCCAGCGAATCATCTGCCGTAACCTCGTCGCGCGCCCACTTTCGTGCGTTTCGTGCATCGATTGCGCCTCTGCCGCACAGTGCAGCTTAAGGGCAACTCCACTCCCGACGCTCAGGTTCGAAAGTAGTTATGTCAGCAGCCCGTGAATAAAGTGCGAGGTCGCGGTCTGCATCAGCAGCGTGATCACCGCCACTAATACGAGCGCCGCGGTCGCCGCGGAATACGCCCACAGGGCGTAGCGCTGCCGTGCCATATGCCGATCTGTCCAGGTCATGCTCACTATGCCGAGCACCGGAACGTTCGTGATCTCACCGAGCTGGCGCCCAGAATAGAACACCGGCCGCAGCTCGTTCATGAGATACGCCACCCCGACACCAGCGGCCAGGCCAGCGAGCAGCACGAGCAGAATGAGGCGCGGCCGGTCGGGCGATACCGGCACCGCACTGCCCGTCGGAGGCTGGATGACTGTGAAACGTACCGCTTCGTTGAACTCAACCTGGCCATTTAGTCCCTTGACGAGGCCATCGTACTCGGTCCGGGTGTTCTCATAGTCACGATTGAGCTCCGTATATTGCGCCTCGACCTGGGGGGCGGTGTCGACCACCTTGTTGAGCTCGGCGATCCTGAGGTTCTGGACTTCGACCTCGCGTTTGACGCTAGCGACTTCGACCTCGGCTGACCTCAGCTGAGAACAGATTCCCTGGTGCTCGTGGTTCGACTCGTTCGCCCCGCGACAGGCGGCCGTATCGCCGCGCCCGGCAGCGGCGATCTCCTGCTGCTGTTTGGCCTTCAGTTCCTCCAGCGTGCGCCGCGCAGCAAGGACATCCGGGTACTTGTCGGTGAAGCGCTGTTGCAGCTCACGGAGATTCGCCTCCAATGCCCGGATCTCAGCCGCCGTGACCGCCGACGCCTCGTCGGAGAGTTGCTGACGAAGCGTGTCGCGCTTCTGCTCCGCTACCTGCAGCGCGTCAGTCAGCTTCTCCAGCTGGTCCTTCGCCGCCTGTAGCCGTGTGGCGTAGTCGCCGGCGGCACCAGGCACGAGACCCGCGTTCCGCCTCTTGAAATCAGTGAGTTTTGCTTCGGCGGCTTGCAGTCGCTCCTTGCACTCTGCGATCCGCCGCACGAGGAACTGGTGCGCTTCCTTCGCCTCGTCCTCGGTACCGCCCTCCAAGTTTGTCAGGAATCGCTGCAGCAGCTGCTCGACCACGCGATGTGCCCTGAGCCAGTTGCGATCGGTGTAAGTGATGGTGTAGAGGTCGGCGGGCTGATTTCTGGGGCCGACCTCGTTGCTCTCGACCCCTACCCGCTTACGCAGATGCTCGAGCATCGCCTGCTGCTGTGCTGGGCTTGCCGTCGCGTACTCCGGCATGACGGCGCGCGCGACTTTGTCGAGCTGCGGGCTGCCGAGTAGCGCTTCGCGGACGGCCTCGGCCTCCGCGACAACGTTCATTTCGGGGCCGATGCCTTGCGTATACTGACTTAGACGCGCGCGAGAATCGATGTGCACCTGCGCCCAGGCGCCGTAAGTGTCGGGAAGTGCGAGCACAACGAACCAGCCGATCAGACACACGATCCACGCCGCCAACATGGCGGTCCAGCGAAAGCGCCAGATACCGCGGATTTGTTCGAGTGTTAGTTGGATCGCGGCGTACATGCGATGTCTCCCAAGAGTCAGCGACGGCGATCAAAGTCGCAACGCTCTCGAAGCGCTGCATATGGATCTGCTCAACTCACTCCGCTGTAGCAGTTAGAGCGAGTGTGCGCCACATCCTCAGAGATAGGTCGTCGAGAGCCATGATGCGACGTTTTTGCTTAGAGCACCACCGTGGTATAACCTACTAGCAGGTTATCGTAGTTCAAATTGCAGGACATGGTAAGCAAGCCGAAGGGCAACCGAACGCAGCTACTCGGGTACTACGACCCCAGCGCTGTGAAACACTTAAAGCTGTTAAGTAAGCTCACCCGCGTTCCGCAGTCGGTATACCTGCGCGAGGCCCTGGACGACTTGCTGCGGAAGTACTCAGTCCTGCGCAAGACGAAGTAGACCGACTCTAACCCATGAGGCGGCACACCTCCACCGTCGGCGATTCGCGTAGCACGCGGACCGGTACGTGGGAAGACGCGCAGGCAGTTCACGGCCCCCTCCAACGATTATCAGGAGACGCGCTGGTCAACGGTCCTGTCTGACATGCCATAGCGTGCCCAGAGCGGCTGTCCAGATGCCCACCAGCCCGAGCGTTAGCGGTGGGTAATAGTGAGCCACGATGTAGAGTGTGTCCCCATGAGCCTGTGGCGCGGAGGTCAAATCTAACAAGGCCGCGTGAGTCTCGTACGTCGCGAACAGACCCGCTGCCAGACTAAGAAGAGTCGCAGCGAATCCAAGCGCAATCATCGCCGTCGCGGCCGAGCGCCGCCGTCTCCAAAGGAGCGCCCCGACGGTCGTCAGAATCGCGTCCGGCACGACCAGGAGGAAAGTCCAAATCAGGGTGTCCACGTCGCCCCCAAAGTGCGTCTCCTAAGGATGAACTGGACGGGCAGTCGCGGCGCATACATCGCACGATGGGCAATTAATCGCGCCTGATGAAAAGGCCCATGACACCAGCAGCCAGGGGATTGCAAGCACAACAATCAAGAAAGCGTCCGCGGTCCAGATGACTGCCAGAACCGGGAGTATCTGCGGAACTGTCCAGGAGTTAACGAGTAGCCTAATGCGCAAACGCCGCATGCGAGCGGTCCAACTGGGTGCAGAGCCTGACTGTTCCGTGGCGAGTTCCAGTCGTGAAGTTGAGGGGCTGCCAGAAGCGAAGACACAAGCCCTTCAAGGTCACTCCTCTAACGAATGTTGGGTGGCATCGTTTGACTTGCCTAAACTACGGAAACTCTTCGTGTTGTGGCAAGTCGTCCGTAATCGTGAACCACGGTGCTTTGGAGCGAACGAAAATGTGTGCCGACGGCCGAATGGAGGGCTCTTGCAGCATCGTGCCGAGTGTGACGTGCACGAACCTACCCTCGCGCACCACGGAGTACAGCAAGGAGCCGCACTTAGAGCAATGCACGTCGTGGTTGACTTCGTCTCCGAAGATGAATACGTCATCAAGCCCATTCGTAATGTTGAGCTTCTCTCGCTCGATGCCGGCAAACGGCTTGAAAGCTGAACCAGTAGCTCGTCGGCACTTCGAGCAATGGCAATTGAGCGCGTAAGTAAAGCTATCCTCGACCGTGTACTCAACTTGCCCACAGAGGCAACTGCCTACGAGGAGACGGGGGTTCGAAGGTTCGCGCTGAGTGTCCATGCCGCGAGACTAACTGAGGCGCCGTCCCATCATTACCAGGTCACGTTCAATTTCGCCGAGCCGTGCGACGCGCGGCATGAAGCCCCATTGTTGAAACCCGTGACGCTGGAACAGACGAAGGCTGGGCTGCTTCGATGCAAAGATGGTGACTGCAATGACTTCTATCCCACGTGTCGGGGCATGACGGATGGCCTCGCCTAGCAAATAGGTTCCGAGGCGTCTGCCCTGATAATCCGGGTGCAGATAGATGGCAAGATCCGACGTGATGTAATACCCAGGACGCTCGTTCATGAAGTAATAGAAGCCCAGATACCCGACGACACCCCGGTACGTCGCATCGCAATCTTCCGCGACCCAAATCGGGCGACGATTGCCGCTGTGATTTGCAAACCACTGCTCGCGCGCAGAGACCGCCACGGGCTCGAGGTCGCAGGAACTTTCACGCGTGACCACAGCGTGGTTGTAGATCTCAACGATGCGCGGCAGATCCTCTCGGGCGGCGTCTCTGTAAGTGAAATGCATGAACTCTGTTAGCAGGTTGGTAGCATTCGCGTGTCAGCTTTGCGCGGTGCAGCCTATGACAGAGAACCTGACGGATGCTTCAGGTAACGCCACCGGAGACGCGAACTGCCGCCGGTTTGCCCCTGAGACCGACCAGATCGCGGCCGTATGGAACCTAGTTCTTGCAGTTAGTATTGGCCTGCCCACCTGCCGCTGCGATCGCTCCGTGAGTAATAGATGTCACTGAATTGCAGAAGATGGCGGACTGGCCATTGGTACCAGTCACGTTGACTGTTCCCTGGAAATTAGCAGCCGCCGCATCCCCAACGAAAACTGCGATGCCAGTGTTTCCAGTAACTGTAACGGGAGCCACGTAACCGAAAAACATTACCGAGGCACCCAATTCCATGTAGACGCCGCCCCACTGATTTCCATTCACTGAGCAGCCGGCACAAACTACGTTTCCACTCTGTACCCAGATTCCGTAGCTCTGGTTATTTGCGCTGACCGACCGTTGGAACCGCAGTCTGCCGCCTTCGCTCACACCGACGCCGATGTAGGAATTCTGTTGGACGGTTAAGCTGTTGGCTGTGATGTCACCGCCGGCTACTGCCAGCCCCTCGGCGTTATGTTGCAGTACCCCTCCGTCAAACTGTGCCCGGGTGAGTTCGTAGATGAGCACCCCGCTGTCGGCGGCTCCTTGAATCGTGTTTCGAATCAGGTGGCAGTACGATCCGTAATAGCAGGCGACACCATCGTAGCCACCATTGATCGTTAGGCCACTGAGCGTGACGCTCGAATGGTCGACGTCAACAACGTCCGCAGCTCCGTTCGCCGCATCAGTGATCGACGCTCCATTGACGCCGTTCAACGTCAATTCATCCATATTCTGGATCAAAATGTTCTCGTGACAAGCTCCGGACACGTTGATCGTGCTGCGGCCGTGGTCCTCCGTGTGCTGCAGCACCTTCAGCGCGGCTCCAATACTGTTCAGGCCGTCTTTTCCAGCACAATTCACGTTCAGCGTCGCCGCCCTGGCGGTGCCGACCGACATCAAGAGCAGCAGCGATACGCGAAGATAAGTTGCAAGCGAAAAGCCCCTCATATGCCCCCCCTTGGTTGATTTGCGGAGCGAACCCAACTGAGGTGAGTTCGCTCGGATCTTGTTTCTAATTGTAAGGAACTTACATTACACCCCCCGTTACCGGGCATCAACTCATCCGAGAAAACACACTTCCGGGAAAACATGCGGGTCGCGCCCGATTTCCATGTGCTGCGGCACTTCTTCGTGACAGCACTGATTCAATCGGGCGTCGATGCGAAAGTGGCGCAGACACTTGCAGGTCACCACTCTGCGAGTTTCAAGCTCGATCAGTACGCGGACCCCGTGCCCGAGCAACTCGAGGAGGCAGGCGAGAAGGTGGCGAACGTGCTCCGGCAAGCGAGTGGTAGCAAAACGGTGGCAGCGACAAAAGCGGCCGAAGTGAGAACGTCCCAAGTGATTGAGTTAGAACGCGCGCCCGGAGAGATTCGAACTCCCGACCCTCAGGTTCGAAGCCTGATGCTCTATCCAACTGAGCTACGGGCGCGAGCCGCGGATTTTACTACGGGTGACCGCGCGCCCGGTTGATTAAGTACTCGTGCGCTTTTTTTGGGGCCCCTCGCGCACCCGCACGGATCATACGGCACGAAATCCGGCGAGACGCACGCTGAGTCGCCGTATCTCGTCGAGATCGAGGACCAGCGTGAGCCCGAGCACACGGCAGAGGCTCCCGACCACCCACAGTCCGAGTCCGAGTCCCGGAGTCCTGGCGCCGCTCTCTCCAGGTAATCCGCGCCAGAAGCGGTCTGTCAGATGCGGCAGATCCTCGCGCGCCAACTGCGGAGCGGCGTTGCGTACCTGGAGCGCGCCGCTCGCGCCGCCCCTGCTCTCCTGCAGCCAGTCGATCTCGATCGGTGCCCCCGGGTCGCCGTGCTGAATCGCGTTGGCCAGGAGATTGAGCAACATGGCATCGAAGAGTCGCGGATCGGAATGGATCCACAACCCCTCCGGAATCCGCGCAACGATGCGCGAGCAATCCTCGGGCGCCGTGATGCGCAGCCGCTCGATGCGGGCGCGAACGGCGGTGCCCACTGACATGGGCTCGAGAGCCTGCTGCACGGCTGCCCGGTCGGCGCGCGCTACCGCCAGCAGCGACTCGATGACGCTCTGCATGCCGATGGCGGCGGCCGTCGTCTGCCGCAGAAACTCGTGCAGACCCGCGACATCCTGGCGCGCGAGTCCGGCCTCGCCCAGGGCACGGATCTCGGCGAGCGGTGTCCGCAGCTCGTGGGCGAGGTCCGCCCCGAAGCGCCGCTCGTGCTCGAGAGCCTCCGTCAAACGCTCGATCAGTTGATTGAAGCGGTCGCCAAGCGGCTGAATCTCGGCCGGTACATCGCTGAGCGGCAGGGCACGCGCGTGCTGATCGATGGAGATCTCCTGGGCGGCGCTCGCCACACGCTCGAGCGGTTTGAGCCCCTGGCGCACGGAGAGCACCGTGGCGAGCGCGCAGACGCCCAGTACCGTTACGACACCCCCCAACAGGATGATATCGACCTCGCGCATCAGCTGTTCCCGTTGCGCCACATCGACTCCCTGGGCAGTGAAGCTGCGTTCGATGTAACGGTCGACGAGCCGGTCAACGACGATCTGAAAGGCCGCAAGGCTCAGTCCCACGCCGAGCAGGAGCGAGACCAGCAGCCGCCGCTGCAGGGAGCGGCCAACCCACTCACGGAACACGGTAGCCAAAGCCCCGCCGGGTCTCGATGAGCTCACGGATCCCGACGCTCGCGAGCTTGGTGCGCAGAGTGCTGACGATGACCTCGACGACACGGTCAGAGGCATCGCTCAGACCGTCGTAGAGTCGCTCGAAGAGCGCCACGCGCGTGAAGCTCTTGCCACGGTGCCGCAACAGCGTCTCGAGCAGCGCGTACTCCTTGGGAGTCAGGGGTAGCGGCGATCCCCGCACGGTCGCGAGCCGGGCATTGGTATCGAGCGTCAGCTCACCGTGCGCCAGCACTCCGCAGGTCTCCCCATAGCGGCGCCGCAGGAGCGCGAGCGTGCGCGCTTTGAGCTCGCTCAGGTCGAAGGGCTTCACGACATAGTCGTCGGCTCCGAGGTTCAGCGCCGCGACCCGGTCCTCGATCTGGTCGCGGGCCGAGAGGACGAGCACACGCGTCGGCGCCCGTGACGCTCGCAGAGCGCGCAACACTTCGAGCCCCGAGACACGCGGCAGCATCAGATCGAGAATCATCAGGTCGTACTCGTGCGCCTCGATCTGCCACAGGGCCGCCTGGCCATCGCCGGCATGATCGACGGCGAACCCTTCCCGGCGAAAGTCGGACGTGAGCGCGGCGGACAATCGCGCGGAGTCCTCGACGATCAGCAGTTTCATCGTGCACAGTGTAACTCCGTGCGCGTCGCTTTAAGCGAAACCAAAGCTTTCCTCAGGCAGCATGCGCGTGCGCGCACTTCGTGCGGATGCGTATTCAATGCAGCTGGCACGGTCATTCCTCGTACCCGGGCCGATCTGGCCTGTCCGTTGGCTGACAACAGCCGCGTTGTCTGCCGTGATCGCGTGCGGCTGCGCCACCGAGAGCGCGCCGCAGCCGCCTCACATCACACCCGCCGCATTCGAGCACGGCTCCGCGGCTCAGAGCGCCTCATGGCCCGCGCAGGACTGGTATCGCGGGTTCGGCAGCGATGAGCTGAACGAGTTCGTCGATCTTGCGGTGCGCGACAACACGGATCTGACCGGCGCGCGTGAACGTGTCGCCCAGGCTGACGCGCGGGCGCGCCAGGCCGGCGCCGCGATTCTTCCGAAAGTGAGCCTCGATGGGAACGCCACCTATCTCGCGGGTCATTCGCAGCAGGGAGGCGGACACGAGCTCGACTGGTTCGCGATGCTTTCCGCGAGTTATGAAGTGGACTTCTGGGGGAAGAACCGCGCCACGGCGGACGCCTCACGGCTCCAGGCCGGAGCATCGCGCGCAGAGCGCGACACCGTAGCGCTCACCATTCTCGGTGGCGTGGCCGATGAGTATTTCCAGGTGCTGGCGTTGCGCGAGCGCCTGGCCATTGCCCGCTCCAACCGCGACGCGGCACAGAAAATACTCGCAGCCGTGCAGGCTCGCTTCGACGCCGGGGTTGCGAGTCCCACCGAGCTCGCCTCGCAGAAGGCGGCCTGGTACACGGCGCAAATCGCCATCTCCGACTTCGAGCAGCTCGAAATGGAGGCGCGCGCCGCGCTGGCGTTACTGCTGGGGCGGCCCCCGGAGAACTTCGATGTCCGGGCGGACAATCTCGATTCGCTGCGCGAGCCCGTGGTCGCCGCAGGACTGCCATCCGAGCTCCTGACCCGTCGGCCCGATGTGGTCGTTGCCGAAGCGAATCTGAGCGCTGCTCACGCGAACCTCACGGCGGCACGCGCGGCGATGTTCCCGAATCTGACGCTCACCGCCGCCGCCGGTGTGCAGAATCCGGCGCTGCCGGCCACCGTCCTCACCATCCCCGGTGTTGGCCCCTCGTATGCGGCGATCGCCAGTCTGACGCAGCCGATCTTTGATCACGGCCGCTTGGCGGCGCAGCGCGATGAAGCGCTGGCCAGGGAGCAGGAGCTGCTGGCGAGCTATCGTGCGGCCATCATCGCCTCCCTGGTCGATGTCGAGAAATCGCTTGCCGCCGTGCAACATCTCGACGCGGTACGTGAATTCCAACAAGGCAGCGTGGCGGAGAGCGAGCGTGCGTTCGAGGGAGCGCAGCTGCGCTACGAGCGCGGCTCGGGGGACTTCCTGACGCTGCTCGAATCCCAGCGGACGCTGTACGCGGCCCGTGACCAGTTTGCGCAGTACCGCCTGGCGCGCCTGGAGGCGCTCGTGGCGCTCTGCAAGGCACTGGGCGGCGGCTGGAACGCACCCTCTTCCCTGACGCGCGTGTCCCAGGCCGCTCCCGCGGTCAGGAGCGCCGGCAACGCCTCCTTGCCCTAGTTGAGCCACCGCCGCTATCCGCAATGAAAGACATGCCGATGAACCCCGCCCGACCCTCCCTCCGCACCCGGCGCGCGCGAATTCGCGCGGGGAAGTCGGCGGCAACTCTCCTGCTCGTAGCTTGGTGCAGCGCGACCCTGTCCATTGCAGGCTGCCAGCGGACGCCCTCGGCGGCGGAAGCCCCGGCGGCCGGGGCGAAGGACAAGGGCGCACCGGAAGCCGAAGGCGTGACACTGAAACCCGAGGAGATCGAGAAGGCCGGCATCAAGACGACGACGCTCGCAGCCGTGAGCCATGCTCCCGAGAGCACCGGCTACGCGGTCGTGATCACGCGCGAAACGCTCGCGCAGGCGGTGGCGGACCTGACGAGCGCGGCGGCGGTCGAACGGCAGAGCCACTCGGCGCTTGCCCGCGCCCGCAGCCTCGCCGGCACCCCGGGCGCCATGCCCATCGAAGCTCAGGAGGCGGCCGAGCGCCAGGCGGCTGTCGATCATGCCGCTTTCGTGCTCGCCGAGAGGCGGCTGTCGGCAACCTACGGTCAGGGCTCGCCGTGGAAAGAGAACTACAACAGTCCGCTCCTGACATCGCTCGCCCGTGGCGACACGAAACTGGCGCGCGTGACCTTCCCTCTCGGGGCACTGGGGTCCGCGGAGCCGACGAAGCTGCGGCTGACCCATATCGGTCAGTCTCAGGGTTCAAAGAGCATCGACTCGCTCGCCGTGTGGGACGCGCCGGCCGATGCGACTATTCCCGGGCGGAGTTTTTTCGCCATTCTGAAGGGCAGCGATGCCAGCGAAGGAGAGCGCCTCATCGCGCACGCGGCTGTCGGCGCCGCCGAGAACGGGGTCGTCGTGCCCTACTCTGCGGCGGTCATCAGCGCCGGCAAGTACTGGTGCTACGTCGAGGAGAAGCCGGGTGTGTTCGTGCGCACCGAGATCGATCCCAACATGCCGACCGACAACGGCTACTTCATCAAGGAGGGCATCGAGCCGGGTGCACAAGTCGTCACGACCTCGGCGGGTCAGCTCCTCGCGCGTGAGACCAACCCCAGCACCGGGGCGGAGGCGGACTGAGACATGATGCGTGCACTGGTCGCACTGTGCGTCCGGCATTTCGGCACGGTGACTGCGCTCACGGTCGTGGCGCTGGTGCTCGGCTCATGGAGCGCGCTGAACTCGCCGCTCGATGTCTTCCCGGAGTTTGTCCCAACGCAGGTCACCGTCCAGACCGAGGCGCCCGGCTTCGCCCCGCAACAGGTCGAGGAACTGGTCACCAAACCGATCGAGAACGCCGTAAACGGCGCCGCCGGGCTGGCAACCCTGCGATCGGAATCGATCCCGGGGCTTTCGGTGGTGAACATCACCTTCAACGAGGATGTCGATGTGCACGTCGCGCGCCAGGGGATTTCCGAGCGCCTCTCGGAGCTTGGCAGCACCCTGCCCGCCGGCGTCGGGCCACCGAAGCTGTCACCGCTGGTGTCGAGCACCATGGACCTGCTCAAGATCGGCCTGCTGTCGGACAAGGTCGATGCCTACACGCTGCGCGACACCGCCGACTGGGTCATCAAGCCGCGCCTTCTCGCGGTGCCCGGGGTCGCGCACGTCATCGTGTTCGGCGGCCAGGTGCGGCAGATTCAGATTCTGCCCGATAGCGGCAAGCTCGCGAGCTACAACATCACCATGAGCGAGGTGACGGATGCCGCGCGCACCGCGCTGTCCTTGCACGGCGCGGGCTTCATCGATCTCGCCGCGCAACGTGTCCTGATCAAATCTCCCACGCCCGAGCCTGACATCGCGGCTCTCAGCGAGGCAGTGATCGCAGTGCGCAACGGCACACCGGTGCTGCTGCGGGATGTCGCCACGGTGGAGCAGGCACCGGCGTTGCGCTTCGGCGATGCGCTCGTCATGGGCAAGCCCGGAGTTTACCTCTCGCTCGCCAGTCAGTACGGAGCCAACACCCTGAGTGTGACCCTCGCGCTCGAGCGTGCGCTCGCCGCGCTCGAGCCGGCGCTCAAGGCCCAGGGCATCACCGTCTATCCGGCGCTGCACCGCCCGGCCAATTTCATCGAGCGCGCACTCGGCAATCTCAAGGAATCGCTCGCGGTCGCCGCGGTGCTCATTCTCGCGGTGCTGTACCTGTTCCTGCGCGACTGGCGCGCGTCGCTCATCGCCTTCACGGCGATACCCCTGTCGCTGCTCGCCGCGGTGGCGGTTCTGAACCGCATGGGTCTCACCCTCAACACCATGACCCTGGGCGGTTTCGCGGTCGCGCTCGGCGTGCTGGTCGATGACGCCATCATCGGCATCGAGAACATCATGCGGCGTCTGCGTGAGAACGCCCATGTGGAAGCCCCCCGGCCGCGCCTCGACATCATTCGCGACGCCTCACTCGAGGTGCGCGGCCCGGTCATCTACGCCACCGCGGTGGTGATCGTGGTCTTCCTGCCGGTGCTCTTCACCTCGAGCGTCCAGGGACGCTTCGTGGGCCCGCTCGCGCTTGCCTTCATTTTCGCGGTGGTGGCCTCGCTGGTCGTCGCACTGACCTCGACCCCCGCGCTGTGCGCCCTGCTGCTGCGTCGCCACGACGAGCGCCCGGAAGCGCGCTGGCTGCAAACCCTCAAGGTGTGGCAGCGCCGGTCAGTTGAGCGCATCGGTGCACATCTGAAGCTCACGATGCTGGTGCTGATCGGACTGGCGGTGGTCGCCGTGGCGGCGCTGCCATTACTCGGCGGCACCTTCATGCCGGATTTTCGGGAGGGACACTTCGTGCTGCAGGTGTCGAGCTCGATCCCGGGGACCTCGCTCGATGAGATGTTGGCTCTGGGGAAACGAATCAGTGCCGAGGTGCTGGCACTGCCCTACGTGAAGACCATCGAGCAGCAGGTCGGGCGCGCCGAGCTGGGCGAGGATACCTGGGGGCCACACCGCAGCGAGTTCCACGTCGAGCTGAAGCCCGACGCGAAGGTCGATCAGGAGGATGCGCAGGAAGCGCTGCGCGGCATCCTCGCGCACTATCCGGGTACCCAGAGCGAGGTCGTCACCTTCCTCGGCGATCGCATCAGCGAGAGCCTCAGCGGCGAGACGGCGCAGGTCGCCATCAAGGTCTTCGGCGACGACCTGGACGCGCTCGATGCGACCGGCGACAAGGTGGTCGCGGCCCTCGGCAGGGTCAAGGGCATCGTCGATCTGCAGTTCAAGCGACAGAGCGGCACTCCCGCGCTTGCCATCCAGCTCTCCCCCCAGGCACTCGCCGCAACGGGCCTCAGGGTCCAGGACGTTCTCGACACCGTGGAAACCGCTTACGCGGGTGCGCGCGTCGGACAGACATTCCGCGGCACCCGTACCGTCGATGTGGACGTGCTGCTGCCGGCAGCCGCGCGCCATCAGCCCGCGCAGCTCGCACGGCTGATGATCGCGAGCCCCTTGGGTCCCGTGCCGCTGTCACAGGTAGCGCGCATCGACGTGAGCGAAGATCGCTACAGCATCGAGCATGACGGCGGCCAGCGCCGTATCAGTGTGACCTTCAACGTCCGCGGCGCCCCGCTTCAGCGGGTGGTGCACGAAGCCGAACGCGTCATTGCCGGCTCCGTCAAGCTGCCTGCCGGCGTGTACCTCGAGTTCACCGGGGCGGCGGCGGCGGAGCAGCAGACCCGTAACGAGCTGATGTTGTATTCCGCACTGGCATTGGCGCTGATTCTCGTGATCCTCTTTGCCTCATTCCACTGGCGGATCAACGCCTGGCTGGTGTTGGCCAATCTGCCCTTCAGTCTGATCGGCAGTGTGCTGGCGATCGCGCTGACCGGGATTG
>Ga0306920_100001242_pt1 | contig 31510 bp, 27 predicted proteins | sample flu12Cox44000170_FD_204666 | JGI IMG/M metagenome (GOLD analysis project Ga0306920, IMG submission 204666) | Lab enrichment of tropical soil microbial communities from Luquillo Experimental Forest, Puerto Rico - flux4day.12C.oxic.44.000.170 (v2)... | ecosystem: Environmental > Terrestrial >...
AGCAAGGGCTTGAGTACTTGCCACTGCACCTCGGTCAAGTCCATGCTTTTGATTTACGCCAGTTTGCATAACTCACAAGCCCGCAATGGCTTGAATGTGTTTATGAGATAACTTCTAGTAATCTGATCCAGGTGCGAAAGGTCATGACCGGCGAGCAGTCGCAACATTACACCCAAGGACTCCGGCCCGCGCTCATTGTGCTGCCCGGTGCGCTCTAAGTCTGCCGGCAACGTTCGTCTCCACACTGTCAAATTGAATTGGCGCAATACGCGAAAGATTTCTACTAACTCCGACGGTTCGCTCTCATTGTGCCGCAGGCCAGCCACCCACGAATCCTGGTTGGTACCCAGAATGGTTGGATTGTCTTCGCAAAGAATCAGCCTGAGGCGATACCCATACACCCATTCGCTGTCGGTGAGATGTCCGATGACCTCATTGGGCGTCCATTTCCCTTCAAATGGCCGACTGCGCAATAACGGCGCGGAGTGCTTGTCGACGATGTCGGCTAATGTGGTCGCCGTCTGCGCCAACACCTCTATGGGGTTTCCGTCGCCAAGCAGCTTGAACATCTTATCGCGATAGGCTTGAGCTGAGGCTACGAGTCCCCTCTGAGCGGTGGTCATTGTCAACTCCTTCCGTGAACCTCAACTTCGAGTATGGTACGGAGACGATACTGCGGTGGGTGACTTCACGCTATCCGAAATGTACGATCAAACTTGATCTGTCTAGGAAACTCCTTACAGATCATTCGCTTTTGGTTCTTCGTGTATTACGAGTAATCCGGAAGGAACCGCATTACTTCCCGTTTGCGCTAGTGCTTAATCGGACGCGCTGTTTTGGCAAGGCAGCGAAGGTGGGCATGCAGCCCTGCGCGCGTTCGATTCTTGCCGACCAACGGAAGGAATCATCGGACCGTACCGTCAGCGCACTTCTAAATGCGCAGACACCAAATACCCCTAACCTGCCCTACGATTGCCCGTCTTGATCGGGTGTGCTGAAATCTTGTTTTGGAGGACGCATGAAATCTCTGCTGGTGATATGGCTTTCGAGTCTCTGCATCCCCTTTGCCGCTGCGTCTCAGACGTTTGAGGTTCACAATTCCTTGGGTCTGCGCATGTCGGTGGATACGGATGACCGCAACCCGGCTTTGACGATTGTGGTACCGGACGGGCCAGTGGGCGTACGCAGCTCGAAGATTTTGTTTCCCGAGCACGTTACGGTACGTAGCCACGGTCAAAGGGAGCAAGAACATTTGTATATGTTCCGCCCAGGGACTCAGGGCTACTCGCCGGGGTGGAAGAAGACGGACAACGCGCTCGAATATGCCTCCGATTTTGGCCAGATTCACTTCGTTGCGCGTGCGACGTTAAAGGACGACGGCATCGTTTTCCATTACGAGTTTACGAATCATTCGGGGATTGATTACGACATGGTGACCGCGATTACCGACCCGCGCTTTCACGGGGTCTTTTACGACCCCAGGCTGCAGCGAACTTATGTTCACCACAAGGATGGATTCGATCTTCTGGCGTCAGAGACGCCGGCCCGACTAACGATCTCTTTGAAAGACTGGTTCCCAGCCCGCTATTTGGCTTCCTTCACTGTGGCCGTGCCGAAAGAGCGCGTGCAACGTGATGACAACGGAATCACGTACTACTACAAGTCTCGGTTGGTGGATGTGCCCATGATCGCTACGCTGTCGGAAGATCGCACATGGGTTGCGGCGAGCTTTGCGCGTGATCCCGGAAATGTTTGGAGCAATCCGGAACTCACCTGTCAGCATGTGGATCCGGAAGTGCCCCTCCCGCATAATGGACACGCCGCATACGAAGTAAAAATTCTGATCTTCAACGGCTCGCTCGAAGACGCGCTGCGTAAGGTGGTTGGGCAGCGCAACGAATTAGAATGACCAATCGCGTATACAACCGCCCACTGCAAACGAACTCCAGTCGCACACCTCACAATGTCCGGAGGACTCCCTCTGACAGGATCACGGGCAGCAAGGAAGTAACCATTCACAGGATCATTCCCTCGGAGAGTCGTTAGCGACGGGCGCCAAAACTGAGAGCGAAGCGCTTACGACCGGTTTAGAATCTGGATGTCTGCCCTGACAATCGCCCCTGAGCGGCGATCTCGAACAGTATGGCTATCCAACCGTTATCGGCGCTAGATCGAGGCTCAATTAGATTGCACCGACTTCCGTTACCTCGCCGACCGGGCCTTCAGATGTATCAAAGGCTGGCGAATTAGAGGAATGTAAGTACCCGTTTTTCAGTGACATTTTCGGGCGCCAACCGCGGGTATCAAACCAAGTGTTTTTGGGGCGGAGGCACTCCATATGCTTCATTGCCCCAGAGCAACGACTAACCACTTGGCAAACGCTAAAAAACAAGCGGATTCAGGGCGGGTCGACGCGGAACTGTGCCGGTGCAAGTTCTTCCCGCCTGCCGAGATCGAACCTGTGAGTTGGGAAATACCATGAGCACCCGAGTTCTTCGAGTTTTTTGATTGTCAATCTGGACACCGAAACTGTCTGGAACACCGCCACGCGATAGAGTGTTCTGATACTCTCACGGCAAAATCTCTACTAAGGACTTACAGTAATGATTGCTCGCGCATTTGTGGGCCTTCTGCTCTGCGCTGTTCCGACCCCTCTCCACCAGGCTTCACACGACCTAAGCGATTTGGTCAAGTCTAGCGTCGATGCTGTCGTGCAAATCGTCGTGAGCGATGTTGCAGGAAAGCCCGTCGCGGAAGGCAGTGGCTTCATCGTGTCGACTGACGGCAAAATCGTCACGAATCACCATGTAGTCGGCGGGGCGTCGTCGGCGATCGTTAAGTTGAATAGCGGCGCGTTCTTTCCAGTAGAAGGTATGCTGGCCGACGATCCAGAGAACGATATAGCGGTGTTGAAGGTGAACGGCAAGGACCTTCCGCACCTGAATCTGGCGGACTCTGATGCGGTGGCTGTTGGGCAGCATGTGCTTGCTATCGGTAGCCCCCTTGGACTTGAGAACTCTGTTTCTGACGGCATCGTCAGCGGAATCAGGAATGAGGCGGACGGAAAGAGTTGGATCCAAACGACTGCGCCAGTTTCACATGGAAACAGTGGCGGACCGCTGCTTACGATGGACGGCAAGGCTGTTGGAGTGGTTACTCGGAAGGCCAAGGGAGGGGAGAATCTCAATTTCGCCGTACCTAGCAAAAAGATTATTCCGTTTCTGATGAACTCTGCCGTCAGACCCCTCGGGAGTATTCCGACATCGAACCTGCCAGTTCAGCGTTTTGACAGGAGAGAGACTCTGGACTTCTATGGACTCGGGGCGCGACTACAAGCTGCGAATCGACGGCGACTTCATTTACGGCGAATGGGTCAATATCCCGCCAGTCTTACAGTCCACCGCCGCGTTTGGCAGGATAGAACTCAAGAAGACGGGAGATAAGTGGGTAGGGAAGGGCCGAAGTCTCATGCCGTACGCTTTCAAGTCTTCGTACATGGACTATTGGAAAACCGGCCAACGAATGGGCACAGAAAACGTGAAATGGTGTACGTTCGAACACGACATCGAGATTGAAAAGATGACAGAGTCCAGAATCGAAGGCAGGTCGATGAGCTTTTCGACGTTCGACGCGAAGAAATGCCAGCCGGGTAAAATGGAGTGGCGCTCGTTCGTGTGGATTCCGAAGTAGTACCATCATGCGAGTCGGCGCTTCTGCTCATCGGCGGTCGCGTACACCCGCAGGCACGCGGATTGGCTATTTCTCGATTTGCAGACCCATGTTGGAGCAAGTGACGCAGTGCGACGCCACGCCATTGGCGACTGCGAAGCCGTGAATGCAATGAGCCTTCTTGCTTCGAGCGATTGCAGGGCTTTCACCCGAAGGCGCGGACTCCAGTGGACTACACTCTGAACCCAAAGGAAGGAAAGCGAGGGTTCGGCCAATTCCCTTCCGTATAGCATCCTCCTCAGCTTGCATCCGCTTAATTCTCGCAACGCTTTCCCTTGCTCGGATCCGATCTGCCTCGCTGAGGAAATTAAAGGAGAACTCGGCACCCACCTCAACGGCCTGAAGCGGTTTTCCGCCCATGCGGTCAAGGACATACTCGATGGCCCTCATGTCGCCATCTATTGCCAACTGAACCAGGGTCCGGATGATGTGCGCGCCATTCGTGAGGCCGCCCTCAGTTCTCTCCTGTAGGACCAGAGCGAACGATTCCCGCATCCAGGTGTGGAACGCCCGGACGTCGGAGGGTACCCCACCCCTGTTAATGCGAGGATCGCTTTTCGTGAACGGCCTCCCTGGCCCACGCCTTCGCTTGGCTGCTATTGGCTGTTCTGTGCGAACCTGCAATGGTTCCATGCGCTCAAATATACACCCTGAGTGCGTTGGGCCTTTCTCCCGGGCACGCACTAGGCGTTTTCGCGGGTTGCTTTCAGCGTTTCTTTAGTTTTCGTGTACTAACACGGCGCAACTTTGCGGGATGCAAGAGCCGAAGTCTCAGGTACTTGGAAAAGCTGATATTTCTTCGTTTTGCTTGGGTTTTGAGCCACTCCAGTTATGCTCTTCGAAGCCTCGTTGGTGGGAGAACGCACTCTCTCTTGCTCTTCGCCATCTTACGTCCCATGTGTACCCCGTGTGTATTACAAGGCGCGATCTCCATGGAGGCTCCTTTCAGGTATTCAAGGACTGCAAAAATAGCACCGGCGAATCAAGAAACATTGTTTAGCTCAAAATTGGCTATCGATGTTGAACCATTTGCCGCCCAACATTTCTTCAAACCGTTTAACATGGCCGTGTTCCAGTTCGTCGAGCTCGTCATCCTTTAGGTTCTCGAGTAAGTTCTTCGCCTCCATTAGCGGAAACAGGTTATCAACCAGTGGCCGAGGATCTTGGCTCCATGAATAGCCACTTGGAAATAGGAATCCTAGAGCCTGTGCAAGCCTCTTTCGACTTGAGCCAATAAATCTGCGCCAGAAGTCCTGTGCCGTCTCCTTATCTGCCGGTGAATTACCTGCTTCTACCCACAATTTAAATGCACGCCAATCTCCTTGCGAAATGTTGACGCTTGGCGCATCAACGGCACGGCCGTAACGTGCGCTCATTCGCTCGAAAAAAGCAATCCTCACGGCTCCCGGATCAATGTGGCTGAAATTCGTGAGGATCTGGTTCCGATCTCGATCTTCCGTATACTCCAGAAGCCGTATCGCGAATGTGTCGTCCGACGCAAGTTTCATAGACCGTAAGAGGACCGATTGACCCCTAGTTGTTGAGGATGTTTTTTGAGCCGCCTCGTAGACAATATTGAGAGCTCGGGCAGCTTCGCCGACATTCATCAGGTCGTAGGCGTAGTCCGATGCATGAATTGAAGCAGCAAAAGCGATTCCCTCAGCCGAATCTTCGGTTAACCGCGCTTGAGCCGCACGACCGATCTTCCACAAAAAATCCTCTCGTCGTTGATGCCCTTTGGGCAGGCTAAGGAGTTCGTCACTGAAAATCTGCAAGCGTTCTTTCTCGTTTCTTGCATTATTAAGGCGCGTCACTATTTGAGAAAGCTCGGCTTCGCTATACATCTCCTCGGGGACCACCGCGCGAAAATAAATGGAGAAATATTCGGGAGAACAAATTCTCTTCTCTACATCCTCCTGGCCAGCTTGAAGTGAGCGCTTAAAACTGTGCCTTGATAAGTCCGCCTTTGGGCCTGACCACCGAGGAAACAGAAGCTCAAGCAGTACTTCAATTGCGCTAGGTTCCGCTGATTCCGATACGGCGGTTCTTAAACGCGTGACAAACGCCTCTCCTTCAGCGCTCTTCTCCCGTTCGCCAATGCGTCCCTTGCTCCATGAACCGTCTCCGCGCGTCAAAAATGCGCTGTTCTTTCTAATTAGCCGATGTACCTCGGGTTCAAATCGTTGCAGACTCTCAATGGCAACAAAATCAAACGCATTTACTTCGCCGGCGACAGGGCGGGCCGCTGTTAAGAGGTCGTTGAGCAGCAGACTTACCTTCCGCAAATTCGTACAAATCGGCGAAAGCGCCTCATCCCACATGTATTCCAGCAACTCACGAAATTGCTTCTCGTCTGTTCCTAAGAACCATTTTCCACTGACAGCTGCCGAAACTACCTGGCGCTGAAACAACATCCCCAGCATCTTCGGATCCGGGGGTGCTAAGCTCACACGCACCGGGAAGAATTTCTCGATATAGTCGTCACTCAAATCCCCCTGCGTAGAAAGCGCCTTTCGGACTTGACTCTCACTAAATGCGCATATGAACGTTACATTGGGCATCGACGCCGCACCGCGTAAGATCTTGAATAATACTGTCAGCTCGTCCCGTTGCATTCGATCTATTTCGTCAAGCAAAACAACGATTGGCAGAGGATCGTCCGGAATCCGCAGAGGCGCCCGCCCTAAGACGTCTCTGATCTCCTCGACCTCTTCTCGCTGTGACTGGGTTGGAAGAATCTCTCTCAGCCCCGCCAAGAACGAAACTGAGCCACTAATCGTCCGCGCATATGCGATCGACGCCTTTCTGATCTGAGGCATGAACAGTATTCGCCTACATTCGGTCGCTATGTCTCGGAAGAGGTCGAGCGCCAGTGTTTCGTGAGAAGAGGGTAGCCAGGCACTGAACGAAACTTGAATCGCGCGTCCTTCAATCGAGCGCCGCAATAGGTTCAGAACAGAACTCTTTCCGTCGCCCAGTTCACCGTTTAATTCAACGATCGGTGTTCCGTGCACGAAAATGTGCTCTGCAAGCAACTCGACAACTGACACACGTCCAATAATGTCTTGGTCCCATTCCCTGATCGGATCATCGGTGCGCGTTGCTGTCCACGAGTCGTGAACTGGAAAGCGTTGTGTCTGAGTGGGAATCGCCAGTTTTGGAACCGTACGCCGCCCTTTCTTAGGAATATTTCCATTTTGCGCACGCCAAAATTCCAATCCAATAACAGAGATTAGAAATACAAAGGCTGAGGAAGTTCGCAACGGATGAGCCCTGCCAACTCGCAGCAAACTTACGACGAGGGTTGCGGCGCTGATCGTAGTAAGGCTTGTGATGCCTGCCCACCATGCCCGGGTGTACCTCGCAAGCGCTCGCATCAGCCACGGAGCTATGCCAACAAGAAGGACCACACAGAGCGCCGAAAGCTCCAACCTATACGCCTTGACGCCATCGAACATGGACGGGGCGGAAAGCTTCGCCCACCATTGCTTCACGTGTGGAAGAAAGCTGGTGTCTTCCCAAACCAGATGTGCGAATCCCGCTGCTACGCAACCCAGTGCGGCGCCTGTAAGAAGCCGTGGCCATTGGTTTGTCGTGAAGCGCTTGCCGGAAGAGCGCCACCAAGTAGTCACCATGTTTGGAGATTTATTGGACACAGTTCATAGGAACTTGAATGGGTTTCGGTCGGTATTGTCACCGAATATATATATATAAGGCAAATACTCTCGATGTCGCGCAGAGTTTAAGTTGGCTCAGCCGTTGCCGAAGGAAAGAAAGCCTATGTTTCAGGTAACCCCTCGAATCGTTCTTCTGCAGGATGCATCTCCAGCACCGTCAGCCAGCCGGAAGCTGTTCTGTGCAAACCCAAGGTATTTCCATGCGCTCAAATATACGATTTGTGGATCACCGTCAGACGCCTGTAGTCCGGCCACTCACAGTACATCCGGCTGCTTGCTGGCAGTGTTAACAGTTTCAGCGCCTGTGACTCGCGACTACCCTTCCGAGGGTTTTCTGGTTGCTTAAGCACGATTCGCCCCCACAAAGCGTCGCCCAGAACCAATGCTTTGAAGGAGTCCGATGCGGCCGAGCGACGCAGGTTAGCAATTGGCGAGAGGCCTGGTGGTCAACAGGAACACAATCGGATCCAAGCTAACTCACAAGGCCCTTTCGCTGGGTGAATTTGAATCAAGGAGGAGTTTAGTGAAGAAGAAACTCGTGGTCCTCATTCTCTTGGCGGGCGACTGGTAGGTGTCGCATCCACGCGACCCGCCACTACTGGAATTCTTCGCATCAGCAGCCTTACGGAGATCGGAGGCAACCTGGAGCGAATGTCGACGAAAGCGATAAAAAACGTCGGTTCCGGATCTTAGTCTAGCCTTTGCAGCCGGACTGCCTACGGCGAATGGGCGGGGCTAGTCGGTAAGCTTGCTATCCCATTGCTGCGGAGAACTTCTGAGGTCGCATAGGTAGATGCCTCGAAGGTGCCTCTGTCCGAGAATTTCCGAACAAGGTAACATTGCGATACTTTTCTGCGGTTTGGGAATCCGGTCCTGTTGGCATACACAGATGCGTTCCGTGCTCGCGATTAGACTCCTCCCTATTCTGCTGGTTTTTTCCTGTTTGCATGACAAATTGATCGCGCAAACCACAACGACCGGAGCATTGGTGGGCATCGTGACGGACCCGAGTGGCGCTGTGATGCCGGACGCGATTGTTCAGCTCCAGAACAGCACCAAGGGAGCTACGTACAGTGCAAAAACAGACCGAGGTGGATCGTATTGGTTCTATTTTCTTCTCCCAGGGAGATATGCGCTGACGGTGTCGCATGCCGGCTTTCGCTCACAGAAATGTGAAGTCGAGGTGCCGTTAGGGCCTCCAGCGACACGGAACGTGAGTCTTGAAATTGAAGGACAGAGTTCGAGCATCAAGGTGACCGGTGAAATGCCGTTGTTCCTAACAGAGAACGGCGATGCTTCCACCACGATGAATCTGCGGCAAGTCTCGCAGGTGCCCAATCCTGGAAATGATCTCACTTACATTGCCCAAGTCGCTCCCGGAGCAGTTATGAACACGGACACGATTGGCGGCACCGGAGCCCTAGGGAATGCTTCTATTTTAGGGATGCCCGGCACATCTAATTTGTTCACGCTCAACGGCATGAATAACAACAATACCTTGTTGAACACGAACAATAGCGGCGCTTTGGGAATGATGCTGGGCCAGAACGAGGTGCAAGAGGCGACTGTTATTAGCAACGGATATTTAGCCCAGTTTGGTGAGGCCGCCGGATCGAACATCAACTACATCACCAAATCAGGAGGCAATGTCTTCCACGGGAATGCGGCGTACTACTGGAATGGAAGGATTCTGAACGCCAACGACTGGCTCGACAACGCGCAGGGAAATCCGCGTCCGTTCGATATTGCCAACCAATGGGCGGGATCGCTGGGTGGCCCAATCGTCAAGGAAAAGCTCTTCTTCTTCTTTGACACCGAGGGCATGCATCTCGTGCTTCCCCAACCTACCTACGTAGTATTACCCACGAAAGCTTTTGAAGCAGCGACGATGAAGAACATCGATTCGATTTTTGGGGCGGCGTCAGCTTCCCACACGTTTTACGAGCAGGTCTTCGATCTTTATAACGGCACGCCGGGTGCAACTACGGCGACTCCGGGCAATTTCAACCCGCAGGATAAGACTGGTTGTAACGGGTGGACGAATCCGAACGATCCAAATGACCCGAATGGGCTGGGATTAGGCCAGCCCTGTGCGGTTCACTTTTTAGAAAATCTGTACCATCCTGCCAGCGAATCCATAGGTTCGGGACGTGTTGACTGGAACATCGGGGCGAAAGACCGCGCGTTTGTTCTAGTTCAATACGACCATGGCCAGCGGGCTATCTATCTCGATCCGATTAGTTCTTCTTTCAATGTCTATACCAGCCAGCCATGGTGGCAGGGACAACTTAGCGCGACCCACGCGATTGACTCGACTGCTGCGAACCAATTTTTAATTGCAGGGGCGTTCCTCAGTCAGCTTTCGAGTGTGGCGAATCCTGCGAGGACTGAAGCCATTTTTCCGATGCAATTGAGTTGGGGAGCCGCAGGTAATGCGTTCTATCAACTTGGGGGCGAGAACAATCTGTATGCGATGCCGGCTGGTTTCAATACAACTTCGTTTCAAGTATCTGACGATCTCTTCAAAACTCTCGACACGCACACATTAGGTTTTGGTATCAGCTTTCAACGTAACTACTACTCGGGGTACGGTTACAATTTTAGCGGCACCGGACTTTTGTCCCCGCAAACAATCAACGCGTTTTTTTACGGGGGATCGGATCCTTCCAATCCGAGTACGGATTTCACCAACTTATACCAGAATCTCCCGCTGAACACCTGGAACCGAGTCGAGTTCTATGGTCTCGGATGGTACGTACAGGAAGAGTGGCACGCGGCCCGAAGTTTGACACTCACTTTGGCTTTGCGTGCTGATCACGAGTCCAATCCAATCTGCAAAAACCGGTGTTTTTCGCGGCTTGCTAGTCCTTTCGCATCGATCAACCACGATCCGAATCAGCCATACAACCAGGCCATCCTGAGTGATCAGAGAAAAGCATTTCCGAACATGGACAGCGTCCTCTGGTCGCCCCGGGTTTCCTTCGCTTGGCAGCCTTTCGGAATAACGCACTATACGGTTCTGCGCGGCGGGGTTGGCATCTTCTACGATCCCGTACCTGGGGTCACTGGCGTGACGTTCAGCGCCAATCCACCTTTGCTAAATTCCTACGTCTTGAGCGGCTACAACCTTGCTCCAGGCCAAGCAAACAGTCTTTCGGAGAATATCGCCGCATCGAATATGGCTTTTCTGAACGGCTTTGCTTCCGGGCAAACGCTCGCGGCACTCAGAGCGGTCGATCCCAACTTTACTCCTCCCGCCATTCAAGCTCTCCCGAATACAGTGCACTTGCCGCAGTATCAGAAATGGAGCCTGCAACTGCAGCAGATTTTTCGCAGTTCTACCTCGCTGACGGTCGGTTATTTTGGCAATCATGGTATCCATGAATTTTTCCAGGATCTGAATGCCAATGCCCACGATTTTGGTCCTTATCCAACTATGCCCTGTGGCAGTCCGCCGGTTGAGCCTTGTTACGACGCGCGGTTCGGGCCGGTATATTTGTACGAAACCTCTGCGATTTCTAATTACAACGGAATGGTCGTTTCCTTCGAGAAGCGACTCACGCGTTGGGGAACCGGCATTCTCCAGGTCAACTACACGTATGGACATGCGCTTGACGAGGTGTCTAACGGCGGCCTTGGGCAATTCGCGTTTGGCAGTTCTCTTTTTCCGCAAGATGGCAGCAATCTTCGCGGAAGCTATGGCCAAGCGGACTACGACGTGCGCCACTCCCTGAATGCTAACTACGTTTGGCAGGTTCCGATCGGAGACGCACTAAGAAATCACGGGCACGATTGGCTGACGAAAGGCTGGCAACTTTCAGGGACAGTTTTCGCGCGCACAGGTTTCCCTTACACTGCGCTGGATGTGGCCGAAGGTGGAAACCTGCTGAAAGACAACATTCTGAACCCGATTTATTCTGTGCCGGTTGCACCGCTAGGCAATGGCGGACCGTGTGGCAAGGGGGCAGCAATTCCAGCTTCTCCCGTACCTTGCCTGCCTCCTCAAATCCTCTCTGACGGCTCGCCGAATCCCGGCGCCTTGTTTGTGCAATCGGGTTGTGAGACAGGATTTAACGCCGGCAACTTGGGCCCATCGGGCGTATGCGACGGGCCTTTAGTGCACTTCGCGCAAGGCCGGAACCATTTTCGAGGGCCCGGCTATGTGAGTACCGACCTGGCGATTATGAAAAACACGAACATCCCTCGCTGGGAAGGCGGTATTTTTAGCATTGGTCTGCAGTTTTTCAATCTCTTCAACCATGCGAATTTTGGCTTTCCGGATGGCTCGTCGTCTGATGCAAGCTTCGGCCAGATTTTCTATCAGGAGCAGGCGCCCACGAGTCTTCTCGGCTCCGGGCTCAACGCAAACGTTTGCGGGGCGAATGATTCAGGTCAAGGCGCAAATTCGGTTTTGACCGCACAGTCCCAAAATCTGGCAACGCGCCTCAAGAATCAAAAGCCCTCCATCATCCACATGTTGGCGTTGCGTTTCCAATCGTAGATTGCCAGATGCCTTCCATCAGGAGAAGGTGTTCCGAAACACTTCCCGTTGCATTTCCACAAGAGCCGGGCATGGCCCTGTAAGTCCAGATGTAGCACTTCCCCCCCATCCTTCTTACTGTGTGACACGAAAAGAGCTTTTCCATCCGGCGCCCACCGAATAGCCCCAATCTTCCCAATCTTGTCAATTCCCTCGGCGTGAATGGTAAGCGCGGGCTGGCCGCGCAAGGACTGAATTTCTATCGGGTCTTCAGGGTTCCGCGTTATGGCGAGACGAGTGCCATCGGGGGAAATTGCACACTCTATCCCGTCCGCTGAGAGATCGATGTCTCGAGCAAGATCAAACCTGGCAATCTCAGGTCCACGACCCTTTGCGGGGTCGAATGTCGTCACCACCATTTGTTTGTGATCTGCCGACTGTTCCGAGATTACACACAGGTTCGCAGGAGCCCGAGCACAGGACAACGAAATAGGCCGAACTACTCGAAGAATCTCTTCCGGATTTCCTCCTGTGGCAGGAACCCGAACGATGGGTTGAGGTCTCGACGAGTCGTCAGGCGTACCAGCGAGCGGCCAGACCAGGGCAACTACCCATTTTCCATCAGGACTCAGCATTGCGTCTCCTAACAGACCTCCCATCACCGTGGGCGCGATAGGTTCCCGAGTGTCAGAGTCCAAGGACTGCTTGAATAATCCGTAGTGGTCGCCTCGATTTACACCGACCAAGGCCGTTTTGCCATCACGGAACCAGCTATCAATAAAGTCATCGCCTTCCTCCAGAGTGAAATGCCTCGAGTTGCGGATGTGAGTACCGCCTGCTTCGAGGTCAGCCACGTACGCCGTGCCTTGTTCGCCCGAGGACCGCAGGAACGCCAGGTGCTTGCCATCGGCAGTCACGCTGGGATTGTTCATCCAGAATCCGACCCAATCCGTCAGCCGCCTCGGCTTCTCATCAATCTGACCGGAGCGCGTGTCAATCCGCATGGACCAATAATTACAAGGCGTGTCAAGCCGCATCAAGGCGGAATTGCAAGAGTCAGAGTAAACGATCCGTCCATCGGGCAGCCAGGTGGCGTCACCCATTTTCCCTATTTCAGAGGGTGGCAGTAGCACAGTGACAGGTCCACCCCTCAGATCCCGGGCTACCAGAGTAGCCCCTGCCTCGTCAGCTTTGATATAGGAGACTCGTTCTCCGTCCGGAAAGAAATAGAGACAGCAGATCGCACCTTTCTCCCCGGCTTCGTAGAGCTTGTGTGCCTCCTCTCCACTTTGCGTTGTCATCCAGATTTCACCTTCACCAAGGTCTTTTTATTTGTTCCAAAGGATATTGACGAGCCGTCACGGGAAACGGACCACGCAACGGCATGGTCGCGAAGCTTACGCGGGACGCCGCCCAACACTGAAACCACCCAAATGTTCGTATCATCTGAACTCCAAAGACTGGGATTTTGTCCCGCTGAATGGGCATTCGCAAGAAACCTCGTACTGTCCGGGAACCAGGCGCTAATCTCCCAGGTGACGCCGCCATTCGTGAACAGGTCTGGCTGGGACACTGACTGTATTTGTTCATTTCCTATGAGCTTGATGTGCATTCCGTTCAAGTCGGTGTACGCTAGGTACTTACCGTCGGGTGAGATCGCCCCGCCTGTCACTGGATTCTCCGAGGAATTGAGGGTGAGTTGCTGAAGCTTAAGGTCCGGCAGAGACGGCGTGGATTGCGACTGGCGTTTTTCGGACCAAATAATTGTGCTGACGACTACCACCGCCAGGACAGGCGCGCCAACCGCAACTGCCCGGCGGAGGCGACTTCTTAGTTCCGCCTTGCGTTTTAAATCCTCTAGGTCAGCACACAGCTCCGATACCGTCTGGTAACGGAGGTTGCGATTTTTCTCGAGGGTCTTCGCGATAATCTGGCTGAGTTTGGAAGGAACTTGGGGATTCAATTGCCCCGCCGGAATAGGTATTTGCGTAAGGATGGCCCCATGGAGCGATGGGCCGGTGTCGCCTTTGAAGGCGCGCTGCCCCGTGGCCATCTCATAAAGGACCAGGCCAAAGGAGAACAGGTCTGTCCGTGCGTCGAGTTTCTCGCCTCGCGCCTGCTCCGGCGACATGTAACCGGCTGTTCCCATAGCCACGCCAGTGCGGCTGAGAAGCGGATCGGGAGTCATTTGTCCCGCGTTTTCGTGACGCACCACGGTTGGCGCATCCTTTTTAGTCGTATCAACTTTCAGATCTTCCGCGGTTTCGCCTCGAGATAGCTTCGCCAAACCAAAGTCCAAAATTTTTGCCTGACCCTCTTGAGTTACGAAAATGTTTGCAGGCTTAATATCTCGGTGAATGATGCCGTGACGATGAGCAGCCTCCAGCCCAGCGGCGATTTGGAGTGCCAGGTCCAGTAATTTACGGATTTCCAGAGGCCTTTTTTCTCTCTCGGATTCTGAAATTATCTCGCGCAGTGTGTGGCCTTGCAGTAGTTGCATCACAAGGAAAGATCGCCCTTCTTGTTCACCAAATTCATAAATCGGACAGATGTTGGGATGTTCGAGCGCAGAGGCCGAGCGTGCTTCGCGTTCAAATCTCGCGAGCGCCCCGGGATCTTTGCTGGAGTCTTCGGGAAGGAATTTCAGCGCCACTTGGCGCCCGAGCCTCAAGTCCTCGGCGCGGTAGACCAAACCCATTCCGCCGCCACCCAATCCGTCCAGGACGCGATAATGCGAAATCGTTTGGCCAACCAACGGAAAACTCATCGAAGCCATTTCGCGATGCACCGCGGCCTTAAGGACATCTTTGGCACGCTCCTCGCCAGCGAGCAAAACTTCGACCTGTCGCCTCAACTCAAGATCTGAGTTGCAGGTCTCATCCAAAAGAAAAGTGCGCTGTTTCGGATCGCACTCGGCGGCGCGATGAAACAGCTCCTCAATCTGTGCCCAGCGTTCAGGTGTCAAACGGCACCTACTCGGCTTGCATCTGGTTATGCAACCAGGCTTCCGCCATTCTTAAGTCTCGGCGAACGGTGACGTGAGAGACTCCTAGCGCCGTCGCTATCTCGTCCATCGAGAGGCCGCCAAAATAACGGAGCTCGACCGCTTTGCACTTGCGCAGGTCGATTTTCTCGAGAGCTGTCAGACCTGAGTCCAGCGCGACAAGGTCTTCACTCATTTCCTGCTGGAAGCTTACCGCTTGTTCCAGCGGCACTTTCTCTCCGGCACGCTTGCCAGCACGCCGCCGCCGCGCGTGATCCACAAGGATGTGACGCATCAGATGTGACGCAACGCCAAAAAAATGCGAGCGGTTCTGCCAGTTGGGATTGGTTTGGTCCACAAGGCGAAGGTATGCCTCATGAACGAGAGCCGTCGGTTGCAGCGTGTGGCCCCGTCGCTCCCTTCGCAGGTAGCCGGCAGCAAGTTGGCGAAGCTCCTTATACACCAGCGGCGTTAGGTCATCGAGAGCCTGCTGATTGCCCCTTGCCCACTCGGCCAAGAGATGCGTTACTTCGTGGCGTGAAGACATAAAACCTGAGAATGGCGGGATTATACACCGCACCCGCATGGGCCTGTCCCTGCCTTCCCGTGGCACCAGCCCTCCATGATCGATTTTCATAAAGAAATGCGCTTGATCTAGTAGGGAGGCTTGAGAGTGCTCATGTACACCGAGTTCTCTCAACATTCCGAACTGTTCCCAGTCCTCCAGCAGTCAGGAAAGTAGGGTTGACTGGCAGGAAAAATAACGTGAATAGGAATCTGACATTGCTCGTTGCAGCAATCGCGCTTACAACTTCAAATCCGTTAACCGCTCAGACCCATCATCACTACAAGCTGATCGACATGGGCACCTTTGGCGGCCCCGCGAGCTCGATCAACTATCCATACTTCACGGGCACACTGAACAACAAAGGCATGGCCGTGGGTTGGTCGTCGACTTCTGTACCCACGACCCCGACGAGCAGTTTCTTAATCTGTGGCGGCATTGATGGTGTGGTTCCGTATATAACCCATGCTTTCCAGTGGAATGGTACTGTGAATGACCTCGGCGCCTTTCCCCCGAGCGAAACCAACTGCAGTGAGCCCTTCTTCGAGAACGCCAAAGGGCAGGTCGTCGGCGCGTCGGAGACCAACGATATCGACCCGCAGTTTTTCGGCCTTCAGCAAATCCACGCTGTTCTCTGGAAAGACGGCCAGATGATCGATCTCGGGTCGCTGGGAGGAAATCAGGCTGCAGCATTCTTCATCAATAACCGCGGCCAAATCGTTGGAAACTCAACAAATACGATCCCGGATCCCTTCTGCTTTTTCGGCACGGTTCAGAACCGTTTGTTTCTTTGGGAAAAAGGCCAAATGCGGGATCTAGGAACTTTGGGTGGCAACTGCGCAGGGCCGGGAGGCATTAACGAGCGCGGCCAGATCGTAGGCAATTCCACGACTAGTTCTGACCCGAATCCACTGACTGGTTTCCCTACAACCGATCCATTCCTGTGGGAAGAGGGAAAGGGAATGAAGGACCTTAGAACGCTCGGAGGGGCCTTCGGGTTCGCCTCAGCCATCAACAATAGTGGCCAGATTGTCGGCCAATCAAGCATCCCTGCTGACCCGGGCGCGTGTAACGGCTTCCCCGACAACAACGATCCGAATTGCCATGCTTTCCTCTGGGACCAGGGTACGCTCACGGACCTGACCACAAGCTCAATTGGTGGTAGCCCGGAATGGATAGCCGCCATCAACGATGCCGGAGAGATCGTTGGCTGGGGCGTTTTTCCCAGCTCACGACTGGAGGCATTTCTTTGGAAAGACGGCGCCGCCACAGATCTCGGCAACTTGGGCGGTTGTGGTAGCTTCTCGCAATCGATCAACGCGAAGAGCCAGGTTGTAGGGGGCACATTCTCCTGCGATGGCACCGTGGTTAAGGCATTTCTGTGGGAGGACAGCTCGGTCGTGGACCTGAACACGCTGATTCCGGCCGGCTCAGCCCTGCAATTGGCTGTTGCGAGGAACATAAACGATCGCGGCGAAATTGTCGGCGACGGCGTGCCGCCCGGTGCTTCCCCGAACAGCTTCGGCTTCCACGGCTTTCTACTTATTCCTTGCGACGAGAACCACCCCAACATCGAAGGCTGTGACTACAGTTTGGTGGACGCAAGTGCGGCTACAACTGGAGAAAAGCAGGCAGTTGTTCATCCTTCTCTCTCCGCTGATGCAATTAAACGGCTAATCAGATCGTTTGGTCCACGCACATCCACCTGGCAGCGCGGGTTCGGAGCGCAGCCGTTGAAATAGTTCTACGTAATCGAATGAATGTGGGAGGAACACATGAAAAAGAATCTGACCATCTTGATAACGGCCGTTGCTCTAGTCGCAGCGCTAATTGCGTCTCCATTGTCCGCGCAACAACGCACACGCTACAAACTCATCGATATGGGCACTTTTGGAGGCCCTGCGAGCGAAGTGAACAACGGGAATAACGGATCTTTCTCAGTTACGGTCCTAAACAACCGAGGCGAACTCGTAGGTTGGGGAGAGACGCCAACCCCTGATCCATTCGCACCAGCTTGTCTTGATGAAAAATGCCTCGTAGTCCATGCGTTTCAGTGGAGGAACGGTGCTACGACCGATCTGGGCACACTTCCTGGTGGGAGTAGCAGCCAAGCCAACTGGATCAGCCAGAGCGGACTGATCGCTGGAATCTCGGAAAACGGCCAGACCGATCCACGCGTACCCGGCTTCCCACAAACTCACGGCGTGCTTTGGCGAAACGGGCACATCACCGATCTGGGAACGCTGGAAGGCGGATACGAGAGTTTTGCCAACGGGGTCAACGGCGCGGGCCAAGTGGTTGGAGGAGCGTTGAATACGGTCCCCGACGGCCAAAATTCATTGGCCGCGCCGGGGCTATTCCCAACCCAGACTCGCGCATTCCTCTGGCAGGACGGAAAGATGCAGGATTTGGGCACTTTGGGCGGACCCGACGCTCTCGCGCAATTCATCAACGAGTCCGGCAAGGTGGTCGGGTGGTCCTATACCAGTGATTCGCCGAACACGTCCTGCCCACCAACGCCAGATGGCGGTGGTTTTCCCCTCAGCATCGGCTCGTTCATTTGGGACGGCAAAAATAAAATGAGGAATCTGGGAACGTTTGGGGGAGATTGCACCATAGCCACTGGCGTCAACAACCAGGGCACTGTCGTCGGCTTTTCTGTGAACAACGACGGGTTCCAGCGGGCATTTCTCTGGGAGGACGGCTCGATGAAAGACTTAGGTGGCACGATTGGCGGCGAGCAAGCAGGCGCCGAGGCAATCAATGAATCTGGACAAGTTGTGGGGGTTGCAACTCTTGCTGGAAAGGTCTTTTTCCACGCAACCTTGTGGAGGCAGGTAGGGGAGATCACTGATCTCGGAGTCCTTGGTCAAGATTCGTGTAGCCTTGCATCCTCGATCAATTCGACAGTTCAGATCGTTGGAACCTCATCCGCTAATTGCAATTTTGATAACAACACCAGCGCCGTTCTTTGGGAGGACGGCCAAATCTCTGACCTGAATGCTCTGATTCCATCAGGTGCTTCTCTCCATCTGCAATGGGCCGAGACGATCAACGATCGAGGAGAGATTGCCGGCACGGGATTAGACGCCAACGAAAACTTGCACGTCTTCCTACTGATCCCCTGCGATGCGAATGACACGACTGACTGCCAAGAAGTGGTCGCAGGGGCCAGCGAAACGCCTCGCGACAGTCCGGCACTTGTAACGCAAGGGCCTCAAGCTGCCAATCCCAGCCACTCAATTGGCCAGATGCTGAGCAGTCCACAAACGTCAACGTTAAGCAGCGCGGCTCTGAACGGGGGCATCACGATTACATCTGGCCTGCCGCCGGAAGGCACGGTTGGGAAGCCCTACGGCCCGCTTCAGGTCCTAATACGATGCGGCTTCGTCGGAGAATGCCCCGTCTACTACTTCCAGCTCAGCGCCAGCGGAGGATCAGGAAACTACTCGTGGAGTTGGGCCGCCGCGCCAGGATCCTCGCTCCCACCCGGACTGGGGTGTTGCTCGCTTTTTATGACGGGCTCATGGCCAAATCCGTTCGCCTTTCATTGGTATCATCCCGTCATTTACGGCAGACCTACCGAAGCCGGAACCTACAACGTGATCGTGACAGTGACGGACTCGAGCTCTCCCGCGCTGCACGCGAGTGCCACCTACAGCATCACGGTCCTCCAGTAGCCTTAAACGGAAGAGCGGGTGACTGTTAAAGGCGTGTTCAGCGTTCGGAAATCAGATGAGTCTGTTGAAAAACTCGTTTTCGCGACACGATTTTATTTGCCGTGACTAGCCCCTGTTGTGCTAATCAGCGCTGCAGGAGGTACGCCGAAGATGATGGGAGAACGCTAACGGACGGAGTCATTGTTCTATTACTTCCGTTTAGAGGATCAGATTCCCGACGATCACTTTCTCCGACTTATTGACCAACACATCGATTAGTTTCGTTCGAGAACGGCTGACGAAGTTTCACAGTCCGACAGGTAGGCTTTCCATTGATCCGGAGGTGCTGCTGCGGCTGCTATTGGTCGGGTATTTGTACGGTATCACTAGCGAACGCCGCTTGCTCGAAGAGGTACGCATGCATCTTGCGTTTCGCTGGTTCTCTCGGCTGGCGTAACCTTCCGGAATTACTTGAGCACAGATGTCGGTCACCTCGACACTGTACGCTTTAACAGGAGGCCGTTCGCACTTTCAGCGAGATGCGTCGCTATGAACGCGTCAGCACGCTGTTAACTTCCAACCGCCCTGTCGAAGACTGAGGAAACTGCTCGGCCACAGCGCCGCCGTCACTTCCATGCTGGACCGCAGAAGGCTGGCATGCTGCACCCCAATTTGTTCAGACGAGCGAATTGGTTATCTGAGGCCATCCGGACGCTTCCGCCGCGAATAGGCGCGGCGCAAGGTCCTTGAGTCTTACAAGACCATATCGTCATGCCGCGAAGTCAACAAAGAACTTAGCCTGTGGCAGTACCGTGCATGCCGGGCCCCCGGCACCAGATTTTTGTTTTTTTTTCCGGCCGCCTCTTCACTTCCTAGCGACGACCGCTATTTGCCAATTTCTGCCTGAAAACGCTAAAGCCACAGACCGCGACACCGAACCTGCAATTTCGTCGGCTCCTTGACAACTTCACATATTGTGAAGTAACATCGGATGGTGCACATAGTGACGCGCAAGCATTTGAGAGAGTCAATGGAGGAACATCCGGATGCGGCGACCGAAATCAAAGCATGGGTGGCCATAGTCGAAAGCGCCCGATGGCACAATTTTGTAGAACTTCGGCGTATGTTCCGAGATGCCGATTACATTAACGGATACGTGGTGTTCAACATCCGGAGAAATCGCTACCGCCTCATCGCTGTAATTCATTACTCGAAGACGACAAATGAGCGACAAACGCAAGGACACGTCTACATCCGTTCTTTTCTGACACATAAGGAATACGACGATCCCCGCAATTGGGATAGAAAGTTTGGTGCAAAATGACCACAGTTCTAGCCGACCCCGCAAAGATGATCGCGAAGGGCGCTCCCCACGTCATACACAATGAAAAAGAATTGGAACTGTACACCAATGCGCTCTTCCAATTGACAGCTATCGAGGATCCATCTCGTACGGAAGCGGAAGCGATTGAACTTCTGACCCTACTCGTGGAGCGATACGAGCAGGAACATTATGCAATTCCTGCAGCCGACGCCGTTTCAGTCGTACGGTTCCTCATTGAGCGGCAAGGCCTTGCGCAGCGGGACCTGATCCCGCAGTTCGGATCGGAGAGCGCCGTTTCGATGTTCCTTGCTGGACACCGAAAACTTACTCTCGAGCAAGTTCGGAAATTGAGTTTACGATTTAAACTTCCTGCCGACGTATTCATTCGAAGTTTGTAATCTAGAGTTGGGCGCCCAGATCAACCAGGAACTTAGCCCGAGGCAGTATCGTGCATAGCCCCAATTCCGCACTGGAGGTCGTATGAAGCCCAAGTGCAAATTCGACCGCAGACGGTTTCTAAGAAGTTCAGCCATCTTTACGTCGACACTGTGGCTGCCGCAGGCCGGGCAACTCGCATCGGAAGGCTCTGAAATCACGCTGGGCACGTGGCCCCATCGCGTTTATAAGGAAAACGATGGAATTCTCCAGCCAACGCCCACTGAGAGCTGCGTGTTTAACCTCATGGTACGAGAGACGCAGAATCGTGCGATGGACCCTATAAGCGCGCACCTAGAATTTTATTCCGCGTCAGAAAAAGTTCATACAGTCGATGTTACGCGCAAGGCTCTGGAGGCAATCCGCAGCACATCAATCGCCGAAAGAGGCCCTGAGGATCGGGAAGAAGAAGTCTTCGATCTGCGTCACTACTTCTCCTTCCCGGTAAGTCTGGGCGTGGACCGGTTGGAGTATGCGCTCATCGTGGCGCGGCCGGGTGGCTCACAAGTCCAGAAGCGACTCACTATACCGCTGTTACGCTATCAGCAGAAAACAAAGCTGATACTCCCGATGAAGGGAAAGTGTTGGGTCGGTGCGGGCCACGATTTCAACGAACCTCACAGTGACGGCCGCAGCCAGCACTTCGCCTACGATTTTCTAGGAGTCGGCGCGAACTGGGAGATCGTCAGAGATCAAGGCGGGGCAAGCTCTGACTGGTACACCTGGGCGCGCGAAATCATATCGCCTGCGGATGGTAAGGTCGTGTACGCGCGCAACGATGTGCCAGACAACTTGAAACCAAGACGCATTAATAAAGAGCTGTACGCAAACTTGCCGGAACCAAATGCGGCACTTGCTGGCAACAACGTCCTGCTCGACCATGGGAACGGCGAGTACAGTTCGCTGGGGCACATGCGACAGGGATCCGTACGAGTGCGGACAGGCGACCGCGTGAAGCAAGGAGACGTGCTAGGCGAAGTGGGCAACACGGGTGCATCGCCTGTTCCACATCTGCATTACCACCTGGTGTCCGTTGGACACGTCTCTCTCGCCGATGGGCTTCCGTCACGCTTTGACAATATTTCGTTTGATTTGTTCCAAGCTCCTATACCGGTACTTACACCGAAACGGGGAATCCTTCTGATCGCTCACTAAGGGTGCGAGCTGCCTGTAGCACGATCTGAGCTGATCGCACGCTACCTCAGATGTGAACCGCAGCTGTTCGAAGAATTATGCTGCCGCTAGCCACTCAAATCGAACAGGCTGACGTTCGGTTCAATTCCCTTATAGAGCCACTGGGAATTTAGACTTCTTCGGGACGAGGTACTTACACAACTGAGTGTAGCAGGGGAACTGGTCTTCCCGTTCTCCATTCGTCGCTGCAAGCCTGACTCAGCCGTGGCGCGCTCCTAAACGGTACCTGTTGTTTTCCCAAAGGAAGTATGTCAGTCTTCCTGTAGGAAACCCAAATGTCGGTGCCATGAAGCTCAAAATAGGCGTCCAGCAAGGCACACTAGCACTGATGGTGCTCAAGACTCTTGATGTTCTCGGGCCTCTGCACGGCTATGGCATCGCCCGGCGTATCGAGCAAATCAGCGGCGATCTGCTCGCCGTGAACCAAGGCACACTCTATCCCGTTTTGCTGAGGCTTGAGCAAGAGGGCGCCATCGCATCAGAGTGGGGCTCCTCAGAAAACAATCGGCGCGCGCGTTTCTACCGGCTTACGCGCCAGGGGCAAAAGCGGTTGCAGGTCGAGACCCAAGGCTGGGAGCAGACCGCAACCATAATCAGGCGCTTCTTCTCGGCCAAAACGGAGGATTTGTCATGACCGCCGCTAGACGATTCCTCATTCGTCTTTTCAACTCAGCCGCGCGCCGGGTGCAAGACGAACGCCTCAGAGAAGAGATTGCCGAGCATATCGCTCTGCAAACCGCCGAGAACGTTCGTTCCGGTTTATCGCCCGCTGAAGGGCGTCGCCAAGCCCTACTGAAGTTCGGAGGCCTGGAGGCGATGAAAGAAGACTATCGAGCCGAGCGTAGCCTTCTCATCATTGAAAATTTAGTGCGGGATCTGCGCTTTGCCACCCGCATGCTGCGCAAATCTCCAGGCTTTACCGCGGTAGCCGTGGTCACGCTGACCATGGCCATCGGCGCAAATGCCGTTGTCTTCGGCGTCATGGATGCCTTAATTCTGCGCCCATTGAACGTGCCTAACGCCGAGAGCCTATACGGAACGGAGTACGGAGTAGACACCGGCTTCCAGTCCTATCTCAATTACATCGATCTGCGAGACCGCAATCACAGCTTCGATGACCTGGCGGCCTTCTCCATGGCGTTTGTGGGCTTTGACACTGGTGGAAATTCCACCAGCGCCAGCGGTTATGCAGCGAGCGGAAACTACTTCGATGTGCTCGGTCTCCACCCTCATCTTGGTCGCTTCTTTCATGCCTCTGACGAGCGCGGCCGCAACAGCGCACCGTATCTGGTGCTCAGCTACTCGTACTGGCACAGCCGCTTCCAGGACGATCCAAGCGTGCTCGGCCGAGTCGTACGGCTGGACAAGCATCCTTTCACGATTATTGGCGTGGCGCCCCCTGACTTCCGCGGAACATTGGTCTTTGTCTCTGTCGACTTCTTCATGCCTATTGTCAACGAAGAACTGGTGAACGGCGAGCATCTGCTGGACGCGCGCGGCAACACTCGCGCGATTTTTGAGACATTCGGACATTTGAAGCCTGGAGTCACTCCGGCTCAGGCTGTCGCCGATTTGCGAGCGGTGGGCGCATATCTCGAAAAAACCTACCCCAAGGAGTTTGGCCAAGCAAATTACTCCCTGGCCCACGCCGGACTCACTTCCTTTGGCCGAGCCGTTCGGGCATTCATGACCGGGTTGATGCTGCTGACGGGCCTGATTCTACTGGCGGCATGCGCAAACTTGGGCAGTCTGTTTGGCGCACGCGCTGCCGACCGTTCCCGTGAGATGGCTTTGCGCCTTGCGCTCGGCGCGAGTCGCGCACGCATACTGCGGCAACTGCTGACGGAGGCCGTATTGATCTCCCTGATCGGAGGTGTTGTCGGGCTACTCGGTAGCGTCACCTTGTTGCAGCGCATGAGCATGTGGCAGCCATTTCCCGGAGCTCCAATCCATCTGCCTATAAACCCGGACGCCAGAATTTACGCTGTTGCTTTGATCTTGGCCTTCGTGACCGGATTCCTCTTCGGGATTGTTCCGGTGCGGCAGGTGCTGAAGACGGACCCGTACGAGATCGTCAAGTCGGGATCGCTCGGCCAAGTCGGGCGACGGATTGCCGTACGCGACCTCTTACTCGGCGTGCAAATCACGATTTGCGCTGTTCTGGTCACGTCTTCGATGGTGGCCCTGCGCGGATTGTTGCGCTCGCTACACGGCAACTTCGGATTCGAAACGCGCAACGCACTCCTCGTCAGTACTAACCTCACCATGGCCGGTTACAGTGGCGAGGGTCTGCCTACAATGCAAAAGCGCATGCTTGACGAAATCGCGAGTATCCCTGGCGTCGAGAAAGTGGGACTGGTCAATAACTATCCGCCGTTGATATATGCCGCCGGCAGCCGAGTAAATGTCTTCCACGAGGGAACTAAAGAGCTGCGGCCTTCGAATGTCGCTTTCGCGCCTTACCGATACGATGTCTCTCCCGGATACTTCGATGCGGCTGGCACAAGCCTACTAGCGGGCAGAGCTTTCTCTTGGCATGACGACCAAGACGCTCCCGCTGTCGCCGTGGTGAATCGCGATCTTGCCGGCAAGATGTTTGGCTCGGTACCGAATGCCATCGGCCGACATTTCACCTTGCAGGACGCGACGCGTGTCGAGGTTGTAGGTGTCGTCGAGAACGGCAAATACTTCAGCCTCACAGAAGATCAGCAACCGGCGGTTTTTCTCCCGGCTTTTCGATCCCCTGCCAGTTTGTCCGACGTGGTCGTGCGCTCGCCTCGTGACCCGCAACAACTTGCCGCGTCCATCAGGAGCAAGTTGCGCGAACTTGATGCAGGCTTGCCCGTTGATGTCTCGACGTGGAACACCATGCTGGACGTGGCGCTCTTCCCCTCTCGTGTGGCCACCGTCGCCCTGGGTGTGATGGGCGCCATAGGGGCTATGCTGTCGATTACCGGCATCTTTGGATTGGCGGCATATTCGGTCAGCAAACGTCTAAAGGAATTCGGAATCCGCGTGGCGCTCGGCGCGCAGCGCAAAGAAGTGTTGAAGGCCGCCCTCGCGCGGTCATTTAAGTTACTCGCCTGTGGCTCGGCCGCAGGATTGCTTTTCGGGATTCTCGCCAGCCGCGTCTTGGCATTCATCGTCTATGCGGCGACGCCGCGCGACCCGCTGGTACTGCTCAGCGTCGTTGTAGTCATGTCGTTGCTAGGGCTGGTCGCAACGTGGATTCCCGCCCAGCGTGCGCTGTCTGTCCATCCCGCGATGCTTCTGCGGGAGGAGTAGATCAGCTTCCGGTGCGCGAGTCTTGCCGTGGCTGTAAAAAGCTTTCAATTGTAAACGGGCAGATCGTTAAAGCTGCCCCTATTTGCTCTCCAGGCAAAGGATCGCCGCTGGCGCTCCAACATAGACCTCAGCCAGCCAGAGAGATCTGAAATTCGATGCAACGCGTGGTGCATGCCGGGCCCCCGGCACCACTATAACAGCCCCTCCCAGGCAGACTGCACGTTCCCGAGGCAACAAACATCCTTCCTCTGGTGTAAGGGTGATTTTTTGCACGTGCCTTGCAATTTCAGCCCGCTCAACCACCGGTTCGACTGAGAGCGAAGCCCGAAACGTTGAGCCTGACGGTGTCTGGTAAGGGGACAGGTTTAGGCGAAGTTAAGGGAACAATGGCCTTCGACCGCAAGGAATATGGGATGAACAGCGGCATTCCCTGCATCAAGATCGCCGACCGCGTCGAGGTGACGGTCGACCTAAAGGCCAAGCGAGTCAGCGGGTCGCCTTGTGTTTCAGCAATAGCCAAGGCGGACATGCACCTAACGGGCCGCTCGCGTAATACGTTGACCCGCTGTTGATCGGTAATCGTGTAGTGGCGCAAACCATCAGCTCTCAGCCTTTGGCGTTGACCTTGACATCCGCATCCTCGAAGAACATTATCCCGAGAGGATTTCATTGTTGGAGCCGAAAGACTAGTTTCACAGCTGGCACCACATTCCACCTCTTTCAACCTTGTAACGTGGTTTCACTGCTTTACACGTGAGAGTGGTCTCGCCGCCCGGTGGTGTTTGGAGCGGACTCATGAGAAAGAACTTCTTGCGCGCTGGCTCGGCGCTGTTGTTGTCTATTTTCACACCAAGCTTCTCGCTTTCCCCAGCGGCCCAGGAAACTCGCACTCTCATCGTCAACGGACAGCCGTCGCAGGTCACGATCACCCAGATCAACGGCCGCTTCTACGCAGATCTTGAAGCCTTGTCGCATGCCGTCAATGCTTCGCTGACCTTCAAGGGAAATCAAATTTCGCTGACTCTTCCTTCTCACGCCGGCAATTTGCCGGCGACAACTGCGAGTACCCCTGCACAGGAATCGTCAGTCCTTTCCCGGAGTTTCCTCAAAACTGCCATTGAAGCGATGTCGGGCATGCGGGAATGGCATAGCGCCCTCGCCACAGCGATCCAGAATCAGTACCCGATCGCAGAGAGCTGGCTGACCCACAACCGAAACCAGGCTAATGTCAACCTCAGGTTGGCGTCCGCCTCTGCGTCAAACGACGCAGACCGGCACGCCATTCAGCTGCTGACTAACGTATTCAATAACATGAAGCAGCTGAGCGACCAGTACCTCGCGCAGGCTCAATCCCATACCTACATTTCTCCAGATTCACTCCAGGGCGATCCTCTGGACCAGAGAATCGTAAGCTGTGGACACTCCCTGGCTGCCATGGCCGCCAGCGGTCAATTCCAAGATGATGGTTCCTGCCAATGAGGTTTAACGCCCCAGAACCCCATGGGATAGTGCGCCAGCACGGTGACCAGCGAGGCTTCTCGAATAACCAATGCACCGAAACAACACAGCTGACTCTCTTATGCCAACAAACGGGCTCGAGAGCCCTGCGATTGCAATACAGAAACAGCCTTGGAGTCGAAAGAAACAAATTCTTCCGCCCCCAACCAGTCACCCTCATGAGCGATCACACCATCCGCAAAGTCCCCACCGGCGTCTAAAACGGTCAACCCTGTTTCGACTGCCGGTCGATTCATTACCACTTTGGCGGTTTTCATAAGCCGACGCATTGCCTCGGAAACATCCGAAACGGGTCTCTTGTAACCGCGACGAAGCACCCACACAAACTCGCAAAGAACTGGAATCGGCACAGCAACTAAATCGGCCTCTCTCAGGGCCTTCGTCGCCTGGCGGGCCTGATCTGGCTCGTCTTGAACAACTGCTCTGATAAGTATGTTGGTATCGGCCGTGATTTTCATTTTCGTCTCGCCCAGCCCCGAGCCGCGATGGCGTTAATTTTCTCTACTGTGAGCTTTGGCCCATCCTGGCGTGACAGGCAGCCGATGAAATCGTCAATGGTTCCATCCTGTGTAGCAGCCCGCACAATGATCCGGCCGTCCGTTAGTTGGTCGGCTTCCACCTTTTGGCCGGGGCCGACGCCAAGATGCCTCAGCAGTTCCTGCCTTAGCGTGACTTGGCCTTTCGCAGTAATCGTAAGCTTCGTCATGGACCCTCGTATTTCGAGTGTAAGGCAGTTCTGCCTTACTGTCAAGCCACCGGCCGTCGGTTCTATCGAGGGAGTTACCGACAATTACAGCAGCGATTCGAAGCTTCTTGTTTTCTCAAAAACCGAGACACCGATGCTCTTCTTGGGGCTACGACGCCAATTCAACCAAGAACTTAGCCTGTGGCAGTGTCGTGCATACCGGGCCCCCGGCACCAACCTAACAGCCACACTTCCCAGCAAGTCCCAATTTCCCGACGCAATATAGGTTTTCCCTTCGGGTGTCATGGTGATTTTCTGCACGTGCTTCATGATCTCGGCGCGCGCCAGGCGGGGTTCGCCGTCTAGCACTGACTGCAAATACCTGAAACGAAAGTCGACAAATCGCCGCGTTTCGCGCAGTTGGATGCGAATGGTTCCTGGTGAATAGTTCGCAAGTTTTGCCTTCGCGTCCGCAAGTTCCTGTTCAAGTTCGGATAGCTTTTCCATAAGCGAAGGGTAGCTATTCCCCTGGCAAATTGCATCAGTGCAGTTGCGGATTTGCTTTTGGATCACGTCGACGCGCGCCCGATATTGTTCCGACTGGGCGCTCGGCCGATTCTTCGCCCGCATCAGTTCGTGTCGCTTCTTGCGTTTCCTTTCAACTGAGGCTCCTTCCCTCCACCGACGTTACCCGGCTTCAGCGGTACTACGAGCCTCTCCGTCATCCCAGTCGGCCCGGCCTGTCTCTCGCGAGTTGGCAGTTTATCCACACTGCGATCACCGCTGGGACTTCTCGTGTTGCGTATGGTCCCCTTCGCCTGCATGCCGTCGCCACTGCCCCGGCAGGATTGATGGAGCTGTTCGCTCGTACACTTCATCAACTTCGGCCTTCCCCGAAACCGCGGCGGGTCGGCTCCTAAATCAACGTTTTCGAGGCCTGCTCAGCGGTCACTCACGTTACGGCCTGCAAGCTTGCCGAGTCGCTTAAACGACCTTCTGCACCAGAGGCTTCAGCAGTCTCGTTGCCTCCACTACTGCTCTGATTGCTACCGGGTGGAGCGAACCAGTTCCCGGGCGGGTTTAACTCCCGCTGTGGACCATCACCTTTCACGACGCACACGGTTTGGCCATTTACCAGGATTTTGCTGATTGCCGCCCACGCTGTCTGTGCGTTTTCGCGACGCCGGGTGTTCGCGTTGTCAGTCCAACGACCTTTACAATCGCAATACGTTGGGTCTAGTTTGAATCTTATTCGTACCTCAGCGCGACCATCGGATCGACCTTCATCGCTCGCCGCGCCGGTGCCCATGACGCAGCAACCACGACGCTCGTGAGCAGCGCAGCTGCCAACACATAAGTAAGGCCGTCAGTCCGCGACACTCCGTACAGAAAAATACCCGACCCGCTCCACCCGATGTCAGCCGTTGGAAAGAAGCACGTCACAGCAAAAGCACAGAGCGTGCCGAACGCCAGACCCGCGAACGTGACCGCCAGGGATTCACGGAAGACCAGCCCGGCAATTTCCGTGCGAGCTGCGCCAAGAGCCGTACGAATGCCGATCTCTCGAGTGCGCTCGGCGACGGAATACGAACTCACTCCAAAGACTCCAACAATAACCAGGATCAGGGCCAAACCGCCAAAAGAGGCCAGCAATGTGATCATAGGCCGGCGCAGCGTCATGGATTCCGAATCGTGAATCAGCGCCTGCATACTGCTTGATTCCCAGAAGAGCTGAGGATCAATTGCCTGAAGCCACTTACTGATGCGCGCCGCGACATTCCCCATGTCGCTCTCCGCCCGGACACGGATCGCTATGCTCCATTGCGGAGGTGTGATCTGTGCGATGGGGAAGTACGCGAGGGGCCGTAAATCCTCTTCGGGATTGCGCTGGCGGAAATCTGCAACAACGCCAACAATCTCCCTTTCCACCGTGGTGGCATCCGCAAAAGCGAGGTGGCGGCCGATTGGACTGGTTCCAGGGAAAAAATGCTTTGCGAAAGTCTCATTGACAATAGCGACTGGGCTGCGCGCCTGACCATCCCACTCGTCGAATGGACGGCCGGAGAGCATTGGTACCTTTAAAGTGGAAAAATATTCCGGACCCACAGAGACAAACCATATTTCTTCTTGAACTGGCGGCGCCTTGGGAGTCGGAGCTTCGACTCTAAGCTGCGCGCTATCCGCACCCTTCATAGGAAGCGAGTCCACGATGCCTACGGACACGACGCCGGGCATCAAGCTCATGCGCTCCGCCGCATCATGCATGAGGCGAGCGCGATCCGTTGGGGCGGTGTAGCGGGTAAATGGCAAACGGGTGGTGACCGTCAAGACGTTGCGAGGGTCATAACCTAAGCGGGAATTCTCCACGTGCAGGAAACTGCGCAACAACAGGCCAAAACCTACCAGCAGCACCATGCCCAGCGCAACTTGGCCCGCGACAAGGCCATTTCGCAACCGCCGCGAGCGCGACCCGCCCGCGCTGGGACTTGTATCTTTCAAACTTTCATTGAGGTTCAGACGCGTAGCATGCAACGCGGGAATCATGCCGAAAGCCAGGGAGCTCAAAAGCGACACACCCAAACTGACGATGAAAACACGCGCATCCACTTGCAGGTGCGCACCTAAATCCATATCGGATGCCACCTTGGTGATGACTTCCTGGCACCATCGCGTCACGAATAGGGCAACCACTCCGCCGAATAGGAAAAGCAAAGTGCTCTCTGTCAACAGTTGCCGAATCATTCGCCCTTGGGAAGAGCCCAGCGCCGTGCGCACCGCAACCTCCCGGCGGCGTTTCACACCTCGGGCCAGGAGCAAGCTCGCAACGTTAGCGCACGCGATCAAGAGCACAACTCCGGCGGCGACCGCCGTCATCCACAGCCCGCGCTGAGCGTTCTGTACGGTCGGCCCGGGATGGCGAAACATTTCAGCAAAGTCTTCCACGACAAGTCCCTGACTTCGATCAGCCAGAGCACTGGGATTCTTGAACTGCTCACCAATGACTTTCACTTCCGAACGCGCCTGCTCTAGCGTCATGCCTGGTTTTAGCCGCGCGACGATTTGGCATCTCATCTTCCCGGCCACATCGTGTCCCTGGCTCGCATAAGAGTTCAGGACCAGAGGGGCAAAGATGTTGGGGCCGTATTTCGAACCCGTTCTCGGCAGCACGCCAACCACGGTAACCACCCGGCGATTTAGAATAATTTGCTGCCCGATAAGGTGCGGGTCTGAGTGAAATCGCGTTTGCCAAAAATCATAAGAGAGGATTACGACGGCATCCAGGCCGGCTTGCTGCTCTTCGTCACGGAAGTTGCGGCCCAACAGCGGTCGCACGCCGAGCGCGGAGAACCAATTTGAGGTGACAAGTGACCCAGACAGGCTTTCGGTGAGTGACCCATCGGCACTGTAAAAATAATCGGCCCATCCCTGCGCGGCGATTTGCTCAAAGGATTTGCTCTCGTCCCGAACTGTCTGATACTGCGCCGGGGTGGGAGTATGTGTGTCGTCGTTTTCGACGGTCAAGATATAAACCAAGCGGTCGGGTTCGCGAAAGGGGAGGCCCGCAGAAATGCTGAATCCACCAAGCCGAAGATCGCGGTGTTCGCGCCGATGCCGAGCGCGAGAGTGAGGACCGCGACAGTGGTGAAGCCGGGAGATTTGCGGAACAGGCGGAAGCTTAAGCGAGCGTCGGAGAAGAGCAAATGGAGCCAGGTCGGAATGCGGTGTTCGGCGAGCATCGGGTAATTCTAGTCCCGAATTGCAGAATAGCCATCCACGAATCGTCATTGCGCCCGGTTAGTCGCAAAACCGGTAAGTTGCCTTAAGCGACTGATCCACTTCGGCGGTAATGCCGTTAGGACTAAGCCGCTGGCGCGGCGGCTAGGTAGCGTAGTGGTCGCAGGGCCTGTGTGGCGTTAGCGTCAGGGTCACAGAGAGGAGTTCCCTGTGACCCGACTTCGTCAAAGGATGTTGGAAG
>Ga0306920_100001243_pt1 | contig 31491 bp, 29 predicted proteins | sample flu12Cox44000170_FD_204666 | JGI IMG/M metagenome (GOLD analysis project Ga0306920, IMG submission 204666) | Lab enrichment of tropical soil microbial communities from Luquillo Experimental Forest, Puerto Rico - flux4day.12C.oxic.44.000.170 (v2)... | ecosystem: Environmental > Terrestrial >...
CTTCGGGTCCAGGTCGGTCCCATCCGCCTCTCGCTGCAAGGCACCGTGGCCGTGGAGGAACAGGACCGCGCGTCGTGGCGGGCGCGTATGCGCGCCGAGGCCAACGATCGTCGCGTGGGCGGTGGGATCCGCGCCCGTATGAGCCTTACCCTGGCGCCGGGCGAGGGCGGCACGCGCCTGCGTGTCGAGACCGACCTCGCCGTCCTCGGCCGCATCGGCGAGTTCGGACAGGCCGTGATCAAGAAGAAAGCGGATGCGCTTCTCGAAGAGTTCGCGCACAATCTCGGCTCGAAGCTCCACCAAGGAGGATGACGATGAACCGGGGCTATCACGCGCACATCTACTACGATCCCCAGAAGACACGCTCCGTCGCCGAGCGGCTGTGCGCCGACATCACCGGCAAGTTTCAGGCGCAGCTGGGCGGCTTGCGCGACGAGCCGGTCGGGCCGCATCCAGTCGCCAACGCCCAGGTCATCTTCAAGCCGGATCAGTTCCAGCCCGTCGTCGAGTGGCTGATGATGAACCGCGACGGGCTCGACGTGCTGATCCACCCGCTGACCGATGACTCGGTCGACGACCACAGCATCTACGCGATGTGGCTGGGCTCGCCGGTGCCGCTGAAGCTCGAGACGCTGCGGCGCAACTACCGTGCGGAGCTGTTGCCCAGGGCCTGAGGCGCCCGGCCGGGGTCTCTCTCCGCGAACGAGCCGGATCTCGCAAGGAAGGAGCGGAGCCGCGGGGTGCCGCTGACCGGGTCACGCACCGCCGTGCCGATGAGCCGGTTGTAGCTGCCGCTCGTCGGCCCGAAGGGGTCATAGCCGGTCGCGCTCTTCCCTACTCGATCACCTCGTCCGCCTGGATCAACAGGGGCGCTCGGCAAGCGCCACGGAGACGCACCAGGACGCCCAACACGCGCCGTGGCCCTGTCGTCCGACTGACTCGGGCCGAGGCGGCTCTTCGAGGCCTCCGGTCACATCAACCCGTAGAACTTCCCCGCGTTCTCACACGTCATCTTCCGCGTGACGTCGTCGGGCAGATGCTTGAACTGCTCGGAGATGTACTTCGCTGACTCCGGCCACACGCCATCCGGATGCGGGTAGTCCGAGCCCCACATCAAGGTCTCCACGCCCATCTCGTCGATCAGCTTGGTGCCGACGCGGTCGTACTGGAAGGTCGCCTTGCACTGGCGGCGCCAGTACTCGCTCGGCTTCAGCTTGAGCGGCAGGTCGTGGTACTGGTCCTCGAACTCGAAGTCCATGCGGTCGAGCACGTACGGAATCCAGCCGATGCCGCTCTCGCCGAACGCGATCTTCAGATTCGGATAGCGCTCGAAGACCGCGCGGCCCATCAGCGCGGTGAGGATGTTGGCGAGCGTCATCTGGAACAGGCAGAGACCGCTGTACATCAAGGCGCGCTGGGTGAGGCCGGTGTACTTCTCCCGCAGCGCCGGCGACACCGACGGGAAGGTGTGGAAGTGCAGCGGGATTCCGACCTCGTTGATCGCCGCCCACAAGGGCTCCCACTGGTGATGCCACATCGGCTCCATCTCCCACGAGCACGAGAGCTCGAGGCCCTTGAAGCCGAGCTTGGCCGCCCGATGCACCTCGGCGACGGCGGCATCGATGTCCCCGTACGGCAGGTTCGCCAGCCCGATGTGACGGTCGGGGTACCGGCGGCAGAAGTCGGCCATCCAGGTGTTGTAGATGCGCAGCATCTCGTTGGACGCTTCGATGTCCTTCAGCTTGGCCGCGGCGGCCAGGATGCCGTAGATCACCTCGGCGTCGACACCGTCGCGGTCCATCTCCTTGACGCGGAGATGCGGATCACCCGGCCGGCGGATGCCCTTCTTGCCGTCGTCGTAAAGGCCGGTCGAGGCCATCACATCGACCCGTAGCTGCTTGCCCGGCTGGTACTTGGTGCCCGAGGCGCCGACGCCGCCGGACAGGCCGAAGACGGCGCCGTTGTTGGCGACCCAGCGCGGGCCGTCGGGCCCGTCGGCGACGTAGGGCATGCGCTCCTTGAGATGCTGCGGGGCTTCGGACACGAATAGATTCGGCGGCAGCCAGATCAAGTCGAGATGACAGTCCGCCGAGATCCGGTTGTAGGTGCGCATGACGTCTCCTCCCTCGCCTATCCGGTAAACTGCGGATGCTGCGCGACTCCCGTCACTTGGTGATCGTTATGTCAGGATTGCCGTCCATCCGCAAGGAATTCTCGGCCGGTGTCGCTAGACCGGCGGGAGCCCCTCCTGATGCCGCACGTCGTTGATGATTCGCTCGACCCACGTGTGCAGGCCGGGGTACTCGATCCCGAACTCCTTGGCCAGTCGGCTCCAGTCGACCAGATAGTTTCCGGATTCTTCGCGGCCGCCCTCTTTGGCGAAGGTGATCTGAGTGTCCGGCAGGAAGCCGCGCACGGCATCCGCCAGGTCGCCGAGGCTTACGGGGATGCCGCCCGAATTGTAGAGGTGATGGCGCGGCGCCTCGGCCAGGAGGATGCGCGTGAAGATCTCCGCCATGTCGTCGACGTGCACCAGGAGCCGCATCATGCCCTTGCTCGGCAGGTGCACCGGCTTGCCGCGCGCGGGGTCCGTCATGATCTGCACGTGGTCGACCGAGCCGCGTACCTTGTCCGGTCCGGTGACGTTGGCCGGGCGCACCCCGATGATCGACATGCCGTAGTTCTTGATGTACTTCCTGGCCTGGAACTCGTTGAAGATCTTGTGCATCGCGTACTGGCTGGTGCCGTAGACCGGGTCGTCCTCGTTCACGAGGCGATCACCGAAGTGGCTCTGCTGGCCGCTGACCGCGATGGAGCTGGCGTAGACCACACGCTTGACGCCGGTCAGGCGGCAGGCCTCGAAGACGTTGTCCATCCCGAGGACGTCCAGCCGCATGACCTGGTGCGGGTTGCCCTCGCCAGCGCCGAGCCCGTAGGCGAGGTTGATCACGCGTTCCGGCTTCACGTCGAGGATCGTCCGCATCACGTCCTCGAACTGGGTGACGTCGCCGCGGACCACCGGGGCGCCGATCGGCACGCCGCTGAACGAGGCGCTGCCGGGATTCAAGTCCATGCCGACCACCGATTCGCCGCGGTCGATCAGCCGCTTGATGAGCCGGGGGCCGATGAAGCCGGTCGCACCGATCACGAGTACCGACATGGCTGTTACTCCAGCTTGGTCGACTGCCAGGCGATCATGCGCCAGTCCGCGCCGGCCTTGGCGTACACCGCGAGGTAGCGGACGGTGAACCGGTTCTCCTTGCCGTCGCGCTCGACGTGCATGTCCGACACGCCGTTGACGACGCCGACGCTGCCGACCACCCGCGCGCGGCGGTCGCGGGGCGCGATGCCGCGGTAGTGCGGCTTGCCGCCGCGGAGGTTTCCGATGTGCTCGGCCTTCGATTCTTGCCGGGCGGTGGAGTGCACGTAGACAAGGTCATCGGCCAGCGCCGCGTCGAGCGCGGCCCAGTCGCCCTTCTTCATCGCCTCGAAGCGGCGGTCATCGGCGCGAAGAACCTCGGCCTCGACTCCGGTCGTCGTCGCGGTTGCCATGCGCAGTCTCCTTCGTGAGAGGCGCGCCTCGGTCGGCGGGGCCCCGGCCCCGCGACGGCCTGCAGCGCGCACTGCTACGCCCGCGCGGCGACGGGCGCGCGTCGGGCGCTCGTGCGGCACGCGGGGATCACGTGTTTGCCGAACATCTCGATCGATTGCATCGCCCGCTCGTGCGGGATGGTCTCGGTCTGCATGATGCAGATGACCTGATCGACGCCGGCCTCTTCGTAGAGCCGGACGCCCTTGATGCAGCTGTCCGGATCGCCGGCGATGATGATGCCGCGCTCGCACAGGGTGTCGGGGTCCATCTGGCCGAAGGCCGCGCGCGCCGCGCCGGGGCCGCTGTCGAGTGAGATCCCGACCTGCGCGGCCTGCTCCTTGTGCGCGGCGTCCGACTGGCGAAGCCACCGGCCGAAGTCCGCCTTCAGGTGATCGGGCACGCCGCCCCACGACTCCAGGAGCTGCTCGTAGGCGTTGACGCGATCGCGGATGTACGGCTTGTCCGGACCGAAGAACGTCTTGAGCGAGAGCGCGGCGAGCGCGCGCGCCTCGGCGTTGTTCTCGCCGCAGAACGAGTGGACATTGTTACCCCAGTAATTGTTGACGACGGCGCCCACCGGCTTTGCCTGCGTGACGCGTGCCCGGTAGCGCTTCACGTGCTCGGCGAGGATGTTCGTGGCGAACGTGGCCGACGACAGCACGCCGATGCCCTTGTCGGCCGCCACATCGTAGCTCTCGGTCTGCGTGCATGCCAGGTACATCGGCGGATGCGGCTGCTGAAACGGCTTTGGCAGCACGTGGCGCTTGGGCACCTTCCAGAACGTCCCCTCCCACGAGAACTCTTCCGATTGCCAGATCTGCGGGATCATCGTGATCGATTCTTCCCACATCGCGCGCGTGTTCCGGGGATCGATGCCTTGGCCGATCTGCTCGTACGCGTTGGACCGTCCCGTGCCGAACTCGAGCCGCCCGTCGGTCAGCTGATCGAGCATGGCGGCGCGCTCGGCGGCGCGGACCGGATGGTGCGACGGCAGGATGCACACGCCGAAGCCAATCCGGACCCGCCGGGTCATCTGGCTCAGCGCGCCGAGCAGGATCTCCGGGCACGGCGAGCCCGAGAACCCCGTGAGGAAGTGGTGCTCGACGAACCACAGGTTGTCGAAGCCCATCTTGTCGGCCAGCACGCACTGCTCGAGCGTTTCCTTGTAGAGCTTGTTCCAGTCGATGTCGTTGCCTTTGAACGGTCGCTGCGCTTCGTAGAGCAGGCCGAATCGCATTGCGGATTCTCCTGGCGAGCGGGCTGAAAGTGTCGCCATGCTACCACGTCAGCGGGGCGTCTTGACGGGCCATCCGGGGCGGCATAGTGTCTCGTCACCATGAACGAGCGCGTCCTCGAGATCCCCACGCCGTCGGGCCGCATGCCGACGTTCGTCACCCATCCGGAGCAGGATGGGCCGTTCCCGCCCGTCATCATCTACATGGACATCTGGGGGGTCCGCGAGGAGCTGCTCGAGATCGCGCGCCGCGTCGGCACCGTCGGCTACTACTGCATGGTGCCGGACCTTTACTACCGCCAGGGCAAGGTGCGCCACGAGTTCCGTGACGCGGACAACCGGATGATCTCGCTGCACACGCTCGACGAGGAGCGACGGCAACGGGTGATCGCGCCGGGGCGCCGCCTCTCGAACCAGATGGTCGTCGACGACACGGGCGCGATCCTCGACTTCCTGGGGCGCGGGGAGCCGGTGCGCCCGGACGCCGTCGGCTCGATCGGCTACTGCATGGGCGGGCGTCACGTGCTGTGCGCCGCCGGCCATTTCCCCGAGCGCATGAGGGCGGGGGCCAGCCTGCACGGCACCACGCTGATCAGCGACGCGCCCGACTCGCCGCATCACCTGGCCGAGGAGCTCCGCGGCGAGCTCTACTGCGGCTTCGCCGAGATGGATCCGTACGCGCCGCTGTCGATGGTGAAGGAGCTCGAGGCGCTCTTGCGCCCGTGCCCGGTCGACTATCGCTACGCGATCCACGAGGGGGCGCAGCACGGCTACGCGCTGCCCAACCGCGACATCTTCGATCCGCAGGGCGCGGCGCGCGACTGGGAGCAGATCTTCGCGATGTTCCACCGGCAGATTCCGCCGTACGCGGCGTAGGCCGCGAGGGAAAGCACACGATGGACCGGATCGAGGTGAACGGCGCAAGCCTCCGCTACGACCTGAGCGGCCGCGGCCCCGAGACCGTCGTGCTGATCCACGAGGTCGGCGGCTGCATCGAGAGCTGGGACGACACGCTGGCCGGCTTCCAGCGCCGCTTCCGCGTGCTGCGCTACGACCAGCGCGGCTTCGGGCTGTCGGAGAAGACACGCGTCATCACGATGAACGCCACCGTGGCCGATCTGGTCGCGCTGCTCGACGCGCTCCGGATCACCGGACCGGTCCATCTGGCCGGGTGCGCGATGGGCGCCGCCATCGGGCTCGCGTTCGCCGGCTGCCATCCCGCGCGCGTCGGCCGGATTGTCGCCGCCAGCCCGGCGACGTGGGCCAACGTCGACCCGGACGCCGCTCGCAAGCGCATCGAGGAGACCGAGCGCGGCGGCGTCCGCGCGGTCGAGCAGAGCAGTCTGGCCGCCTCGTACCCGGAGGTCATGCGTGCCCTGGATCGCGTTCGCTTCGAGCGCTTCCGCCTGCGCTGGCTGGGCAACGACCCGGAGGCGATGGCGGCGATCTTGAGGATGTCGACGAATCCCGCGTTCGACCTGAGCGCGGATCTGGCGCGAATCACCGCGCCGACCCTGGTGATCGGCTGCAGCCACGACCGGATCCGCACGCCGGCGATGATGACGAAGGTCGCCGCGCAGATCCCGGGAGCGAGATACGTCGAGGCGAGCTCCGGCCACTTCATGGCCGTCGAGACGCCCGATCTGTTCGTCGAGCACGCGGTGCCGTTCCTGACGGCCTGAGCGGCGGGAACGAGATGATAGAGTAGACGAAATGCCCGCGCGCCCGCCCTCGCCGCCGCTCGATTACAAGACGCTCGTGCGGGACGATCGCATCCACGCCTCGCTCTACACCGATCCGCGCATCTTCGAAGACGAGATGGAGCGCATCTTCCGCCACGGCTGGGTCTTCGTCGGCCACGACAGCGAGATCCCGGGCCCGGGCGACTACGTCACGCGCCGCATCGGCACCGAGCCCGTCATCATGGTGCGCGGCGGCGACGGCGCGATCGCCGTGCTCGTCAACCGCTGCATGCACCGCGGTACGATGGTGTGCCCGGCCGACCGCGGCCACGCGCGGACGTTCACGTGCCCCTATCACGGCTGGACGTACGACGTCTCGGGCGCGCTGCTCGGCGTGCCGTACCCGGGTGGCTATGCGGCCTTCGACAAGAGCACGCACGGGCTCGCGCGTGCGCCGCGCGTGTCGAGCTACCGCGGCTTCGTCTTCGCGAGCCTGAGCCCGACGGGCATTCCGCTCTCCGAGCACCTCGGCCCGGCCACGAAGCTGTTCGATCGGTCGTGCGATCTCTCGCCCGCGGGCGAGATCGAGCTGACGGCCGGATGGGTGAAGCACCACTGCGCCGCCAACTGGAAGGCGCTGCCCGAGAACGACAGCGACGGCTACCATCTCGGCTTCGTCCACAAGGCGCTGTTCAGCACGGTGCGCACGCAGTACCAGCGCGTCGTCGGCGACGAGAAGGCCATCAAAGCGGTCGTGCGCGACTGGGGCAACGGCCACATGGAGATCGACTGGTCGCCCGGGTATCAGGGGCCGTTCGAATGGCTGGGCGGCGCGTCAGGCTCGGCGGTCGCTGCGTTCACGGCCGCGCTCGAGCGCCGGGACGGCCCGGAGCTCGCGCGCCGTCGCATTCTCGAGGGCCCCGCGCACGCGCTCATCTTTCCGAATCTGTTCCTCGGCGAGACCAACGTCGCGATCGTCGAGCCGCTCGGCGTCGAGGAGTGCGTGCACTGGCACACGCCGATGTTTCTCAAGGGCGTGCCGGAGTTCAACGCCCGGTTGCTGCGCATGGCCGAGGCGGGCATGGGCCCGGCGTCGTTCCTCATGCCGGAGGACCTGACCGTGGCCGCGCGCAATCAGCTCGGCCTGCACGCGCGCACCGCCGCGTGGCTCGAGCTCGGCCGGGGCCTGAACCGCGAGTGGATCGACGCCGAGGGGCGGACGGTCTCGCACGTCACCGACGAAACGACGAACCGCGCGCTCTGGAAGCACTACCGGGCGGTGATGACGGAAGCGTAGTCGCCGCGCGCGATGCTCTCCGACATCGAATACCGCGCTGTCGTCGACTTCGTCTACCGAGAAGCCCGCCTGGCCGACGAGGCTCGCTACGCCGAGTGGCTAGCGCTGTGGACGGACGACGGCGTCTACTGGGTGCCGGCGACCACCGACCCAGGTGCTGATCCCGACAAGCACATTTCACACATCTACGACAACCGCGGTCGCCTCGAGACGCGGATCAAGCTCCTGCAGACCGGCCATCGCTACAGCCAGGAGCCGGCGTCGCGCATGCGCCGGCTCGTGTCGAATATCGAGGCGGCACCGGCGGACAACGGCGAGCTGGTCGTCGAGTCCAACTTCGCCCTCGCGGAGCTCGCGATCCAGGCCAAGCGCGAGATGCACTGGTGGGTCGGACGCACGACGCACCGGCTGCGGGTGTCGGCGGCGAGCTCAGGATGTGCCGGAAGAAGGTCGTGCTGGTGAACGCGGCGGAGCCGCTGCCGAATCTGGCGTTCCTGGTCTGACCTTCGGCGCCGGCCTGGTCCATCAGATCGTGATCTCGTCCGAGGCGGCCGATCAGGCCGACACCGGCGGCCGCGATGCGATGAAGACAAAGGCCGGCGCATCGTCGTGTGCCGGGTTGCCGTCCTCTCCGAGGACCCGGGGACTCCCGAAGCCGGCTTCGTGCAGCAGACGACGGAACTGCGGCTGCGAATACCAGCGGAGCAGCCACGGGCGTTCGACCTCCTGGACAATTGCGCCGTCCCGTATCACTTCCTTCATAACGCAGAGTGGACACGCGCATCTGGCGCGGTGAATCAAAATGGAATCGCTCGCCCACGCGAAGCGTCGCCCCGTCCGAGGGACGCACGCGCTCGCGGATACGCCATTGGTCTGTGGCGTTCTCGGCGTCTGGGGAAAGCGGCGGTATGTACAACGGAATGATCGCCCGTCCTCCCGGTTCGAGGTGGTGGAAGATTCGCTGGAGGGTGCGCTCGGCGTCCCCGGCATCCGACAGGAGCATGAACGAGGCGCCTGCGAGAAAGATCGTGCGATACCGGGTCGGAAGGGTGAAGGCTTGCATCTCCCGCTCGTGCAAACGGATACGCAATCCGCGGGCCTGAGCCCGAGCCTCGCACTTGACGAGCATGTCCCGCGACGAATCGAGCCCGTCGACTCTCAGCCCTGCTTCGACCAGATCGAGGAGCGGGTGCCCGGTTCCGCATCCTGCTGATCGGCAGCTCGGTCAAGGTGGCGCCGATCGTCGAGTGGGACGGTAAGCCGATCGGCGATGGCAAGCCCGGCGCGATCGCCCGCGCGCTCCGCCAGCTCCTGCAGGACGACATGCGCTCCGGGCGTGGACGCCTGATCGAGGTGCCGTACTAGCCGAAGCGCGATGGACGCCGGACGTCCGCGGCCAGCAGGCCGAGGGCGATCGCCACGACCACCAGCGCGCTCAGGGTCAGCGAGAGCTCGACGCCGATCAGCGCGCCGATGACGCCGACGGTCAGGCCGCTGCCGGCCCGAAGCCCGAGCATCGAGGTGTTGAAGAGCCCGACCACGCGCCCGCGCAGGTCGGGCGGTGCCAGGATCTGGACGACCGCCTGCGCCATCGACGTGTAGGCGATGTTGAAGACGCCGCCCAGCACCAGCAAGGTCACCGCCGCCGCGTAGCCGTGGGCGAACGGGAAGATCGCCATCACGGCGCCCCAGATCGCCGCGCACACGATCGCCGCCCGTACGCCGCCCTGTAGCGCTGCGACGGATTCGAGCATCACCGCGCCGATCACGGCGCCGGCCGCGTTGGCGCTGAACAGCACCGTGTACCAGACGTCCACGTGCTCGGACCCGTGCTGGTGCGCGTACTCCGGCATCTGGGCCTGGAACGCCGTGCCGACGAAGAACGATGTCGCGCCGGCCAGCACGATCATGCGGATGATCCGCGGCTCGGAGCGGACCTCGCCGAGAAGCCGGCGCGCCTCCGCGAGGCCCAGGCGCAGGACCCGCCGGGGCTCGCGGCCCGCGCTCCCGTGTCCCGTGTACGGCATGCCGAACAGATAGAGGGTCAGCGGCAGGTAGAGCAGGACGTTGAGGAGCAGCGCCACACCCGATCCGAGCGCCAGCATGATCGCTCCGCCGACAGCGGGACCGATCAGCATGGAGATGTAGCGGCTGATCGCGTTGAGGCGGATCGCGCTCGCGAGGTGCTCGGGCCCGACGATGTCGTAGACGATGAGCTGGATCGGCGGTGACACCAGGACGCCGGCCATGCCGTGCAGCATGAGGAGCGCGGCGGCGTGCCATCCGCGCAAGGCGCCCGTCAGAAAGAGGAGCCCCCACGTCAGCGACACGAGCATCAACAGGCCCTGGGCGATCTGGATCAGCTTGCGGCAATCGAAGCGATCGGCGAGGGCGCCGGCGTAGACCGAGAAGAGGAGGAACGGAACCCAGTGGCTGATGACGGCGAAGCCGCCGAGCGTCGGCGAGTGGAACGACTCGTAGATCACCCAGTAGCTGGCGACGTGCTCGATGCTCTCGGCCGTCATGCCGATGAGCGCCAGCAGGAAATAGTTGCGGTAGTCCCGGTGGTAGAGCGCGCCGAACTTGGTGGTCGCGGAAAGCTCCGCGGCGGCGGGCCGGCTCACGCGGGCGATCCTACCTCATTTCGACACGGCGCGACCCTCCACCGCGCGAGGTCTCAGCGCCCGCGAAGGCGCTCGGTTGCGAGCCGCGCGCCGGCCACGAGCGCCTCGAACTTCGCCCACATCACCGAGGGGTGCTGGCGCTGGTAGAGCGCGCCCTGCGCGAAGCCGCAGTCGACGCCCGCGATGACCCGCTCGCGCCCGACCAGACGGGCGAAGTTGGCGATGCGCTCGGCCACGGTCTCCGGATGCTCCACGACAGCGGTGGTGTGCGCGATGACGCCGGGGATGAGGAGCTTGCCGTCCGGGAGCTTCACGTCTTCCCACACACGCCACTCGTACGAGTGCCGCGGCGTCGCGGCCTCGATCGAGTACGCCTGGGCCTTCACCCGGAGCATCAGGTCCACGATGTCGCGCAGACCGAGGTCGTGCACGTGCGGGCCCTGCCAGCTGCCCCAGCAGAGGTGATAGCGCACACGGTCCTCGGGGATGCCGGCCAGCGCGTGGTTGAGCGCGTCGATGTTCCGCGTCTGCGTGCGCCGGTATTCCTCGAGCGGCGGGGCCGGGATCATCATGTCCCACGTCTCGCCGAGCCCCGGGTCGTCGATCTGCAAGAGGAAGCCCGCGTCGACGATCGCCCGGTACTCGGTCTTCAGCGCCTCGGCGATCGCGAACACGTACTCCTCTTCCGTCTTGTAGTACTGATTCTGTCCCCGGCCGACCATCGCCGGCGCAATTGCGGGCACGAACGCTTCCGCGACGCTCGCGCCGCGCAACGCGCGCTTGAACGTGTCGAGGTCCCGCCGGAGCAGCGCCTGGCCCTTGTACGCGATCGGCCCCTGACAGACCGTGGGCCGGGTCGAGGGGGGCATCGCACGCGGCAGGTATTCTTCGTAGTAGTCGCGGAACGCGCGCCACTCGCGCCGCGTTTCGATCCGCCGCGCCCACGAGCCGCCCGCGTTGCTCGACGGAACGTTCGGATCGTCGAGCTTCAAGGTGCTGAAACCCGTGAGCCGCTCGTCGGTGTAGGCGAGGAAGCTCGTCTTGGACATCTCGCCGTCCGAGACGACGTCGAGGCCGACCCGCGCCTGGTCGCGGACAGCCTCGACGACCGCCTCCTCCACGCGGGCCGACAGCTCGGCCTCGTTCACGGCCCGGCCGGCGAGTCGCGCCCGGAGCAGCGCCTTGACGCTCTCCGGGCGCGGCATGCTGCCGACGTGGGTGGTCAGGACGCGGTCGGCGCTGGTCTTCATCGTCGTGCCTCGCGGCGATCAGTCGACCATCAGCACGATCTTGCCGGTCTGCGCGTCGCTCAGCATGTACTTGTGCGCGTCGGGCAGCCGCTCGAACGGGAACGTGCGGTCGAGGACCGGCTTGAGCGCGCCCTTGGCGACCGCGTCGAGCAGCTGGGCGGTGAAGCGCTCGCTGCACGCAAGCGATTCTTCGGGCGTGCGCGTGCGGAACGTGACGCCGATGATCGACGCGCGCTTGCGAGCGATCTCGTCGAGATCGCAGTCGCCCACGCGTCCGGCGTTGCGGCCCACGCTCACGAGGCGCGACTTGAGCGCCAGCACGCGGATGTTGTCGGCCAGCATCGGCCCGCCGACGTGGTCGATGATGACGTCGACGCCGCGGCCGCCGGTCGCGCGCATGACCGTGTCGACCCACTTGCCGGCGTCGCGCGTGTCCACGACCTCGTGGGCGCCGAGGGCGCGCAGCGCGTCGGCCTTCGCGGGGGTCCGCGTCGTCGCGATCACCGGATTCGCGCCGATGTGACGCGCGATCTGGATCGCCGCCGTGCCGACCCCCGAAGGCCCGGCGGTGACCATCACCGCCTCGCCCGGCCGCGCGGCGGCGTTGGTCACCAGCGCGTCGTGGGCGGTGACGAACACGTTCGGAATCGCCGCCGCCTCGGCCCACGACATGCCGGCGGGGATCTTCATGAGCGCGCGCTGGTGGGCGACGACGGACTTCGCGTAGCTGCCGACCGCGCGGCCCATGACGCGATCGCCTGGCTGCCAGGCGCTGACCCCTTCACCGACGGCGGCGATCTCTCCCGAGAATTCCGTGCCCGCGCGCGCGGGGCTGGCCGGCGCGCTGCCGGCCCGCAGCGCCGCGCCGCGAATCAGCTCGCCCCGATTGGTACCGGCGGCCTTCACCGCGACCGCCACCTGGCCCGGGCCCGGCGCGGCGACCTGCGCCTCGCGCAGCTCGAACACCGCGCCCTCGGGGCCGGGAACCGCGAACCACGCGTTCATCGTCTGTGCCATGGTTGTACCCTCCTCGATTCGAGGCGTCCTCAGCGCGCCTTGAGCTTCAGATCCTCGTACGGCGACAGGTACGGGTGCCCGGTGATCGTCGGCTGCTCCGCCAGCCGCGAGCCGACGCCGATCAGGAGCGCGGGCTCGACGATCGGCGCGAACATCGCCTTGTCGTGCCCGATCTCTCTATCGAAAGCGTTGCTTGTTGGCGTGATCCAGGCACCACGACGCCGAAGCATACACCGTCGAGGCGTTTATAATCCGCTCCATGAATACCGCCGTGATCCTCGCCGACGCCAAGAGCATCCTGGACGACACCATCCAGCTCCGCCGCCGCATCCACCGCCACCCCGAGGTGGGCCTGAGCGTGCCGCGGACCCAGGCCACGGTCCTCGAGGCGCTCGAGGGCCTGGGCCTCGACGTCCGGACGGGCCAGCGCACGACGTCGATCGTCGCCAGGCTCATCGGCGCCCGCCCCGGCCCCACGATCTTGCTGCGGGCCGACATGGACGCGCTGCCGATGCCCGAGGAGACGGGCCTGCCGTTCGCGTCGGAGGTCGAAGGCCGGATGCATGCGTGCGGCCACGACGCCCACACGGCGATGCTGGTCGGCGCGGCGCGCCTGCTCGCCCGCCGGCGCGACTCGCTGGCCGGCTCGGTACTGTTCATGCTGCAGCCCGGCGAAGAGGGTTATCACGGCGCGCGTGTCATGATCGAGGAGGGGTTGCTCGACGGCGCGGCGGCCCCGAGCGGCGCCTTCGCGCTGCACGTGACCCACCGGATGACGGCCGGCTCCATCTCGGCGCGGCCGGGCGCGGCGATGGCCTCGGGCGATACTCTACAGATCCAGGTGCGCGGCAAGGGCGGCCACGCCTCGGCGCCACACGACTGCCTCGATCCGATCCCGATCGCGTGCGAGATCGTGCAGGCATTCCAGACGCTGGTGACCCGGCGGGTCCACGTCTTCGATCCGGCGGTCGTGACCGTCGCCAAGATCGAGGCCGGCACGACGCGCAACGTGATTCCCGACACCGCGAACCTGCTCGGCACGATCCGGACGGTCTCGGAGGACACGCGCGAGCGCGTGCTCGACGGCGTCCGGCGGGTGGCCGAGGGAATCGCCGCCGCCCACGGCGCCGAGGTCGACGTGCAGCTGATCCGCGGCTATCCGGTGACCGTCAACAACCCCGACTTCGCCGGCTTCGTGCTCGACACCGCGCGCGAGCTGCTCGGGCCCGAGGCGGTCCACGCCGCGAGCCATCCGATCATGGCGAGCGAGGACTTCTCCTATGTGCTCCAGCGCGTGCCGGGCGCCATCGCGAACCTGAGCACGCGCCCCGACACGGACCCGGCGTTTCCGAATCACTCGCCGCGGATGGTCGTCAACGAATCGGCGCTCGCCAACGGCATCGCGATGCACGTCGCGGTCGCGCTGCGCTTTCTGGAGACGCGAGCAGAGCCGGCACGCGCTGGGAGCCGTCCCGCTCGAGCGGAGAGGGCGAACATGGTCTAGCCCCGATGATCAGCGACAGTGAAGGGGGCTCCTTCAGCCCTAGCTGGTCGTCGCAGCAGGCATCCGGAGCCGATTGATCTCCAGTAGACCGCTCGGCTGCCCAGCGTTGGCGTTGCGGAGGTCAGCTCAGAGAACGGCGAAGGTCGTCTGTGGACCGCTGCATCGGAAGGGCGAGCTCCTCCGCTATTGGCGGTCTCTGATGAGGCTGGCGTACACCTCGCGCAGTCGGCGCTCCAGGATACGGCGAACGTCTTCATCGGAGCGCAGCACGTTTGCGATGGTGGCCTTCAGGATTTCGATGTCCTTCAGGTCGAGCTCTTTCAGCTCTTGCACCGAGAAGATGCGAGTCAGTTGGGAGCCCATGGTGCGTTCCTCCGTTGAAGGTCTCCGGCCCAAGGAGCACGAGAGCCGCATCAGCATAGAGGAGAGTTGCGAACAGATCAAGCACCGACCTGCCGTCGGCGGACTATTGCGGCTCCTGGCTTCGGTCGCGCGCGAGCGAGCGAAAACTCGAGAGACGTCGCTCGGGCTCGGCGACCAGACACTCGAGCACATGCTGGAAGTCCGCCAGCAGGCGCTGAATGGTCGTGTCGACGAACAGGCTTTCCTTGTAGATCGCAGACACGATCAGCCCTTCTGGTCTCTCGCGCAGCAGCAGGACGATGTCGAATGCATTGACCATCAGCGGCGGTGTCGGAACGTCCAGATCGATCTCCAGCAGGCTCACGGTGCGGGCCGCGCGCTGCCGGGGTCGCTCGATGGCATCTTGCATGATCATCATGACCTGACAGAGTGACGCGGGCGTGATACCGCGCTCCCGCTCGAAGCTCTGAACCAACGCTTCGAAAGGCAAGTCCTGGTTTGCGGAGGCGCCGACCGTGGTCGCCCGGACGCGATGCAGCGTCTCCTGACACGTCGGGTCGCCGCGGAGGTCCGTGCGGAGTATCACGGTATTGAGGAACAAGCCGATCGCGTCCTCGGTGGCGTGCCGGCCACGGTTGGCGGTGTGCGTCGCGACGCAGAGATCTTCCTGGCCCGTGTAGCCGAACAGGACCATCTTGAAGGCCGCCAGCATGGTCGCGAACAGCGTGCTCCCGTCGCGTCGGCCGAGCCCGATCAGAGCCTCGGTCAATCGCTCCGGGAGTACGAGGGCCCTTCGCGCGGCGCGGAAGCTCACGGCGCCCCCGCGCGGGTGATCGGTCGGAAGGTCGAGGACGGGCAGCGGATCGGCCAGACGCTCCTGCCAGTAGGCCAGCTGCGCGGTCATCGCGCCATCGTCCCGCCACTGCCGCTGCCATTGAGCGAAATCGGCGAATTGAATGCGCGGATCGGGCAGGGGCGACGGCTCGCGCGCTGAGAACGCCTCGTACAGCACGAGCAACTCGTGTACGAAGAGACCCAACGACCAGCCGTCCCCGACGATGTGATGCATGGTGACCAGAAGGAAATATTCCTCGTCGTCCATCCGGAGCAGGTGGAGACGCAGGAGCGGGGGGACCTCGAGGTCGAAGGGCTGTCGAGCTTCCAGGGTTGCCAGCCGACGGGCTTCGGACCAGCGCTCCCCATCGGGCACCGCGCGCAGATCCACGATGGGTGCCGACAGTCTCACGGCTGGCGCGATGACTTGCGTCAATCGCCCGTCGACGGTCGCAAAGCTTGTCCTCAAGGCGTCATGGCGTCGGACGATTTCATCGCAGCTGTGTTGCAAGACCGTGATGGCACGGAGCCCTCGGAGACGTACGGTGTAGACGGTATTGAACAGAGCCAACTCCTGGAACACGCGGTCGACGATCCAGATCTCCTCCTGGGCCGGAGAGGCGAGCAACGGCGCGTCGCGTGGCACACGGGTGATCGGCCTCGGCGGCTGGCGCGGCCGCGCCTCAAGCGCCGTCTCGATCTGGTGAGCGAGCCCGGCGATCGTGGGTGTTTCGAGGAAGCCGAGTAGAGAAACGTCGACGCCCACGGCATCGCTCAGTCGCGAGAGGAGCACCATGGCCAGGAGCGAGTCGCCGCCGCACGCGAAGAAGTTGTCGTGGACTCCGGTACGTCGCTGATCGAGAAGATCCGACCAAATGGCCGCGACGTGCCGCTCGAGCGGGCTGCGTGGCGGAACGATGGCCGCTTCGGATGACGACATCGACAGCTCGGGATCGGGTAGCGCTGGACGGTCGATCTTGCCGCTGGGTGTTCGCGGGAGGGCCGGCAACACCACGAACGCGGAAGGCACCATGTATTGCGGCAGTCGGGCGCGCAGGAAGCGTCGCACGCGGTCGGCCATGATGCCGCCCTCTCGTGACGGCACGACATACGCCACCAAACGCGCGTCCCGGTCCGGCCGTTCCCTCGACACCACGACCGCTTCGGCGACGGCGGGCAGCTCGCATAACGCTCGCTCGACCTCGCCGGGCTCGATCCGGAAGCCGCGGATTTTCAGCTGCCAGTCTTTCCGACCCAGAAATTCGACGGCGCCGTCCGGCAGTCGGCGCCCGAGATCGCCCGTGTAGTAGACGCGCGCCTCGGACCCCGACGGGTCCGGCCTGAAGGCGGCTTGCGTCAGCTCCGGCCGGCGCCAGTAGCCGAGGGCGAGATAATGGCTCTTGACCGCGATCTCGCCCACGCGGTTGTCCGCGAGTTCGTGGCCGTTCTCGTCACACAACAGCACGTCGGCCCCCGGCGCGTCATATCCGAGCGGCAGGCTGTTCGCAGGCAGGCGAATCTGCTTGTTCACGAAATGCAGCAACACCGGCCCTGGCATCTCCGCCGCGCCATAGAAGTGGACGAGGACACAGTGCTCGGCAAAGTGTTTTCTGTAGGAGGCGATGTCGCGATGCTCGGTCGATTCCCCCGACAGCCAGACCAGGCGCACGCTGGGAAGCGGCGTCATCCCATCGCGCAGGGTCGCCATGAAGTGCCGGAAGACCGTCGGAATCGAGTAGTAGATCGTGATGCCGTGGTCGGTCAGCCACGTCGCGAAATGCGCCAGTCCTTGTTCTGTCAGATTGAACGGGAAGAGCGTGGCCCCGTTGCACAGGGCCAGGCAGACCGCCCGGGTCGCCGCGAGGAAGCTCGGGGAATAGAGCAAGACCAGGCGGTCCTCGGCGCACACGTGAAGCGCATTCGTGGCAAGCATGGTCATGTGCAGCAGCGTACGGTGCGTGTGCATGACCCCTTTGGGCTGACCGGTCGACCCCGAGGTGTAAATCAGACACGCCAGATCGTCGGGAGCGATCGATTCGGCGAGATCACGTGGAGCTGGATCGACGGGCAATCGATCGATGTCGAGCAGCTGACATTCGGCCAGAGCGAGCTTTTCGGCGAAGCGCACGTGCCGACTGTTCGTCACCAGCAGGGCCGCCTGCGAGTCTGCGAGCATGAAGGCCAGCCGCGAGACGGGATACGTGGGGTCCAGCGGCACATAGAAATGACCCGCCTTCAACACCCCGAGCATCGCCGCGATGAAGTCAGGTCCTTGCTCGAGCACGATGGCGACGGGTGTGCCTCTTGGCGTGTGAGTCGCGATGATGGCCGCCGCCACACGGCTGGCGCGAGCGTCGAGAGCAGAGTAGCTGAGACCCTGTGGCCCGACTTCGACAGCGATTCGATCGCGATATCGACGCGCCTGCTGCGCGAACCGATCGGGGATCGACCGGGTGAGTGCGTCTCGATCGAACTCGACGAAAGAACCGGTAGGATGTCGACACTCGATGTGCACGGCCCGTTGCGGTTCGGGAAGGCCGGCGTCGATCATATGCCCTCGTGCGCTACGACGCGTTCACGTGAGGGCGTCCAGTGAGGCCTTTGCGTCCCGTAGGTCGGGCGTGTCGAAACCCTCACTGAACCAGCCGTAGACCTCGGTCAGCATGCGGTGGGCTTCCGCTCGCCGGCCGGCGCGCTGCAAGAGGCGAGACAGGCTCAGCATCGCCCGAAGCTCGAGCGACTTGGCTCCTTGGTAGCGCGACACGTCCACGGCTCGTACGAGACTCTCCTCGACCGCCTCGAATTTCAGGCCAGCCTCGAGAAGGCACTCGCCTCTGAGCCGATAGACTTCGGCTTCGTAGCAGCGTTCCTCGGAACTTTCCAGGATGACGACGGCTTCGGCCAAGACGTCCAGCGCGGCCGCGATGTGCCCCCCATGCTTGTACGATTCGGCCAGCATGACCAGGTGCTGCACCTCGGCCTGCCTCGTACCCATCTCCCGCCAGATCGCGATTCCCTGACGGATGCTGTCGACGCCTTCCTCCGTCGATCCGGTCATGGCCAACGCCCATCCCCGTCGGATCAGGCCGCCGCCCAGCCACCGCACGAAACCATGCTCACGCGACACCGTGATCGTGGACTCGGCGAATTCCAGCGCTCGGTGCGCCTCACGACGCAAGACGTGAAGTGAGGCGGCGAAGCTCAACGCGCTGGCGAGGTGGTAGGGCTGCGAGAGCTGCCGCGCCAACGAGAGAGCTTTCAGAGTGTTCTGAAGCGCTTGGTCGGGATAGCCCAGGAACCAGGCGGATCGACCGGCTGACGAGAAGCACAGCAGCTCCGGGTGTGAAAGGGATGAGCGAGGGGACGGCTCCGCCCGAGACTCGTAACACGCGATTCCTTGTTCCAGGTGGGTGAGTGCGGAGGCAAACGTTCCCGCGTGCCACAAGTTCGTTCCCTGCTCGCAATAGGCCTCCAGAAGGAATTCGTCGCCGTGCGTGCTCTGCGCCAGCTTCAGTAATTCGCTCCCGATCTCCTGCGCTGTCTTGAGCTCCGTTCGGCTGCGATAGAATCGCAACAGCCCGGCCAACGCCGCGAAGCGCTGCGGGCTGTCCCCCACCTGCTGGCAAAGTCGTCGCGCCGCGCTGTAGGCCAGTTCCGTCTCGGGGGCCGTATACCCTTTCAGCATCGAAAGGGCGGCGCCGAGGGCGAGGTGAAGCACGAGCTCTTGAAGATTGCGCTCCGGCGCTTCGGGCAGCGCCTTGAGGACCTCGAGCCCTTTCGTGAAATGGCTGATGGCCTCGACGTGAGCCGATCGCTCGATGGCACGCTGACCCGCCCGTTGCCAGTAGGGCGCCGCGGACCCCGGTAGCCCCGCTTCCGTATAGTGATGGGCGAGCAGCTCCGGCTGAGTCTCGGCGGTCTCGGGAAACCGCTCGGCAAGAGCTTGGGCGATCCGTTGGTGATACTGCTGCCGCGTATGTTTCAGCAGCGACCGCTGCGCAGTTTCCTGGATCAGGGCGTGCTTGAAGACGTAGACGGCCCGTGGAGGCTCACCGCTTTGATGCAGCAGCTCGGCCTCCAGCAGCCGTCCCAGGCCATGTTGGACGGTCGATTCGTCCGTGGGCAAAACCGACCGCACGAGCTCGTACGAGAACACTCGGCCGATGGTCGCCCCTACTTGTGCGACGAGCTTGCCCGTTCCCAGCCGATCCAGGCGCGCCATCAAGGAGTCCTGGATGGTCGATGGGATGGCCAGTGGTGGTAGCGCCCCGATCAATTCATAGCGATTTGGGCCCGCGCGGAGGATCCCGGATTCCAGGACCATCTTGGTCAATTCTTCGACGAAGAGAGGCACCCCATCGGTCCTCGTGAGCAATTGCTGCTGGACGTCCGGCGGCAACGCCTTGCCGGCGGCCACCTGGTCGATCAGCCGGGCCGCCTGGTAACGCGGGAGACGGCTCAGGGTCAGATAGATCATGTGTGCGCGGATCGGCCAGGGCGGATTGAATGTCGGCCGAAACGTCAGCAGCACGAACAGGCGTGCCGTGGCGGCCTGCTCCACCAGCAGATCGAGAAACTCGAGCGTGGAGGCGTCGAGCCAGTGCAGATCCTCGATGATCAGCAGGACCGATCGCCGGTCCGCCTCGCGAAGCAGCCACGCCAGCAGGGCCTCCAGCGTCTTCTGTTTCTGTCGTTCTCGTGTCAAACCCAGCGGGGCATAGGCATCGCTATCCGGGAGGGCCAGCAGCGAGCTGAACAGGGGCATCACCTCCGGGAGCGAGAAATCCCACTGCCGCAATGCGTCTTCCAGATTACGCAGTCTCTCCTGAGCAGACGCCGCTGAATGCCACCGCAGGACTTGTTGCAGATGTGCGATGACCGGATACAACGGGCTTTGCTGATGATATGGCGAGGCCCGCCATTCAAACCGCGTATGCGGCTCGTCCCCGACGTGCTCCTTGACCGCCTCGACCAGACGCGACTTGCCGATCCCCGGCTCGCCACTCAAGAGCACCACTTGTCCTTGCCCGTCTTTGACCTGGAGCCACCGTTCGAGCAGGAGCTTCACCTCTTGTTCGCGGCCCACGAGCGGCGTGAGGCCTCTGCCGACAGCCACGTCGAGGCGACTCTGGGCTTCACTTCCGTGCAAGACGCGAAACACCCTCGTCGGCGTCGCGACGCCCTTGAGCGCATGCAGGCCGAGGTCTTGACAGGCGAACCATCCCTGCACGAGGTGGTACGCGGCAGCACTGATCACCACCGTATGGTCGTCGGCGAGGGCCTGCAGTCGCGCTGCTACATTCGGCGTTTCCCCGAGCGCCAGCTGTTCGGGCCGACCGCTATCGCCCATCGCACCGACGACGACATTGCCAGTGTGAATTCCGATGCGGGCGGCAAGACTGACCCCGCGCTCTCGCGTCAAGCGCTGGCTCAGCCGGCCGATGGCCTGCATCATTCCGAGGGCGGCGTAGACCGCCCGCCGGCAATCGTCTTCGTGCGCGTGGGGAAAGCCAAAATAGACGAGCAATCCGTCGCCCAGATATTGCGCGATGTACCCTTCGAAGAACTGGATGACCTGAGCGCAGGCCGACTGGTAGGCCCGCACTACGTCGCGCAGGTCTTCGGGGTCCAGGTGTGCAGCGAGCGGCGTGGAATTGACCAGGTCGCAAAACATGACCGTGAGCTGACGGCGTTCGGCCACGTGTCTCGAGCTTTCTCCGAGCGAGACGGCTGCCTGATGAGGCCAGGTGAGAGTCCGATCATGCCGCTCCTCGGCCGCGGTCGCGCCAGCGCCGCGCATCTGTACCGTGAGCGGAGTGCCACAAGCCCCGCAGAACTTGAAGAGAGGTGGATTCGTGAACCCGCAGTGCAGACAGCATTGCTGGAGCGGAATGGCACACGTGCCGCAGAACTTCGTTTCCTCCGGGTTGTCAGAGCCGCAGCGTGGACAGCGCATGCGCGGATTCCTTTAGGCGACGACCTTCGCAGCGGAATCCTAGCCGGGCACCGCAGCATGGTCAAGCACGCCCGAGTCGGTCTCAACCCCCTGCGCACAGAGCCGAGCAGCGGTTGCTCGAGGGGTGGCTGCGCGCCGGCGCCGTTACTCTGACGAACACCCCGGCCCGGCGCACCGGGGCGTTCAGGTGCCACGAAGGCGGGGACGTCAGTTCAGTTCATCAGGCCGTAGAACTTCCCCGCGTTGTCGCAGGTGATCTTGCGCACGACGTCGGCCGGCAGGTGGCCGAACTGCTCCTCGATGTATTTCGACGACTCGGGCCAGACGCCGTCGGTGTGCGGGTAGTCCGAGGCCCACATGAGCGTCTCGGCGCCCATCTCGTGGATCATCTGGGTCCCGATGCGGTCGAACTGGAACGTGGCCTTGCACTGCCGGCGCCAGTAGTCGCTCGGCTTCATGGTGAGCCCGAGGTCGCGGAAGCGGTCCTCCCATTCGAAGTCCATGCGGTCGAGCGCGTACGGGATCCAGCCGATGCCGCTCTCTCCGAAGGAGATCTTCAAGCTCGGATACCGCTCGAGCACGGCGGAGCCGACGATCGCGGACAGGATGTTGACCAGGTTCATCTGGAAACCGCACACGCCCTGGAACAGCGCGGCCCGGCGGGCGAGATGGGTGGTCGCCTTCTCGCGGACGCTGGCCGGCGTGCTCGGGAACGTGTGGAAGTGGAGCGGCAGGTTCACCTCGCTGACGGCCTGCCAGAGCGGCTCCCATACGGGATGCCACATCGGATCCATGTCCCACGAGCACGACAGCTCGAGGCCCTTCAGCCCCAGCTTCGCAACGCGACGGACCTCTTGCACGGCCGCGTCGATGTCGCCGTAGGGCAGGCAGGCCAGGCCGATCTGCCGGTCGGGATAGTGACGGCAGAAGTCCTTCAACCAGTCGTTGTAGATCCGGAACATCTCCTTGGCCGCCTCGTGGTCGTTCAGGCGAGTGGCGGCGCCGAGGATGCCGAAGATGACCTCGGCCTGCACGCCGTCCAGCTCCATGTCCTTCAGGCGCAGGTGCGGATCGGTCGGCCGCCGGATGCCCTTCTTACCGTCCTCGTAGAGCCCGACCGCGGCCATCTTGTCGACGCGGTAATTCTGGCCGGGCACCAGCTTGGCGCCGCCGGGGCCGACGCCTCCGACCAGGCCGAAGGACGTGCCGTTCTTGCAGGTCCAGTGGGGACCGTCGGGGCCGTCGACGACGTACGGCATGCGCTCGCGGAGCGCCGCCGAAGCGTTGGCGGTGAACAAGTCGTTGGGGATCCAGGGCATATCGATGTGGCAGTCGGCCGAGATCCGCGTGTAGCGCATTCGAGCCCTCCCTCGCCAGGATGGACAGATGTTACGACGAAACCGGGGTCAGCTGGTAGAGCTGCATCCGCGCCTTGATCTGCTCGTCCCAGCCTCTGGCGCGCACGTCGATCATCACGCCGTCCGGGCCCTTGAACTTCCGGTTGACCTTGCTGCTGCCCGGGCATTCCGTGCAGCTCGCTGCTTCCAGCGAGGTCGAGGCTTCCTCGAGGTCGTCCACGTAGAAGCCAATATGGTGAATCCCTTTGACGGTGGACGGGCCTTCACCCAGGTTCGGCGTGTCGTCGCCGCCGTACTTCAGGATGGCGAAATAAATGTAGCCGTCACTGAGCCAGACCCCGTCGGCTCCCGTGTCGGCGGGCGCGCGACGCAGCTCCTTCAAGCCGAACTGGCTCTTGTAGAACTCCGCGGTCTTCACGGGATCGTCGGTCGACAACGCGATGTGCTTGATGCGTGCCATGGGCCGTTCCTTTCCCGGCGCGTGTGGCGCCGCGCGCGTCACGCGTCTCAGCAGATCGATATCTACGCCAGCTTCTCGCACACGGCGGTGAGCCCGTCAAGCCGATGGCGGACGGGCCGCGCGGGCAGAGACGAGCGGCGCGATCGTGAGGTCGCGCCGCTCGCCACTTCGTCTCAGCCCGTCGCTGGCCGGTGGATCATGCCCGGACTAGTCGTCGTGCCCTGGCGTGCTCCCGAACACGGCGATGCAACCCGTCAGACAGCCGGGGAAGGCATTGTTTGCTGGCAAAGGTACGAACACGTGGTTGTTCCGGTCGTTGGCGGCCACCGAATGTGAGGTCCCGGCGGGATGCCCTGGCCCCGCCGGCACGTTGTACGTCGGCACCAGCTGCAGCAGCTTTTGCTTGTTCGCGTCGATCACGCCGAGCGGAGTGGAGCCCTTCGCCGTCGCGGCCGGAAGGGGGCGCAGAGGGCTTCCGCTTCCGGTGGCGTAGTACTTGCGGTCGCCCTTGTTGAACCAGACTTCATCGCCGGCCCCCACGCCGGGCACGTCCGTGGTGTCCCCCGACAGCAAGTCGATGATCACGTCCTTCGGCGCGGCGCTCACGGCGCCATTCGGATCCCACACATTGCCTGCCGTGTCGAAGACCGTGTTGCAGCCGATCAGCGCCTGGTTGCGCGGACCGAGTGAGAGACCGGCCGGACTGCAATGCTCGACCGGAAATGTCTTCTCAATGGCGCCGCTCGTCGAGATGCGGATGACTCCTCCATGCGCCACGTTCGGACCGATCTGCGGGATGGAGAGGTAGAACTTGCGGGTGTCAGGATTCCAGATCGGCTGTTCGGCGCCGTTCTGCGCATCGACGCCGTGGGCCGCATCCAGGTCGATGTTCTTCACGACGGTGAGCGCCCCGGTCGCCTTGTTGACCTGGACCAAGGTGCCGAATGGCGGAGTCGACGCATTGTTGATCGCCAAGATCAGGCCGTCCCGCGGGTCGTACGCCAGCTCGTCTGCGCGGGTTTTTTCACCGGCTCTCGTCGTGACCTCGCTGACCGTCGTCGGCGGTGTGGTTCTGAGATCGAACGAGAGCACGCGGCTCGGGGCGTCCGTCACGAAGAGCCAGGGGAACGCGGCGACCACGCCGTTGGGCCCGGCGCAATCGTTGGCACCTGCGGCGGGAACGCACGCCGTGAACCCGGCGAACGGACCGTGGCCGTTGTTCGGGAAGATCTGCGTGACGAACGTGTCCGTGTTGCCATTGACGACGTCGACGGCCTTGTTGGACCGATCGGCGAGGAAGTAGCCGCCCGTCGCCTGATCGACGAAGCTGATGTCGAACGAATACATCGCGCCGGCCGTGCTGTTGAACGGGCTCACCGGCACTGGAATCGTCTCGAGAAGCCTGACAGTTCCGCCCGCCCTGTCCGTGTCCTGGTCGTCACCGTTGTCGGCGCGGCCGGATCCGATGCTGAAAAGCAGGAAAGGAACGGCAACGCCAAACAGCAGGAGCAGCCCGAGTGCGGATTTTCGCAGCATTGCGAGACCTCCTGTTATAGAGCCGTTGGAAATCGAGCTCCGGGCACGAGGCGCGATACGGGCGACACCTCACACCACGTCATGACCCCGGCGCCACGTAAGGCGCCAGGCGAGATGGTTGTGCTACGAGATCGGCGGGGGAGGAGACCGGGACGAGAGCGACCGGAGTGGGTGGGCCGGGATGAGCGGTCGCCTGGTCGGGGCGATCAGGCCGAGACAGACGGCAACGACTGCGATGGCGCCGACGATGCGAGAGTCGACGGCGGTGACCGCGCCGGTGATGAAGAGGATGACGTCGTCGTAGTCGTTGTCGTCGTAGAACCCGGGAATCCACGTCGGGTCCGTCGGGCTGGCGTGGGCAAGGGGCGGCAGGACGAGCAGGACGCCCAGGATGAGGACGACGACGAACGTCCGGCGTCCCATGGTGCGGCGACCATACGCCGGTGATCTATTCGGCGCAAGGGCCCCGGCGGCATTCCTCGCTACGGAACCGCCGGGGCCACTATGAAGTCGGGTTCAGGAAACGCCCTCGACGATGCGGATGTCACGCTCGGCGGCGTTGCCGAGCTCCTTGAGCGCGGCCTGGTAGCCCGGGCTGTCGTGGGCCGCCGTGGCCTGCGCGACGCTGTCGAACTCGATGACGACCACGCGCTGGCTCAGCCCGGCCTCGTACGTCTTGGCCGGCATGCCCCGGACGAGGAAGCGCCCGCCCGCCGCCTGGATGGCCGGCGCCGCGAGCTTCGCGTACGCGGCCAGCGCGTCGGGATTCTTGATGGCGTGATAGCACGCGATCCAGTACGCCTTTGCCATGACGACCCTCCTGTTCGCGGCGCGTTACTTCTTGAACGCGCCCTCGTGATCGAGCTGCATCAGCGCCTGCACGCCCGTGCTCAAGGTCGGCCCGCCGCCCGGCACCGCCGCCGACTCGATCGCCTCGAGCAGCTCGCGCTTGGTCGCGCCGTGCTGGATGGCGCGGCGCATGTGCGTCACCACGCCGTCCTCGCGGCCGCGGTAGGCGAGGATCCCGATGATGACCATCTCGCGGTGCTTGATCGAGAGCTCCTTGCCCTCGCCGACCGACAGCGTGCTCAGCGGCCCCCGGGCGCGGACGTACTCGGGATCTTCCTTCGCCATCCAGTCCCAGAACGGGTAGCCGTACGGGCTCGCGGTTTTTCCATCGACCTTGTCGCTCATGGTGACCTCCGCGGTGATTGGCGCCCGCGCCGCGCGGCGCGGGCTTCCTGGCTCCGGCAACGCTGCAGAAGGTATCACATTGCCCGAGCGCCGATTCCTGCATACCCTGAGTCCGATGGCCTCCGCCCCGCCCGCCTCCGCGCCGGGCATTATCGGTGTCGCCCGGTCGTGGATCGATCGAAACTTTCTCGCGCTCGGACGCGAGATGCGGCTGTCGTACCTGCCGCCGCTCATGGTCTACGTCGCGGCCGGCATCTCCGGGCTCACCTCGATCGTCGCGGTGTTCTACATCAAGGAGCGGCTGGGGCTCTCGGCGGAATTCCTTGCCGCGCTCGCCTTCTGGGCGGGCTTGCCGTGGGCGCTGAAGGTGCCGCTCGGCCATCTCGTCGATCTGATCTGGCGCTGGAAAGGTGGCTTGGTCTTCGCGGGCGCGGGCATGATCGCCGTGAGCATCGCCGTCATGATCGGCCTGCTCGGCCACACCGATTCCATGCGTGCGCTGTGGAGCGTCGAGGCGTGGTTCGTGTTCTCCAGCTTGCTCGCGCCGATCGGCTACGTCGTGCAGGACGTCGTCGCCGACGCGATGACGGTCGAGGCGGTGCCGCGCTTCGACGCCGAGGGCCAGCCGACCAGCATGGCCGAGCGCAAGTCGATGAACACGACGGTGCAGACGCTCGGCCGCGTCGCGATCATCGGGGGGACCGTCCTGGTCTCGCTCGCCAACGTCTACCTGCTGCGCGGAGTGGGCGCCCTGCCGGAGGACGAGAAAGCGCTGGCCTATCTGCGGGTCTACAAGCTGGCAATGGTCATTCCGCTGGTCTCGGTGCTCGGAGTGGTCCTGGCCATGGCGCTCCGGTGGCGCGACGCGCGGCGACTCACCGCGAAGGGCTTCGCGAAGAGCGAGGTGCGCCGGATGCTGAATCCGCATGCCGAGCGCCCCCCCATCAACTGGTGGATCATCGGCGGCGGGCTCGCGTTCGCGGCGGTCTCGCTGGGGATCGGCATCGGGGACGTGCCCGGCGGGCAGGAGATCGTGTTCGGCGTCTCGATGGCCATCGTTCTGTTCCTGATGTGGCGGATCACGAGCGAGCTGGAGCCGGCCGCGCGCCACGTGCTGATCGGCACCGCGGTCCTGGTCTTCGTCTTTCGCGCGATGCCCGGCCCCGGCGCCGGCTCCACGTGGTGGATGATCGACGTGCTCGGCTTCGATCAGCAATTCCTGGCCGAGCTGTCGGTGATCGGCAGCGTCCTCGCGCTGGCGGGATTGTTCGTCTTTCGCCGCTTCATGGCCGAGCGCTCGATCGCCTACATCGTCGGCTCGCTCACCGTCGCCTCCACGATCATTGGCGGGCCGGTCGTCGGCCTGTATTACGGCCTGCACCACTGGACCGCGGCGCACACCGGCGGCGTCGTCGACGCGCGGATGATCGTGCTGATCGACACGGCGCTCGAGTCGCCGCTGGGACAGATCGCGATGGTGCCGATGCTGGCGTGGATCGCGAACTCGGCGCCCGATCGGCTGAAGGCGACGTTCTTCGCGGTCATGGCGTCGTTCACGAATCTGGCGCTGGCCGCCGCGCAGCTCGGGACGAAGTACCTGAACCAGGCGTTCGTCGTGACGCGCCAGTTGCAGGACGCGTCGGGCGCGATCACGACGCCCGCCGACTACAGCCAGCTGGGCGTGCTGTTGGTGCTGACGACCGTGATCTCCTTCGTGGTCCCGATGCTGGCGGTCGTCTTCGTGAAGGTGACCCGCTTCCGCAGCGCGTGACCGTGCCAGATCGCGTCGGCGCCCGCTAGACGTGTCCGAGTGAGCGCGGTTCGAGCGCGGGCTTTGCCCGCGCAATCCTGGGGGAGGCTCGGAGGGGGCCGTCGAGGCCCCCTCCGATTGGCTAGCGCGGCGGCAGCACGATCTCGGCGGGGCTCGCCTCGGCCACCTTGACGTTCAGGCGCCAGGGCGCCGGGCCGATCTGGTCGAGGGCGAAGTAGAGCACCGTGTTGCCCGCGACGCGCGTGTCGCCGCCGATGGGGATGTTGACGCCGACGCCGGTACCGACGGCGGTGCCGCCGCCGCGCCCGCCGCTCCAGCTCCCGCCGCCGAATCCGAACCCGACGCTCGAGCCGCTGCTGTACGCCGTCGGCGGCTGCTCGATAGTCTGTGCGCGCACGACGGCGTTGTCCGACCTGACGATCTGGGCATCCTCCAGTCGATAGCCGTAGGTGTCGACCTCCACGCGGAGCCGGTCGGCGAGCAGCACGTAGTCGGCGGACAGGTAAACGCCCGACGGCTGGCTCACGGGCTTGTAGGGAAGCGTCGTGCTCGAGCATCCGGTCAGCGCGATCGTCAGCGCGAACAGGCATGTCGTCAGCTTCATCCGCTGCCTCCTACCCGGAGTGTAGTTGACCCCCGACCTGCTTGGCCACTACCTGGAGGATTCCCGCGCCGTACTTCGCCGCCTTGTGGGGGCCCACGCCGTGGGCCCGCTCGAGCTCGGCCAGGTCGCGCGGGCGCAGCGCGGCGATGTCGCGCAGGGTGCGATCGCTCGCGACGATGAACGGGGCCACGCCGTCCGCTCGCGCCACGGTCAGTCGATAACGGCGGAGCGCTTCGAAAAGATCCAGCGCGGCCGCGTCGAGCTCGGCGGGCTCGCGCTGGCCGGCCCCCCGCGCCGGCCGCTCGGACGGCGGCGTGTCATGGCGCGCCGCGACGGGCTCCGCGCTCTTCCGCCGGCCTTCGGCGGGAAGCAGAAGGCGCGCCGGCCGCTCGCCGCGCATCACGGCGCGGCCGTCGTCGGTGAGCGTGACGACCGGCCGCTCGACACCGGCGAAGCTCACCCAGCCGGCCGACACGCACCGCCGGAGCAGGGCGACCAGCCAGGGCGCCGCATGCTCCTTGAGATTGCCGAAGGTCTTCACGGCCGTGAGCCCGGCGCGCTCGAGCCGCTCGTCCGGCTCGCCGCGGATCAGCTTGACGGCGAGCTGGAGCCCGAAGCGCCCGTGCACGCGCGCGACCCCCGACAGGGCCTTGCGCACGATCAACGTCACGCGCTCCGGATCGCGCGCCTCCGGATCCTCGCCGAGCGCCAGACACACGTCGCAGCGCCCGCAGCCCGCGAGCGTCTCCGCCTCGTCACCGAAGTAGCGCAGGATCGCATCGTGGCGGCAGCTGCCGCCCTCGGCCCAGCGGATCAGCTCGAGGAACATGCTCCACTTGTGCTCGACCATCGCGGGATCCGTCGTCGTATCCCCGGTGCCGCGCTCGAGCAGCGCCCGGCGCAGCGGCAGATCGCGGGTGCTGATCAGCAGCAGCCCGATCGCCGGCGCGCCGTCGCGGCCGGCCCGACCCACCTCCTGGTAGTACGCCTCGATCGACCCGGGCGGGCCGAGATGGATCACCGCGCGAACGTCCGGCCGATCGATGCCCATGCCGAACGCGTTCGTCGCCACCACGATCTCGAGCCGGCCGTCCGCGAACTCGCGCTGCACGCCATCGCGCGTCTTGCCGTCGAGCCCGGCGTGATACGCGCGCGCGCGCCAGCGACGCGCGGTGAGGCGGGCGCCCTCCTCGTCGGCCTGCTTGCGGGTGGGGGCATAGACGATGGCCGTGCCGCCCGCGCGTCCGGGACCGCCGAGCGCCTCCGCGAGGGCGCCGTCGACGAGGCTCTCGCGCTCGCGCCGCCCGCCGATCTCGGCGGCACGCAGCGCCAGGTTGGGCCGGGCGAAGCCGCGCACGATCTGCGGCGTGTCCGGCGGCAGGCCGAGCCGCGAAAGGATCTCGTCGCGGACGATGGGGGTCGCCGTCGCGGTGCAGGCGAGCACGCGCGCGCGCGGCAGGTCGCCGAGCACCGCCCCGATCTCGAGATACTCCGGGCGGAAGTCGTGGCCCCACTCGCTGATGCAGTGCGCCTCGTCGATCGCCACCAGCGGGCACTCGAGCTCGCGCAGGAGCCCGCGGAAACCCGGGAAGACGAGCCGCTCCGGCGCGACGTAGACGAGCGCCAGCTCGCGGCGCGCGATCTGCCCCATGCGGCGGCGCATTTCCGACGCCTCGAGCGTCGAGGCGAGATAGGTCGCGCGGACGCCGCGCGCCTCGAGTGCCTGGACCTGATCGGCCATCAGCGCCACCAGCGGCGACACCACGAGCGTCGTGCCGGGCAGGATCGTCGCCGGCAGCTGGTAGCTCAGGCTCTTGCCGCCGCCGGTGGGCGCCACCAGCAGGAGGCGACCCCGGGCGAACAGCGTCTCGATCGCCTCACGCTGGCCGGGACGAAACTCGGTGTAGCCCAGGCGCGCGAGGGCCAGCTCGAGGTCGCTCACGCTCTGTGGTATAGCAGAGCCCTTCGTGACCAACAACGCGTCCACGAAAGTGCTCATGAAGTTGGGCGGCTACCAGGAGCCGACCTCGATCCACAACCGCGCCGCGGCGCGGTTCGGCGAGCTGCTCCGCGAGCGCCTGGGCGGGCGGGTCGCCTTCGAGCTGATCGGCAGCATCGTCAAGCTCGGCCGGCCGGCCGCGGATCTGGTCCCGATGGTCGAGCGCGGCGAGCTGTCGTTCTGCTACATGTCGACCGTGCGCTTCTCGCGGGCGGCGCCCGAGCTCCAGCTCCTCGAGCTGCCGTTCGTGGTCACCGACCGCGCCGTCGCGTTCGGGGCGCTCGACGGCGAGTACGGCGAGATCGCGCGCCGGCAGGTCGGCGCCACGACGGCCTGCCGGCTGCTCGAGTACTGGGACAACGGCTTCCGCCACCTCACGAACCGGGTGCGGCCGATCCGCACGCCCGACGACTGCCGCGGCCTGCGCATCCGCACGCAGACGAGCGCGCTGCACGGCGAGGTGTTCCGCGCGCTCGGCTTCGAGCCGATCGCGTCCGACATCAAGGAGTTCGTCGAGCAGATCGGCGGCGATCGCTTCCAGGCGCACGACAATCCGCTCACCAACATCTACAACTTCGGCGTCCACCACTACCACCGCTACATCACCTTGAGCGGACACTTCTGGGGCGCGTCGGCCCTCGTGTGCAACGCGGCGCACTACGCGGGCTGGCCGCCGGAGGTGCGCGCGGCGGTCGACGCGGCGGCGCGCGCGGCGACCGCGTATCAGCGGCGGCTGGCGGCGGCGGAGGACGCGGAGATCATGGCGAAGCTCGCCGTCGAGGACAACGACGTGATCCGGCTGACGTGGGACGAGCGCGACGCGTTCGTGCGGGCGGTCGAGCCGGTGCTCGAGAAGTATCGCCGGCAGCTCGGCCCGAAGCTCTTCGCGTACCTCGACGCGTGAGGATGCGCCGCGGCGGCGCCGGGGCTAGCGCGGGAGCTGGTCGCCGTCGGCGCGCACGATGAAGTGCTTCTGCGCCGTCGGCATGTCGACCTCGATCGGCTTGGGATTCATCGACGCGCATCCGAAGAGCAGGAGGACGAAGCCGAGCGATGCGTACCGGAGCGCCACCATGTGTTCCTCCTGCCGCGTGAGCGAGTGCGCGGCAGAATACGAGCGGCGCGATTTTCTGTCAAGGGCGACGTGGTGGTGCCGGAAAAAATACGACGGCGCGGGAGAGGTCCCGCACCGTCAGGCTGGAAGCGTTCGGGCGAG
>Ga0306920_100001244_pt1 | contig 31491 bp, 31 predicted proteins | sample flu12Cox44000170_FD_204666 | JGI IMG/M metagenome (GOLD analysis project Ga0306920, IMG submission 204666) | Lab enrichment of tropical soil microbial communities from Luquillo Experimental Forest, Puerto Rico - flux4day.12C.oxic.44.000.170 (v2)... | ecosystem: Environmental > Terrestrial >...
TACCGAGGCCGGGCTCCGGCTCGAGCGCCAGCAGCGCGTCGAGATCCTGGTCGAGCCCCGCCATCGCCTCGCGCGCTGCGGACTGCATGCCGAGCTTGACGAGGTTGTCGCCGAGCTGCGGACCGATCAGGAACTCCGCCGACAGGTAACAGGCGACCTTGACGTCGCGCTGCAGGTAGGCGCGCGTCGTGCTCTCCCACCGGGCGAGCATGCGGTCGCGCACGCTGTAGGCGAGCGCCATGTACCAGTCGTGTGGTGAGGCGATGCGAGGAAACCGCCCCTGCAGGTACAGCAGGTTATCGAGCACCGCGCGCCGAAGCGGACCCGCGGCAAGCCCAGTGCGGATGGTTTCAGGGGGCGCAGTCTTTAGGTCCGACGGTCTCGTGCTCACCGGTTGCCTCCTAACACGGGCCACCATCGCCGCAGCTGCCCTGCCGATCGAATCCGGGTGCGCTAGCGTTTCGCGCCGAGCGCGGCATTGATGAGCGCTCGCGCCTCCTTCTGGATGCGTTGCAGGTGCTCCTGGCCGCGGAAGCTCTCCGCGTACAGCTTGTAGATATCCTCCGTACCCGAAGGTCGCGCCGCGAACCAGCCATGCGCGGTGATCACCTTGAGGCCGCCGATGGCAGCGCCGTTACCCGGCGCGTTCACGAGCATCTGCTCGATGGCATCGCCGGCGAGCTGCGACGCACGGATGTCTGCGGGCGAGAGCTTCAGCAGCTCGGCCTTTTCCGCCTTTGAGGCCGCCGTGTCGGTGCGCTCGAAAGCCGGCGCGCCGAGTTTTTGCGTGAGCTCCTCGTAGAGCTGCGACGGATCGCGTCCGGTGCGCGCCGTGATCTCCGCGGCGAGGAGGTTCAGGATGATGCCGTCCTTGTCCGTGGTCCACACCGTGCCGTCGCGCCGCAGGAAGGAGGCACCCGCGCTCTCCTCCCCGCCGAAGCCCAGCGAGCCCGCGAGTAGTCCCGGCACGAACCACTTGAACCCCACCGGAACCTCGTAGAGGCCGCGACCGATCTGCGCCGCGACGCGATCGATGATCGCGCTGCTCACGACCGTCTTGCCGACAACGGCATCGGCGCGCCAGTCCGGCCGGTGGGTGAAGAGAAACGCAATCGCCGCCGCGAGATAGTGGTTGGGGGGCATGAGGCCCGCGCTGCGCGTGACGATACCGTGCCGGTCGGCGTCGGTGTCGTTGGCGAAGGCGATGTCAAACTCGCCGCGCAACGCGATGAGTCGCTTCATCGCGTACGGGGAGGAGCAGTCCATGCGGATCTTGCCGTCCCAATCGAGGGTCATGAAGCGGAACGTCGGGTCCACGGCATCGTTCACGACCTGCAGCTCGATCCCATAGCGCGCGGCGATCGGTCGCCAGTACGCCACGCCCGCCCCGCCCAGCGGGTCGACGCCGATTCTCAGGCGCGCGTTGCGGATCGCCTGCAGGTCCACGACCGACTGAAGATCTGTCACGTAGGAATCCAGGTAGTCGTGCCGATGCAGCGTCTCGGCACGGCGCGCCTTCTCGTAGGGAACACGTGCCACACCCTGCAACGAAGCGGCCAGCAGCGCATTCGCCCGGTCCTCGATCCAGCGCGTGACCGCCGTGTCGGCAGGTCCGCCGTGCGGGGGGTTGTACTTGAAGCCCCCGTCCTCGGGAGGATTGTGCGACGGCGTGATGACGATGCCGTCCGCCTGTTGCGCGGGCCGGGTGCGGTTGTAGGCGAGGATGGCATGCGACACCACCGGCGTCGGTGTGTAGCCATCCTCGCGGTCGATCATCGTCTGCACGCCATTCGCAGCCAGCACCTCGAGCGCCGAGCGTAACGCGGGTTCCGAAACGGCGTGCGTGTCCCTGCCGATGTAGAGTGGACCGCCGGTCCCCTCGCGCTTACGGTACTCGCAGATCGCCTGCGTGATCGCGAGCACGTGAAACTCGTTGAACGAGCCGCGCAGCGGCGAGCCGCGATGGCCACTGGTCCCGAAGCTGACGCGCTGCGCCGGATCGGCGAGGTCGGGCCGGCGCGCGTAGTACTCCGCGCGCAGCTGTTGCGGGTCGATCAGAACATCCGGCGGCGCCGGCTGGCCCGCCAGCGGACTGATCCCGCTCGCGCGTCCGGGCTCCTCTGGCGGCGGAGCCGTAGTGCCAGCCGTGCCCGTCATCCTGGCCACACCCAGTCGGCAATCTCGGGGCGGTCCCTGCCCTCGGCGTGCGCGTAAGTGAGGCTGTCGATGATCGCGTTCTTCATCTCTTCCTTCAGGTGCGCGGCGCGCGCGGCGAGCCCTGGCACGCGGTCGATGACGTCGATCACCAGATCGAAGCGGTCGATCTGGTTGACGATCGCGAGCTCGAGCGGGGTGTTGATGTTGCCCTTCTCCTTGTAGCCACGCACGTGCAGGTTGTCGTGGTTCGCGAAGCGGTAGGCAAGCTTGTGGATCACCAACGGGTAGCCGTGGAAGTTGAATATCACCGGCTTGTCGCGCGTGAACAGGCTGTCGAACTCGCGCTCGCTCGAGCCGTGCGGGTGCTCCGTGGCGGGCATCAGCCTGAACAGATCCACCACATTGACGAAACGCACCTTCAGATCGGGTAGATGCTGGCGCAGGATGGCAGTGGCGGCGAGCGACTCCGCCGTCGGGACATCACCGCAGCAGGCCATGACGACATCCGGCTCGGCGCCCTGGTCGTTGCTCGCGAAACGCCAGATGCCGATGCCCTTGGCACAGTGGACTACCGCCTCGTCGATGGTGCTGAACTGCAGATGCTTCTGCTTGTCCGCCACGATGACGTTGATGCAATCGGTCGAACGCAGGCACTGGTCCGCAACCACCAGCAGTGTATTGGCATCCGGTGGCAGATAGACCCGCGTTACGCTCGGACTCTTGTTGGTCACGATGTCGATGAACCCGGGATCCTGGTGCGAGAAGCCATTGTGATCCTGACGCCACACGGTCGATGACAGCAGGATGTTCTGCGCCGCGACCGGTGTGCGCCAGCGCACGTGGTTCTTGGCGATATCCAGCCACTTGGCGTGTTGGTTGAACATGGAATCGACGACGTGCGCGAAGGCTTCGTAGGTGGCGAAGAAACCGTGGCGGCCAGTGAGCAGATAGCCTTCCAGCCAGCCCATGAGCGTGTGCTCGGAGAGCATCTCCATCACCCGCCCGTCGCGCGCCAGCTCACCGCCGTCGGCATCGTCGGCGATCATCTCGGCCATCCAGGTCTTCTTGCTCACCTCGTAGATCGCCTGCAGGCGATTGGAGGCCGTTTCGTCCGGGCCAAAGACGCGGAAGTTCGTCATGTTGTTGCGCATGACATCGCGCAGGAACTCACCCAGCGGACGCGTGTTGTCGTGCCGCGCCGCGCCGTGTTTGGCGACTTTCACCGCGTAGTCGCGAAAGTCGGGAAGCTTCAGCTCCTTGCGCAGCAGCCCGCCATTGGCGTGCGGATTCGCGCTCATCCGGCGCGGCCCGCTGGGCGAAAGCGCGCGCAGCTCCTGCCGCAGGCGCGCCGACGCGTCGAACAGCTCCTCCGGCTGGTAGCCGTGCATCCAGCTCTCGAGCAGCTTCAGGCTCGCGGGATTGCCACGCACATCCCCGAGCGGCACCTGGTGCGCGCGCCACGAGCCCTCGAGCTTGTGACCCTCGAACTCTTTGGGACCGGTCCAGCCTTTGGGCGTGCGCAGCACGATCATCGGCCAGCGCGGGCGCTCGGCCTTGCCACTGTCGCGCGCCTTCTTCTGGTGCGAGCGGATCTCGGCGATGACCGCATCGAGCGTAGCCGCCATCGCCTGGTGCATCTTGCTCGGCTCCGAGCCTTCGACGAAGTGCGGCTTGTAGCCATAGCCGACGAGCAGTGATTCGAGCTCCTCGTGCGTAATGCGGGCCGGCAGTGTGGGATTGGCGATCTTGTAGCCGTTGAGATTCAGGATCGGCAGCACCGCGCCGTCGCGGATCGGGTTGAGAAACTTGTTCGAGTGCCAGGCGGTCGCCAGCGGCCCGGTCTCCGACTCGCCATCGCCGACCACGCAGGCGACGATGAGATCGGGATTGTCGAGAGCCGCGCCGTAGGCATGCGCGAGGCTATAGCCGAGCTCGCCGCCCTCGTGGATCGACCCCGGTGTCTCCGGCGTGCAATGCGAGCCGATGTGACCAGGGAAAGAGAATTGCATCAGGAATTTCTGCAGCCCCTCGATGTCTTCGCTCTTGTCGGGATAGATCTCGGAATAAGTGCCCTCCAGATACGCGGGACCCAAGACGCCAGGGGCACCATGGCCGGGCCCCGCGATGAAGATGACATCCAGGTCGTCGCGCTTGATGAGGCGGTTGAGATGGGTCCAGACAAAGGACAGTGCCGGACTCGCGCCCCAGTGACCGAGCAGGCGGTATTTGATGTGCTCGGGCTTCAGCGGTTCTCTCAGCAGCGGATTCGCGCGCAGGTAGATCATCCCCACCGCGAGGTAGTTACAGGCGCGCCACCAGGCATCCATGAGGCGTAGCTCTTCGTTCGAGAGCGGATTTTTCGCAGTGGCTTGCGATGATTCTCGGCTGGCCATTTCCGGTTCCTCCTTTGCGGCATTGCCGGATCCAAGTTCAGCTCAGGCGACCTCGCCCTCGGATTCGGTGAGCTGTCACAATTCCGTCACCAAATCAGCGATCCCGGCGGCCGGATTTCTAGTTGAGCCTATACTCCTTTCAGTCGTCTCCGGAATAGGTATCCGATGCGCTCACGCCGGAGCGTCAGCGCGGCTGTTGCAGAGCGTGGCACCCGGGAACCCGGGTGTGCATCGTGGTATTGGAGCGCCTGAGCGCTTTGCCTCTCGCGCGCTGGCTATCATGTCGGCGCGATGACCGAGGCCGCCTCGTTTTCGACGACTGAGCTGCTGCGCGACGGACGGCGGGTCGAGATCCGTGCGCTCCGCCCCGGTGATCGCGAGGAGCTGCTCGCGGCCGCCGGCCGAACCAGCGATCAGTCGCTCTACCGGCGCTTCTTCAGCTTCAGACGCAAATTCAGCGACGAGGAAGTCGCATCCTTTGTGAACATCGACTTCGTCGATGAGGTCGCGCTCCTCGCCGTGACGCGCGACGGCGCGCGGGAGGTCGTCGCCGGCGGCGGGCGTTACATCGTCGTCCAGCCTGGCACGGCCGAGCTCGCATTCACGGTGGTCGACGAATTCCAGGGTCTGGGACTGGCAAGCGCGCTGCTCCGCCACCTGACAGCGCTGGCGCGCGCGGCGGGGCTGAGCGAGTTCGTCGCCGAAGTGCTGCCCCACAACAGCGCGATGCTGCGAGTGTTGGAACGAAGCGGCTTGAGAATGGAGCGCAAGCGCGCGAGCGGAGTCCTGCACATCACCCTGCAGATCGGCTAGACCCCGAATTTCGATCGACGGGAAGCGTAGCCGTCGCCGCGTTCGCCGCGACGCCGCGGGCCGCCGACTGTTCGGCGGCCCGCAAGCTCTCAGCTCAGGATCAAGGCGCGCTCATGGTCGAGTCGTATTTCTGTCCGGTGTAGACCGGCGTATATCCCTGCCCCTGGTCGTGAGGAACAATCACCTGCAGCGTTACTGGTGCGGGGCAGGTATTACCGCTCCCGTCCGTCAGGGTAAACGTGATGAAGTAGATACGACCCGTCCCGGGACCCGCACGCTCCGCACGAACGTAGGCGATGCTGGGGGTGCCGGAGGTAGTGGAATTCGCAATGATTCCGTCGGGCGCGGTATTGCCGCTGCCGAGCGCGTTGACGGGCTCGTCCTGTTGGATGCTGATGATCTGCACCGTGACCGGCATCACAACCAGATTCGGATCGCTGGGCAGGTCGATGATGTTCAGGGGCACCATCTTGTGATCGGGTGGCCAGATCACGCCCTGCGACAGGGCGGCGCCTTCGCAGTTGAGTGAGCCGGTGGTGGGGGGTGGCGACGGGCAATCGGTGGTGCTGGGATCACAGACAATGACCGTCGCCGTGCTGGTGTGAGCGCAAAGCACTGCGCCTGCGACGACGATCGCATGGGTAAGTCTCCTCATGACACTCCTCCTCGCCGGCCCACAAGCAATGGCACGGCTTCTTGAAGTGTGACTATTTGCGGCGATGCAACAGGGGGGCGTCAAGAGGTGTGAGCGCCGTCAACATTGTGTCGTGACTTAGCTCACACTCGTGGGCAGGTGAAGGCAACATAACATGCAGTATGGGAACTGCCGCTCAGTTCGAACGCGGGGTGTCGCAGGTCAGTGCGCGCAGTAGTCCGCCGCACTCCTGACAGTGTCGTCGGTGCAGATCTGGTGGTCGTTGAGGTTGCACTTCTGCCGTCCGCCGGTCGCCGTCCCGCAAGTGAGCTTCAGGCTTCTGCCGTTACGGCACTTCACGGCGAGGTGACTCACGGCGATACCGCCGCTGATCCCGGTATGCCCGACGCCGCAATCGACATGTACGTCGGTCTCGAGCGCTGTCAGGCAATATGCCTCGTTGTCGGGATACGAGTTGGCGAGGCAGGTGCCCGGCTGGGTACCGGGGTGCGCCGCTGCGGCAATCGGTGCGGCCGGCGCGGCGGCGGCCGCTGCCGAGGCGCCGCCCAGGACATACGTTCCAGATGGCGCCGTGCCGGTGCCGTTGCCGAGCAGCAGCGTCCCTTGCCATTGCGGCGTTACCGGCCCGGAGGCAGTGACCGTGGCTGTGGTGCCCTCGGGAAGATTCCAGCACCACGGGCGGCCGTCGAAAGGGTACGTCTTACCGGGATCGACAGCGGCTCCGGTGATGACGTTTCCGAGCGGCGGATGATAGGCGAAGCTGAGCGTCGCCACCGCGGCCGAGTCGTTACGAAAACCGTAGCAATGCGTGTCAGCCCACGTGGTTTGAGAGAGCGCGGTCACCAACACTGCGACGGCGCCCGAGGCGATCTTGGAAGACATTGAGGCCCTTACCGGGTGAACTGCAGAGGCGGCAGATAGTACCCCGGGCGCGTGCCTCGAGGCTCGCGGCGCAACGGCAGCTCGCCCACGCCCCCCCGAGCGGCAATGTCAGAGTGAAGTCGGCGCGGCGCCGGCAGCCGGAGCCTTCGGCGCGCGACTGCAGGCGACTTTCAGCGCCGCTTCGCCGATCGTGTCGGGCTCGGGATAGCTCCAGACGTAGCGATCGCGTGCATCGGAGGCGACGACCTTACCGTCGCCCGCTGCTCCGCTGTACTCGGCAAACTGCATGAGGGCATGCCGTCCGAGGCCGCACTGGTATGCCCACAGTTGCAGCATCGACCGGTAGGGGCCCTTGGCAGGATCGGACTGTTCTTTTTCGTAGGAGAACTTGACCCAGGCGAGCACGAGATCCCCTTGCCGCCGGATACCCGCGAGGTCCATTTCCACGGATCTGTCAGTCGCCTTGTAGAGGCGCTTCCACTCGGCCCCCTGCGTGACCACAGCAGGCAGCCCACTGATCAGTACGCACGCCCCGACTACCGCGAACCACCGCATGTGCACCTCCGGCGGGAGATGCTAGCGGCGGGCGCCCGGTCGTCCCGCGACCTGCGTCACAGTGTGCGGCGCGCATGGAAAGAGCGGCCGGAGGTTTCGCCTCCGGCCGCCACAACGCACTACACCGTCTGCGCGATGGTCATGCCTCCTCGCGCTCGCGCAGCAGGTGCGCCATCAGCATGCGGCGCGCACGTTTACGCTGGCGCACGCGGTGGCCGACGAGCAGCCGCAGCAGGCGATGCTCCTTGTCGCCCCCTTCAGCGAACTCGTCCTCACCTTCGTCCTCGTCTTCCTCAGCTTCGCTTCGCTCGCGCAGCAGGTGCGCGAGCAGCATGCGACGGGCACGGCGGCGGCGCAGGATGCGGCTGCCGATCAGCAGGCGCACGAGACCATGCTCCTCGTCGCCGCCCGCGGCGAACTCATCCTCACCCTCACCCTCGTCCTCTTCCTCGCCCGCCTCACCTTTCTCGCGCAGCAGGTGCGCGAGCAGCATGCGACGGGCGCGGCGGCGGTGCAGGATGCGGCTGCCGATCAACAGCTTGAGAAGTCGACGGTCCCTGTCGCCCTCTGCGGCGAACTCATCCTCGCCCTCGCCCTCTTCGTCCTCTTCTTCCGCCTCACCGCGCTCGCGCAGCAGGTGCGCGAGCAACATCCGGCGCACGCGCCGGCGGCGCAGCATGCGGCTGCCGATCAGCAAGCGTACCAGCCGCTGCGCCTTGTCGGAGTCTTCTTCGCCCGATGCCTCCTCACCCTCGTCGTCTTCCTCCTCCGACTGGCCGCGCTCACGCAGCAGGTGCGCGAGCAACAGGTTGCGCAAGCGGCGCCGGCGCAGCAGCCGGCTGCCGATCAGGAGCCGCACGATGCGCCGTTCCTTCTCGGAGTCATCATCGCCCGAGGCTTCCTCGCCCTCGTCCTCTTCCTCCTCCGCCTCGCCGCGCTCACGCAGCAGGTGCGCGAGCAACAGGTTGCGCAAGCGGCGCCGGCGCAGCAAGCGACTGCCGATCAACAAGCGCACGATGCGCCGCCCCTCCTCTTCGCCCTCGCCCTCTTCACCCTCACTGTCCTCGTCCTCCGACTCATAACGGTCACCGATGAGCCGCGCGAGGAGCGCACGGCTCAGGCGTCGACGGCGCATCGCGCGCCCGCCCATGGCGAGTCGCGCGAGTTCCTCTGTCTCGGTCATAAATTCCTCCTCATGAACTTAGTTGGCACGAGCGGGCGCAGCGCGGTCCGAGTGCAGTCCGGTCGCTGGGCTGCTCTCGGCGGCCGCTGGTGCCTTCGTCGCGTGCTGTATCAAGGTTCCCAAAATGGCCCGGTTCAACGCTTCGCGCTGCATGAGGCGCCTGGCCGGGCTGTGCTCGATCAGTGGTGTCAGGAGCAGGTGGCGCAGTTCTGCTTCCTCAGCGGGCTCATCGGTCTTGTCCTCGCGCTCGCCGCCACCTAACACACACGCGATGCCCGCCTCGAATGCCCGCTCGACGACTTGCTCGAGATCCGCTTCCGTGCCCGCCTGCGCCAGGCTCGCTTTTTCTTCGTCAGAGAGCTCGTGGCGCACGCCGCCGGCATCCTCGGCCTCCAGCTTGACGACCTGCCCGGTGCTCGCGTCTATGGTGAACGTGAAGAGTGTGCCCGCAGACTGTGCGAGCTCGGTCATTTTCTCCTCCTTCGTCATCTTCTCCTCCTTCTGCGCCTTCCTCCGTCCAACTGGAATCTTCCCGACTGGAACCTTCTGCTTGAGCGAATGGTTGTGACGAGGGCCGACGGGTGTGCTCATTTGGAACTCCTTCAGGCTCGGTGCTGATTCCTGTGACGTTCTCGATCGATTTGCCCTTGCGTGTGGCGCGGCCCGCTGCGCCGCGTGACCAGTCACTCGATTGCGTAGATCTCGCACGCCCGTTGTTGACCTGGCGCGCAGTGGAGTGGTTCCCCGGGCGCCGGAGCATAGCGCCGCCGTGTGAATGCGCCTTGACGGCGGGTATAGCTGACGTTTGACCGAAAGAGGTGCGACGCCATCGTGGCCCGATGAAGCTGTGCCCCGGAACCTTGTGCGCATGCGCGACGGGCAACCGTCCGCCGCGCCAGCATCAAGAAAGCGAGCATTGTGGCAGCGCGCGCGAAGTGTGCAATTGGCCTTTGTACGTATCTTTTGTATAGCGCTGAGAATCAGTGGTCTCCTTTTGTTCCAGCACGCGATCATCGCCGCGACGAGTGCGTGCGTTCGGCGCCACATGCTTCGTCCGCGACCGACGTGAGCTTGGGCGTCAACGCTCGCGCACGGGACGTCGGGCTGCCGCACACGCGCAATCAGGCACACCAGCAGTGCCGTGTTCAGCTGCGCTGCGCCTCCGGTGCTGCGCTTCTGGCATTGAGGCTCGCGACGAAAAGTTGCGTCTCGGCCACGCGCGCGACTGGTGAAGCACGAACAGCAACTCGAGGTTAGAGCGAGAACTCGGCGATGACCCGGATCGCGTGGCCACTCACCCCGTCGTAGTTTCTGCTCACCGTATCGGTGTACGACAGCGTCGCCGACACGGTAGCGTTCACGGCAACGCTCACCGTTGCGCCGAGTGCGAACGAGCGCTGTCGGTCGTGTTGGCTGACGTCATCGATTGTCGTCTCGGCCCCGTCCATGAAGAGCGCATCCACCGAGACCCACAGGGATTCAGTGAGGTTTCGGGTAAGGTGCCCTTCGAGCTGCAGAAGAGGAGCTTCACTACTGTGGTTGCCTTGAGGTGGTTCGTTGTTATCGCCGTACCAGGTGATCGAAGGCTGCAGCTCGAACGATGTCAGCGCCGGGTCGAGGAAGGTTTGACCGATGTAGTAGCTCAATGGCAGGCCGAGCTGTAGCGCCCAGCGGTTCTGCCCGGGATTGATCGGCGCATTTCGGTCGTAGGCGCCGGTGGGCGCGTATACGCGGCTGAGGGCGCTGAGCGCAAGCCGCGGCTGGTAGTTCTCATACTCCTTCTCCGGCAGCGCGGGTGACCCCATGAGGCCGAACACGGCCGTGAGCTGCAGGTCGCTGCCTCCGGAACGCGTGTATGAGTGCGTGGCGCCCCCAGTGTTGACCGACGCGCTCGCCACGCCAGCGGGGAGTGAGGCGATCAGTGTGACGACCTTGCCGTTGAGCGCGAGGCCGTGCGAGTACTCGATGATGGCACCGTTCACGTCCGTCTCGACGCCCGGAGTCACTGCGGCGGGATCGAAGGAGGCATTGCCACGAGAGAAGATGCCGTAGAGGCTCAGGAGCCGACTGCCCTCCCGAGCGAGCTCGTAGGCACGCGGGCCCTCACCCTGTGCCTGAGCGGCGGGCGAGCACGCGAGGTATGGCACGATCGCGCACGCAGACAGCCTCGCGGCGAGCAGTGCGCCGCGCCAGAATGCGGCGCTCATCGCGCATCGAGACCGACCTTGAAGCGGAAGCAGCCCGGCGCCGGTTGGCCGCTCGATGAGGCTGCCGGTCGATAGTGCGCCGCACTGGAGAGCTCGAGGGCCGCCTTGTCGAAACCGGGGATACCCGAGGAGTTCGTCAACACCGGCGGCTGCGTCAGCTTGCCATTCTGATCCACGCAGGCGCAGACACCGGCTCGCGCCGGTGTGGGACCGGGCTGCTTGCGGTCGCTCGCCTCCTGTGCGTCTGCCACCAGGGCTGGGTTGGCGCTCTCACCCGCCTGGCCGGTCCCCGTCTGATCGCAGTGCGCGGTCTGTGGCACATTCGCAGGGCCCGCGGATTTCAGCGCCAACTGCTGCCAGGAATCGATCGCGACGCCATCCCCGAGGCGGGTCGCGGGCGCAAACCGCAGCTTCAGGACACAACTCGTCGCCGCCGCGTCGAAGGTTTCCGATCCAGACGAGTCGCGAATCGACACCCGCGAGGGCGCGCCGGTGGACCCGACCAGGAACTGCACGACCGCCACCGCGCCCTCTTCCGCACTGGTGTGCCGCAGCTCGGGACAGCGCTTCGCGGGGTCCACGCCGAATGGGAAACGTGCCGCGGGGAGCTGCCCCGCGGGTGCTGCCGATCTGCCCTGCGTGGTTGCGGAGCTGCCGCCCGCAGTTGCGGGCGTAGCCGCACCGCTTTGCGCGATCGCGAGGTGCGACTGCGCGGCGAGCAACAGTGCGCAGGCGAAAGTTACATTCCAGCCCCTCATGGCATCCCCTTTCTGGCGGCCCGCGTTACGACCTCATCTCACGACCGTGGCGATGCGCGCGTTCACGTGAATGTTCGCGGCATGCAGGCCGGGCTTCTGCCCGTGACGCTCGAACTCCACAGCCACTCGCCCACGCGATACGGCGCGGCGCATCCGCCGATTCCATCCCGGTGCCTCCGCTGCCGCCGCTTCAGGGGTACTTGTTCTCGACCACGGCGCGCACCGGGTGCGTGTCGTACACCAGCACGATCGACTGGATGTGCCCGGTGCTCGGGTCGAAGTTGAAGACGTCGGCGCAGTCGAACGATACGCGCGAGCCATCCTTGAGACGCCAATCGTACTGGTAATAGGCCACCGCGCGCAGATGGCCCTCGGCGCTCACCAGCACGTCGTGCACCGTGAGCTTGGTCCCACGCGACGCCTCGGCCACCTTGCGGATGTACTGCCGCACCGGCAGCCGTCCGAGAAAGGGCGACTCCACCCAGCCGTCGGGAATGAACAGCGTCGCGGCCCTGTCGGCGTCCCCCGCTTCGAGCGCCCTGAGATATTCGTGCACGGTGCGCTGCATACGCGTTTCCTCCCCCTGGCGGCCGTCAGATGGCGGACGCATCGCACGCCCGCCGGCACCCAACCCTGAGCCGTCGGCGGCCTGCAGGTCAAGGTGTTTTTGCCAGCCGCTTGCGACCTCCGCCGGTCATGGCGCAGCGAGGCGATCTGGAACTGCCAAGCGCCGCGGCGCTGCGCCTGCCGGCACTCTCGCCCATGTCCCGGCACCGACGCCGAAGAGCTCGTGCTCGCGACCCCGGGCGTCAAGCGCGTCGTCAACACGATCAACCTCAACTATCGGTGACTCAGTTGCGGAGCCCGAAGACGGCGACGCCGCTTGGCGCGCCGATGAACACCTTACCGTCGGCGATCACGGGGGTAATAAACTTGTTACCGGCTCCAAACTGATCGCGGCCGTTGGCCGCCTGCGAGCTGTTGTACAGCTCGTGGGCGAGATTGCCGGCATCTCATCCAGATCGCCGGACCCACCCCGCCGCCGTTGGGCGCAACATTGAGGACCGCCGCGAGCCCAAGCGTGCTCGCGCTGTAGGCGATGATCCAGCCGCTGTAGGGTGGCATGTCGCAGTGCGAGGTCCAGCTGCTGTACAGCGTGCCATTCACCAGCAGCAGCGCCGCGCGCTCCTCGTATTGCGCCGGATCGAACACCGTGGTGCCGCCGAGTGTCGGAAAGCCCGCAGCGATCTCGACCGGCCCACCGAGCAGCTCTGCTCCCGAGGTCACATCGAGCGCGTGCAGGCGCTGATGGTAGGTGTTGGCGGCGCTGGATCGCGACATGGCAACGAGGTAGATGATGCCGTGCGCGCCGGCGCTGCGGTCGATCACCGGCGTCGCGGTGATGCCGATCGTCGGTGCGACCTGCTGACAACCATAGGAGGGCAGGTCGTCAACCGTCTCGCCGCTGCCGAGCAGTGACACGTGCCAGAGCAGTACCCCGCTGTCACTGTCGTAGGCGTACACCGAATCGCTCTCGGTGGCAATGAACACCACGTTGTGCGTGGCACCCTGCACGGTGAGCCCCGACAGGTACAGCGGCGTGGCATCGACGTTGCCATCGGCGGCGAGCATGCGCAGCAAGCCGAAATGGCTGGCGTTCACATTGCTCGGCGTGAGCACCGACTCGGTGAGATTCTGTCCGGTGCGGGCGGGATCGTTCTTGTACGTGACGACATCGGTGTGCTGCGTCGGCGTCGGAATCCCACCGCCCGCAGGCGGTGGCGAGGATGAGCTCACGTGACTGTTGCCGCCGCTACATGCAGCGAGTGCGGCAGCGGACAACAGCAACGTCAGGGCGATGGCGATCCGCATGGGCAACTCCCAGGCGGACGATGCCGCAACTCAGCGCTCGGCTCGCTGACCCGTGTCACGCTCCACACATTCGCGCAATCCCGTGAGCACTGCGGGAATGTCCCGCCGCAGCGAGTGCGCGACGAGCGTCTGCGGGATCCAGAATCCGGGATCGACGTACACCTCGTACTCCACCACCGTGGCGGCGCCGTCCGCCGTCGGCGTGAACAGCCACGTGCCCTCCTCCTGCTTCAGGTTGCCGCTGATGCGGTGGAAGTCGATCCGGTGCGGTCGATCGTAGTCGGCGCGAAAGACGTAACGCACGGTCGGCAGCAGCCAGGAGTAGCGCATCTCGTGCTCGACATCCTGCCAGCTGCCGTCCGCCGCACCATCGAGGCGCCGGCACCGCCGCAGACCGGGCACGAACGAGAGCGCCTCCCGGCAATCGGTGACCACTCTCCAGATCTCTTCCGGTGCGGCCGGGATGCGCACGGCCGCACGGACGCGGCCGCGCGGATGGGCGGGATCGATCGCGCTCGTGGCGACCACGACTTCACCCGACGCGAGGCGCTGCTGTATGGCGGGGTCTGTCACCCAGGGGCTCTGCGCGTCGGCCGTAGCGGGCTCGAGCAGTAGCACGAGGACGAGGAAGCCTGAGCTCAGGGTATCCAGGGCGTTCTCCAGGGGAAGCGGTCTGCCAGCACTCGTAAGTGCCGCCGAGAGCGCCCGCGGGTTCATGCGAGCTCGATCAGCGCGCGACGCTCGACCCGGCCTTCGGCCACGCCGACACCTTCGGCGCGCAGGCGGCGCGCCTGCTCGTAGTACGCGCGCGAGGATCTCGGGAAGGCAATGCGGCCGCCCGCCGCGACCACGCGATGCCAGGGAAGATTGAGGGTCTTGGGCGCTACCCGCAGCGCAAACCCGGTCTGCCGCGCCCGTCCCGGAAATCCCGCCGCGCGCGCGACGGCACCGTAAGTCGAGACCTGCCCGCGTGGAATCGTACACACCACGTGCCAGATCGCCTGAAGTGCCGGACTCTCAGCATGTGCCGCAGGACGAACCCCGCCGGCCGAACTGGGCCGTGCACCACGACGCGCCCGACGCGGCGCCTTGCGGCCGGAACTCGGGCGCTGCTGCTGGTCTGCAGTAGGTGTCATTTTCGGAGTTGGAGTCTATGCCATCCAGCGCCGCGGGGGCGGCGGACCGGAATGCTAAGATTCGGGCCATGCGCAGAGCCAGCCTCATATTCCTGACTGCGGTGCTCCTGTTGCCGCTTGCTGCCCACGCCGACGATGTCGACATTCCAGAGCTTGGCGTGCGGGTCACCGCGCTGCCGAGCGCCGCGAGCCAACCGCAGGTGACCCAGGGGACCCAGCAGCCGGCTGTCTACGATGCCGTGCTGCACCTTGGCGTGGCATCGCTCACGATCTCTCGTGAGGACGACCCGGTACCCCCCGGCAGCGACGTCGCCGATCCGCGCTACCGCGCACAGCTCGACCGCCGTTATCGTGGCGGTGTCGAGTCGAAGACGCTCGGCGCGCCCACCGCCGTCGGTGGTCACAGCGCGTGGACGGTGGTCGACGCGCACGAGCAGGGCTCCTCGGACCTCACCCACTACACCTGCCTCACCTACGTGATCGTCGACCAGCACCTGTACCGGCTCGCAGTCATGGCAGATGGCTCCCCGGGACGACCGCCGGAGTTCGATGCGCTCGTCAAGGCGTTGTCCGGGGTAACCTTCCAGCTCGTGCGGCGCGTCAACCCCAGTTAGTTCGCTCGACCTTGCCCGAGTAGTCCCGATAGACTTCCCGCCGGAGCGCAAGGCGGGGGGGAGCTCCCATGGCGGCGGCGCCGCACCAGGCGGTCGACGATTTCATCCTCGAGACGCGCGGCCTGACAAAGCAGTTCAAGGGCTTTGTCGCCGTCAGCGACGTCGACCTGCGGGTGCGGCGGGGCGAGATCCACGCGCTCATCGGCCCGAACGGCGCAGGTAAGACCACCTTCTTCAACCTGCTCACCAAGTTCCTGATCCCCGACCGCGGGCAGATCCTCTATCGCGGTGGCGACATCACCTTCGCGAAGCCTGCGGAAGTCGCCCGCAGTGGCATCGTGCGCTCTTTCCAGATGTCGGCGGTCTTCCCGCATCTCACGGTGCTCGAGAACGTGCGCGTTGCGCTTCAGCGCACGCTCGCGACGACGTTTCAGTTCTGGAAGCCCGCCTCGAGCCTCGCGGTGCTCGACGCGCGCGTCCGGGAGCTGCTGTCTCAGGTCGACCTCGGCGCCTTCCTGCACATGCGTGCCGTCGAGCTGCCCTATGGGCGCAAGCGCGCACTCGAGCTCGCCACGACACTCGCGATGGCACCGGAGCTGATGCTGCTCGATGAGCCCACCCAGGGCATGGCCCACGAGGACGTCGATCGAGTCACCTCGCTCATCCGCCAGGCGGCGACCCACCGCACCGTGCTGATGGTGGAGCACAACATGCAGGTAGTCGCGCGCATCGCCGATACCATCACGGTGCTGCAGCGGGGCAAGGTCATCGCGAGCGGCGAGTACGCGCAGGTCGCCCGTGATCCGCTGGTGATGGAAGCGTACATGGGCTCGGCCACCGCCGCGCCCGCGGGTGCGCCCGCGTGAGCGCCGCGCCGTTGCGCGTCACGGACCTGCACGCCTACTACGGCGAGTCGCACGTGCTGCATGGTGTCACCTGTCAGATCGATCAGGGCGAGGTAGTGACGCTCCTCGGGCGCAACGGTGCCGGCCGCACCACGACGCTGCGCGCGCTGCTCGGGCTCGTGAGCAGCCGCGCGGGCTCGGTGATGATCAACGGTCAGGAAGCGATCGCGTTGCCACCGCACCGCATCGCCCACCTCGGGGTGGGCTACTGCCCCGAGGAGCGCGGCATCTACGCCAGCCTCTCCGCGGAGGAGAACCTGCTGCTGCCGCCACCGCTCGCGCCCGGCGGGCTGTCGGTCGAGGAGATCTACGAGATGTTTCCCAACCTGCGGGAGCGCCGCGCCAGCCAGGGGACCCATCTCTCGGGCGGCGAGCAGCAGATGCTGGCGCTCGCGCGCATCCTGCGGACCGGTGCACGGCTGCTGTTGCTCGATGAGATCTCCGAGGGACTCGCCCCGGTCATCGTGCAGACGCTATCGCGCACTATCCGGCGCCTGCGGGAGCGCGGCTACACCATCGTCATGGTGGAGCAAAACTTCCGCTTCGCCGCGCCACTCGCCGACCGCTTCTACATAATGGAGCGCGGCCGGATGGTAGCGGACTTCGCGGCCGCGCAGCTTCAGGCCAAAATGGCCGTGTTGCACGAGTTTCTCGGCATCTGACTCGGACACATTCCTACTCAGGAGAACACCAATGAGATTGAGCAGGTGGACCATAGCGCTGGGCACCGCCACCTTCGTGGCGGCGAGCCCGCCCGCGGTGCGGGCGGCCGATTCCGTGGTGATCGGCGATATCGACGACATGTCCGGCGTCTATGCGGATGTCGAGGGTGCGGGCGGGGTCGAGGCGATCAACATGGCGATCGCTGACTTCGGCGGCACGGTGCTCGGTCGCAAGATCACCGTGCTGACCGCGGATCACCAGAACAAGCCCGACATCGGCGCTTCGAAGTTCCGCGAGTGGGCGGATCAGAGCGGTCTCAACCTGCTGCTCGGTGGCTCCAACACCGGCGTCAACATCGCCATGGCGAAGGTGGCGGCCGCCAAGAAGGTGCCCTTCATCACGATCGGCGCCGGCGGCGCCTCGCTCACCAACGAGGACTGCACCGCCTACTCCGTACACTACGTCTACGATACGACCGCACTCGCCAACGGCACCGCGACCGCCATGTTTAATGCCGGCGGCAAGAGCTGGTTCTACCTGACCGCCGACTACGCCTTCGGCACGCAGCTGCAGAACGCCGCTTCCAAGGTCGTGGAGACGCAAGGCGGCAAGAACGTCGGCGCGGTGCGGGTACCGCTCGGTGCGGCGGATTTCTCCTCCTTCCTGCTGCAGGCACAGGCTTCCGGTGCGCAGGTGCTCGGGCTCGCGAACGCCGGCACCGACTTCAGCAACTCGCTCAAGGCCGCCAACGAATTCGGCATTACCCGCACGATGAAGCCGGCGGCGCTGCTCGTGTTCATTACCGACATCCATAGCCTCGGGCTCAAGACCGCGCAGGGACTGTATCTGACCGACGGGTGGTACTGGGACCTGAACGACGAGACGCGTGCGTTCGCCAAGCGCTTCTTCGCCAAGATGAACCGCCAGCCCACCATGGACCACGCCGGCGCCTATTCGGCGACACTGACCTATCTCAAGGCGGTCAAGGCGGCGGGGACTACCGATGCGGACAAGGTCATGGCGCAGTTGAAGAAGGACAAGATCAACGACGTGTTCGCCAAGGGCGGCTACATCCGTGCGGATGGCGCGATGATCCACGACATGTACGTCATGCAGGTGAAGACGCCGCAGGAATCCAAATACCCCTGGGACTACTACAAAGTGATCAGGAAAATGAGCGGCGAGGAGGCCTTCGGGCCGATCACCGGCCTCTGCCCGCTCGCGCCGAAGTAGCCGTGCGGATACAGCGGCGGGCATCCGGGCGCAGCGCGTCGCAGACGCGTTGCGCACACTCGCCCTACCTCGAGCTTCGCCGTGTGAGCCCTTGACGCCGTGAGCACGATCTTCGGCATGCCCGTCCCGGTGATACTCGGGCAGCTGACGCTCGGCCTCGTGAATGGCTCGTTCTACGCGCTCCTGAGTCTCGGACTCGCGGTGATCTTCGGGCTGATGGGCGTGGTCAACTTCGCGCACGGCGCCTTCTACACCCTCGGGGCATTTGCCGCGCTGCTCGGCCTGCAGTACCTCGGCATCAACTACTGGGTGGCGCTGCTTGCCGCGCCGCTCGTCGTGGGCGTGCTCGGTGTGCTGGTAGAGCGCCTGCTGCTGCGTCACCTGTACGGTCTTGATCCGCTCTACGGGCTGCTGCTCACGTTTGGTCTCGCGCTGATCGTGGAGGGCTCGCTCCACCAGGTGTTCGGCGCGAGCGGCCAGTCCTACCCGGTGCCGGAGTCGCTCGCGGGGGCACTCGACCTGCATTTCATGTTCCTGCCGCTGTACCGCGCCTGGGTGATTCTCGCCTCGGTGGTGGTCTGCTTCAGCACCTGGTTCATCATCGAGCGGACCCGCCTCGGTGCGACGCTGCGCGCGGCCACGGAAAACGCACCACTGCTGCAGGCGTTCGGCGTCAATGTGCCGCTGCTGGTCGCCGCCACTTACGGCGGCGGCGTAGCGCTCGCTGCGCTCGCCGGGGTGCTCGCTTCCCCCATCGTGCTCGTGAACTCGCACATGGGGAACGAGCTCGTCATCGTCGTATTCGCGGTCGTGGTGATCGGTGGCATGGGTTCGATCCTCGGCGCCATCGTGAGCGGGCTGCTGCTCGGGCTGGTCGAGGGGTTCACCAAGGTCATCTACCCGGAGGCCTCCAACATCGTCGTGTTCGTGATCATGGCGCTGGTGCTGATCCTGCGGCCGGCGGGACTGTTCGGCCGGGAGTAGCGACGTGCGCACCACGGTCGTGCTGTACGGGCTCGTCGCGCTCCTCGCGCTGTCTCTGCCGTGGCTCGGCGTCTACCCGGTGTTCCTCATGAAGCTCCTGTGCTTCGCGATGTTCGCCTGCGCCTTCAACCTGCTGCTCGGCTTCGGTCGCATGCTCTCCTTTGGCCATGCGGCGTTCTTCGGCTTCGCCGCTTACGTGACCTCGTGGCTCGTCACCGCCCATGGCGCGGGACCTGCCACGGCGGTGCTCTGCGGCATGGGGGTCGCGGCAGTGCTCGGCACCGTCATCGGCGGGCTCGCCATCCGCCGACGCGGCATCTACTTCGCCATGATTACCCTCGCACTCGGGCAGCTGGTGTACTTCGTGTGCCTCGAGGCGCCCTTCACCGGAGGCGAGAACGGGCTGCAGGGTGTGCCGCGCGGCACGCTCTTCGGGCTGTTGCCGCTCAGGTCCGACCTGGTCATGTACTACCTGGTGCTGGCGGTGTTCGCGGCGGTGTTCCTGTTCATCCGCCGCGTGGTGCACTCGCCCTTCGGCCACGTGCTGCGGGCGATCCGCGAGAACGAGGCGCGTGCCATCTCGCTCGGCTACGACATCAACCGCTACAAGCTGCTCGCCTTCGTGCTCTCGGCCGCTCTCGCCGGACTCGCAGGCTCGCTGAAGGCGCTGGTGCTCGGCTTCGCCACGCTCTCGGACGTGCAGCAGTCGACCTCGGGCGAGGTCATCCTCATGACGCTGCTCGGTGGCACCGGCACCTTCTTCGGGCCGGTCGTGGGAGCGACCATCGTGATGACCCTGCAGGAGTACCTCTCTGACGTGGTCGGCGGCTGGGTGACCGCCATCATCGGCGTCATTTTCGTCGCCTGCGTGCTGTCCTTCCGGCGCGGCATCATGGGGGAGCTCGAGGCACTGCGCCTGCGGCGCACGCACCCTGGGGCCGCCGGCCCCGCCGAGCCTGCCTGAGGTCGGTCAACTCTTCGCTCTTGCGCCGTGCCGCAGGCGATCTGGCGGCTGATACAGGCCGCCCGACCATGCGATGAGCTCGTCGATGCACCGCGCGGCGAGCAGCGAACGCTGCGCCGCGCCGCGCGACACGCCGAGATCCTCCGGGTAGGCAATGATGCCGCGCGCGCGCAGGCTCGCGGTGCGCTGTGGGTCGGCGCTGCGCCCGATCGGCGTTGCGCCAGCGATGGCGGCAAGCGCCGCGCGGCGCTCCTCGCCACTCCCGGTGCGATAGAGGTAGGCGATGCCCTCTTCGCTGACCACGTGGCTCACGTCATCGCCGTAGATCATGACCGGCGCGATGGGCATGCCGCTGCGCCGCCCGACCTCGAGCGCATCGAGCGACTCGACGAACGCCGGCGCTCCGCTGCGAAAGGTCTCCACCAGCTGCACGACCAGCTTGCGTCCGCGCACGACCGGCGCATCGGCCGTGATGAGACTGAGCCAGGCGGGGCTCGTGTGACGGCGTCCCCTCGGATCGTGACCCATGTTCGGCGCGCCGCCGAAGCCGGCGAGGCGCCCGTGCGTCACGGTGGAGGAGTTGCCATCCGCATCCATCTGCAGCGTCGACCCGGCGAAGAGGTCGACCCCGTACTGCCCGGCGAGCTGGGCGAGTGTGCGGTTTGAGCGCAGGCTCCCATCGCTACCCACGAAAAAGACATCCGGCCGTGCACGAACGTACGACTCCATGCCGGCTTCGCTACCGAAGCAATGCACGCTCTCCACCCAGCCGCGCTCGATCGCGGGAATGAGCGTCGGGTGCGGATTCAGCGCCCAGTGACGGCAGACCTTGCCCTTGAGTCCGAGCGACTCCCCATAGGTCGGCAGCAGCAGCTCGATGGCCGCAGTGGCAAGGCCGATGCCGTGATTGAGCGTGGTCACGCCGTGCCGCTCATAGATGCCGCGGATCGCGAGCATCGCCATCAGCACCTGCAGGTCGGTGATACGTGCCGGGTCACGCGTAAAGAGTGCTTCGAGCGCAAAGGGGCGGTCCGCCGGCACGATCAGATCGACCCACGAGCCCGGAATGTCGACCCGCGGCAGCTCATCCACCACTTCGTTCACCTGCGCCAGGACCACTCCGTGACGGAACGCTGTGGCCTCGACGATCGTGGGAGTGTCCTCGGTGTTGGCACCGGTATAGAGGTTGCCGTCGCGGTCCGCCTGCTCGGCGCACACCAGCGCCACCTGTGGTGTCAGGTCGATGAGCATGCGGGCATACAGCTCGATGTAGGTATGGATCGAGCCGATCTCGAGCTTTCCCTCATCGAGGAGCTGCGCGATGCGCACGCTCTGTGGACCGGAGAAGGAGAAGTCCAGGCGGCGTGCGATACCGCGCTCGAAGAGCGTGAGATGCTCCGGGCGGCTGATGCTCGGGACGAGCAGGTGCAGGTCGTGCACGCGGGCGGGGTCCACCTGCGCGAGTGAGCGCGACAGGAAATCGGCTTGCTTCTGGTTATCCCCCTCGAGCACGACACGGTCGCCCGCGTGCAGCAACGACTCGAGGAACGCAACGATCGAGTCGCGCCGCACGAGCTTGCCGTCCACGTACCGCGCGATCTGCTTCAGGCGCTGCCGTTTGTCCTCGCGACGCGAGTTCCACTGCCGGCGCGAGCCGTGTTTGGAGGGCGGTGCGTCCATGGGTCGCGCGCGATCATGCCGCTGTGCACACCCGGCGCGCCAGCGGACCGTGAGTTGGACGTTGCTCTGCACACGGACGCGCGGCTCGAGGTCAATGTCGGACTATTTTACGTAATATCCTTTACATATCACCGCGGACGCGTGTTAGTCACTGATATTACTGACTTTGTTCGGGTGGAGGCGGTGAGGCGGCAGGCACCATGGCGTTGAGCCCCCATGGGACCAACGACCTCGCGCTGGCGTTCATCTTCGGCGGAGCGCAGGCCCCATCGCCTGTGAGCGCGCTCACCGATTCCAACAACTTTCACGGTGGTGGACCCGCATCGGCATGCGGTGCTGTCAGCATTTTCCGGCACACCCAAGCCGCGACTCCGCTCGGTCCGATACCGGCAGATTGACCGGTGACCGGCGTATATACTCTGGCGCAAGCGAAACTGCGGTCGCGGAAGAGCGCAAGCACAGCATGGCCTGCGTACGCATCCTCATTGCTGATGATCACGAGCTGGTGCGACAGGGGTTGCGCGCGCTCCTCGCCTCGCGTCCCACCTGGGAAGTGTGTGGCGAGGCCACCGACGGCGTCGAAGCCATCGAGAAGGCGGCGGAGCTGCAGCCGGACGTCGTGCTGCTCGATATCAGTATGCCGCGCCTCAGCGGCCTGCAAGCCGCGGCCCTCATCCGCCGCGAATCACCCGCCTCGCAGATCGTGATCGTCAGTCAGCACGACCCCGCCGAGATGCTGCCGAGGGCGCTCGAGGCCGGGGCGCGTGGCTACGTGTCGAAATCCGAGGTAGGCAGTAACCTCCTGTCCCTCATCGAGTCGATGGTGCAACCCGCCTCGCCTCGCGCAAACGAGAACGGCGCGGCGACGCGAGTCGCGCCGGGTGCGCCTGCGGAGGGCGACGAGTGCCGATCGGCGCTCGAGCGCAGCCAGGTCGAGGAGATGCTCCGCCAGCGTTCGGCGCAGTTCGAGACCCTCGTCGATCAGGCGCCGATCGGGGTTTTCCTGCTGGATGGCGAATTGCGCATCCGTCAGGTCAACCCGGTCGCACGCCCCTCTTTCGGCCCGTTTCTTGACCTCGTCGGGCGCGACTACTGCGAAGTGCTGCGCGCGATACGCACGCCGGAATATGCGGCCAAGGTCGTGCGCATCTTCCGGCACACCCTCGCCAGCGGTGAGTCGTACCACGCCCTCGAGCAGTCCCCGCCCCGGGACAGCAGCCGCGCCACCGAGTACTACGACTGGCGTGTCGATCGCATCCCGCTGCCGGAGGGTGGACACGGCGTCGTCTGCTACTTCCGCAACGCTTCGGTCGAGGCGCAGGCGCGCGCGGCGCTGCAGGAAGCGCGGGATCACCTCGAGTGGCGTGTGCGCGAGCGCACCGAGGAGCTGGAGAAGGCGTACAAGAGTCTGCGCGTGCTGTCGATGCGCATGATGCAGATGCAGGATGAGGACCGGCGTCGCATCGCCCGCGACCTGCACGACTCGGCCGGGCAGCTGCTGGCGGCGCTCGGAATGGAGCTGGCGAGCCTCGACCGGCGTGCTTCCGCGCTGTCCCCTGAGCTCGCCGCGGACATCAACAGCAGCCTGCAGCTGGTGCAGCAGCTCACGCAGGACATCCGTACCGCTTCTTATCTGCTGCACCCGCCGCTGCTCGATGATGCCGGGCTGGTCGGGGCCTTACGCTGGTACGTCGCCGGGCTCTCGAAGCGCAGCGGCATCGCCATCACCCTCGAGCTCGATGAGGCCCTCGGCAGGCTGCCCCGCGACCTCGAGGCGGCGGTGTTCCACATCGTGCAGGAGAGCCTGACGAACATTCACCGCCATTCAGGCAGCAAGACAGCGACGCTGCGCATCGCCCGCACCGGCGGGCGACTGTTGCTCGACATCGAGGACGAAGGCAGCGGCATCCCGGCCGACGTGCTGCGAGAGATCCAGACGCAGGGATCGGGGGTCGGCATTGCGGGTATGCGCGAGCGGGTGCTGCACTTCAACGGGGACATTCGCATCACTTCAGTCGACAACGGCACGCGTATCGCCGTCACGTTCCCCGTCGAGCCGGGCGGTGCGCGCGCCGAATCAGTGACGCTCAATTCCTGACGCCGCGCGGCGGCTGCAGCGTCCACGGCGCTTCGGCCGCGCTGTAGAATCGACCCATGACGCGCCACATCGGGATCGTCGCCTGTTCGGCCGAGGGTGCGGCGCTGTGTTATCGGACCGTGTGTCTCGAGGGTCCGCAGTGGCTCGGGCCGCTGGCGCATCCAGAGGTCTCGATGCACACGCACTCCTTCGCCTCCTACATGCGCTGTATCGAGAGCGGCGACTGGCCGGGGGTGGCGGAGCTGATGCTGGCGGCAGCGCACAAGCTCGAGCGCGCCGGCGCCGACTTTCTCATCTCGCCCGACAACACCATTCACCAGGCACTGCCGTGGGTGGTGCGCCGCTCGCCGCTTCCCTGGCTGCACATCGCGGAGGTCGTGGCGGCCCACGCTGCCGAGCGTGGCTTTCATCGCCTCGGACTCACCGGCACACGCTATCTGGTCGACAGCGAGGTGTACCCGGAGAAACTTGCGGCGTGTGGCCTCGCGCACGTACGCCCCACGCCGGTCGAGCGCACCGAGATCAACCGCATCATTTTCGAGGAGCTGGTCGCCGGGGTGTTCAACGCCGAGGCGATCGAGTTCTTTCAGCGCGTCATGAAGCGCATGAAGGAGGACGGGTGCGATGCGGTGGTGCTCGGCTGCACCGAGATCCCGCTCATCATGAACGACGGTAACTCCCCGCTGCCGACGCTCGATTCCACGCGCCTGCTGGCGCGCGCCGCGCTGCAGCGCGCGACTGAGCGCTAGACATCGCCACGCGGTCCCGGCGCGCCCGGAGCAGCGCGGCGAGCGCCTCGGCCGGCTGCGTGGCGGTTACTTGCCGCCCTCGAACTTGAAGGAAACCTTCACCTTGGCGCGGTAGGCCGCGATCTTGCCGTTCTGCATTTGCATGTCGAGCTGAACGATCTCGGCGATGCGCAGATCGCGCAGGGACTTCGAAGCCTGGCTCACGGCCGCGGCAGCGGCCTTCTCCCAGGACTCGGTGCTCGTTCCGACCAGCTCGATGATCTTGTAGACGCTCTCGGCCATGGCTTGCTCACCTTCCGACCCGGTGCCCAGGGTCACGTGCTTGTTGTTGGATCCGCCGGCGCCCGCGGCTTCCGCTGCCGACTGCTGGCTCGTGGCATGATGCGGCGCGCCCGGGGCGATTGCAACGCGGCGCTCCGAGCTCGCCGCTGTTGACTCACGGTCCTCAGGCGAGGTGCCGCGTTCCGGGACGGCGCGCGGCAGTCTCGGTTGGGCCCTCCCACACCGGCCGCCGCACGAGGGTGCTCTTGCCGAAGAGCGACTCGATGAGGTCCACCGCGAGCGTCGCGGTGCGGTTGTGCACATCGAAGGCGGGATTCAGCTCGACGACATCGAGCGAGGCGAGGCGTCGGGTGTCGGCGATCATCTCCATGCACAGCTGCGCCTCGCGGTACGTCGGGCCGCCCGGCACGCGCGTGCCGACCCCCGGCGCGATCTCCGGGTCGAGGAAGTCCACATCGAAGCTCACGTGCAGATGGGTGTCACCGTCCATGCCGCTCAGTGCCTGCTCCATGGTCTCGCGCATGCCCATCTCGTCGACGTGGCGCATGTCGAACACATCGAGCCCCTGCTCGTGCACGAAGCGCTTTTCGCCGGCATCGACGCTGCGCACCCCGATCTGTCGCACCCACGTGGGATCGATCGCCGGCGTGCGGCCGCCGATGCCGAGGAGCTCCGGCGGACCGAAGCCGCAGAGGCAGGCAACTGGCATTCCGTGCACGTTACCGCTCGGGGAGAGCTCGCTCGTGTTGAAGTCCGCGTGGGCATCGAGCCACAGCACCCGCAGCTTGCGGCCCTGCTCGCGGCAGTGCCGTGCGATGGCACCGATCGAGCCGATGCTGAGGCAGTGATCGCCGCCGAGCAGGATCGGCAGCCGTCCCTGCTGGACCTCGCGGTACACGCTCTCGTAGACCAGCTCGTTCCAGCGCACCACCTCCGGCAGATGCCGGTAGCCGCCCTGGGGCGGCTGCCAGGGGTTACCCGGACCGCCCAGATTCCCGAGATCGACGACCTCGAGTTCGCGGGCCCGCAACGCATCGGTGAGGCCTGCCACGCGCAGCGCCTCCGGTCCCATGGAAGCGCCGCGGTCGGCCGCGCCGACATCGGTGGGAGCGCCGATCAGGCTCGCACGCACCATGCTCAGGCCGCCACGTCGGTCGGTGCAAGCCGTTGGGGCCGCATCGTCAGCAGACCGAACAGATCCTTCGGGTTCTCGAGCTCCGGCAGCAGGTCGATCTGCGCGCGGGTGCCGCGCTCCTCGTGGTGGATGCGCAGCAGGAAACGAAGCGATGAGAAGTCCTCCAGCGCGAAGCCGACCGAGTCGAATACCGTGACCTCGCGATCGTTCACACGTCCCGGCGCGTGGCCCGCGAGCACGGCGGTGAGCTCGGTGACGGAGTAGCTCGCATCCATCTGCTGTATCTCTCCTTCGATGCGCGACTGGGGCTCGTACTCCACCACCACGCGCACGTCCGGCCGCAGCAGGATCTCGCGGTGCAGCTCGGTCTTGCCGGGACAGTCGCCGCCGACCGCGTTCAGATGCACGCCCGGAACGATGAGCTCCGGTGTCAGGATGGTCGCGTTGCGCTTGTCGGCCGTCGCGGTGGTAATGATGTCGGCGCCCGCTACGGCCTCCGCCGTGGAGCCGCAGCGCACGACTGCAAGCTCCGGGAGGCGCAGCCGCACGAGATTCCGCTCGAGCTTCTCTGTCGCGCCGGGATCGGTGTCATACAGGCGCACCTCGCGGATGCCGAGCAGATGATGGAAGGCAATGACCTGGAACTCGCCCTGCGCTCCGTTGCCGATCAGCGCCATCACGCGGCTCCCGGCGCGCGCCATGCGCCGCGCAGCCAGGGCCGAGGTCGCCGCAGTACGCAGCGCGGTCGTCAGCGTCAGCTCGGACAGCAGCAGCGGATAGCCGGTCTCGACATCCGCGAGCACGCCGAATGCCGTGACCGTGAGCAGCCCCGCCCCGGTGTTCTTCGGGTGGCCGTTGACATACTTGAAGGCGTACAGCCGCCCATCGGATGCGGGCATGAGCTCGATGACACCGACGCTCGAATGCGTGGCGTGGCGCGGCGACTTCTCGAAGCTTTCCCAGCGCAGGAAATCCGCCTCGATCTCGGCGGCCAACTCTTCGATGAAGCGCGCGGGGCCGCGCCGGGCAACAAGCTCGCGGATGCGCGACACCCCGATGAAATCGACCATGGTTGATGCTCCGACAGCGCCCGTGACGGGATGCCCGGGCGGCTTAGACGCCATCCTGAGCTCCAGCGCGACCAAAATATAGACAGAAAGTTGCCACAAATAACCATCATGTTGCACAATTAGTCACACAGAACTGTCTAAACGATAGTTCCTGATGCTGCGGCAGTGGGTGGGGCACACTGTGGACGACATCGATCGCCAGTTGATTGGCCTCTTGCGCAATGACGCGCGCGCCTCCGTCGCATCGCTCGCGAAGGCGCTTGGTGTCTCGCGGGGCACGGTGCAGAACCGCATGGCGCGGCTTGTCGGCAATGGAACGATCGTGGGCTACACGGTGCGCCTCAAGCCCGACGCGGCGGAGCCGCGCATCCATGCTTTTATGACGGTTGCAGTCGAAGGCAACCAGGTGGACACGGTCATCAAGGCGTTGCGCGGTGAGCCCGCGGTAACGGCGCTCTACAGCACCAACGGACGCTGGGACATCGTGGCGGAACTCGCGGCCAATAGTCTCGAGGGCTTCGACCGGGTGCTCGGGCGCATCCGGTTGATCGAGGGGATTTCGCAGACCGAGACGAGTCTGCTGCTCTCGACGTTCAAGTTCTGAGCGCGTTGGAGAGTTGCGCGACGCTCGATCGCGCCCGGGCGCGCGGTCAAGGCAGGTTTCTTCGATAGTTAGGTAAACACCTAACTATCGGCAAAGACACCTGCAAACCCCTGCGCCGCGTGCGTGCGAGACAACTAGGGCGAGCGGCTCTCGCGTGGCAGCCCCAGGGCGCGCTCGGCGATGATGTTGCGCTGGATCTGGTTCGTGCCGCCGTAGATCGTGTCGGCGCGCGAGGCGAGAAACAGACGCGGCAGCAGATCCCACTCGTAGGTTGCGCCCACGGCGATCTCACCACGGGGCCCGAGCACATCGAGCGCAAGCACGCCGAGCTTCTTGCGCCAGCTCGCCCAGAAGATCTTGTAGGTGTAGGCCTCGTTCGAGAGTTTGCCGGTCTCGGCGCTCGAGAGCATGCGCAGCGCGCTGTAGCGCATCAGCCGCAGGCCAATGTGCGCGTGCGCCAGGCGCTGGCGGATCGCCTGATCCTGGATGAGGCCGTTGGCCTCGGCCGCGGCCACGATCGCGCGCAGCTCGTTGGCGAAATTCATCTGCTGCGCGAGGGTCGAGACGCCGCGCTCGAAGGAGAGCGTTGCCATCGCCACCTTCCAGCCCTCGCCCGGGGCGCCCACGATGTTATCCGCCGCCGTGCGGGCATCGACGAAGAAGGTGTCGTTGAAGTCCGCGCCGCCGGTCATCTGACGGATCGGGCGCACCGTGACGCCTGCCTGATGCATCGGGATCAGGAGGTACGAAAGGCCGCGGTGGCCGCGCGAGCCTTCCTCGGTGCGGCACACGACGAATGCCCAGTCGGCGAACTTCGCGAAGGAAGTCCAGGTCTTCTGACCGTTCACCAGCCACGCAGCGCCCTCGAGCGCCGCCCGGGTGCGCACGTTCGCAAGATCCGAGCCTGCGTTCGGCTCGCTGTAACCCTGACACCAGAGTTCCTCGCCACGGGCGATCGGCGGCAGAAAGCGGCGCTTCTGCTCCGCGGTCCCGAAGGCGAGAATCGTCGGTCCGGCGAGCTCCACCCCCATGTACCCGAGACGTCCAGGAGCGCCGGCACGTGCATATTCCTCGGCGAAGATCACCTGCTCGGCGAGTGAGGCGTCGCGGCCGCCGTAGGTTTCCGGCCAGCCGATACAACTCCAGCGGGCCGCCCCGAGCGCGCGCTCCCATTCGCGCCGCCGCTCGGGAAGTCCGCCCTGCTGAGTGAGACCGCGCAGATCCGCGAACGGACCCGAGAGCTGCGCTGCGAGCCACGCCGCGGCATCCGCCCGGAAGCGCTCCTCCTTCGCTGTGAAACCTAACTTCATGCTTGATCTCCAGCGCCTCAGAATACCGGTGTCGCGGCCGCACCGGAGGCGAAGTGCCTCACCAGCCGCTCGCGCTGCCAGGCGGGACTGCCGAGCAGCGTCGCCGCGGCACGCGCGCGCTTGAGGTACAGGTGCGCATCGTGATCCCAGGTGAAGCCGACGCCGCCGTGCAGCTGAATGGCATTGGCGGCGCAGTCGAAGAAGGCATCGCAGCAGTAGCTCTTGGCGATCGCCGCTGCCTCTGCAAGCTCCTCGCGCCGCTCATCCGCAACGCACGCCGCATACCAGGCCGCCGACTTGGCCGCTTCCACCGCGATCATCATGTCGGCGAGGCGGTGCTTGATCGCCTGGAAGCTGCCGATGGGCCGCCCGAACTGGACGCGCTCCTTGGCGTACGCGGTCGTCATCTCGAGCACGCGCTCGGCCCCGCCGAGCGCCTCCGAGGCGAGCGCGATGCGTGCTAGCTCCAGGGCTGCTTCGACCGCGCTCCCCGCCCTGCCCGGCTCACCGAGCAGCTGATCGCGCCCGATGACCACGCCCGCAAACTCGACCCGCGACATCGGGCGCGTGAGATCGAGCATCACGTGTGGATGGACCGTGACCCCCGGCGTTGCCGCTGGAATCACGGCGACGCTGATGCCGTCCGTGCGCTCGGAGCCGGGTGCCCGCGCCACCACCAAAAGGAGGTCGGCCGAGTCGCCGTGGATGACGAAATCGCTCACGCCACTCAAGCGGAAACCCCCACCGCGGCTCTCGAGCACCACGGTGACCCCATCGCACGCCGGGCGCCCGTCCGTTCCGATCAGGGCGCAGCCAATGCGCAGTTCGCCCGAGGCAATGCGCTGCAGGAGCGATGCGCGCTGTGCTTCAGCGGCGCACGCGCCAATGAGTGGCGCGGCGAGTGCACAGGTGCTGAAGAAGGGGGACGCCACCAAGCGCCGGCCCTGCTCCTCCTGCAGGATGCACAGCTCCACCCAACCGAGGCCTGCGCCGCCATAGCCCTGCGGGATGGCGAGCCCCGTCCAGCCAAGCTCCCCCATGGTGCCCCAGAGCTCGGCGTCATAGCCGCCCGGCTGGTCGAGGGCGCGGCGCAGCTGTGCGCTGCCGGCGCGCTCGGCGAGCACCGTCCGGGCGCTCTCACGGATCAGCTGTTGTTCTTCGCTATGGGCGAACTGCACGCCGGGACTCCTCCCCGTGCCTCAAGGCGCGGTGTGCTCAATACCAGTGATCGTCCAGGCCTTCCCAGATGTCGACCTTGCCGATGCCGCGATCGGCGCTGAAGTTGCCGAAACGTCCGGCGTGAAACGCGAGCGGTGTTCCGGGAGCACCCTGGATCCCAAGCACCTCGCCGACGATGATGAGGTGATCTCCGCCCGCGTGTACCGCGTGCACCTTGCTGTCGAAGCGGCAGAGTGCGTCCTGCAGGTGTGGCGGCTGCGGCCTGTTGTGCCAGTGGCGGTCGACTTCGAACTTGTCGTGCGTGCGGCGAGCAAAGCTGAGCGCGAGATCGAGCTGGTGGTGCGCGAGGATATGCACCGCGAAGGGCGCCGCGTGGGTGAAGGCCGGCGCTGCGCTGCTGCCGCTCGCCAGGCACCACAGGAGCAGCGGTGGCTCGAGTGAAACCGAGGCGAAGGAGTTCGCCGTCACCCCTACCGGTGTACCGTCCGGTCGCACCGCGGTGACCACGGCGACGCCGGTGGCGAACAGGCCGAACGCATCGCGCAGCTCGCGCTGTGTGAAGGCGGTGCTCAAGCGGCCGTAGCAGTCATGATGCCCGCATCGTACGGGCTGGCTTGATATTTTCAAGCCAGCCGCGCGCGCTCAGTAGATTTCGAACAGTCCCGCCGCACCCATGCCGCCGGCGATGCACATGGTCACCACGACGTAGCGCACGCCCCGCCGCCGCCCCTCGATGAGGGCGTGGCCGGTGAGGCGCGCCCCGCTCATTCCGTAAGGGTGGCCGATGGCAATCGCACCGCCATCGACGTTGAACCTGTCGTTGTCGATGCCCAGCCGGTCACGGCAGTACAAGGCCTGCACCGCAAACGCCTCGTTGAGCTCCCAGAGCCCGATGTCATCGATCTTGAGCTCATGGCGGGCAAGCAGCTTCGGCACGGCGAACACGGGGCCGATGCCCATCTCGTCCGGCGCGCAGCCCGCGACCGCGATCCCGCGGCAGGCACCGAGCGGTTTGAGTCCACGCCGCTCGGCGAGCTTCGCTTCCATCAGCACCGCCGCGGAAGCTCCGTCGGAGAGCTGCGACGCGTTACCTGCAGTGATGAACTCGCCACGTTCGATGACCCTGCCGCCGGACCAGACCGGCTCGAGCTTCGCGAGTCCCTCGAGCGTCGTGTCCGGGCGGAAGCCTTCGTCACGCTGCAGCAGTACCTCCTCCGCATGGGTCGCACCGCTCGCCTTGTCGATGACCACCTTGCGGCTCGCGAGCGGGACGATCTCCGCATCGAAGCGGCCGGCACGGTAGGCGGCCGCCACACGCTGCTGACTCTGCAGAGCGTAGCGGTCTTGCGCTTCACGCGTCACGTGGTAGCGCCGCGCGACCACCTCCGCGGTCTCGATCATCGGCATGTA
>Ga0306920_100001245_pt1 | contig 31487 bp, 29 predicted proteins | sample flu12Cox44000170_FD_204666 | JGI IMG/M metagenome (GOLD analysis project Ga0306920, IMG submission 204666) | Lab enrichment of tropical soil microbial communities from Luquillo Experimental Forest, Puerto Rico - flux4day.12C.oxic.44.000.170 (v2)... | ecosystem: Environmental > Terrestrial >...
CGCGCGTCGCCTTCGACGCCCTGGTGCGCGCGGGCGTCGCTCCAGCGTCCATCATCCTCTACGGAGAATCGCTTGGCACAGGGGTTGCGGCGCGCCTTGCCACCGAGCGTCCCGCTGCCGGCCTCATCCTCGATGCGCCCTACACGTCGATCGTGGACGTTGCCGCACAGGCCTACCCCTACTTGCCGGTGCGCCACGTCTTGCAGGACCGTTACGAGACCGTGACCTTAATCGGCAAGGTGCATATGCCGCTGCTGATCCTGCACGGCGAGCGCGACCCCGTCATCCCGGTGGCGATGGGCCGAGAGCTGTTTCGCCTGGCCAACGAGCCCAAGCGGCTTGCCACCTTCCCCAATGCCGCCCACAGCGACATCTACATCGACGCCAATCCCGCGCTCGATGCGGTCCGCCACTGGATCGGCGCACTGAAGCGCCCGGCGTCTGGCTGAGGGCGTTGCCCAGAGTGCGTTGCCCAGAGCGCGTCGCCCATGGTGCATCGCTCTGAGTGTGTCGCCCAGACTGTGTCGCCCTGAGCAGGCCCGAGCGTCGCTAAAAAAAATTCAACCCACGGATCCGGCACGATCGCCGCGCGTGCGCTAGGCCACCTGTCACACGATCCTGTAGCGCCCGTTACCGCGGTCCGCCGAACCCACCGCTGCGTGGCGGACCGCCTGCGCCTGTGCGCGGGGCACCGCCTGGACGGCCGCCACCGGGCTTGGCGCCGGGCTTCGCCCCCGCGGCCTTGCCCGGCAGCAGACCCTCGCGCTGCGCGCGCTTGCGCGCCAACTTGCGGGCCCGCCGCACCGCCTCCGCCTGCTCGCGCACGCGCTTCTCCGACGGCTTCTCGTAGTAGTTGCGCAGCTTCATCTCACGGAATATGCCCTCGCGCTGCATCTTCTTCTTCAGCGCCTTGAGAGCCTGATCGACGTTGTTGTCACGGACTTGAACCAGCAAGCGGATTACCTCGGGGCGTGTGTGTTTGCGTTGGGTCTGTTGTGTTAGGTCTGTCGTATTGGATCTGTTGCGTAGGCTCGTGGACTCTGGCCCGGACTCCGCCACGACTCCGGCCAGGACTGTGGCCAGACAACACCATTGCGCGCCCGGCGCCCTCCCCCACGCGTTGGCGCCAGCTTCTAGCAAAGCGTCGCTTAAATGTCCATGGCACAACGCGCCGCGTGGCCCGTCCAAGGCCCATTTACCCGTGCCGGAGCCGCGCCCTTGGGAGCCCCCGCACCGTGCCGTTGTGCTCGCCCAGCCGCGGTGCCCGCGTCCGGATCTTGGGCCGCTCGCCACCGAACGTCAGGGGCAGGCTCATCAGGTCCAGCTCTATGTCCGGCACCGGCTGTATCATGTCGAGCGCCGCTGTCTGGGGGTGCGCCTTCATGTGTGTGATGTCGTTGATCGGGGCGCACGGCACGCCCGCCTTCTGCAGGCGTGCGACCCATTCCTCCTTGGGTCGCTGGCGCATGATCTCGGTCACGGTTTCGACCAGTAGATCCTTGTTGGCGAAACGGTCCTTGTTGGTCTTGTAGCGGGCATCGTGCGCCCATTCGGGGTGGCCGAGCTCAGCTGAAAACTTGGCCCAAAGCCGGTCGTTGGCGGCGGCCACAATTACCTGTCCGTCGGAGGCATCGATGGCCTGAAACAGCACCACCGCCAGGCTGCCGCTCGGATGCCGTTCAGGCGGGGCGCCGCTCGCCTGGTAACGCGCGAAGTGTACGGTGAGCAGCCCCAGCGCAGTCTCGTAGAGGGAGGCGTCGACGACGCAGCCCTCACCCGTGTGCTCACGGTGCAAAAGCCCGGCGACGCAGCCAAGCGCCGCCCACACCGCGCTGCCGAGATCGAGCACCGAGGTGCCGATGCGCACCCCCGGCCGATCCGGATACCCGTTGACTGAGAACAGCCCCGAGAACGCCTGCACCATCGGCTCGTACCCGCCGTTGTTGCGCATGGGCCCCTTTGGCCCGAAGGCGGAGAGAGAGCAGTAGATGAGGCGCGGATTGTGCCGGCGCAGGACGGAGCTGCCGAGCCCCAACTCGTCCATCACGCCAGGGCGCAGGTTGTGGATCAACACGTCGCAGCCCTCGATGTAGTCCCTCGCCCAGGCGATGTCGGCGGCCGACTTGAGGTCGAGCGTGATGCCCTGCTTGTTGACGTTGAGGCACTGGAACGTCGCCGACGTATCCTTCCAGAACGGCGGCCCCCAGGCGCGGGCATCGTCTCCTGCCTCCGGCCGCTCGATCTTGAGCACGTCGGCGCCCAGCATCGACAGAATGAAGCCGGCGTAGGGCCCGGCGATGTTGTTGGCGAACTCGACGACCTTCACCCCCGACAACGGCAGCATGGCTTCCTCCGCGATGCATCTTGCCCGAGCTTGTGTAGCGGATGGCGCCCGTCTTCGCCATTTCGGGGAATGCAATGCTCCCACCCCGCCGGCACCTCTACACCCTCATCGAGGGCCGCCGGCAAGCGCTGCCGGCCCAATCGGCCACCCCCGCAGGGGCGGCCGAGGGACGGGTGAGCCAGATGTGCGCGACCCCGGGACTTCGGGGGGTTTTTGCCGGTTGTCAGGCGGCAATGCGCGTCGCGGCCGCCGGCTCCGCAGCGTCAAGGCGGGACTGTTTGAGCCCTTGCAACCGTTGGGCCTCTTCCATCTCGGCCGCAGCGATGGCCCTCGCCAGCGCCGCGTTCAGCGCCTTGGCCGCCTCGAGGGTCAACTCCACCGCCGCCCGCGCACGCGGCGGCAAGCCCTGGTTGACGAAGTCGATGGTGATGGCGTCCTCGAGCAACGCGTGGCGCGCGTGGTCGTAGGCGACCACCGAATGCGTGAGGGCAAACCAGTCGTCCTCGCCGCCCTTGCCCATGCCGCTCGCAGCTGCGATCTCGACAATCGATGTGCACATGTCCGATCACCTCGCCAGATGCTTGCCGAAGAATGCGAACACCTTGTTCCAGCCGTCGAGCGCCTGCTCCACCCGGTACATGGGCCGGTGGTAATAGAAGATGCCGTGGCCGGCGCCGTCGTACCGGTAGAACTCGTAAGCCTTGCCATGCTTCTTGAGCTCGGCTTCGTGCTCGTTTACCTGCTCTGGGCTTGGCGCGCGATCCTCATTGCCAAAGATGCCGAGCAGCGGGCAGGAGAGATTCTTGGTGAGCTCGATCGGTGATGTCGGCGTCTTAGCATTGAGCTCTTCCTTCGCCATTACGACGCGACCGCCCCACAGGTCCGCGCATGCATCGACGTCCTTCTTGTGGCAGGCGTAAAGGAATGCATGCCGCCCGCCGGAGCAGGAGCCGAACACGCCGACCTTGCCGTTGTGGCCCGGTTGCGCGCGCACCCATTTCACGGCGCCCTCGGTGTCGCCAATGACCTGGGCGTCCGGAACGCCGCCCTCGGCGCGTACCTTGGCGGCGACGTCGTCGGGGTTGCCTTGGCCGTTGCGCTCATAGAGGTTGGCGCAGATGGCCACATAGCCGTTGTGGGCGAACTTGCGCGTGAACTCGCAATAGATCTCGCTCCAGCCAGGCAGATGATGGACGAGCACCACGCCCGGGAAGGGTCCCGGCCCAGACGGGCGCGCCACGTAGGCCGAGATCGACGTGCCTTTGTCGCCGTTGATCTTTATCTCCTCCACGCTCATGCCACGGTAGGTCATTCCGCTATCTCCTCAAAAACCTGAACGTCAGTCTCCAACCATCGTGACGGGCTCGATCGAGCCGTCGGTGCTTGAACCTTAGTCTGCTGGCAGGAGCGACGCCAGCGCGAGCATCGCCACCCAAAGGGCGGCCTCGGTCCGGCTCTCACGCCTCGGGAGCCATGGTCTCGGGCCGGAGCCTCTTGGCCTTGCCAGCGCCCGGAGGCCTTGCCGCCTGAGATCACCGTCCCGTGAAACTTGGCTTCCGCTTCTCCAGGAAATGCGCCACACCCTCGCGGAAATCCTCCGTGTCGCGGCAGATCTCCTGCTCACGGTTGGCAATCGCGGTCGCTTCCGCCAGCGACTGGAAGAGGGCCTCATACACCTGCTTCTTGATGATCCGCGTGGAGCGCGGCGAGGACAGGTTGGCGATCTCGGCGGCGCGCGCCTGCACGGCTTGCCGGAAGCCTTCCGCCGGCAGCACGCGCACGAGGCCCATCTTGTCCGCCTCCTCGGCCTCCACCGAGCGCGCGCTATAGAGCAAGTCGAGCGCGTTCATGGGACCGATGAGGCGCGGCAAGAGCCAACCGATTCCGTGCTCGGCGATGAGGCCGCGTCGGGCGAACGCCGTGGTAAGCTTGGCGCCCGCCGCCATGTAGCGGATGTCGCAATGGAACGTGACGACGAGACCGACGCCGGCGACGGGGCCGTTGATGGCGGCAAGGATCGGTTTTTTGATCGCCAGCATGTAGCTCAGCCTCTGCGCGAAGTTGGCCTCGATGCCCCCTGTCGGTGCCGGCGGCGCACCGAGCGTCGACTTTCCCGCCGCCGCGGCGGCGAGCCGCGACATGTCGGCACCGGAGCAAAAGCCGCGGCCTGCCCCGGTGATGATGATGGCGCGCACCCCCTCGTCGGCTTCTGCCGTTGCGAGCGCTTCACGCAGCTCAGCCGCCATCACCGTCGTCCAAGCGTTGAGCTTCTCGGGACGATTGAGCGTGATGGTCGCCACTCGATCTTGGACCTGGTAGAGAATTTCCGTCCAGCCCTGGGCCATGTGCACGCTCCGTCTTGCGCCGTTGCGCCGATTATAGGAGGCTCCGCAGGGTAAGGCGCAAGAAAGACAGCCGCATTAGGCCCTGCAACCCATGTCCGACCAACAAACGCTGGCCATGCTCGAGAAGCGGCGCATCGAGGCCGCCATTCTCAGGCACGTCTATAGTGCCCTTGAGGCGAACCACGGCGTGGAGATGGCCAAGCGCGCCATCGCCGACGCGGTGCGTTCCTCGGCCATGGAGCAGGCCCGCCAGTTCACGGCCGCCGTGGGCGGCAAGACCTCCATGCAGACCTTCATCGATCGACAGGAGCTTTGGCTCCGCAGCGGCGCGCTGGAGCGGGAGGTGCTCGAACAAAGCGACACCAAGTACCGCTTCAATGTTACACGCTGCCAGTACGCCGAGATGTATCGCGAAATGGGATTGGGTGAAATCGGCCACCTTCTCTCATGTCAGCGCGATGCCACCTTCTGCGAGGGCTACGACAAGCGCCTCACCTTGAAGCGCACGCAGACCCTCATGCAGGGCGCCAGCCACTGCGATTTCGACTACACTTACGCTAGGGACGCCCAGGCGTGACGACGCAAACCTTCGCCCCGGGTGGCTATCGCTTCATCCCCAGCGTGTTCCAGTATTCGGGCGGGGCTGCGGCCGAGCCCGGCTACGCCATCGAACGCATTGCGTTCCGCAATCCCATCCCGCTCGAGCCAGGCTTTGCGCGCATTGCCGACATCATTGGCTCGCGCGGGCGGCCGCTCACGGCCCTCTGCGCCTGCGAGCTGAGGTCGCCTGCACCCTTCACCGACGCGGGCTTCCGCGCCTTCAACGCACTTTACGTCGCAACGCTGGCCCGTTGGGGCATCTACGACCCTACCGCCAAGATCAATCCCGTCGCTCGCAGCAACGTCTGTCCCGAGATTGATCCGCCGCCCGAGCCGGCATTTTACGCCTTTTCCTTCACGGTGCCGGCCGAGGCGCCCGCGCCGAGCTTCATCATCGCCGGCAGCGGTGAGGCCAGAGAGGGTGGCGCCAGCTACCGCGAGCGCACCGTCCGCTTTGGGGAGACAAGCCCCGAGGCGATGCGGGAGAAGGCCGTGTTCGTCCTCGCCCAGATGGAGCGCCGGCTGATGCTGCTGGGCTACTCTTGGGCTCACACAACGGCCGCTCAGGTCTACACCGTGCACGACCTCCACCCCTTCTTTGCCGACGAAATCGTGCGCCGCGGCGCGGCCCGGGCTGGCCTCACCTGGCACTTCTGTCGCCCGCCCCTCGAGGGCCTCGACTACGAAATGGACTGCCGCAGCGTGGCCGCAGAACGCGTCGAAAGCTGATCTGCGCCGTGGTTGACAGTGGTTGACGGCGCGAAGATCTTCGCCGGCGCATCGCCCCACTAAAGTGCGATCCGGTGCTGGAAGAAAATCTACCTCGGGAACGGAACGCGCCTGATGCTGGAACTGCAGGGCATCGACGCTGGATACGGCGGCTTCCAGGCCCTATTCGGCATCTCCATGAACGTCGCTGCCGGTGAGGCGGTCGCCGTAATCGGCGCCAACGGCGCCGGCAAGACAACCCTGCTGCGCGTCATCTCCGGCCTGCTGGCGCCGACGGCCGGCAGCATGCGGATGGAAGGTAAAGACCTCATCGCCACGCCACCGCACCGCATCATCGAGACCGGCATCGCCCATGTGCCTGAAGGGCGGCGCCTCTTCCCGCGCCTGTCGGTTGAGGACAACCTGCGCATGGGCGCCTTTATCCCTGCCGCCCGCCTGCGCTTTGCCGAGCGATTAGAATACGTCTATCAGCTGTTTCCCCGGCTCAAGGAGCGTCGCGCTCAGCTCGCCGGCACCATGTCCGGTGGTGAGCAGCAAATGTGCGCCATCGCTCGCACGCTGATGAGCGGACCCAAGCTTGTTCTCTTCGACGAGCCGTCCATGGGACTTGCGCCGGTGATCGTCGCGCAGGTGTTTGACCTTGTGAAGCGCATCCGCTCCGAGGGCTACACGGTGCTGATCGTCGAGCAGAACGTGTCCCAGGTGCTCAAGGTGGTGGACCGTGCATACCTGCTTGAAGTCGGCCGCATCAAGGCCTCAGGCACCGCTGGCGAGCTCGCCGCCAGCGATGAGATCCGCAAGGCGTATATGGGGCTCTAGGCCAGCAAGGTCTGGTGCCCTTGGTGCCGCCGTGGCGTCCGCTTCGGCGCCCGCGATGGTGCGTGCACAACCGGACGTTGCCCGTCCGCATCGGGCCGCCATGAACATGGTGTTGGCTGCTTGGCAGCACTCGGCTGCTGTGTCAGCGTGCGCACGGGTTGCGTTGCTTCGCCGAGCGCGACAGGGCCATCAGCAAGGCCAGCAGGTGGGGGATATTGAATGCCGTGCCTATCGGTCGGCCCAGTTTGCAGGCTGGGAGGCATCAGCTGCGGGCGGGGGCTCGGTCTTGCCACACTTCTTGCCCAACTCATCGTGCTCTTGCCCACATCCGCCGACGCCCGGCCCCGCTCCTACATGCGCGAGCGCGCGGAAGCGGCGGCCACCGCGCCCATGCGCGCAGCCGAGGGCCCGCTCCAGATTGTCATCTCCATCGGCAGCCAACGCCTGTGGGTCTACGACAGCAAGGGTCTGCTTGACACCTCTACCATCTCCACCGGCGTTGGCGGTTACCCCACGCCCACCGGCGTGTTCGCCATCATCGATAAGGAGGTGACGCACTACTCCAACATCTACGGCGGCGCCTCCATGCCGTTCATGCAGCGCCTCACCATGTCGGGCGTCGCCATGCACTCGGGCATGGTTACCGGACGGCCAGCCTCACACGGCTGCGTGCGCCTGCCCCACCCGTTTGCGGTCAGGCTTTACCGGCTGACGCGGCTCGGCGTGCGTGTCATCATCGCCCCCAATGCGCCCGTCCCCGAGGACATCGCCCACCCGCGCCTATTCGTGCGCAAGCCGGCACCCACACCGGAGCCTCTCGATCCCGGCAGCGTCAAGGGCGTCGCCATCGCCGCTGCCAGCGAGATGATAACGGCCATCGGCAACGCGCGCGTCGGCAAGATCACGGCCGAGCGCGCGCAGGAGTTGGCAAAACTGCCCATCTCCGTGCTCGTGAGCAAGGCTGACGGCAAGGTGGTTGTCCGCCACGGCTTTCGGCAGATCTACGAGGCGCCCGCCACCATCCGTGATCCCGACCGCCCGCTCGGCACGCACGTCTATACCGCGTTGGCGTTGAAGGACGATGGCAGCACGATGCGATGGCAGGCCATGTCGTTGCCGGCTTCAGGCCAGAGCGTCGCCAACGCGCGCAAGGTCTCACGCGCCTCGCGCAGCGAGGCCGAACCGCCGTTCCAGATCGCCAGCGGGCCGCCACCCTCGGCCGCCGAAGCGCTCGACCGCATCGATCTGCCGCAGGAGGCCGTGGACCGCATCTGCGAGCTCGTATCACCCGGCACCTCGCTCATCGTAACCGATCACGGCACCAACCGAGAGATGCGCGCCGTGGGGACCGACTTCATCGTGCTGACCCGCTAGCGTCCTGATGCTCAGCAGCAATTGTCTTGCGCTCGGCAGGGGGTGGGGCAGTGCGCCAAACTGCATGCCCCGCGCCGTTCTGCCGACGGCAATGGCCCACATCTCATCGCGGGCAGGCCAGCTACCGCGGCGGGCTGGCTCGCGGGCTTTCCCGACACAAGGCTTTACTACACGGGGCTTTGCCACATGGCGCTCTGCCAAATGGGGCCCAGTGGCGCTCTGAGGATTGCGCCGCAATGGCGTGCCTTGCGACCGTCTCCGCAGGACGTTGCCGCGGACGTTGCCCTCGTTCCTGGATCCATCGAACACACCTGCCGGCCATGGCTCTCAGGGCCCTCCTGGCCACAACAAGGTTGTCTCGTCAGCCGCAAACGCGCACGTTGAAGTCCCCACCGCAACGCGGAGAACCGACGATGGCGCCCCCGGACCTGCCCAAGGAGATCGTGCTCGCCGACACGGCCACCAAGCTTGGCCCCGCCGCCCGGGACGGAGTGATCGTCACCGGCTCCCATGGCGGGCGCTACGCTGCCTATCTCACGCTCAAGGCCGGCCCCCGCGCCGTCATTCACAACGATGCGGGCGTCGGCAAGGACGAGGCCGGTATCGCCGTCATCGGCATGGCGCAGGCGCTCGGGGTTGCCGCCGCCACCCTCTCGCACGCGAGCTGCCGTATTGGCGATGCCACCGACATGATGGCGCGCGGCATCGTCAGCCACGCCAACGCACCGGCGCTGGCGCTGGCGGTGAGCGCCGGCATGGCTGGCCGCGAGGCGGCCCTGCGCTTGATCGCGGCGCGCGCTAGCGGTCGGGAGCCGGAGCCCGTCGCCGAGGCGCGCCGGGTCGTGGAGAACCGCGCCTGGCGCCGCCGCGTCGTGTTGATCGACTCGGCTTCCCTCATTGCGCCGGATGACGCGGGCCAGATCATCGTCACCGGCTCGCACGGCGCCCTGGTCGGCGGCAGCCCGGCCATGGCACTGCGGGTCGACGGGTTCGCCGCCGTGTTCAGCGATGCCGGCGTCGGCGCCGACGCGGCGGGCATCACTCGCCTGCCCGCGCTCGATGCTCGCACCATCGCCGGTGTTACCGTCTCGGCCGCCTCGGCCCGCATAGGCGATGCTGCCTCGCTCTATGAGGAGGGCATCATCTCGCACGCGAACGCCACCGCCCGCCGCCTCGGCGCGCGTCCCGGCGAGCAGCTCAAGGCGCGCCTCGCAGAGTGGGCGGCACTTCCCTAAGCCGCTGTAGAGCTTGTCGTGCCAGCACGGGAAGGGCAAAACCAAAGGAGGCGACCGGCGGGCCGCCTCCCCTTTGCCCCTGTTGCTCGCGCGGTCCTACCGCGACGCCTTAGTTCTGGAAGTAGGTGATCTTGCCGTCCGGGCCCTTCTTCCAGGTGTACATCACGTAGTCGAGCCGCGTGATGTCACCCTTTTTGTTGTAGGCAAGATCGCCGATTACGGTCTTGAAAGCCTTACCCGACTTGGTTGCTTCCGCCACCTTCTTGGGGTCGAGCGACGTGGCGTCGGCCGCCGACATGGCAATCACCTGCAAGGCCGCGTAGCTGTAGAGCGTATAGGCCTCAGGATTAATGCTCTTGGCCTCGAAGACCTTGACGACCTGCGCCGCCGCCGGGTTCTTGCGCGCATCGGGACCAAAGGTCATCAGCGTACCTTCGACGCCGGGGCCGCCAATGGAGGCGAATTCGTCGGTCGTAATGCCGTCGCCGCCCATCAGCGGTGCCTTGATGCCCTGGTCGCGCATCTGGCGCACGATCAAGCCGCCCTCGGTGTGCAGACCGCCCCAGTAGACGAGGTCGGCGCCGGACGCCTTGATCTTGGACACCAGGGCGGAGAAGTCTTTTTCGCCGATGTTGATACCCTCGTAGAGCACCTCCTTGATGCCGCCCTTGTTGATCGTCTTCTTGGTCTCCTCTGCCAGACCCTGGCCGTAGGTCGTCTTGTCGTGGACGATGGCGATCTTCTTGCCCTTGAACTTGTCCAGGATGTACTTGCCCGCAACCTCACCTTGCTGATCGTCGCGGCCGCAGGTGCGGAACACGTTCCACATGCCGCGCTCGGTGATCTTCGGGTTGGTCGCCGATGGCGTGATCATGTAGATGCCGTTCTCCTGGTAGACCTCGGAGGCGGGCATGGTTACGCCGGAGTTGAAGTGGCCGACGATGAACTTGACGCCGTCGCCGAACATCTTGTTGGCGACCGACACACCCTGCTTGGGGTCGGACGCGTCGTCGCCGAACACGAGCTCGATCTTCTGACCATTGATGCCGCCCTTGGCGTTGATGTCGGCGGCGGCCTGCTCGGTGCCGTTCTTGAGCTGGGCGCCGAACGCGGCGTTGGGGCCCGTCAGCGGGCCTGCGACGCCGATCTTGATCTGCGCCGATGCGCCGCTGGCACAGGCGAGGCTCGCTGCAATGGCGAGCGCTGGCCAGAACACTTGCTTCATACCAGGCCTCCCGATTTTGAAAGCAACACAACTCGCAAACGGGCGCTTGCGCCCGTCTCGCCCCGGATGATCCAACGAAAGCATGGCAAAGTCACGATCAATTGCAGCGCATTCCCGTCGGTTCCATAGACCGACAAGCCTCAGGGATCGGATCGTTGCGGGCACCAGCCCAGCAGCCCCCGGCGGCGGAACAGCCACCCGTACTGCACCGCCATCTGCCGGGTCCGTACCAGCCGATAGCCCAGCGATGCGGCAGCAAAAGCCACTGCAAAATCTATCATATAGCTTGGCAGCGAGAAGAGCTCCTCCTCAAACAGGGCGAAGTGGCAAAACCGCACCGCCAGCGCGACGACCAGCATGTAGAGGGGCACATGCCAAAAGGGCCGCCAAGTTTGCGCGATGGCCTTGCCCGACGCGTAGGCCGCCAGTCCGCCCATGAGGATCGTGACCAGGATCAACGTCCAGGGCCCGTTCTCACCGCTCGCGTAGAAGTCGCCAGCCATCCAGGGCTCCCTAGTGCCGGCCTCCCTCGAGGTAGGCCTGCCTGATCTCCGGCCGCGCGAGCAGCTCCTTGCCGGTGCCGCTCAGGGTGATGGTGCCGCTCACCATCACGTAGGCACGGTGCGCCAGCCTCAGCGCGTGGAAGGCGTTCTGCTCGACGAGGAAAATGGTCATGCCGGCGCGGTTGAGCTCCGCCAGCACCCCGAAGATCTGCTTGACGATGAGTGGAGCTAGTCCGAGCGAGGGCTCATCCAGCAGCAGCAGCCTTGGCCGGCTCATGAGCGCGCGGGCGATCGCCAGCATCTGCTGCTCTCCACCCGACAGCGTGCCCCCGCGCTGATCGAGTCGGCGCGCCAACACGGGAAACAGGGCGCAGACCTTGGCCAGGTCCTCTTCGAAATGGGCACCCTCGTCGATCTCGGCGCCCATCTGCAGGTTCTCGCGCACGCTCATGCGCGGAAAGATGCGCCGACCTTCGGGCGATTGGGCGATCCGCAGGCGGGCGATCTCATGGGTGGGCATCTCCGTGATGTCGCGCCCGGCGTAAACGATGCGGCCTTCGCGAGCGCGCGGGTTGCCAAAAATGGTCATCATCAATGTTGACTTGCCGGCGCCGTTGGCTCCGATCAGCGTGACGATCTCGCCCTCGCACACCTCGAGGGCGACGCCCTTCAGCGCCATGATGTTGCCGTAGAAGCTCTTGACACCGCGCACGGAAAGCAACGGCTCGCTCATGGGACCCGATCGTCCTTCCCCTCCGCGCGGGCGAGGCTCCCGTGGAGGATAACATGCCCGCCGAGGCGGCCTCGGACCCCGTAACTCAGGCGAGGGCTTCGGCTCAACGTCGGGGGAGGACCAAGCGCCACCGAGTTGGCTTGCCATCGTCTGCGCTGCACGCGACCGGCGCCAGGCAAGCCTCCCGCGCGGGGGGAGGGGGATCGGCGGCCGCGTGCGGGCCTCTTCATGCCTGCCGCGATCATCGCACCAGAAGCCCTCGGCGCGTTGCCCGGGCGCGGGGGTTGCGGCGCCCGTCGGCATGGGCGGCGCAGGGCGGCATCATGTTGCGATCTCCGCTTCCACCTTTTCCACCTCCTCGTCCTCCACGCCGAGGTAGGCGGCCACGACCTTGGGGTCATTGCGCACGTGCTCGGGCGTACCGTCGGAGATCTTCTGTCCGTACTCCAGGACGACCACGTGGTTGGAAATCTCCATCACCACCGACATGTCGTGCTCGATCAGCAGGATCGAAGTGCTGTGCTCGGCCTGGATCGACTTCAGGAATTGCGTGAGGTCGGCCGATTCGCGCGGGTTGAGGCCCGCCGCCGGCTCGTCGAGGCAAAGCAGCTGGGGCTGCGTGCACATGGCGCGCGCAATCTCCAGGCGGCGTTGCGCACCGTAGGGCAAATCGCCCGCCGGATCGTCGGCCCGCTCCGTGAGCGCAACCTTGTCGAGCCAGAACTTGGCGCGCTCCACGGCCGCAGCCTCGGCCTCGATGTAGCGCTTGGCGCCGAGGAGTCCGAGCACGGTCCAGCCGGAGGCCGTCATCAGGGCGTTGTGCTGCGCCACGATCAGGTTCTCCAGGACCGTCATGCCGGGAAAGAGGCGGATGTTCTGGAACGTGCGGGCGACGCGGGCGCGCGCCGCGATCTCGTGGTCGGGCATGCGCTCCAGCAAGAAGACGGCGCCCGCCGCCGTCGTGCGGTGGCGCCGGCCCGAGGCTGTCAGTGCCGCCACGTCGGCTGGGACCGCCGCGCCGCCGAGGCTCAGCACCAGGCGCCCGCCTGAGGGCTTGTAGAACCCTGTGATGCAGTTGAAGACCGTGGTCTTGCCGGCTCCGTTGGGGCCGATGATGGCCGTAATCTCACCTGTGTTGGCGGTAAAGGAGAGGTCATCGATGGCGACGAGGCCGCCAAAGCGCATCGTCAGGTGCTCGACCGCGAGCAGCGGCACCGGGTCGGCGGCCATCACCCGCGTCCCTCCCGCACCGCGTCGGCGCGGACCAGGCGGCGCTCGCGCAGGAAGATCGAAGGCGCTCGGAAGGCTACGAGACCGCGCGGCTTCCAGATCATCAGCAATACCATGCCGAGGCCGAACAGCAGCATACGGTATTGCGTCGGCTCGAAATCGGCGCCGAACACCTGCTTGAGCCAGTCGAGCTCGCGCAAAATCTCGGTGCCGCCGATCATGACGAAGGCGGCGATGGCAACGCCGAGCTGGCTGCCCATGCCACCCATCACCACGATCGACAGCACCACGGCGCTCTCCATGAAGGTGAAGGACTCCGGGCTGATGAAGCCCTGGCGGGCGGCGAAGAACGAGCCGGCAAAGCCGCCGAAACCGGCGCCAATGGCGAAAGCGGTGAGCTTGGTGTTGGTGGTGTTGATGCCAAGCGAGCGGCAGGCGATCTCGTCCTCGCGCAGCGCCTCCCAGGCGCGCCCCAGAGGCAGGCGGCGCAGGCGCAGCGTGACCCAATTGGTGAGGAGCGCGAGGCCTACGATCGTGTAAAACAGGAAAATCGTGCGATGAAGCGGCGTGAACTCGATGCCGAAAAAGGCGGCGAAGCCCTGGTCGCTGGCGTTGAACGGCAGGCCGAAGAACGCCGGGCGCGGAATGCCGGAAATGCCCGCATAGCCGTTGGTGACCGGTACCCAATTGATGAGAACGAGACGGATGATCTCGCCGAATGCCAGGGTGACAATTGCAAGATAATCACCCCGCAGGCGCAGCACCGGAAAGCCCAACAGGATGCCCCAGAATGCCGCCATCAGCCCGGCGACAGGCAGGCAGATCCAAAATGCCCACGCCGGCCAGAAGCCCGAGCCGATCCACTCGGCCATGAAGGCCTTGATGGGCTCGCTGGTGGCAAAGAGCGCATAGGCGTAAGCCCCGACCGCATAGAAGGCGACGTAGCCGAGGTCGAGCAGGCCGGCGAGGCCGACGACGATGTTCAGCCCCCAGCCCAGCATGACGTAGATCAAGATCTGAATGCCGAAGTTGTCTATCCACTTGATGGCTCCAGCCTTGCCTGTGGTCGCCAGCGCCAGCACTGGATAGGCCAGCAGCAGCACCAAGAGGGTAAGGGAAAGCGCGCGCCCGAAGCCGCGCGGCGCGGCACGGGACCGCTCCCGCTTCGGCAGAGCGGGCGCCAGCAGATAGAAGAGCCGCGCGAGGAATGCGAGCAGCACCGCAATGGCGACGTAGCCCCATCTGGGCTGCAGGATCAGCTCGTTGGACATATTCTGCTCGGTGCGCAGCGCCAGCACCGGCACCGCTAGACCGAGCGCAAGCAGCGCTGCGCCCAGTGCATCCTTGATGGCGGCCACGATCCGCGTCGGGGCCACGGGGCGGGTTTGGGCAGCGGCGTCCACGGCCATGGGCTCACACCTTCTCCACGTCCGGTTTGCCGAGCAGTCCAGACGGCATGAACACCAGCGTGATCGCCAGGATCAGGAAGGTGGCAACGTCCTTGTAGTCGGTCGAAAAATACGCAGACCAAAGCGTCTCGATGAGGCCGATCAGGAGACCGCCGAGCACGGCGCCTGGGAGCGAACCGATGCCGCCGAGCACGGCGGCGGTGAACGCCTTGACGCCGGGTACGAAGCCGTCGGCGAAGTTCACCACGCCGTAATAGATCATGAACAACAGGCCGGCCACGGCTGCCAAGGCGGCGCCGATCACGAACGTCAGCGAGATGGTGCGGTCGACATCGACGCCGAGCAGCGCCGCCATCCTTCTGTCCTGCTCGCAGGCACGCTGGGCGCGCCCCAGCGAGGTGCGCTGCACCACATACCAGAAGGCGGCAAGCAGCACCACCGTGACCGCCACGATCATGATCTGCTTGTAGGAGAGGGTGACCGCATAGACATCGCCGCCGGTCAGCACGATGACTTCGCCCAGCATCGATGGCACGGGTTTGTTGCGCGGGCCCTGCGTCACCTGCACGAGGTTCGACAGGAAGATCGACATGCCGATGGCGGAGATGAGCGGCGCCAGGCGGAAGGAGCCGCGCAGCGGACGATACGCCAGGCGCTCGATCGCCCAGGCCCACAGCGAGGTGAGCAGCATGCCGAGCAGCAGCACGATGAGGAGCGCGGCCGCGAGCGAGCCGAACCCCAACACCTGCGTCAACGCCAACAGGAAGATCAGGGCAATGAAGGTTGAGAGCATGAACACGTCGCCGTGCGCGAAGTTGACCATGCCAATGATGCCGAACACCATGGTGTAGCCGATGGCGATGAGGCCGTAGATGGAGCCCAGCGTGACGCCGTTGATCAGCTGCTGGAGGAAGTATTCCATGCGCCCGAGCCGCCCTTGTCCCCATCCCCCTCGTCGGTCGAACCAAGGCTAGCAGACGGCCTGGGGCGGCTACAACGCACGAGGGCAGGGCAAAAGTCTAGGACCATTGCCGAAATAAGCAGCAGGATCGGCTCGGGCTCAGATCACGTTGTGCGTGCCGTCACAGAAAGGCCTGTCGTCGGTGCTTTTGCAGCCACATAGGTTGAAGGTGCCCGAACTTTCCGCCACGAAGCGGTGCGGCTGCAGCGTCGTTGTCTTATGCGAGCCATCGCAGAAGGGCTGCTTGCCCGAGCGTCCGCAGGTGCACCAGAAATAGGGCCTGCCCGCCTCCAGCTGCACCTGATAGGGACCCTTCTGCGGGCAAAGCGGCTCGTCGGACATCCAACAACCTCCCTGGCCGAACCGTCACATCTCCGCGACGTTGAGCTTCATCCTCTCCACGACCTTGACGCCGGCGTCGTCAACCCAGGTGAATTCGAACTCACCTGGCCCGGGAACCTTAACGAAGAATGCGAGGTAGGGGTTGGCGGAGATGCCGGGGTGCAGCTCCGCCGCAAACACCTCCTGACCCGCAAACGTCACCTTGAACGAGTTGATGATGCTGCGCGGAACGGGCTTGCCGTCCGCGTCCTTGCGCTGGCCTGTCTCCATGACGTGGGAGATCAGCGTCTTGACCTCGATGACGTCACCGACCTTGGCGTTGTCGGGCAACTTGATGCGCGCTTTCGCCATGGGTTCGCCTCCCGCTCCGGCTAGCCGCCGCAGCCGCCGATTGTTACCTTGACGTTGCGCTTATTCATCAGGAAGCGGCCGTCGCCGAGCTCGGCGATAACGATCACGTCCTGGGTCTTGGCCAGCCGCATGCGGCCGGCCACGTTGGCCTTGCCCGAGAGCGGCGAAAAACGGAACGTCGCCACCCCCGGCTGCGGGTTGGCGGTGGCGATGATGTGAATGGTCTTGACGTTTTCGGTCTCGGACATGGGGCTGTCGACGGAGACCGTGAAGGGCACGGTGTTGCCGTTTTCGGCGATCTCGGGCAGGTCGATCAGCACCTTGCCCTCGCTGGGCTTGGTATCGCCCAGCACCTTCCTCACCGCCTGCTCCCAGCCCTCGCCCGCGTCCTGCGCGAGGAGTGCCAGCGGCACCCCCGCAACGGCCGCGCCCGCAGCGCCACCCAGGGTAAACTTGCGTCGATCAAGTTTGCTCGACAGCACCGTGATCCTCGCGCTCTCTCCCCTCACTTTAGGACGCGCGCCCGGCGCACCGCGCGTTGCCAACAGGCCCTAACATCCTAGAATGCGCCCACGCAAGCCGTAACTCGAGGCCGTCGCGGCGCGGGGCTCAGGATCGCAGCATGCCGGACTTCTCCCGCAGGGATTTCGCGAGGCTGGCCGGCGTCTGCGGTGCGGGGGCGCTCGCCGCCGCAGCCAGGCCGCGGTTCGCCCTGGCCCAGGCGTCCGCCAAGGTGGTGATCGTCGGCGGAGGAGCCGGCGGAGCCACGGCTGCCCATTATCTAAAGAAAGGCGCCCCCGAGCTCGACGTCACCCTGATCGAGACCAATCCGATCTACAGCTCCTCGTTCTTCTCCAATCTCTATCTCGGCGGTCTGCGCAGCCTCGAATCGCTCAACCACACCTATGGGGGCCTCGGGCGGGTCGGCATCAAGGTCGTGCCCGACACGGCTAGCGACGTGGATACCGCCAAAAAGGTCGTAAAAACTCGGGGCGGACGCTCCTATCACTACGACCGGCTCGTGCTCTCCCCCGGCATCGCCATGAAATACGACAGCGTCAGGGGCTACTCGCCGGAAGTTGCCCGTGTCATGCCGCACGCCTACACCACGTCAGCGGCGGGCGAGCGCCAGCTCAAACGCCAGCTGCGCGCCATGCGGGATGGCGGCGTGGTGGTGCTCGTGCCGCCAAACAACCCCTATCGCTGCCCACCGGGTCCCTACGAGCGGGCGTGCATGATCGCGCACTACCTAAAGACCAAGAAGCCAAAGTCGAAGCTCTTGATCCTCGATCCCAAGAAGAGCTTCTCCACGCAGTCTGTCATCACGGAAGCCTTCGAGACGCACTACCGAGACATAATCGAGCTCAACCTGAGCAACGAGATCGACGACTTCTCGGTGGCGGGCATCGATCCGAAGACCGGCGAGATCACCACCAATGCCGGCAGCCGAGTGCGGGCGGATGTGGCCAACATCATCCCGCAGCAACGGGCCGGAGACATCGCCGTCAAGGCCGGCTGCGCCGATGGCGACTGGTGCCCGATCAATCCTGAAAATTTCGCCTCCCGCACGGCAAAGCACGTCTATGTGCTGGGCGATGCGGCGATGTCGGCGGACATGCCCAAGTCCGCCTTCTCGGCAAACAGCCAAGCCAAGGTGGCCGCGGCCGACATCCTGGCCGAGCTCGCCAAAAACGCACGGCTTCCTGCGCGCTACCGCAACACGTGCTGGTCGCTGCTGGCACCCGACGACAGCGTCAAGATCGATGCCTCTTTTGCCCCCAACAACGGCAGGCTCGAGCTCGTCGAGGGGTCCGTGTCGCAGCCGGGCGAAGCCGCCTACGTGCGCCAGCAGAACTACCAGGAAAGCCTCGCCTGGTACCAATCCATCATCTCCGACATGTTCGCCCGACCCGGCGCGGTCCCCGCTGCCGCGCCCATGGCCGAGCCAAGGAAAAAAGATTAAGAGAGAAAGATTGCTGTGAATGTCGAGGGCTCGCGTCCGTGCCCGATGCACGCGCGGTTCTTCTGGGTGGATCGCGCTGGGCGGATCGCCCTGGGTGGATCGCCCGCCGGGTGGATCGCCCTGGTTGGATCGCCCGCCGGCTGGATCGCCCTGGCGGCCTTCGCGGGCGAACATTCGGGGGGCAGCGAGGCCCTCGCCGGGCCCTGACAGGGGCTGGGGGTGGGTCCAATCGAGCTTCGGGGTCGCGACGGGGCCACGGCGTTAGGCCTGCACTGGCAAGGCAATCCCGATATTTCCGCGGCCCCTCCAAACCCGCTATACTCGACGGCGATCGCCCGTCCATGACGGGGCTGGCAGAGCGGTTTCGGCAGCGACGGGAGCGCCCATAAGTTGACGTTAACGTCAACTTTGAATACTGCTGAGACCTGCGCATTCTCGCACTGAACGGACGGCCCAGGCGCCGTCGGGAGGCCGGTTCATGACGGCAATCATCGTATTCCTCCTTCTCTGTGTGGCCGGCGTCTTTTGGCTCGCCATGCGCAAAGCGCCGATCTGGGGCTGGGCCGCTGCCGCTGCCGCCGCCATCCTCGTTTGGCGCACCGGTCTCATCCATGGCGACTGGCACGCGCCGGCGTTCAATTCCCTGGGCTTGGTTGCCTGGGTGCCCGTCCTGATCCTGGCCGGGCTCTCCATCCCGTCCCTGCGGCGCGCCGTGCTGGTCGCGCCGCTGTTCCATAAGATCAAGGGCATTTTGCCTCGGGTCTCCGCCACGGAGCAGGAAGCGCTCAACGCCGGCACCATCGGCTTCGACGCCGAGCTGTTCTCCGGGGAGCCCAATTGGGAGAAGCTGCGTGCCGTGCCCCCCATCACCTTGACCGAGGAGGAGAAGGCCTTCCTCGACGGGCCCGTCACCGAGCTCTGCCGCATGGTCGACGACTGGGCCATCCGCCACAACGAGAAGGAGATTTCCGAGGAGATCTGGGCGTTCGTCAAGAAACACGGCTTCCTCGGCATGCTCATTTCCAAAGAGCACGGCGGCTTGGGCTTCTCGCCGCAGGCGCAGTCGCTGGTGCTGGGCAAGATCGCCTCGCGCTCGCCCGACGTGTGCACCATCGTCATGGTGCCGAACTCGCTGGGCCCAGGTGAGCTCATCGAGAAATACGGCACGCCCGAGCAGAAGCAGTACTATCTGCCCCGCCTCACCAAGGGCCTGGAGGTGCCGTGCTTCTCGCTCACGGGGCCCACCTCGGGCTCGGACGCCGCCACCATGCGTGACGTGGGCTACCTCACGCGCGGCCGCCACGAGGGCAAGGAGGTGGTGGGCATCCGCCTGTCCTGGGAGAAGCGCTACATCACGCTGGGACCCAACGCGACGCTGATCGGCCTCGCCTTCCGGCTGTTCGACCCCGAAAACATGCTGGGTCGCGGCGAGGACATCGGCATCACCGTCGCGCTGGTGCCGGCCAAGCATCCCGGCGTCAACATCGGTCGGCGGCACCTGCCCTCCGGCGCCGCGTTCCCGAACGGGCCCAATTGGGGCAAGGACGTCTTCATCCCCATCGATTGGGTGATCGGCGGGGAGAAGATGGTGGGCCAGGGCTGGCGCATGCTGATGGAGTGTCTGGCGGCGGGCCGCTCGATTTCGCTGCCGTCGTCCTCGGCAGCCGGGGCCAAGTCGCTCTTGCGCAACACTTCGGCCTACGCCCGCATCCGCAAGCAGTTTGACCTGCCGATCGGCAAGATGGAGGGGCTGGAGGAGCCGCTCGCCCGCATGGTGGAGGTGGCCTACGTCAACGAGGCCGCACGCGGCGTGACGGCTTCCATGGTCGGCCGCGGCGAGAAACCGTCGGTCATCTCGGCCATCATGAAATACCAGACGACCGAGCGCATGCGCCGGTCCATCAACGACGCCATGGACCTGCACGGCGGTCGCGGCGTATGCGACGGGCCGACCAACTATCTGCAGTCGGCCTACCAGATGATGCCGGTCGGCATCACCGTGGAGGGTGCGAACATCCTCACGCGCTCTCTCATCACCTTCGCACAAGGGGCGCTGCGTTCGCACCCCTATCTCTACCAGGAGATCCAGGCCTGCCAGGACGTCGACGAAGAGCGGGGGCTGGCACTGTTCGACGCGGCGTTCTCAAACCATCTCTCCTTCTCGCTCTCCAGCATGTTCGGCGCGTTCTTCCACAACGTCACGTTCGGTCTCTTTGCTCACGTGCCCGAGAAGGCTTACGGCACGGCCGAATGGTACCGCCAGCTGTGGCGGGCTTCGCGCAGCTTCGCTTTTGTTGCCGATTTGACGGTCGCCGTGCTCGGCGGCGGGCTCAAGACCAAGCAAAAGCTGACCGGACGGCTCGCCGACGCGCTCTCAGAGCTCTACCTGCTGTGCTGCGTCTTGAAGCGCTACGAGGACGACGGCAAGCCCGCCAACGATCGCTTCATCGTGGCCCTCGCGGCACGGAACGGCCTCTACCGCTTCCAGGAGGCCATGCGCGGCACCATCGATAACTTCCCCGCGGCGCCCGCGCGTTGGCTGATGCGGGTCGTGGTATTTCCATTCGGTGCTCGCTACCGGCCCGCGCCCGATTGGCTGGGCCACCAGGTGGTCGAGCTCGTGCTCAGGCCAGGCGAGGTGCGCGATCGCCTCACCCGGTTCATTTATGTCAGCCACGACGTCAACGACCCCGTTGGCCTCCTGGAGGTGGCGCTCGTCAAGGTCGTGGCCGCCGAGGCCGCCGAGAAGAAGCTCGACCGCGCGGTTCGCGCCGGTCAGGTGCGGCGCGTGCACGGCACCGACTGGATCGGCGACGCGGCCAAGCAGGGCGTCATTTCCGACAACGAAGCGCAGCTCTTGGCCGAGGTGGAGCAGCTGACAGCGCGCGTGATCGCGGTGGACCATTTCGATCCGGCCGAGGTAAAGCCGCACTATATGATGCAGGGGCACAACGCGAGGGCAATGCCGAGTGCCGCAGAGTGAGGCCTGAACCATGTTTGACATGAATGCGTTGCGGGATTGGCGCTTCTCGATCGATAACCAGGGCATCGCCTGGGCGGTCTTCGACCGCGAGGGCGAGAGCCAGAACTCCCTGGGCCGGCGGCCGCTCGAAGAGCTCGCCATGATCATCGAGCGCGCCGAGCAGGGGGCGCGCGACAAGTCGATCCGCGGCCTCGTGTTCATCTCCGGCAAGGAGAAGGGCTTCATCGTCGGCGCCGACGTGCGCGAGTTCGAAGGGCTCACCGACGAGCGCCAAGTGATCGACAGTATCGGTCAGGTCAATGGCTACCTGGACCGATTGGAGCGTCTGTCGATCCCGGTCATCGCCTGCATCCACGGCTTTTGCCTCGGCGGCGGCCTGGAGTTGGCGCTCGCCTGCCACTGGCGCATCGCCACCCGCGACGAGGCCACCCGCATCGGCTTCCCCGAGGTAAGGCTTGGGCTGTTTCCCGGTTTCAACGGCACGGTGCGGTCGATCCGTCAGGCCGGCGCGCTCGCTGCCATGCCACTGATGCTGACCGGCGCCTTCATCCGTGCCACTGCCGCGCGCGGCACGGGTCTTATCGACCAGCTCGCGCCGAGCCCGCTCAATCTGCCCTGGATGGCGCGCAAGGCAATCCAGCGCAACAAGCGCTCAAAGCCCATGGGCGGCTGGCGGGCGCTTGCCCGCATGTGGCCGGCACGCGGCCTGCTCGCCAACAAGTTCCGCTCCGAGACCGCCAAGAAGGTGCGCGAGGAGCACTATCCCGCACCGTTCCGGCTGATCGATCTTTTCGAGACTCACGTCGGCAATCTCGACGGCATGAAATGGGCCGAAACACGCGCCTTTGCGCCGCTGATGGTCGGCGAGACCGCCAAAAATCTGCGGCGCGTGTTCCAGCTCTCGGAGATGATGAAGGCGCAGGCACCCAAGGGCCTCCCATTCAAGCCCGTGCGCGTGCACGTGATCGGCGCCGGCGTGATGGGCGCCGACATTGCCGGTTGGTGCGTTGCTTCCGGCATGGAGGTGTCGCTGCAGGACGTGAGCACGGAGCAGATCACCAACGGCATCGCTGCGCAGAAGAAGCTCTTTGCCCGCAAGTTCCGCGCCAAATCGCGGCGCGAGGCAGCCATGGCGCGCCTCATCGCCGATCCCAAGGGCGTCCATATCTCCCGCGCCGACGTCGTGATCGAGGCCATCGTCGAGAAGCTTGAGGTGAAACAGAACCTCTTCAAGTCGATCGAGGGCAAGCTCAAGCCGGGGGCGGTGCTGGCCACCAACACATCCTCCATCATGATCGAGGACATCGCCGCGCCGCTTGCCGACCCGGGCCGGCTGATCGGCATCCACTTCTTCAATCCGGTGGCCCAGCTGCCGCTCGTGGAGGTGATCCGTGGCGCCCAGACGCGCGAGGAGGAGGTGGGCAAGGGCTGCACCTTCGTCACCGCCATCGACAAGTTTCCGCTGATCGTCAAGAGCAGCCCCGGCTTCCTCGTCAACCGGGTGCTGGCGCCCTACATGATGGGGGCCATGCAGCGCCTTGAACGCGGCGAGCTCAAAGAGAAGATCGACGAGGCAGCGCGCGCCTTCGGCATGCCCATGGGTCCCATCGAGCTCGCTGACACGGTGGGGCTCGACGTGTGCGCCCACGTCGGCAGAATCCTCAAGATGGCCCCGAGCGGCCCCAACAAGTTGGAAGAGATGGTCGCAGCCGGCAAGCTCGGCAAGAAGTCGGGCGAGGGCTTCTATGTTTGGAAGGATGGCAAGCCGGAGAAGGCCGAGCCGGCGACGCCCTTCGACAAGTTTGAGCTGGAGCGGCTGGGGCGCGAGCTCGTCGATTCGCTGATCCGTGAGGCGGATAAGGTGCGCGAGGAGAAGGTCGTCGAGAGCGCCGACCTGGTCGACGCCGGCGTGATCTTCGGCACCGGCTTTGCGCCATTCCGCGGCGGCCCGCTGTACTTCGAGGCCCACGAGGAGAAGTCGAACGTCGCGCCCTTGCGCCGCACCGCTGCGGAGTAGCGGCCAGCAACGGGGATCAGGTCCCCTTGCTCAGCCCCGGCGATCAAGGACCACCGTCACACAAGGGGTGCACCCCCTTCGGAGGAAAGATGGATCAGACCCTGAGGCGCGTTGCGGTCATCGGCGGCGTGCGGATCCCATTCTGCCGCTCCAACACGCTCTTTGCCGACCAATCAAACCTGGAAATGCTCACCGGTGTCTTGAAGGGCCTCGTCGACAAGTACAACCTTGAGGGGGTGCACATCGATGAAGCCATCGGCGGCGCCGTCGTCACCCACTCCAAGGATTGGAACCTGGCGCGCGAGGCGGTTCTCGGCACCAAGCTCGCGCCCACCACCCCCGGCATCACCATCCAGCAGGCGTGCGGCACCAGCCTGCAGGCGGCATCCATGCTCCAAGCCAAGATCGCCACTGGCGAGATCGAGTGTGGCATCGCCATGGGCTCCGACACCACCTCGGACGCGCCGATCGTCTTCAAGGAAAAGTTTGCCCATCGGCTCATCGAGGCGCAGAACGCCAAGTCGCTGGGACAGAGGCTCTCCGCCTTCAAGGGCTTCTCGCCCGCAGAGCTCGCGCCGCAACCCCCCAACGTCGGCGAGCCGCGCACGGGCCTGTCCATGGGCGAGCACGCCGAGCTGATGGCGCAGGACTGGAAGATCAACCGCGCCGCACAGGACCAACTGGCCTACGAGAGCCACAGGAAGGCCGCTGAAGCCTACCGCTCCGGCTACATGGACGATCTCGTCGTGCCCTTCGCCGGCGTGTTCCGCGACAACAACCTGCGCGACGACATATCGCTCGAGAAGATCGCCACGCTCAAAACTGCCTTCGACAAGTCGGACCGCGGAACGCTTACCGCCGCCAACTCCACGCCGTTGACCGACGGCGCGGCCGCGGTGCTGCTGGCCTCTGACGCGTGGGCGGCCAAGCGCGCCCTGCCCGTGCAGGCCTATCTCACCTACTCACAGACCTCAGCCAACAATTTCGTCGCCGGCGAAGGTCTGCTGATGGCCCCGACCATTGCCGTCTCGCGCATGCTGGAGCGCGCCCAGCTCAAGCTCCAGGATTTCGACTTCTACGAGATCCACGAGGCGTTCGCCGCCCAGGTGCTGGCCACGCTCAAGGCCTTCGAAGATCCCGCCTACTGCAAACAGTTCCTGGGTCGCGACGCGCCGCTGGGCCCCATCGATCGCGCAAAGCTGAACGTCAAGGGTTCCAGTCTGGCCTTCGGTCATCCCTTCGCGGCGACGGGGGCGCGCATCATGGGCAATCTCGCCAAGCTCTTGTCCGAACACGGCGGACGCGGACTGATCTCGGTTTGCACGGCTGGCGGTATGGGCGTGGCGGCCATCATGGAGGGCGGCAAGGCGGGGCAGATGCGGTTGGCGGCATGAGGGTCACTTCACCCTCCCGAGCCCACACCTCAAACGCTGTGCTCGGCATGTTGTGGGGCGCTTTGAGCTCCTGCCCGTGAGGCGAGCTCAGGGCGATTGCTCGCAATGCGAGCCGTTGGGCACGCGACTAGCTGCAGGGCACCGCGAGGCGCCCCAACGCTGGCGAATGGCCTCAGGCAGAGCCCCCGTGCACCTCAGCGGATTGGGAGCCGACACGCTCGTTGCTGCGCGCGCTGAGATCCTGTCGTTGGGATCCCTTGGCTCCCGGGGAAGCTGCGCGGCCCGACGCGCATGCATGCGTGCGACGCGTGGCCCGACCCAGCTAGCTCTTCAATGCGCCTGCGCTGGCCACGTCCTTGCGGCTCAGGTGCTCCGCGCACTGGTTGCGGATCTCTTTGAGCTCTTTCAGGGTGCGGTCAATGTCGGCGCGCTTTTCCTGCAGGTGCCCGATCGCCCGCTCGACGTGCGCGAGCAGCATCTGCGTTTGCGCGATCTGGGCGGGATCGGCGTCGTAGAGCCTCAGGTACTGCGCCACCTCTTCCAGCGTGAAGCCCAGGTTCTTGCCGCGCAGGATCAGCCTGAGGCGCGCCCGGTCGCGACGCGAATAGGAGCGATGCACGCCACGGCGCACGGGGGCGATCAGGCCCTTGGCCTCGTAGAAGCGGATGGCCCTGGTGGTCACCTCCAGCTCTTGGGCGAGCTCACCGATACTATAGAGGCGCTCGGTCCCATCGCCTGTCGGGCGCGGTGGAGGCACACGCTTGGCGCCTGCGCGTGGCGATCGTGCGCTCATTTCACCTTGGCTTTTCGGCGCTGCTCTTCCTCGGCCTTCAGCTCCTTCTTGGAGAGCTTGCCGATCATGGTCTTGGGCAGCGCGTCGCGGAACTCGATCTCGGCTGGCATTTCGATCTTGGAAATCTTGGGCTCCAGGTGCTTGCGGATGTCGGCCTCGGTCGCCGTCGCCCCGGCCCTCAGCTTGATAAAGGCCTTGGGCGCCTCGCCGCGATAGCCGTCGCTGATGCCGATCACGGTCACTTCTTCAACGGCTGGATGCGCGTAGATGGCCTCCTCTATGCGGCGCGGGTAGACGTTGTAGCCCGAGCTTATGATCAGGTCCTTAATGCGGTCGACGATGAAGATGAAGCCCTCCTCGTCCATGACGCCGACGTCGCCCGTGCGCAAATAATCGCCGACGAACTGGCTGGCTGTCTCCTCGGGTCTCTTCCAATAGCCCTTCATGACCTGCGGGCCCTTAACGCAGATCTCCCCCTTCTCGCCCTGCGGCACCTCGCGGGTCGGGTCGGCCAGATCGCGCAGCGAGACGATGGTGCCGGGCAGCGGCTGCCCGATCGAGCCCACCTTCACGGGTCCCTCGATCGGGTTGCAGGTGACGCTGGGCGAGGCCTCCGACAGGCCATAGCCCTCCACCAGCTTGCAGCCCGTCAGCTGTTCGAATTTCTGCTTGACGTCGACGGGAAGGGGCGCGCCGCCCGAGAGGCAGAACTTGAGCGAAGAGAGGTCGAAACTCGCGAGCTTGGGATGGTTGAGCATGGCGATGAACATGGTCGGCACGCCCGGCATCACGGTGGGCTTGGTCTTGTCGATCAGCTGCATGGCATCATCGAGCACGAAGCGCGGCATGATGACGATCTCGGCGCCATAGGCGAGCGCGAAGTTCATCACCGCGGTCATGGCGAAGACATGGAAGAACGGCAGCGCCGCCAGCACGCGCTCGTTGCCCTCCGACAGGTGCGTGGCCCAGGCCGCCCCCTGCCGGCAATTGATGGCGACGTTGGCATGGGTGAGCATGGCGCCTTTGGGGGTGCCGGTGGTGCCGCCGGTATATTGCAGCACGGCGATGTCGGCCAACGGATCGATCACCGGAGCCCGGTATTTGCCGTCGTTGTTGCCAACGTCGGCATCGGCAATGATATGGTCCGCCACCGCCGATTTGCTGGGATGAGCGAGGTCCTTGCCCTTGAAGAGCTTGAAGAGCACCGACTTGGCACCCGGCAGCAGCGCCGGGAAGGACGCCACGATCGCCCGCTGCAGCGTGCCGGCCCGCATCAGGCCTTCGACCTTGTCGAACAACACCCTGAGATCGAGCGTGACCATCAGCTCGGTCTCGCTGTCCTTGACCTGAAAGGTCAACTCCTCGAGCGTGTAGAGGGGGTTGTAATTGACGACCGTGCCGCCGACCTTGAGCGTGGCGAAATAGTAAACGATGAAGGTGGGGCAGTTTGGCATGAACAGCCCCACCTTGCTGCCCTTCTTGACGCCGAGCTTCTGCAAGCCGGCGGCCGCGCGGTCCACCCTGCGCGCGATTTCGGCATAGCTCAGGGACTTGCCCAGGAAATTGGTGCAGGGGCGCAAAGCGTACTTGGCCACCACCGCGTCAAACAATTGATAGAGCGGGGCTGGAGTGAACCTCTGGTGCCAGTCGACGCCCTCAGGGTAGCGGTTGAGCCACTGATAGGTGCCGGGATGGCGGGCGTCGGCGGGCGCGGCTTGGGCCGTCATGGCTGATCTCCTCCCAGGGGCTTGCAGGGGCAGGACGTGCCTCATGTCCTTCGGCGCATTGCGTGGTCGAGACCTGCAAACCGCCATTGAACACGCTTTTTCGCTGCCTGGCCAGATCGCACGGTGGAGCGGGAGGCGGATGCAACGGCGTTAGGTATGGGTTTTGTTCGCTGGGCCGTTCGGCTAGACTAAACGGTCGATTGCGTATATGTGACGGCTTGATTTGCCTTCCAGGCTAGCCCCAGGAAGCAAAAGCGCGTCACAACTCATAGTCCCGACATGCCCCTTGGGGCACGGTGGGAGGGCGAAATGGACGATGTAGCGACCAAGATCATCGACATCCTCAAGAAGCACATGAAGGAGCCCCGGGACGACATCGGGCTCAATACGGCCCTGACCGATCTTAAGATCGAGTCGCTCGACCTGGCGATGATCGTGTTCGACATCGAAGACACCTTTGGCATCGAAATTCCCTACAATGCCAACGAAGAGGCGGCCGACTTCAAGACCGTCGGCTCGGTCGTGGACCGGGTGCGCGCCCTCATCGAGGGCTCGGGTGCGGCGGCAGCGAAGGCTTGACCCACGCGTCCAGCATCACCATGCGCCACCGGCGCCTACAGCAATAGGACCAAGTTCAGATGCAGGGGGCCGCGGTACCACACCGTGTCGTCGTGACTGGTCTCGGGGTCGTCACGCCGATCGGCACCACGGTGCCGCAGTTCTGGGAGGGGTGCAAACGCGCCCGGCTTGGCATCACCCCCCTCGAGGGATTCGACTTGGGGGATCTCAAGATCCTGATCGGCGCCCAGATCAGGGACTTCGACCCCAAGGCGCGCCTCAAGCACTTCCAGCGCGATAAGATCATCCTGCACGCCGATCGCTACTCCTGGTTCGCCGCGGCGGCCGCCGACGAGGCCGTCAAGCAGTCGGATCTGGAGGTGCCGTTCCGAGATGCCTACCGGGTGGCCTGCATCGTGGGATCGGGCGCTGGCGGCCTGCAGACGATGGAAACCTGCTACCGCGACCTTTTCATCCATAAGAAGCGAGCCACCCATCCGTTGACCTTGCTGCGCTTCATCGGCTCGTCCGCAGCCGCCCACGTCGGCATCGAGTTCGGCGTGAAGGGGCCCACGTTCGCCACCTGCAGTGCCTGCTCGACGGCGGCGCATGCGATCGGCATCGGCAAGGATTACATCCGGCACGGCCTTGCCGACATTGCCATCGTGGGCGCCTCGGAAAGCGTCATTAACTATGGCGTCATGCGTGCCTGGCAAGCCATGCATGTACTCTCGCCGGAGGGCTGCTATCCCTTTGCCAAGAAGCGTAACGGCACGGTGTTGGCGGAAGGCGCCGGCGTCCTGGTGCTCGAGTCCATGGCCCACGCCAAGTCGCGCGGGGCAAAGATCCTGGCCGAGCTGTGCGGTTTCGGCATGACCTCCGACAGCAAGGACATGGTCAACCCCGATATCGATGGTCCCAGCGAAGCCATGCGGCTGGCGCTCGAGGATGCCGAGCTTGCTCCATCCGACATCGACTACCTCAACGCACACGGCACCGCCACCACCATCAACGACCGCAACGAGACCAACGCCATCAAGCGCGTGTTCGGCAAACACGCCTACAACCTGGCCGTCTCTTCGACCAAGTCCATGCACGGCCATCCCTTGGGCGCCGGCGGCGGCATCGAGGCCGTGGCCTGCATCAAGGCCATGCAGGACAACTGGGTGCCCCCCACCGTCGGCCTCGACGAGGCGGACGCAGACTGCGACCTCGACTACGTTCCAAACGAGGGACGGACGAAGGAGGTCACCTACGCCATGTCGAACTCCTTCGCGTTCGGCGGGCTCAACGCCGTGCTCATTTTCGGGCCCCCACCAGCCTGATTGCCACCTGAACCTTTGCGAGCGGCAACGGCGCGGCAAGCGGGCGCCTGGTGCGCTCGCCAGGCGACGGCGCGGGCCGGCTCCGAAGGCACCGGGCTTCTCCTCCGTCAAATTGCAGTGGACGTGCTGGGCGCGAGCATGGGCTCGTGAGATCGCCCATGGCCATGCCGGCCTTGCCGGCCACCATGGTCACGCAGCCGTCGGCCTCACTCCACCACTGGGGTCCAGATCACCTGCTCGATGCGCGCGGCCTCCGTGGCGAGCATCACCAGCCGGTCGAAGCCGAGCGCGGCACCGCATGATTGAGGCATGTGCGCGAGGGCGGCCAGGAAGTCCGCATCGATCGGATAGCGCTCACCATGGATGCGCTCCTTCTCGGTCATCTCCGCTTCAAGCCGCTGGCGCTGCAGGTGAGCATCGGTGAGCTCGCCGAAGGCGTTGGCGAGTTCCACGCCACAGGCGTAAAGCTCGAAGCGCTCTGCCAGGCGCGGGTCGGACGGTTTCGGTCGCGCCAACGGGGCGAGATCGGCCGGATACTCGCTGAGGATGGTGCCGCGGCCGTCGCCAAGCCGCGGTTCGATGCGCTCGACCAGCACCCGGCTGAAGATGTCGGTCCACGTGTCGTCGTCGGCGACGCGGATGCCGACAGCCGTGGCCGCCGCCGCCAACGCCTGCCGCCGCCCCCCCTCATGGAGAGAGGCCAAAAGATCGATGCCGGCAAAGCGGTCGAAAGCTTCCGCGACGGTGATCCGGTCCGGTTCGGCACGCGGGTCGGCGCTGCGCCCGCCACGGCGCAGCGCGTCGCAGCCGACAGCTTCTGCGGCAACGCGCAGCAAATGCGCGCAGTCCTCGATCAGCCGCTCGTAGGGCTCACGCGTGCGGTACCATTCCAACATCGTGAAGGCCGGATGATGCAGGGGCCCGCGCTCACGGTTGCGGAACACCTGGGCAAACGTGAAGACGCGCTCCTCCCCAGCGGCCAGCAGCTTTTTGCACGCGAACTCGGGCGAAGTGTGAAGATAAAGGCGTCGGCGCGTGCCGTCGGGATCAACGAGCTCGGTGGCGAAGGCGAAGAGATTGAGCTCGTTGCCGGGGGACACCTGCAAGGCAGTGGTCTCCACCTCCACGAAGCCTTGCGCCTCGAACCACGCCCTGAGCGCGGCCCTGATGCGCCCGCGCGCGAGCAAAAACGGCCGACGGTCAGCGTGCTTGTCCGCGCGCCACCAGGAGCTTGGCTGGTGAGACGTAGGCAAGGGTGCGATGCTCCTTGGCGATGCAGTAAAAGGCTTGTAGAAAGCGGGCCAGCTTTGGCGGGCTCTTCGGCGCCGCGGCGGGAAGCTGGCTCGCTTCTCTCTCTCAGATGCGGGAGCGGTTGACGGTGGTCAAGGTTATCGCAAGCTCGGTGCGCAAAGGCAACGTGCTCGAGATCGACGGCAAGCTGTGCGTCGTCATGAAGGCCGAGAACATCCATCCGGGCAAAGGTACGCCCGTCACCCATCTCGATATGCGGCGCATATCGGACGGGGTAAAGATCACCGAGCGCTACCGCACCACCGAACAGGTGGAGCGCGCCTACCTCGAGGAGAAGACCTATAACTATCTCTATGAGGACGAGCAGGGCTTCACTTTTATGGAGCCCGAAACCTATGACCAGATCACGGTGCCGAAGGACATGATCGGCGAGCAGGCCATGTACCTGCAGGAGAACATGCCTGTGACGGTCAGCACGCACGAGGGAGTGCCGGTATCGGTCGAACTGCCGCAGCGCGTGGTGCTCGAGGTGACCGAGACCGAGCCCACAGTGAAGGGGCAGACGGCGGCCTCCTCCTACAAGCCGGCGATCCTGAACAACGGCCTGCGCGTGATGGTTCCCCCCCACATCACCATCGGCACGCGCGTGGTGGTGATGACGCAGGACGGCTCCTACGTGGAGCGCGCCAAGGACTGAGCGCGGCACGGTGGCGTCGGCCGCTTGAGCGCCGGAGCGATGAGCGCCATCCGGCAACGGCAGCTGAGCAGCACCGGCGCCGGGCCCGCGGCCTCTGAGCGGGTCCAGGGCAGCGTCCTCACGCCGGGCCAAGGCGCGGCTTCGGCATGGCCATCTCCACAGCGCTCCCCGGTCAATCGACGAGCCGCTCGCTGGGGATAAAGACGCCTGGAGGCCAGGCGCGCTCCGCAAGCAGCCGTTCGGCCCGCACGATAAGGTTCAGGGCGCGGAACATGAGTTGGAGGGCCTCGCGCCGCGGCCGCTGGCTATGGGAGGAGAGCAGCTGTCGGTTGGTTAAACGCTGCAGGCAGCAAGCAGCTCTGCACCAGCGCTGCCGCTGGTCGACCCTGCGCGTCTGAGGGATGGTCCATTTGCGCCATGCTTGGCGCCCTGGGCGATGCGCTTGCCGAGCCTCGACATTGTGGGTTAGCAATTAGCTGGCACGCCACGCGGTGCGAGGTTTGCGCTTGGGCCGGAAAGAAGCCCGCGAGGAGCCCCGCCAGGGAGGATTACGTTGAACAACGAGGTCGTCTCGATCCT